>Ga0075430_100000358_pt1 | contig 33322 bp, 59 predicted proteins | sample RhiMetdeltSRZDD4_FD_75294 | JGI IMG/M metagenome (GOLD analysis project Ga0075430, IMG submission 75294) | Populus rhizosphere microbial communities from Tennessee, USA - Rhizosphere MetaG P. deltoides SRZDD4 | ecosystem: Host-associated > Plants > Roots > Rhizosphere > Soil | place: USA... | reverse complement strand
AACATCACACCGAGCAAGGAAGGGTCGAACCTCGTTGATGGTTTCTGCCCCGAGAGACAGAATGGAGGTGGCCACACCAGCGCCTGAGGAGTTGACCGTAGCCTGAGCCTGCACAGCTGCCAGTAGCTCAGGACCCAGCGTCTCCGTCGCGTTGGGGTTGTAGTTCGCCATCTCAAATCATCCTTGCTTCAGTCTGGACCTGGCGTCGAGCCAGAGCATCGGAGAATCCTTCGGCAGCAGCAGCCCCAGCAGCTTGAGCCTGAGCCGGGTCCGATACCCCAACAATCTGGATTCGGACCGTGTCGATGTTCACGTTACCCCCGTCAGAACCCATGCGAGTATTACCTGCCCAGGCAATGGGAGGCAGCCGATCGGGCATCTTGTTCCCGAGGGAGTCGATCTGTGCCAGCACCTTCCTCTGGTGAGCCTTCATGCCTCGCTCAAGACCCATCATGGTCTGGACACCAAGCTGGTGGAAGACCTTGGACGGAGAGGTAATACCCAGCTTGTCGGTCAGACCACCCGTCATCCCGTTAGCAATGTCACCCATCACGCCCTTGGCCTTGTCAGCCATGGACTTGATACCTTCGATCAACCCCTTCATAATCTCGATACCCAGCTCAAAGAACTTGATACCGAGGTTGGCCAAGGGCTCCATGATCTTGCGGGGCAAACTGGTGAACCATTCCACCACTCCGCCAATACCCAGGTCGAGGCCGTTCAGGAACCCCATCAAGATGTCCAGGCTAAGTTGGAAGAACTTGGCAGGTAGGTCGGCAATGAACTCGAAGATGCGTGGGCCAAACTTGATAGCCCACTCGGCAGCCTTCTCGAGCATCTGAATACCGAGGTCGATGCCCTTCTGTACCATCCAATCGTAAAACTGGAGGAACTTCTCCATCACCCGAAGCAGCCACTCCGGCATGTGCTCGGCAATGTACCAAATGCCCTCGGCAAACTTGATGGACATGTCTGTCCAGAGATTGATGGCCCAGGGGATCAACTCACGCAGAGCCTCACCCAGCAACTCCACCAACTCACCCATCAACCTCAGACCCAGGCTAGTCAATTCGGTGAGGGCTCGGATGAAAACACCCACCAAGAAGCCAAGGACAAAGCCTACCTTGTAGGGGAAGTTGTTGAAAATGCCCAAGAAAGCATCTACTGCTGCCATTGCCCAGCCAGCCATTTTCCCTGGCAGGGTCTTGAAGAAGTTTACCAGAGTTACTGTGAAGAAGGGGATAAAAGACTCTCGGAACCAGCGAACCAAGCCGTCCCAAGTTCGCTCCAAGAAGTCAGCAGCCGCCTTACTCCACTGCTTAATCTTGTCCCAAATCTCTCGCCAGTTCTTAGCTACCGCTCCCAGGATGAAGCCGATCAGCAACAGGGGAGCAATGAACAAAGCCAAGATACCGATGATGGCAGCGTACGCCGGGTGTTCCTTGATCCAGCTCCAGATCTTATCCCAGTTCTTGTAGACATACCAAGCAGTAACCCCAATGATGATGAGGGCTGCTACGATCGCCAAGATGATAATGGCTACAGGGCCCAACGCGGCATACAGCTGAAGAACCATGAGCCGGACCAAGCCAATTGCTTCAGCCAAGCCCCGGAAGGCTCGGTAAGCCTGGATGGTGTACTGGGTGACCTTAAACAGGATGCCGCCAAACAGCAGGAAGGCACCGAAGGCGAAGAGGGCATAGCCTCCTGCCTCCAGAATCCGGGGGTCAAGCTTGGACAGCCAGTTCGTAACCTCTCGAAGCGCGTCGGCGGTACGCTTCATCGGCTCTTGGAAGTTCTCACCGACAATGATGGCGAAGGTCTCCAAAGAGGACTTGAGAATCTTCAACGACCCGTTGAGGTTGTCGAGCTTCTCCTTCATGACCTCCTGGGCAGTGGTCTTCTCGACCTCCCCCCGCATGGCCAAGAAGCCAAGAGCTCCATCTCGAGCAGCCAGAGAGGCACCCGTGAGTGCTCGGCGCTGGAAGATGGCGTTGAGGGCGTTGATCCGCTGCTTCGGGTTCAGCTCGGACAGTGCGTTGTTAAGAATCTGGAAAACCTCGGGCAGAGGCTTAAGCTTACCCTCCAAGTCGAAGAAGGCGTTCGCCCCGTCCAGAGTAACAATGCCCAGAGAGCGCAGAGTCTTCTCTGCCTTGGGCGTGTTTGCCGCCAGGCCGAGGATCACGCCTCGCAGTGTGGTACCAGCCTGACTGCCCTTGATACCTGCGTTGGCGAACATCGCCAGGACCGTAGCAGTGTCCTCAATGCTGATACCCGCCATAGCAGCAACAGGACCAGCGTACTTCAGTGAGTTCGCCAGGTCGTCGACCTCGGAAGTTGAGGCGTTCGCCGCACCAGCAAGGAGATCAGCGATGTGCCCTGCGTCCTTGGCCTCGATGTTGAACTGCCGCATGGCGTTGATGAGAATCTCCGTGGCCAAAGCCATGTCAATCTCACCAGCAGCCGCCAGATAGACCGCAGCATCTCCGAGTCCGGCTAGGACCTCAGTAGCCGTAGCTCCCGACTTCGCAATTTCCACGAAGCCTTCAGCAACCTGCTTGGCACCGAACGCAGAGTCACGACCAAGCTGCAGAGCCTTCTGCCGTACCCGCTCAAGGTCCTTCTCGGATGTATCGCTGACCGCCTTGAACCGAGACATCTGCGTCTCGAAGTCCGCAGCAGCCTTGACAGCATACCCGAACCCCGCAATAGCCGCTCCACCCAAGAGCAGCATGCGGTCAGCCATGAACTTCAGCGACGCGGATGCACGCCCGAGACTAGACGCATCTACATCAATTTCACCATGCGCCCTTCCGAGACTGTAATCCGCCATGCAACTCTCCTAGAACATCGAGGCTGGATCCTTGAATTGGCCTTGGACCTTGCTCGCCGCTTCGGGTCCCCCGATGTACTTGGTAAGCCACCGGCTTCTCGCCAGAGCTTCCTTTTCGGCGTCCTTCTGTTTGCCTACCCCCTTGTCACACCTTGAGTTTATCTCCCCCTCGAGAAAGGTGAGAGCTTGGTCAAAGCAAAACGCCTCGTACCCCTCAAGCCCCATCACCTGACTCGGTCTCACTTGCCACGACTTGGAGAGCTGGAGCAACCCCCACACTTCCGGCAAGTTCTTCACGAAACCGATCGAGGTCACGGACCCCCGCCATGCCATAGCTCATGATGTAGAGTTTGTCGTCCAAGTCCACCTCGTCGATGTACAGCTTCGAGGCTTCACGAGACACAACTCCGTCTTCACCTGGTTCGGGCACGGGGTGTACTTCCGGCTTCACAACGCACGCCAAGGTGATGTTGTCCGCCATATCGAACACGGCGACCATCATCTCGGGGTTGCGAGCCCAGACTTCCATCTCGTCAGCCAGCTTCTTCCTGCGCTTCTTGTCCGCCTTTGCGTAGTCGGCGGGGGAGGGATTCTCCATGCGGAGGTCAGCGTCGTCGAGGACGCCAGTGACGGTGGAGATGAGGGGATTTGGGATCAACCCTCGTTTCATCAGCTCAGGAATACCGAGCGGTTGCACCAAGGCAGTATTGCCACTGGGCAAGGGGAGAGGCACGCCTTCACCTACGGTGGGGGCCTTCTTCCATTCTGTTGCCGAGGTGGGGGTCATGTCCTGCGGGTTGATCTTCCTACCCGCAGTAGCCTTGATGTCACCTCGCAGTACGGCTTCACGGTAAGCCTTCTGAGCCTTGCTCGACTTACCATTACCCTTCTTTGACTTTGCCATGATGGCCTCCTTGGGCTCCTGTGGCAGTGGCACCTTCGCTCAACCCATCCCAACCCGGAGGGTGAGAGATTGTGAGATGAGCTGAGTGAGTGAGCATTCGCCCTTTAGGGCGATGCACGCACGCACTCACTCACTCACTTTCCGATGGGCTGTTGGCTTCGGTGTTAGACGATCGCCGTCACCGTCTCGTTGTGGATGAGGTCGTACAGGTTGTCGGTCGAGCTGTGACCGATGCCGGTACCCGACGCGCCCAGCATGGCGAACTCGCCATCCTTGAACTCGCCCTCGATGTCCGAGTCGGTGCGGCACTTGTACACGATTGCGTGGAAGTCACCGCCGGAGTCCGAAATGACCTGGCCCTCGACGTAGAAGTACGGACGAACATCCGTGACCTTCTTGTTGACCTTGCGGATCTGGTTGGGCGTGACGCCGGTCAGTGACAGCGTACCGCCACCGATCACCGCATACGCTTGGAGTGAGATGCCACCCGCCTCCAGTTCCCACGAGACCTTGGGTCCCTTGCCTCGGATGGAGACGACCTTGTCGTCACCCCTGAGCTCGGTGAATTCCTCGGCCTCCGAGAAGCTGAACGTCTGTGAGACTGGCAGGTCGACCTTCGTGCCCGGTGCATCTGCAGTGTCGAGCAGGGCGACCTTGACGTCACGCAGACCGTAGGGCAGCGGAGTCGTTGCGATCGGCATTGGTGGTGCTCCTTTCCGTGCCGAATTCGGGATTCTTGTACGTCTTGGTCTCCAGCAACTCGCCTGTCACAGCGTCGAACCGATGGAGAACCACCACCCCGGGAGCGTGGCCGCAGAACTTGCTGTCACACTTGACCTCGAGCACCCCGCCCTCGAGCAGCATGCCGTGCAGTTTGTGTGGGCAGCGCAATTCCATGTCGGTCACTTCCCCGAGTTATTCCGCAAGCGATCAGGCAGTCGTCAGAGGGTCGTCACAACTATCGAGACTTCCATCGCTTCTGGCTGATGCCTGACGCTTCCTACGGCTGAGCTGGCTCGCCTGACGATTCGTTCGTCGCATCGGCGGGCGTGATCTTCGCCTTGGCCTTCGGCTTCGGCTCGACTTCCTCAGCAGCTTCGACTTCGACCGTGGCCCAGGTTCCCGGCCCGGTGAGCTCCACCAGCTTGTCGTACTCTTCCTGGGTCATCTCCTGCATGAAGCGCGTTGCCGCACTCCACTCGAAGACCTCGTCGGACTCGGTTTCGAAGCCGAGGTCCGCCTTGCTGATCATCCGCACGTGCTCCGGACCCGTCCACATGACGTTCGGCATTGCTGCTCCTTACTCTGTGAGAGTTGCGTGAAACCGGCTATACCGGGTAATGTGCTTGAGCATGTCGTCGTAGAGGTCAGGGCTCTTCCCGAGGAACCTAATCTCCATGAACTTACCTTGCTGTTCGACAGCTACTAGCACCTCCTTGACCCGGTCGAGAATGGGGTCGATGTTGATCCCGTAGTCGCCAGGCAGGTCATGCGCCCACACCATCAAGTAACGCCGAGTGGCGTTCATGGCTGAAGGGCCGATGGTTGACTCATCCGACATCGCATACACCAAGTAGGGTACTTCCGACGGGCGAGGCTCAACCGTGCCGTCCTCAACATCCCAGCTGGCTCGCTGGATGATGCGGTCTCCCACACGGGCGGCGAGTTGGGGATCTTCCCGCAGGGCTTGGAAGACGATGGCTCTTAGGTCAGTCGCCATCATCCTCCTCCCAGACGGGCGATACCACCAAGATTCAAGGCTGCCAGTTCAGCCATGTAACGAGGCCCCATGACTTCGAGGGTTGGGACGATGATCGCGTACTTGCCATCCCAACGAACCTCCAGCCAGAGACCGTAGCTGGTGGTGTGATACAGCGTGATGGTGTACGTAGTCAGGCGCTGCTCTCCGATGGCCTTGAGACCATCTCGGGCGTCGCCGGTTCGGTCTTCCCATGGGGCATTGTCCTTTGCGTATTGCTCGACCTGCCGGGCAAACCCTTTGGTGAAGGCGGCAAGGCCGACGGCTAGGTGAATGACGAATCGCCCCGCACTCCCACCGGTCCTGTACGGGTTCGTGATCCACCTAATGCCGCCGCCCTTGCCGACCCCTGAGGTCCCGACGTCGGCTGGACGCCCACTCACGGAGCCTCGATGTTCTGAGTCGTAGACTCAATGTTTGCCACGGTCTCGTAGTCCCTGTCCTGGAAGACGTACGAAACCCGGTAGTGCACCCCCTCGTGCTCGAACTCATCCCCGATACGAATGTCCGCATCCCAGGTCCCGATCAACAGGTCCTTGGCGAACGGTACTTCCGCATGCTGCGGGTGTGGGGGGTTGTTCTCGAGGCGTCGGCGACGAGGCGGGCCGTGAGCGATGCGGAAAGTCTGCTCCGCAGTCTCTCCGTCGAACGTCACTGCAGTTCCACCCCGCACCAAAGTGTCGCGGCTCCGAACGACTCGGCTAAGTCGAATCCGAAGCGGGTGGGAGCTGATGAATTCCTGAGTGGCTCGCCGCTGCATCTTCTGCTCAATGCGAGCCTGAGCGGACGTGGGCATCAGGTATCCGGCCTCACGATCTGGTGGACCCGCGTCACTCGGCCGCCCGCCGTTGTGTTGACCACTCTGAGCTGACTCAGTGCGGCCTTGTGGACGGCCGAGTGCTTGCGGATCGAGGAGCCTTCAACCGTGTCCACCAGCGTTGCAAGCTGAGCGGACTTGATCAGCCAGGCTTCCTGCATCGCAGCCTCGGGAGTCCCGTAGCGAGTGAGCAGGTCATTGACTTGATCTTCGGTCAGGAGCGTGTCCGTGGCGGAGCCACCCGTAGGGATGGATTCACCCACGAGCGCCCGGAGACGCTCACTGTCGGTCACCGCCATGGTTTACCTCCTCAGGCGTTGGCTGCGTCGTTCTCCCGAAGACGCTCGGCCATTTCCTTGTTGGTCCCGGACGTGGAGAGGGGGTCGCCGTTCTCGTCGACACGAGAGGCGAGCTCAGCCGTGAGCTCCTTCTTGCTCATGCCGTCGTACTGGTCACCCTCGTCCTCGCCGTCGTCGTACCCCTGCTTGCCGAGGCCCTTGAACTTGACCTTCTCACCCCGGAGCAGCTTCTGGATGTCTTCGTCGTCGTACTCGGCTCGCTCGTCTTCGGTCAGGAGGTTGTGATCCGCCTTGTACCGAAGGTCGTCGAGGGTCTTGATCTCTTTCACCTCACGGCTCATGTTGCTCTCCTTACTCGGTGGCGTAGGCTTCCCAGGTCACCGATGCCGTGACCGACCACGAGAGTTGCACGCGGCCGTTGCCATCGTTGAACCGGGCGGTTGGGAAGGGGCCAATCACCTTGGTGGTACCGTTGACAATGGTGATGGCTGCGTCCGGGTTGAACGCGGTTGCTGCGACCGGCTGGTTGGTTCCCGGGTCGTCAACGGTTAGCACGGTGGAAGCACCACCAGCGTTGTTGACTCGGATCATCACCCGACCGTTGTTGTCGAACGAGTCCGACGCCGCCGCAGCATGTGAAACGGGTACGGCCCCAGCCACTCCGGGCTTGTCGGGCGCGTAGTTCGCCATGATGCTCCTTTCAAGCACCTAGTGGCTCGGAGCCGGCTCTCCCGGGGGTAGGTCGGAAGAGCCGGCCCCTAACCGCTGATGGGCAGGGTCAGATCAGGATCACGCGTACCCGGTCGGGATGGTGTAACCGCCCGCCGTGATCTTCATGACCACGCCGGCACCCCGGTGACGGACGCCCACACCCAGACCGTGCTGGTAGAAGGCGTCGGTGAGCGGGTAGTCCTGCCCCGGACCCGGCATGAGCCGGAGACCCCGAGCAGCTGCGTTCTCGTGCTCCCGAAGGCCCACGAGGTTCCCGATGTTCTGCTCGCCACCGCTGGCCGCCCCAATGACCCAGCCCGCCGGGATGTAGTCTTCCTCGATCACCACGAACGGCCCGTAGGTACCGATCATGCCCGGAAGACCCTGCGAGTTGAGTGCGGGCCGGTCGATGATCCCCGAGTTCGCCGGCAAGAAGACGCCGCCGCCGAAACCCTCTGCGGGGATGAAGGTGTACTGAGCCGAGGCCGTGCCGGCGATGAATCCACGAATCGTCTTGCCCTCTTGGCGGTTGACCAACAGGATCAAGTCGTACCCGAGGCTCCGGCGGTAGCCGTGCTCGTACAGGGCGTCCTCGATGGCCGTGAGGTCACCGGGGTCGATGGTGCCCGCACCACTTGCGAGGTAGTGCGTGTGGGAGCCGGCGAAGGTCGTACCCTTGAACGGGGGCGGAACCTGGCCGTCGGCGTTCCACAAGCGGTACACGTTCACGTTCTGGTCGTTCACGGTCGCCGAGGAGTTCACGTTGTTGAACAACCCTCGGAAGACCTTGGTGAAGACCAGGCGCAGGTCCGCTTCCAGCGTCTCCGAGTTGAGGGCTCGGATTTGCTGCTGGCTCGCCTCGATGAGGAAGAGCCACGTGAAGCGGTGTGCCAGGTCGTACCACTTGAAGTCGTACCCAGCCACGAACGGCGTACCGATCCGCTTGCCCTTCGGCTCACCGAACTCGGTGGCCTCTTCGAAGTCGTCCGCCACGGGCAAGAGCACTCGCTCCGTGGGCTGGGTGACTGGGAAGGTGAGCCAGTTGATGAGGGGAGTCCGCTGGCGGTTGAGAAGTGCGACCGCCTTCTGGAACTCTGACCACATCCGGTTGAGGTCCGCTCCGTCCACCGACTGAGTGATGACGTCGGCAAATTCGTTCGTGCCTCGGTCGTACCCTGCCAGCTGGTCGACATCGGACCAGTCGAACCCTGCGACTTCGAGAAGGCTCTCGAAGACGTACAGGGCCTTTCGCTCTTCGCTGTTGAGGACTTGCACGTTCACGATGTACCTCCTCTCAGGTTCCGATGTACTGGAGCGTGGCGACGCGGACGATGAGGCGAGAAGCCTCGACCGTGAACCCGACGAGCTGTTGCGTCGCCGAGATTGCTCCGCTTGAGATGACTCCGGTGGTCGTGTTGGCCGTGTACAGCGTTCCCGCTGCCAACCCGGCTTCCACGATTTCCCCCGCCGTCATGACGTCGACGACGTCGCCGGCCTTCTTGTCCTTCGGAAGGCAGATGACACCGACGATTCCGATGGTGGCGACTGAGACTCCGACCGTCACCTGACCGCTGCTGTTGAGCCCCACACCGATGGCGGCTGCCGCTCCGGTGTAGTTTGCTGCCAGGGGCGCTCGGAAACCGCCGCTGATCGGGTCGTACTTGTCGAACCGCACAGTTGGTTTCCTTTCTCGTTTGGACGTGAGATGCTGGTACTACCGGCGAACTCCGTGCCGCAAAGCAGGGTAGAGTTCAGCGAGAGCTTCCTCGTCGAGCTCACCCTTGTTGTTCTTGTCACGCCGGCCACCCATGCGACCGCCAGAACTGCTCCCACCCTCTTCCGTAACGACGAGGAGGTGAGGCTTCCGCTTGACCAGGGCCTTGAGAGCGTCCTGGACAGAAGTCTCGTCCACGTCGACTTCGGAGGGATCGTCGTCGTCCTGATCCACGTCGATGTCGTCTCGGTTGATCAGGGCGAGCGCGTCGTCCAGATCGGCGAACTTCATCTTTGTGGCGGCCTTGATGATGACCTCGTTGACTGCACGGTCACGCAGCTTGCCTGCGAGCTTCTCGCTCGTCGTTTCGGCCTTCTGGGCACGTTGCTTGGCGGCCTCGATATCTTTCTCTTCTTCCTCGGTCTTCTGCTGGTTGCCTCGCTGAAGCGTCTTGAGCTCCCGCTCAGCATCCCGGCGTGCCTTACGCTCCTTACGGAGAGCAGACTTCAGACCGTCGGTGTTTTCCGCCTTGCCCTTCTCGCCTTCACCCTCGGACTCTTCCTCTTCCTCGTCCTCAGAGTTCTCGTCGTCGTTTTCCTCTTCGGACTCCGACTCGTCTCCCTCTTCGAACCCGATGAACTGGAAGTTGATCCACTCGGGTGCCTCTTCGACCGGCATCTCGCCGTCTCCCTTCTGGGCGTCACGCCCCTGTCAGTGCCCGGTCATTTGGCTTCGGTACCACCTGACTCATTCGGGCGACTCTTGTTGTTGCTTGTGCTACCCCCCGGTGCCCCTTCCTGAGGCTGGGGGTTGATTTCCTGCATCAGCTCTGCTGCTGCACGCTGTTCTTCCTCAATCTGCGTGGCGATGTTCGAGGGGAACTCGATACCGTAGAGCTCTGTGATCTGCTGCCGGTAGAATTCCTTGGAGATCGCCTTGCGGTCGAGGAGGTTGTTGAGAACATTCAACCGATCTGTCTTGTTCTCGGGGAGTTTGTCCCCCAAGGTAATGACAGCCTCGTCGGTGTCGCTGATGGCCGTGTTGCCATCGTAAGCCACGAACCAGAACTTGAGATCGTGCATCATCTGCTGGGTCTTTCCCACACCCAGGAGGTCACGTTCTTCCAGCTTGGCCATGGTGGGCAGGAACTTGATGGCCAGGGCAATCCCTGACTCAGCCATCTGCGCGTCGATAGTTGAGGGGCGGAATGTTGCCGTCGCCTCATAGACCGAGTCGGTCAGGAACTTGAGGTGGGCCTGGAAAGGCTCGACACTCTTGAGACCCTCGACGCGGCGGAACGTTGACCCGGTGGGCACTTCGACGACCATGCCAGGAGCGATCACCCAGGGCACCTGGATATCCTGCCCGTCCTCCCTGCGTGTGGGAGGTGGTGCGTCAGTGGCGTAGACTCCCAGCCCCTCGAGAGCCAGGGCAACATCTTCGTCGGTGGCGCTCTGGTTGATCCGAGACTGAAGGGCTTCATGCCCCCTGATCTCCGAGCTGCCGAACGGTTGACCTTGCCAAGGCTTGTTCTTGTAGGCGTAGACCGGGATCGTGGCGATGGGGTCGGGAAGTACCGTGGGTGGGGTGATGTCGAGAATCTTAACCGCAGTCTGTCCCTTCCACCAGTCTCGAGCCTCGTACGTAGCGTGCTGAGATAGCACCTTCCGCTGTTCACCAACGGAGACGTAAGAGTATCGCTGCCGGCGGATAACAATGCCCTCGGGTCGATCCTCGTCGATTACCAGCTCGACCAAGTTGACGGCCTTTACGCGGTTGAGGTCGTCGTCGTCGAACTCGGGGAAGTACATCGCTGGGTCAACCGAGTTGATGGAAACTCGGGTACCCTCAGGCTTCGTGGGGTCTGCCGTGAGGTGAAGGAGGAAATCGCCCCTCACCACCCCTGAGTGCTTGGCTTCGTGAAACTTGGCGAGGAACTCCTCCCGGTCGTTGAAGGCCTTCCAAGCCTCACCAAAGGCGCCCTTAGCCGTGATTTCCAAGCCCTTCATGAAGAAGTGCGAGGTTGCATCGCAGATCGTCATGGGATTCGGGATATACAGCGGCATCCCATCCGCCGTGACATCCTTGAGCTTGAACGCGGTCTTGTGGCTCCAGTAGATCTCTTCGTACTTCTGGTAGGCCAGGATCCTGTCTCTGTCCAGCTCCGGCACCCAGACCAGCATCTCGTCTTGGTCGGTGAGTGGCTTGATGGTGCTGTACGGAGTGAAGACCTCCGGGTCGTCGAGGATCGACATCTGTCATCTCCTGACTAGCACTCGACTCTGTCGAGTCCGTCGAATCCCCTCGACGGGTTCAAAGTAGCCCTTCATGAACCTTCCCAGCGCCTCAGGGCCGTGGTTGTCTTTGTCCATCGGCAACTCGCTGTCGTTCTTGACCTCAGTCTTGTGGGCGGGCCAGCGGTATCCAGTTCGCATCTCCCACGCGAGCTGGGTGCATCGCCGGTCCACCTGAAGTAGCGGTCGAGCTTGGAAGCCAGACTGCTGATGAGGTTCAGGAACCTTGAGCGCTTGCCGAGTCAACTGCAGTCGAGTCTTGAGCTCGCCTCCAGTGTTGCTGCGAGCCGGAATCTTGAGTAGCCGCTGCAGCGTGTTGGTGTCATCGGGTTCTGCCGGGTCGGGGTAGAAAGCAACGCAGCGAGGCGTGAGAGGATGATCCTTCAGCTCTCGCTTGGCAATCTCACCCGTATCCATGAGCTCCCAGCGATGTTCCCCAATGACATTGATCTCGCCGAACGGGCCGATCTGAATCCACAGCCAGACGAAGGGATTGGTGTATCCGTAGTCAACAGCTGCGTACAAGGGCCAGTCCGGGTTGTAGGGCAAGTCGGCCAGGTGGTGAGCATCGTCCCACTCCTTCATGACTCGGCCAACTCGCTCCACGAACTTCCCGCCGTACTGACGGGCGAACTCATCCTCGGTGAGGTCCTCCTCAGCATCAAGGATTTCTGGGTCGTTTCTACCACCAGGGAACACGATGAGGTTGGTCCAACTCGGCATCTGCCAAGAGGCCCAGGTGGGTCGGTTCACGTCTTGCCCGCGTTGCCAACACCAGTAGAGCAGGGAGGTGTCGGTGGCGATTTCGGGGACTCCAGTTGCCAGCATCCAACCCCGCTTGTCAGACAAGGCAGGTCGGACGTACTCGGTGAACATGTGGCGAGTCAATCGCCCCGACTCGGCGCAAAGCACGAAGTCCAGACCCTCACCCACCAGAGATTCGGGGTGAGCAGCCGAGCGCACCTCGACATCCCATCCCCAATTGGTGAGGATGTGCATGTTACCATTTTCCTCGTTCTTGAGGAACTTCTGGCTGATGGTATCCACACCCAACGCCTTCAGCGAGTCGTAGAGTACGCGAAACTCCTTCTCGCCGTCGTCGTAGTTGGGGCCGATGATCCACCCTCGCTGGACTTGCCCCAGCCGGTTCTTCACCCATGCAGTAGCCTCGCATTCCTTGCCGCCGAGGAGCGTCTTGCCCCACCGTCGACCATTGCTGAGGCCCTTCATCCGGGCTGGGTTCTTATGGACCTCCCACTGCGCAGCGTGTGGGTAGTAGCCTGTGCTGTGGAAGTATCGGTCCTTTCTCAGGACCTTAGTGTTTTGCCTGGCAGTCGTCACGACTGGTTTTCTCCCTCGATCTCTCGAGCTGACTTATCTACCTTCTGACCGTTCCAATGCCGCCAACTGATGGGCGCTTGGGGGTCACGCGTGCCCGTGAGACGCATGAGGCGGGCTTCCTCTGAGGCGCTGAGTGCCTTGCGCTTCTTGTACTTCGGCACCCCAGCCGGCCCCATCACTCCGGTGTATTCGCTGCCCCCAGTTTCCCTGTTCAGACCCATTTCACCTCCTAGAAGAGGGTCGCCTCGCCGTGAGGTAGCGCAACAACCAGATAACGACCATGCAGAGCTGGATGCCGGGCCTCCATATCCCCCTGACTGGGTCCGATACGACCGCTCGGGTGTGTGTGCCAGACCAGAACATCACTCCAGACCTCCTGGTCAGTCAAGAGGGGTTTCATGGCTTCAGCGTCGAAGATGTAGCTATCTTGTGGGCTCGGGCTGCGGTTGATCAACTCATGGACCCAGGTATCTACCGGATTGTCCAGGTTGGGAATTACTAACCCGCAAGCCTCGTTGGGAACTCGGGCTAGGCCGAATTCGACGATCTTCGGGATTACAACGTCGAGCGAGAACGGAATCTTCATCCCATTGCCGCCTTCGCCCTCATAGCCTCGTTCAAGTCCATGAGGTGGTACTGCATCCTCCCGTCTTCATCGGGCAGCAGCACCAGAGCACTCGCGTTGTCCCGGGCGGCATCAATCCACCGCTGAGCCTCACTGAGGTCTTCTTCAGTGATAACCCCGGCATGGACTAGAGCCAACCGAAGCACTGGGTCACCAGCTCTCGACACCGTAACCGGCTCTGTCGGCTCAGTCTTCAGTGTCCTTTCGTCTTCGGGCCCTACGAACTGGTGTTGAGGCTTGTGCTTGAGGTGCCAATACCTCGACTGCTGGCAGAGTTCGCAGAGATCATCGTCGGCCATGACTACCCCTAGTCTGTTTGTTCAATCGACTCTGGCTCATCCTGTAGAGCCTCAAGTACCTGAGTAATCAAGGTACCAAAAGCCCCCTCAGTTTTTGCCACTGGCGCAAGAGCTGCCAGGATACTAACCCGGACTTGCTCCTGTCGTTGCTCTACCAACCTAAGCCGAGCTAGAACCTCCGGCCGATCCACGTGCCAATGGTTTCTGTTGTTGAGCTCGGTTAGAGTATCTTGATTTTCGCTTCCTATGCGGATTGCCTCAAGCATGCCAGCTTCCAGACGGCCGATGTCGTTCTTATCAGCCTTATGATCTACCTGGTCCCTTAAAGAGTTCCCCCCATTGGGAGCAAACTCATCCTCGATTCGACCTAGCATGTAGGTGATCCGAGCGAAAAACTGGTAACAAGGGACAACCCCTCGCTTCCAAATTACTGCCCAGGCGGTTATCAGAGCGGCGATGGCGAGAGGGATAGCGACAAACGGGTGTGTCACGGTCACCTCTAATCATCCTCTTCCGACCACTCTGCATCCTCTATGGCTTCCTCGATTGCTCGGGGGCTGGTCTGGTTCCAGGAGCCAATCTGAGCCGGCAAGGCGTCGGGAGTCACCATCACAGTGGCCATCAAGCCCTGCAGCTTCACGGAGATATCGGTCTCCACACGCTGCTTCGGCTTGCCCAAGAGGTGGTCGATCAGGTACTTTGAAGCCTCCAGCTTCGTCGCCGCACTGACCACCGGCTTACCGTTCTCATCTACTTCCTTTGATTCCAAGATGTCTTGGATGGTCTTGATGGCAATGTTGGTGTTGACGTTCATACCGTCACGGATGAACTGCCTGAACCGAGACATCGCCTCTTCGTGCAGCTCACGGCTAATGAAAGCCGGAGCCTTGCCCTGGAAGTTGCCGTTCTTATCACGAGGACGGCCCCGGGCTAGTTCTTCCGAGTCCCACTCGGCAATCGGCTTGTACAGCCCATCAACCTCGAGGATACCCTTCTTCTTCATCGCCCGGCGTGCACGAGCCCTGGCCTGCTTCCTGCTGGTACTCAGGGCCTTGCCGGTCTTGTGGTGCTTGGGTCGGAGCGGACGCGGGTCTCGGTCATAGTTTACAACCGAGAAGTCCAGCTCAGTGGGTGTGGCTGCCATCAGTAGACCTCGATCACATCGTCGGGGCCACCCTTGACTTCTGGCTTCTCTGCTCCCGGTGAGTCGATCCTCACCCAGGGGATGTAGACCTCGTCAGTCTCAGTCAAGGTCATAGCCCCCGCCGGACCTACCATGAGACAAGCGTAGGGCTTGCCTCGAATCATCTCCCAGCTACCAACGTGGTAGTCCACGTCAGTTGGCCGGGTGCCCTCGACCATGAAGGCGAGTTCTACGGCATACGCCGTAGGATCAGCCGGAGCGCCGGCAACAGCAGCTTCCACACCAACCTTGATGAGTTCAGTGCCGGTGCGGGATCTACGGATCACCTTTCCTCCTAGGTTTGGGTGCCGGGCAAGACCTTAGTCATCTTCCAGCCTCTCGCCACCTCAGTAACAGCCCAGCCTGAGAGCACGCGAGTAAGGCTGATTTCCAGCCCAACCTCGGGCACTCCGAAAACGATGGTGACCGAGGGTACACTACCGATTCCAGCAACCGTAAGTACGATCGCCATGCCGCTGAACTTGATGGCAACGCTGGGAACAGAGCCAACCCCGGCGACAACCGTGAGAGGCACTTGAGCGGTCGTAGCGATCGCAACCGCCCGCACAATTCCCGAGGCCGCCACTGGACTTACCGAGACGGTAGCCGATGCAGCGATAGTCACTGCCGGCACCGACCCAATACCTGCAACGGGGGCTACTGGCGCAGTAGCAGTGGTGTTGATGGTTACCGTGCGAACGGTCCCAGTACCTGCCACTGTTGCTGGAGCAGTACTGCTAGTAGCCGAGATGGTAACCGCTGGCACTGAGCCAGTTCCTGCCACCGCACTGACCGGGACTGTAGTGCTGCCCCCCGTCTGGATGGAGACTGCAGGGACAGACCCCGTACCAGCCACGGTAGCAGGAGCAACCACCGCCGAGGCGGAGATGGTCACGGTCCGAACTGTACCAGTCCCAGCAACCGTGCTGGGCGCTACTACTGCCGTAGTGCTGATTGTTACTGAGGGTACAGCTCCAGTCCCTGCTACGGTCGCAGGCGTCGCTGCACCCGAGAAAGCGATAGCGACCGAAGGTACTGACCCAGTTCCCGCCACTGCCGAAACAGCAACGTTAGTACCAATCACGATGGTAACTGCCGGTACTGAGCCAGTTGCGGCCACTGTACTCGGCGCAACTGTAGCTGTAGTAGCGATAGTAACCGAACGAACTGTCCCCGTCCCAGCCACGGTTGAGACTAGTACATTGCTGGGCGTTACCAGGGTGACGGCAGGCACCGAGCCCGTGCCAGCTACGGCGCTAACTGCGACGTTAGCAGTAGCGCTCAGAGTTACAGTACGAACTGTCCCTGTACCCGCCACCGTAGCCGGAGCAACAGTAGCGGTGGCACTAATGGTGACTGAAGGCACCGAACCAGTCCCGGCAACCGTGCTAACCGAGACATTGGTAGAAGAACCTGTGCTGATGTTAACGGCTGGTACCGAGCCGATACCTCTAACTGGCCCGTATCCTACGAACGACCAGTCGTCAAACTGCATCGCCGGGCCGCCGCCATAAGTACGGAGACCATGCTTGGTCGCAGTCTGGAACGAAGAGTCGTTGAAGTTGAAGGCGACAACGCCATTGATCCGGCACTGAATACTGTCACCATTTAGGATCACCTGAACGACGTCACCGTTGGCGAGCAGGGATCCGCCCGACGTCAAGACGCCACTATACGACCCGGCAGTGCGCTTGTACAGCTGAACCGCAGCGCCGATGCTGCCGATAACGAAGTGGTTATTGTTGTCAACCGAGCGGAAACAGATTGAGCCATCACCGGCAGCTGGAACTGTGACTTGAATGACGCCGTCCGAGAATCCGGTGTCGACTACCGCTGTATTCTGGTTGTCGCCAGCGTTGGTCGCAACGTACGCCCGGTTACTGCTGATGCCCCATGTACCAGCTTGAGCGATCCAGGGCAGGGAGCCGACATCAGTTGAACCGAGTGAGGTCGAACTGTCTGCTCGGTTAAATGTATCACTCGGGCTGAACGTCGGCGTCAGCCACACGTTCGCTGTGGTAGAAATCGTTACCGAAGGAACCGACCCGGTACCTGCCACAGTGGAGACGGGGACGTCCTGCCCGGCCGGAACGTCAATCGTTACTGCGGGTACCGCACCTGTACCGGCGACCGCTGAAACCCCTACATTCGCCGTCGTCGAGAGCCTGAGGCCGGTACCAGCGATGTACACCGAATCCAGGTACGTAACGATCTGGGCGACCTCAACGTCGGTCAGAATCCGGTCGTAGTCGAGGAATGCGGCGAACCCGCCATCCATGAAAGTGGTCGGAGCAGCGTTTCCGCCGAGCCTTACCGAGAACGAGCTTGTCGTTCCGTTACCGAGAGACCCATTAAACCGAGTCTGGTCGATCTGGAGCATCCCGGCGCCGTTTGCTCCGTCGAGCCGCATGACGAACACGTGCCAGTTGGTGTCAACAATCGCCCCAGTGATGATGTTGACCGCGTTACCAACAGCAGCCCACTGGTTCGCAGCGGTCTTCTGGAAGCCCATCGTGGCGGCGCCGCCAGTGTTATTCTCCCGCCACATGGTCTTGCCGACTCCGTTAGCTCCCTCGTCGCTGCATAGCACGAAGAAGACGGTATGTCCCTGGCCGACCGTGCGGGTGGCGGTTTGCAGCAGATGGTCACTTGAGCCATCGAAGTCGAGGGCACCCACCCCGCTGGGAGTAGTGCGAATGCCGTGAGTCGGCTTGGCTGTACCGGTCGCCTGGTCGTAGTTTACTCCAGAGGCCTGATCCTGCCACGAGCTTACTGCCCCGGATGACTCGACAATCCCCCTAGTGCTGAAGGTCTCAACTCGGCTAACCAAGTTCGGGATCGAGGACGGGTCGAACGTACCGTACGTAGTACCAATGCCGGCAACCGTTGAAACAGCTACAGTGGTCGGGACCGAGATTGCTACGCTCGGGACAGCGCCTGTACCAACAACCGTAGCTACCGGAACATCCGTCGGCCCGGCTGTCGAAATCGACACCGAAGGTACTGAGCCCGTACCAGCTACAGTCGAAACCGCCACATCGGCGGTAGCACTCACCGTAACCGCAGGCGTCGAGCCCGTGCCAGCAACTGTTGACGTCGTCAGTGTGGGAACTGCTGAGATTGTTATGCTCGGTACTGAACCGGTACCAGCAACTGTACTCGGGGTGACTGCAACATCAGCTACCGGGCGAACGGCGATGGTAATTGCGCCCCAGCGAATGTTCGAGGTGTCGTTCGTGAACGTGCCCGGATCTTCTGACCCAGCAGTATTCTGACGGAAAGCGACTGCGGCGTTGATGCTACCGACCACATCATCGTTGGCCGCCCGGGTGAACATGCTGGTAAAGTTCGCTGGTGCTGCGCTGGGGGAGGTGAACGAGCCGGCCGTTGCGTCCTCACCCGTCCCAACAACTGCAATCCACAGTGTATCTTCAGTACCCCACCCGGCCGGGTCGAGAGAGCCGGGGTTCGCATTAGCGTTGGTGCCGGTGGCATACCCACCCGCTTCTGGGATCGTACTGGGGTGAGCGCCAGCAATAGACATCAGGAAGAATGCTGCCTTCGCCGACCCACTCGACGTGACGGTGAACGTACCAGTTTCCGAGCCAGTGGAGAACTTGTACGCACACCCAATCGAGAGCGTCGTGGTCGTGGCGAAGTCGCCGAACTCGGTGAAGCTGCCGCCCCAGCTCGAGAACTCGGCATTGCTGGAGTTACCATCGTACAACAGGACAATGGCGATCAGCAGGTCACCAGCATTCTTGGTCAGCGATGACAGGTCCGGGGACGTGTGCGTTGTCCCCGTCTCTGCCACCGACTGAACCGCAATGATTCGACCCGCACCCGAAGTCGGGATCGTCGGGAAGGCCATAGCCTACTCCGGTTACGCGGCGACTTGGAGCGTGTTGATGCCCAGCGAGTTGAGCTGGATGGTGAAGGTGCCGTTGGTGACGTTGAAGTCCCCGCCGAAGTTGATGGCGCAGATCAAGGCGCTGGCGATGGTCGTGTCGTAGACCACGGCGCCTCGAGCAGCGGTGGCGAACGAACCAGTGATGCTCCAGTTCGGGTCCACCGTGTTGTCGAACATCACCGTGCCGTTGGGCGACTGGGTGCAGGTCTTGTTGGCCAACGTGTAACCGCCAGCCGTGTACCCGGTACCAGAGACCTCATTGGCGTTGTACGGCGCAGCCGTCTGCACGGTATCCGTGTAGTACGACATGGATGCGATGCTGTTCGTGTACATCGCAATCTTCATGGTGTCTGCCAGGAAGGCAAACGCCAGCTGCGTCGCGTCGAAGACATCGAGGAAGTTCGCCGCATACATGCCGCTGGCAGCGTTGAACGCTCCACCCTGGACACCCCGCTTGAGCAACTCCACCTTCTCAGGCGAGAGCTCGTTCAGGATTTCCTTGCTGAAGACGGTCAACTCGAGGTGTGGGGCGAATACGACCGCGTCTTGCCGGTCATCCCAGTGCTGAATGAGCTTGCCACTCAGAACAGTGGGGTGCTCCTCGTGGAAAACCGGGACGATGTTGTCACGGGGCTTGAGCAGGTTCATTCGGAATCCCCCTCGTCTTCGGGCTCGATCACGTTGTTGACGATGGCAAGACCCTGACGGGTTCCGACCTGTTCCCCGACCTGCCGCCAGTACTGGGTACCGGCCACCAGGTTGTCGCGTGCTTCCTCGTACGCCGCTCGGAGGTCTTCATCGAACCCCGAACCGTCCCCGGAAGAACGTCGTGAGGCGATGTCATCCGAGTAGGCGTCCAAGGCCGCCTGGTATTCGGCGAAGGCCTCGTCGTGCCACTGCTCGACTTCGACCCCGGAGGCGCACTCGTGTGCTGCTTGCGTGGGCATGTCACTCCTTTCGGGCGAAGCCCGGACATGAAAAAGTCCGTCGGTGTGATAACCGGCCGGACCTTACAGATTGTCGCACAGGTCGACGTTCCCAGTCAAATGCCCCGTCGCGGCTTTATTCTCGTAAGTCATTTCTTGTTCTCGTGACGACGAGGTCAGGATCAAAGGGTTTGCACTTTAGTTCCGCCCCTGATAGCATGATGCTAGGCAATCGACCGAGGAGGGATGAATGCCTGAGTACGTGCAAGGCTTGACCGACGTACCTACCGCCCAGCTGATGTGTATGCCGGGTGGCAATAACCACCACTGGGAAGCTTACGAGAAGCCCTGGCGGCGAGGGCGGCTTCGCCAGACAAACAGCCGATGCAGCACATGCGGCAAGGAACGCGCTCGCATCCTGGATGCCGGAGACCGCTCAATGAGCCTTCAGTACTCCACGCCCGACTGGCACGTGAAGGTGCAGGAGCCCTACGACGCCTACGACGTGGCAGAAGAAATCGCACGCCGCCTTAGCCGCCGAACCACCAAGAAGGCCCGTCGGGGTCACTTGGTAGCAGTCTGAGGGGGTGATACAAATGCGGAAAATCGCCGTCCTCCTGTTGGGTGTGGTAGCACTGGCTGGCTGCGTCCACACAGCCGATGCGCCACCCAAGGACCCGGCAGATGCTCCAGGCGCTGAGTGGCGAGAAGAACTCGCCTGCCAAATCAGCCTTACGACCACATGGGGGTGCTGAGTTGAGAACCAAGTCCTACCAAGAAATGGAGGTCGCCAAGACACTCCGAGAACACCAGATCGAGTTCAGCGAATTCGAGCCGGTGTTCGAACAGGCGTTTCCGGACCTCTCCCTACAGTTCAATGGCTGGTACAAGGACGCCCAGTTCATCAAACTGATGGGGGAGGACCGGATTTGCAACATTTGCGCCGCATTAGTCCACGCAGGTGCGCGTGAGGCTCATCGGCTCTGGCACAGACGCCTCACCTTGGCTATTTGGAGCCTCCAAGGCACCGTTTTGGCCGAACTGGTGAAAAGTGGCTCTCTCGTGGTCACTGACGACGGCGTAAAGGTGAAAAAGAAGGGCAAAAAGTCCAAAAAGGGGAAGAAAAAGCCATGATTTTCCGTATCACAAAGGTTCGACGCGGTTGGCGAGGCCAAAAGTGGATGTACCAGATCATCGGCGGCAACGGTGAGCCCATGATGTCCTCCGAGTTGCTCAAAAACCGTGTCGACTGCTACGAAGCTGTCGAAGCCATCCAGGCTGAGGCTGCACTCGCCCGTATCGAGGAGACCTACAAATGAACCACCTCACCATCGGCTCAGTGGCCGCTGGGGACAACTGGCAAAAGTGCCTCTACCCACACCCTCTGCTGGCGTGCATCGGCGAGCTTCGGTACATGGACGGGTGGGCCTTCAGCCTGGAGCACATCGACCGGGGCCAGGGCTCAGTCGGCCTCACCCTCGTGATCGAACTTGACCCCGTCCGGAACAGCTACCGCAAGGAAGAGGGCCACCCCCGCCGAGACATCCGGGTGCATCACCTCTTCATCGTGCCTGCAGCCGCGTACAACAAGCCATCCTGGCGACGATGGCTACTTGACCGCATCCTCGACGTCCACCTCCACGAAGCCTGCGAGAACTTCGATATCCAATGTCCCATCTGCGAGGGCAGGGGCGGCCTTGTCTGGGATGAGCGCCGGTGGGTACCGACAAGAAGCGCCGGCAGGGCTCTCTGCCCGAAGTGCAACGGGGAGGGCTACATCAAGCCCTACGCCCCCAACCACGACGAAGGCTACGACCCTTACACCATTGTCGAGCACTACATCGACCCAGTACCCGACGAGGTTGTCCAAACCGCCAAGGACATGTTCGGCTACCAGCCAGGAGGAACCTTGCCCGATGAACCCGCCTAGGGTTGCCAACATGCATACCTTCCCCTGGGAATGTTACGATCCCAAGGACTACCTCCGCATCGACCGCAGCTCGGTGTGGGGGAACCCCTACCGCATCGGCACCATCTTCGACGAGACCGGAACCCACTATCGGTCCCGCATCCAATCCATGCGCATGTACGAGGAACTCATGCTCGACCGCCTCATCGGTCGCCAAGGCCCGGCGCACGGGGTGGGCAGCCGGGTCAACGAAGACACGGGCAAACGCTGGTCTGGAGTTATGATCCGAGGCGCTCCCACCATCCTCGAACAATGCGCCGAGGGCCAACTCTGGATCGACCGTCTCAAGGCCCTCGAGAACAAGATCCTTCTCTGCTGGTGCAAGCCCCAACTCTGCCACGGCGACATCATCGTCGACTTCTATGAGGAGCTGCCCAAGTACATTGAACGCCTCGCCCTCCACCGCCTCAAGAGCAAGGAGAAAGAGTGAGACTCCGCCGTAAGAAGCAGGTGCCTACGGTATACTTCCGAACCCGGAACGCCGACGGCACCTCAACCGTCACAATGTCCGTCACCGTCGGGGGAACCATCACGGTAGTTACCCCCTTTGATCTCGGCACGGGAATGGCAAACGTCTCCGGGCAAACCCGAGCCGTTGTCGAGATTGTCGAGGTCCGCACGTGAAAGTCCTCATGCCCATCAACCCCCGTCCCACACTGAGAAAGCGGGCTCGGTGCTGGGTTCACTTTAACCGCCACAACCTCCAACTCAACGCCTCCGCCATCACCAACAAACTCACGTGGCGGTGCCGCCGTTGCACCGGCCACTTCAGCAGAAAGGTAACACCATGAGTCTGGAACGCGCTCTCGTGCTCGTCATCCTCGTCCTGCTCGTCATCCTCATCGTACGGGAACTGGGGTGGGTATGACGATGCCTGACAGCGAAGCAATCCTGAGCGCCGAGGAAGTGGCGTCGATGGTGGCACCGGGCCTATGCCGCGGTGGACTTGCGCCGAAACCGGAGTCGACGCTCGCCCTCGCTGCATCCCATGAGGCCCTGCGGGAGCAGGTCGCGGTACTCACCGAAGAACGCGACGCCGCAGGAGCCGCAGCGAACCGCGCCGAGATTCGAGCGTTCGCCGCGGAGGCCAGGGTTGCGGTACTCGAAGCAGGACTACGCCGCTACGGGCGGCATCTCGCGACGTGCCGGGTGGGACCGCAGAACACGCCGCTCGCCATCGACCAGCCGTGTTCGTGCGGACTCGATGATGTGGCGTTGGGGGGAGTACCCGCAGCCGCACCCGAGATGTTGTGCCCCGAATGCAATGGTTCGGAGTTGCCGTCGCCGTGTTGGAAGTGCGGAGGGACGAGCCGCGTGCCGCCGTATCCAGTCGACGACTGGCCCTCGTCGGTACCCGCAGCCGCACCCACTAAGGAGAACACATGATCGGATGGCATCAAACCAAGCCCACCATCCCCAACGCACGCTGGTCCCTCAAACTCCATTGGGTCGTGGGCCAACGAACCCTCTGCGGCGCCGGTCGCCCTCACGGGATCCAAGGCCGGAACACAACCGCCGAGGCGGGTATGCCCAAATGCCAAACCTGCCAGAAAAAGCGTGCGGCAGAGGCGCAGCGCCTGGCCGACGATTCAAGCAGGGGCGGTCAGATACCTGAGGTCAGCCAAGAGATTGGGGATAACAATCAGTGAGTGAGTCACGCCCTCGACGAATACCCAACAGGTCGTTTATGGCTCCGTTCTTCGGCGACGAAGAACCCCCGATCGACCAAACCTCCTTCTGGTACATGCTACAAGAACCAACGCGGCGCAGACACCCACCGGGAGCACCCAGCCGTCTCTACAAGAACGAAGCCACCGGCGAGGTAACCGAGTACGTCTACAAAACCCACATCCAAGCCGGCCGCAAGCGCAGCCTCTGCGGACAGTTCTTGGGGGCATACATCCGTGCCGTACGGCGAGGGCAAGAGAGCACGGCAACCTGCAAATCCTGCCAGGCGATCCAACGCAGGCGCAAGAGACCACAACCTAACCGACAAGTGGTAGGGAGGGGACGAAGGTGACTACACATAAGATTATCGGTCTGGTGGTTTTCGGACTGATTGGCATTGTGGTTCTCTGGTGGGCTGGACGGGGGATGCCATGACTCTGATCGGACGGGAAGGTTTGGGCAGGAGTAGGTGCATTGTCTGCGGCGAGGAGTTTAGTACGTTGGCTTTGGGGCCGCCGCAGGGGAGTGTTGATGTGAGAAGTAGTGGACTCTGGCATGAGTTCCCAACCAGCTTCGCTCGGCCGGTGGAGTTGGAGACGAGGTGGGTGAAGGACGGTGCCATTGCCTTTGCCTGTGCTGACCATACCAACGAAGAGATCGTAGCTGCCCATAACTTACACGGTGCTGCCGCATTCTTCGATCCCAAAGACCCGGAGGGCTAGGACTCTTGAGGTGGGTCGAGGAGTGCGGTGGTGGTGTGTGTGGAGTCGTGAGTGCTTGGAAGAGTGTGGAGTCGGCTGATTGTGAGGACCTGGAGGGCTCGGAGTGTTTGGGCATGAACGGTGTAGGTAGGTTTCAAAAATTACAGCCAGACCGCGGGAGCCCCCGTCCGGGATGCGCGGCGGTATGGGCGATTTCAGCGAGATGGGGGGGTTGGGGGGATATGCGGCAGATGCGCTCATCATGATGCGACGCACGCACGCACGCATTTCGCAGCAGACACGCATGAGAGGCGATCTAACGCACGCATCATGATGGTGTGGTACTGGACACTATCATGCGGCATCATCGCATTAGAGTGCATCGTAGGGCGTCTGATGCAATATGATTAATGATGCGAGCTGACTTATCATTATGCATCAGTAGACAAATGAAAGGGGCGCCCCGAAGGGCGCCCCTAATCATGATGCCCGATGATGATTAGGCGTCAGTCTCGTCGCCTTTCACGTCGGCGATGCTGATGGGCGCACGTCCCGCACGCTTGGCGTGATTGGCGTAAGCCTCCGCCCAATCGTCCGCCTCCGATGCGTCGAAAGCGTACCGACGCCCCGAGCCGGGCTGTTGGTCCTTCGAGGTGACCTGACGCACGAAACGCCGAAAGTCCTTCGGGTCGGCCCCGATGAGATTCGCCATTTCGGTCCCGGTGAGTCCCTTTGCTGAATCGCTCATGAGTGCATCCCTTTCGGGTCATGCGATGCGCCGGTGCGTATCGCTCACGGGTCACACTAATCGCGATGCGTCAGCGAAGCAAGCGAAATCTCATGAATCATGATGCATCATGATGGATGATGCGACCGACGCATCATGATGTCCGATTTGCCCCCGATGCCGCATCCATCCCGCGCCATCCCAAACCGCCCGCGATGCGGAGTTTCGGGTGGTTTCGGGTGGTATCTGTGTAGTTTGTACGAGAATGTCCGATTTGGCAGGGTTAGTACAGAGTTGTCCGGGTTTGTCGTGGTTTGTTCGGGTTTGTCGTGGTTTGTCCGGTTTACCCCCTTATCTCCACGGGACCCACTTGGTCCCCAGGACCGCTAGCTCTGCACGCTCACGCGGGCCCGCGTAGCCAGCGGGCACGCTGGCTCTTCACGCTACACCACGGCGCCCCAGCCCGGGATGCGGTGGGCTGGAGCGCGGTGGCCTCAGTCGAGCTCGACCTCGACCTCCGAGGAGGTCTCTTCGTCGGTCTCGGCCTCGGGCTTGGAGCGGCGTGACTCGTTCCACGCGTCGAAGCGCTTCTGCAGCTGCTTGACCTTCGTGGACTCGAGCGAGTACCGTCCACCCTTGCCCGGGGTGTCCTCGCCGACCTTTCCGCCGGCCTCGGTCACCTCGTGGCGCAGGAACTTGCGGAGAGTGCGGCCATCGGTGCCGATCATTTCCGCGACTTCCTTCACGGTGAGAGTCTTGGTTGCCATTTTGTCACCCCCTTCCGGGCGTCGGTTGATCATGAGTAGATTGTATCAAACCGAGTAGCCAATGTCAAGGAACTCCTTGACTTTGCCTCCCGGGTTGACTCCTTGACTCGCCTTACCGGTCGCACCCCTCGACCATGACGTCGGTCCCGATAACCTGCACGTAGCCGCCGCACCAGTCGGCGTACTTCTGCGCGTTCCAGACCTCATTGGCGATGTGGTTGACCAGCGCAGGTGTCGTCCGGGTCCCCTCGTACATGATGTGCTTGGAGTCAGTCGATTCCTTGGCGTGCTCAATCTGGCCCGTCACACCCACTCCCACACCGAGTACGAAGGTGGCGGAAAGCCCGATGGTGAGCCAGATCCTTTGGCGGTAGGTCATGTCTCGTACCTTTCCCGGGTCAGGGCGCACCAGAAGTGGGTGAGCCAGAGCATGAAGCGGTAGGTGGCCATGTCAGCCCTTTCCGATGTCGCGGATCGAGATCCCAACCCGGCGAGGGATGGGTGCTGAGTCGTGGATGATGCGTTGGCCATCCCCGCCAATGGCCTTGCAGATGGCGGACCAGCGTGCATCGTGCCCCGGAGGGTTGCCCTCGAGGATGTGAAGCGCGTGGGCGACCTCGTGGAGGATCACCCGGAGGACGGTCGCCTCGTCGTTGGCCAGCGTGCAGACCCTCGAGAGGGTGATCTGCTTGGTGCGGTATCGGCAGCACCCGAAGCGGCGGGACCCTTGGTCGAAGCCGAAGGTCCACCCCCTCTCGGTCAGCCCGTGCCGCTCAAGTTCGCGGTGTGCGAGTCGGGAAGCATCCGAGAGTTGCATCAGAAGGCCTTCCCGTTAACCAGGCGAGCGTGGAGTTCGCGGTGATCGCAAACCGCAGGCCCGTAGAGCGGATTGATCTTGGTGACCTTGACTGCCCGAGCGGGTTGCCGGGTGCGCGGTGGCCACTTCAACCTCGATCGCTTTTGCATCTTTGCATCCCTTTCGTGTTTGAGGGCGTTCGTTTGTTCCCCCTCATTTGATACCCCATCATATCAAAACCCTTACACCTTGTCACCGTCTCAGGCACAAAAAGGTACAAAATGTTTCCCTGCGGCCCGTCCGCGGTTTCCTGTAGCGGACCGCACCGGTCCATCGCTCGGTCCGAGGCGGCCGCATGGCGCCACCACCGGATCATCGGTTCTGGTTGGCGGCGGAAGGTACCCGGCTGGAGTCTCGGCTCTGGCTCGGAGTCGGAAGTACCGGGTCACGGTCCGTCCCATCCCAAATGGCAGCAGCTCTGAACAACGTTCTCGCCGCGTTCGTTCCGCTCCGAGCGTTCCCGGAAGTTTCACCCGTCCCCGTTCGCATAACCTTCAAGTTTCTTCCCAGCCGCGTATCCAACCAACCGGTCCTTTTCCTCATCCCACGTACCGGTCACCCGTCTACCCACCTACACACGAGTAAGCCGGGCCTCAGTCGCCCCCCACGACCAAGACCCGGCCCACTTCTTCTCTTCCCAACTTTTTGTTCATCCCTAACCCATCATCCCAATCTCATCATCCCATCCTTTCATCAATCCCAACCCAAAAGCCCCCAAGCATCGGTGCGAGTGAGTGAGTGAGTGAGCGTGATGCTATAAATAGCTATCACTCACTCACTCAGCTCTAACTCACCTTGCGTCAGCGATGCCCCTCTCACTCATCAGGTATGTCGGCACGAGTATCCATGCAGTTGGCACTCACGTCGGCTCACTCTCCCCGACTTAACTCCCCCACTCACGTCCCTGACTCGACCCGATCAACTTTCTTTAGGATCGGCTCCCCCGTTCGCATCCGGGAAGATACCGTCGGTAAGTGGCCCCGGGCCCGCACCGTAGATCTCGTGAAAATGGTCCCGCTTCCAAATTTGTCGCTCCCTGCCCGAGAGTCCCTCAGGTAGGCCCATTCTCTCGTAGGTTATCTGTCGCCCGTCGGTGTAATGGACCACGATCTTCTCGACCGTATACTCTTGAGGCCCAATGGCGGGGACTCTCACCGCGTTGAGCAGGTCGGAGATGTGTAGGTCCAGGCTGGTGTGCTCATCCGGCAGGATTTCCACACCCGTCAGATACCTACGTATCTGGTCGTGGCGGATGGTTGTTCGGCGTACTGGCATCCTCAGTTTATCCCTTCCTCTTCTTTGTCTTTCTCACGAGGTCCCTTCCGCAGACCCCACACTTACCGGGCTTGTCTTCATCTACCGGGCAAGATGGGCAGGCCCACCATACCCATATGAGGTCTCCCATCGGTCAGTCCCTTCTATTCGGTCTGCGCCTGACGTATTCTAGAGGCCCCAGGTCGAGCCCGAAGAGTTTGATCTTCTTGATGGAAGTTGTGTACCACCAGACGCCGAAGGTCCAGTTGGTCCAACTCCACGTCCAGCGCCCTCGAGACCCATCGTCCCTGCGGGTGAACCATCCCGTGTTCATGTCCCGTCCGTCCCTCACGGTTTGTCCCTCTCGTTCGGTTTCATCATCACCCTATTCGCCCCCACGCACGCATTTCCCGGATTCCCCAGGTAGCCTACCCGTCGCCCGCTGAGTCATCCTCGCAAGCGGGCAGGGGCCAATTGAGGGTGCCCGTTACCTGCAGGATGGATCGCATCGAGGGTCGGATCATGGTCAGAAACCGCGTGACGGTGGCGTTGTCCATGTCGTAACCCTTCCCCTCGTCGATGGGGTGGCGGCCTGCGGCTCGGAGGAGAAGGTGGGCGAAGCGTTCGATTTCTTCCCGAGCCCCTCGGGCAGTCACTTGGAGGCTGGTGTTGAGGACCTTGTCCACCTCATCCAGTTCCTCCATGGTCATGCCTGCTCGGAGCTCATTGAGCCACCCGAGCTTGTCCCCCACCTCCCTCCGCCTTCCGGCCAGTTGGCCTTGCTCCCTCATGCTTAGCTGCTTCTCAGCCATTGGTATCCCTTCCGTCGGTTGCCAGGTTGGTGTTGTCGATCTTGCGCCAGAGGCCGGTGTGTCGGTTCTTGATGAATGCCGGGTGCCACTTATCTAGCTTCTTCGCAGCACCTCGCACGGCCCATAAGGTTTCGAGGATTGCGGGGCGGTGGCATTCCGTCCAGCCTCGGTAACTTTCGTAGCCCCAGTGCTGGTAGAGGGGAGCACCCATGAAGTTGCGGCCTTGGTAGGCCTCCCGGGTTGGGATGAAGTCCCTCGAGCAATCGGGGCAGATGGCGAGGAAGTGGCCTCCGTCCTGCTTGATCTCCTCCACCCAGCGAGGCTCATCCCCGCAGGGATCTCCCGCGTGCCACACGATCCGGTTGAGGTTGGTCGTGTGTCGGGCCTCGAGGATGCGGTTGATGGTGTCGAAGGTGTGTTGTAGCTTCTCGTCGTCGGGCATCCCCGGGTGGCGGCCGAACCAGGCGTTGGTCAGCTGGGCTTGGTCGGTCTCGTCAATCTTGGGCGGACTGACCCCCAGCTCTGGTCGGTTGACTTCCTGCCAGGTATATCCATCACCCATCGGGGTTCTCCCTTCCAGAGTCACTCCGTGACTGCTGCTTCCATGCCGCATACGCGGCCTCGATGTTGTCGAGCTCGGGGTGAGCCTTCCAGAAGTGGTAGAGGCAGTCGTCGTCCCGACCTTCTCTCTCGATCATGAGCTCGACGCAGTAGTCGAACTTGTCATCCTCGGGGCCCCATCCGGGGTCGACCTCCTCGGGAGGCCAGTAGTCGGGCGGGTAGTCGTTCTCCCACCCCATCGGCTCTCCTTCGTCGTTGCGGATGATGCGGGCGTAAGGGCCTGGGAACGCCATCTCAGTACACCCTCCGTTCGGCCTTGATCGGCTCGGGCAACTTGATCGGTGCCTCGGTGATCCACATCCCGAGGATCCACTCGAACTTCAGTTCAGTGGTTCCGGCCTTGGGTCGGAGGGAGATGGAGAGTCGCTCGGGCCAGATGTCAGAGGTTCCCAGCACGACCCCGATCAGTTCTCGGGGCAGCTTCTGGCCCGGCTGGAGGTAGTGGATGCGGCAGCGTTTGCCCTCCAGGCCCTCCACCTCGATGTGCTCGTTGTCGAACGGGGCCTTAGGCATTGTTGATCCTTTTCTTCTGGGCAGCCTTGACCGCCTGGGCGGATTTGCGATTCCGCAGGCAGAACCACCACCCACCGATCCAGAGCATGCGTTGGACGGTGCCCCGGTGTCGGAGAGCACGGTACGCCGGCTTCCCGTCATTGGGTGTGGTGAGGCAACGCCCGTAGTCGAAGTATGCGGATTTCATGTAGAGTCCCCTTCAGCGAGGCGGGTGCAGGCGGCCTTGAGGCCCTCCCACACAGTGGGTAGATCGGTGATGCTGCGTTCGATGGTGCGGTCGGGCTGGATCGTGTCCTTGGTCAAGCCGAGTTCCTCGAAGTAGCGGACCAAGTCGATGATCGGAGCCTCGGTCATTTCGCAGAGGTCCCAGTCGTCGGCCTCCCTCTGTCGTTCGGGATCGAAGTAGAACCCAAGCGCCCAGAGCCGCACGTCCTGATCGCCCCAGGGAACTCGCTGGAAGTCCTGAGTGACATCAGCAGCCCAGTCGTCGACCTCGTCGAAGAAGGAGAGCAGGTTTTCCTCGACCTCCTCGCGTACCGAGAGCTTGTTGATGATGTAGTCCTGTTCGGCTGTCATGCCTGATTCTCCTTCAAGTACCAGGAATTCCAGGACTCATTCTCCCCATCGGGGTAGTTGAGCCCCCATTCCTGGAGGAAGAGCTCGCGTTGCTCAGCGATCTCCTCGGCGGTATTGGGCCGATCGTCATAGTAGCGTCGGTTGATCGTCCCCTCGAAGACCTTGCGTGCTACTTCGTGTACCTGGCCTGTGTGGAGCTTGGTCTGAGTCAGCGCATCGAGGTCGAGGGCGAAGTCCCAGAGCATGTCCATCGTGTTGGGCCAGTAATCGAAGGCGTCGTCGTCCCCGGAGACATAGTCAACATCGAGGGCTTCCTTCAACTGGAGGAACTTCATCTCCAGGAAGGCGATTGATCCGGTCAGCCTCCAGACCCCAGTGACCGCATCGGGGCCTCCCTCACGGTCAATGAACTCAGCGGGGAGCATGGTCCGAATCACCGAGAGGGCCAGCGTATTCCCCTGGTCTTCGGTAACCCCTCGCAACTCGGCGAGCGTGTGTGAGACCCCATAGCTGTCCCAGAAGAGTTCGCAGTCGCCCCAGATCGTCGAGTTCGCCGGCTTGGTGGATTCGAAGTTGGAGTTGTGATTGCCGAAGTCGCCCGTGTATTCCTGGTGCATGTCGTGAAGCAGCAGGGTGTGGCGATCGTTGTCGGAGCGGATTCTCATCGGAAGTCCCCGTTCGTAGAGGTGCGGAGTTCGCAGACGGAGAGATCATCGTGGAAAGTGAGTTCCCAGGATGTGTCATCCGCGTCGAGGAAGAGGGTCTCGGGTTCGCGGTCCCTGCGGTGGATGATGAGCCGAATGGTCTCCTCATCCTCGATCAGCTCGACAGTTAGTAAGCCGTGCATGGTTTGCATCCCTTCAGTCCATGCGGTGCATTGGGTTTGGGGTTTTGCAGTATCGCATCGCATACCGCAATCATATCAAACCCAGTCACCAAAGTCACCCCTTTGGGAACCATTTGTTTGATTTTTGTTCCCCGCGGACTCCGGGCAACCGGCGGTGGCGCCGCTCGGTGCCATCAGACCTCGGACATGAGGTTGATGTCAGTGTCATCGAAGGGCTGCCCCAGCTCTCGTGCCCGATGCAACCGCGTGGCACGATTTATCCATATCCACCGCCAGCTCCCATAAGCTACGTCGGGCACTTCGTAAACAAAGCCACACGTGCAGCTGGGATTCCCCTCAGGATCAGTCCGCTTGGGTCGCTGGTCGGGGTGGATGAAGATATGCTCCAGGTCGTCTTCCCACACCCGCTGGAGGTGCACGAAGCGGACGCAGACCGAGCAGAAGTTGTAGACGCTCATGTTCTTGAGCTGCTCACAGAGAATGAACCCAGGATCACCTCGATAACCCGATCCAACGACCTCGGCTTGGACGGGACTCAGAGCCTCGAGAGGAGGTGGTCCATCCGAGAAGTGGCAGCCGCAGCTCCAGCAACGAAACACCATCAGCTGAACAAGTCCTTCCCAAGCGCGTCGACCTGGATTGAGTCGCCTCCGTTGATGTTCCCCTCGTACACCCTGTACCACTTGCCCCAATTCTCGGGGTCTGAGGGATCGCCGTGGCTCTGTGTGCGAGGGCGCTCGGAGAAGAGCTCGACGTGAGTCCCATAGATGGGATCGAAGGCCACGTAGACGAAGGTCGTTCCGATCTGCTCCAGGGCGAACTGCTTCTTCACCTCGTCGCAGAACTTTTGAACTTCCGCATAATGCTCCTCCATGCCGTCCAGCTTGGTCGGGTCACTCGTGCCGACCTTGAGCAGGGCTTCCTCGGCAATGTCTGAGATGGCTTCGTCCAGGAAGTCAGCTTCCCAGGCCTTGCCGATCTCCTTGAGCATTGCCAGCCTGGCGTTACCCAGGACCTCAGCTTTCTCTTGTGCGTTCACAGCAACCTTCCTCCTCTTACCCTGGGCTCAGTCTGCTCACGCGGGATGCGTGGCCAGATTGCGATCAGGACAAAGGGCACCTTGAAGAGGTGCAGATTGCCCCGGCGCAGCTGTGAGATCTTGGTGTGGGCGAAGACTTTGTCCTGGAGATAAGTCCCAACCCACACCTGAACGCGGCTGCCCAATTCGCCGGGCTTCCGTCGTTTCCCCGAGTGCCACCAGACGTTGGCATTCTCGGTGTCGGATTTGATGCTCATGGTCCTGTCAGCCAATCAACCAGTTCGGGTGTGAGGACCCGATTGAGGACCGGAGTGTCGGATTGCAGCCCCGGCGGAATTTCGGCGCCTCGGAGGACGATCATCGCCTCGAGACATCCGTGCCCTTGGTCGAGCTGGATGTTGTAGAGCTCGGAGACGAGTTGTTCCAACTCCGTCAGCTCCACGACCTTGGGGCGGCCTTTGTACCGCCCTTCCTCGTGACGTTCGATGACCTTCATACCAGCTTGACCTCCCAGTCGCCGCAGGAGCAGCGGCGGAATTGGAACGCGGTCGAGTTGATGACCTCGTCGATTTGCTCGGCGGGGTAATTCGGGAAGAGCTGGTCGAGGTGTTGACGAAGCTCAGTTTTGCGAGCCTCCAGTTCCTCCCCCGAGAGCTCCAGGTGATCGTGGCTATGTGACACTTGCATCCCTTTCGTTTGCGGTTTTGCGGTTACGAGGTTGATCGCATCGCATGATTGATGATCGCATACCCGTCAACCGATGTCACCGTCCCTGGCACAAAAAGGTACAACATTGTTACGAGATGGCTCCAGCCTCCCTCGACCGAATTCTCCGGAGGCGGTCTCGAGTCGCCTTGACGTCTTCCTTGGCCCGGCGGCGGTATGCGTATGCGAGGTCACGCAGCGACCTGGCACGGTACGAGCTGAGTTGCATATCCGCAAGCTCTGATAACTCACGGGCACGCTCGAGGCAGTCAGACACACGGCGAATTAGCTCCCGTCGCTCATGCTTCTCTTCCCAACTAACCAGAGTCATCCTTTTCTCCTGGCCACTCAGGCTTCTCGCCCTCCATCATCCGCTCAACGTTAGCCTTTTTCTCCTCCTTGGTGTCGCCAGGGATCATCTCCCACATCTGGTCTTCTGAGTAACCCCAGCCTTCTGGGTGTGGGTCAGTATCTTCGTGATACAACCCCTCATGGGTTACGAAGCAGAGGTCGACATCTTCCTCCCCGTAACGCTCATCGAGGAACTGGCCGACTCCCTTCTGGATAACGCTGAGTTCTTCTTCCACGATCATCTCCGGACCCATGTTCCGGAAGCCGATCATCATCCGGCACTGAACCATGTGCCACACCA
>Ga0075430_100000356_pt1 | contig 33351 bp, 28 predicted proteins | sample RhiMetdeltSRZDD4_FD_75294 | JGI IMG/M metagenome (GOLD analysis project Ga0075430, IMG submission 75294) | Populus rhizosphere microbial communities from Tennessee, USA - Rhizosphere MetaG P. deltoides SRZDD4 | ecosystem: Host-associated > Plants > Roots > Rhizosphere > Soil | place: USA... | reverse complement strand
CTCGTCAGCTTCCTCGTGGGCTGCGACGAGGAGTGCTACTTCGAGACCCACAAGGACGAGATCGCCGACCTCGTCGACTCGTGGACGATCCAGGAGGTCCGCTCGTGACCATGATCCCGCCTCCGGGGCCGCCGGGCCCGCCCGACGAACCTCCCCAGGGCGGCGGCGGCACGGCCACCGAGCCGATCCCCATCGACGGCGTCCACGCCCACGATGGGCTGCCGGCGCCCGACGTCGTCGGCGCCGGCTCGGGCCCCGAACGGCCCACGCGCAAGCCGCTGCCGATCTGGGACCGGGTCAAGTTCCTGCTGCTGTTCTTCCTGCTCTTCTGGTTCTTCGTCTGGTCCGAGTACTCCGACCCCAACCCGTTCAACACCTTCGGCGACGCGGTCCAGGACACCCTGCGGTCCAAGTGGTGGTTGTTCGCCCTGGCGGGCGTCGAGCTTCTGCGCCAGGTCCACTACCTGATCTGCGAGCGGTCGCCCGGCTACTTCGCCTTCTGGACCGAGTCGGTCTTCGGCCGGTTCGAGAAGCGCGCCGGCCGCATGAACGACTGGAACCGGTTCCGGATGGCCCGGGCCCTCAAGGTCCTGATCCTCCTGGCCGTGCTGAGCATCGTGCTCGGCGCCATCTACGACGTCACCCCGGCGACCGCGCTCGTCGAGCTGCCGTCACGGGTGTGGTCATGGCTGCCGCTCGTCTTCCAGATGGCGTTCGCCATGGTGTTCCTCGTCGGCCAGTTCGTCGCCCTGTTCTGGTTCCTCTCCCGGGGCGGCATCGACACGTACATGCCCGAGGACATCAAGACCCGCTTCTCCGACGTGTGGGGCCAGGACAACGTGCTCGACCGCGTCAAGGAGAACATGGTCTTCCTCGACAACCCGGAGTCCATCGAGGACAAGGGCGGCTACGTACCGGGCGGCATCCTCCTCTACGGCCCCCCGGGCACCGGCAAGACGCTGATGGCGGAGGCCGTGGCCGGCGAGACCGGCAAGCCGTTCGTGTTCGTCGACCCCGGCGCGTTCATCAACATGTTCATGGGCGTCGGCGTGCTCAAGGTCATGTCGCTGTTCCGCAAGCTGCGGAGGCTCGCGCTGCGCTACGGCGGCGTGATCGTGTTCTTCGACGAGGCCGACTCCCTCGGCAACCGCGGCTCGCTGATGCCCGGACCGCTCGGCGGGCAGGCCGCCACGCCGGGCCCGTCCTCGCCGTGGTCGGGTAGCGCCTCGGACCACCTGCGCTGGCTGTCGCCGGAGGCGCAGTCGGTCGTCCTGTCGGCCTCGGCCGCCCCGTCGTCGCTCGACGGCTCGCCGCCCCGCACGATCGACCGGGTGATCATGGGCGGCATGGGCGGTGGTGGCATGGGCACGCTCCAGGCCCTGCTGTCCCAGCTCTCGGGCCTCAAGAAGCCCCGCGGCATCTTCAACCGCTACGGCCGGCGCCTGCTCGGCATGCGACCCAAGCCGCCGCCCAAGTACCGCATCCTCGTGATCATGGCCACGAACATGCCCGAGGCGCTGGACGAGGCGATGCTCCGGCCCGGCCGCATCGACCGCATGTACAAGGTCGGCTACCCGTCCAAGGACGGCCGGGTCCGCACGCTGGAGGGCTACCTGGCCAAGGTGTCCCACGAGCTGACGCCCGAGGAGGTCGACAAGCTCGCCACCATCACGCCCTACGCCACCGGCGCCACGATCAAGGACCTCGTCAACGAGGCCCTCATCAACGCCATCCGGCACGGACGTGAGGTGATCGGCTGGAGCGACGTCATGGCGGCCAAGCACCTCAAGGAGCTCGGCCCGCCCGAGGACGTCGAGTACATCGAGCGAGAGCGCCACGCGATCGCGGTCCACGAGGCCTGCCACGCCGTGGCCGCCTACCGCACCCGCAAGCACCTCTCGATCGACCTCGCGACGATCGAGAAGGGCGGCACGTACCTCGGCATGGTGCGCAGCGTGAAGCCGGAGGACCAGTTCACCCGGTGGCGCAGCGAGTACGAGGCCGACATCATGGTCTCCCTCGCCTCGCTGGCCGGCGAGCGGCTCTTCTTCGAAGGCGACAACTCCTCCGGCGTGTCCGGCGACCTGGAGTCCGCCACCACGGTGGCCACCCTCATGGAGGGCTACTGGGGCATGGGCCAGACCGTGGCGTCCCACGGCGTCACCCACAAGGTCGGCATCGGTGGCGGCGGCAAGCCCGGAGGCAACGACGACGACCAGCGTGAGCTCCTGAAGGGCAACCTGGGCGAGCGCATCGAGGACAACCTGACGGTCCTGATGGAGCGGGCCGAGCAGCTGCTCGTCGCCAACCGGGCCGAGGTGCTGCGCCTGGCCCATGCGCTGGAGACCCACAAGACAATCGCCGGCGAGGACGTCATCGCCATCATCGACGGAGCCGAGGGCCCGCTGATCGACGGGCGGGCCTACGTCGACGAGGGGTTCGTGGCCGCCATGGAGCAGTTCCACACGTCGGTCGTCGACGCCCACCAGTCGCACGACAAGGTGGCGGTCCCGCTGCCCATGCCGCCGGGCACCGCCGAGCCCGAACCCCTGGCCGCCGCGACGACCGCACCCGAAGTGGCCCGCCTGCGCGTGCTGCTGGACGATCCGCCTCCGCCGCCCCCGCCGCCTCCGGCGGGCAACGGCGGCCATTCGGCCGGCGACGGCGAGGGCCGCTCGGCGGGCGCCGGCGAGTCGTCGTCCGGAAACGGCGAGCGGTCGCCCGGGAACGGCGAGTCCGGCAACGGCGAGTCCGGCAACGGCTCCCGCTGAGGGGCGCTGTCAGAGCTTGAGCGTGCGGTGCTCCGCGGGGTCGGCCGACCGGCCCACATGGACGCGGACCGCCCCGCCCGTCGCCGCCGCGGCGCGGCCCAGGTCGTCGCGGCCCACGTCGACGACCACGTTGGTCACCATGCCCGGGGCCACGGACACCCGGGCGAACGCCCGTAGGGTCCGCAGCGGGCGGGGGTCCGAGCCGAGCGCCTCGTCCAGGTAGACCTGGACGACCTCGTCGCCCGGCCTGGTGCCGGTGTTGACCACCGGCACGGTGACCCGCACGCCGCCCTCGCCGTCGTCGACCGCGGTCATGCGCCCGTGCTCGAACGTCGTGTACGACAGCCCGTAGCCGAACGGGTAGGCCGGCGACCGGCCGGTCGCCTCCATGAGCCGGTAGCCGTGGAGCGAGCCGACCCGCACGACCCGCCCCCCGGTGAGTGGGGGCAGTTGCTCGGCGGCCCGGGGCCAGGTGCAGGGCAGCCGCCCGCCGGGGTTGGCCTCGCCGAACAGGACCCGGGCCACGGCGCTGCCGCCCTCCATTCCCGGGTACCAGGCCATGACGATCGCCCCCGCCTGCTCGCGCCACGACTCGGCCACGATCGGTGCTCCGCCCACGAGCACCACGATCGTGCGGGGGTTGGCCGCCGCGACCGTGCGGATCAGCGCCTCGTCGGCCGGCGCCAGCGTCAGGGCCTCCCGGTCCCGGGCCCGCTGGAACGGCCGCTCGCCCGCGTCCCGGAACGGCACCCCCGCCACCACCACGGCGACGTCGGCGGTCGCCGCGACCAACCGGGCGCCGTCGAGGTCCGCGCCCCCGTGGTGCTCGACGTTGATGACCCAGCGGTCGGCGGCGTCCCGCAGGCCGTCGAGGATCGTGACCACCGGCGTCGCCCCGGCGGGCCGGGGCTCGGGCTCCCCGGTCAGCGCCGCCCCGGCCAGCGGGCCGAACACGGCGAGCGACTCGACGCCCTCGGGGTCGAGCGGCAGGACCGGGGTGCCCGCGGCGGGGCCGATCCGCACCCTCTCGTTGCGCAGCAGCACGAACGACCGCTCGGCCACGTCCCGGGCCAGCGCCCGGTGCGCGTCCCCGCCCACCGCCGAGGTCACGTAGCGGTCCGGCTCGCCGGCCCGCCCGGTCCGGTCGGCGAACCACACCTGCCGCCGCAGGACCCGCAGCGCGGCGTCGTCGACTCGCTCCGCCGGCACCCGCCCGAAGCGGACGTGACGGCCCAGGTTCCTGAACCGCCAGCGGTATGGCAGCTCGACGTCGAGGCCGGCCGCCACGGCGCTCGCCGACCGCACACCCAGGACGAGCCCGCTGACCACGAACCCGTCGAAGCCCCACTCCTCCTTGAGGATCTCGGTGAGCAGGCCGTGGTCGTGGCCGCAGCGCTCGCCGTCGAGGCGGTGGTACGCGGCCATGACCGCGGCCGTCCCGGCGTCGACGCAACGCTTGAACGGCGGCAGGTGGTGGGCCCGCAGGTCGTCCTCGTCGATGTGGAGGTCGAGCCGGTAGCGGCCGTCCTCGACACCCGCGCCGACCAGGTGCTTCACGCACGCCATCACGTGGCGCTGCGTCCCCCGCACCAGCGCGGCCGCCAGCTCGCCGACGACCCGGGTGTCCTCGCCGTAGGTCTCGTGCGCCCGGCCGGCGGCCGGGTGGCGCAGCAGGTCGGCGCACACGCCGGCGAACAGGTTGGCCCCGAGCGCCCGGCACTCGACGCCGACGGCGTCGCCGATCCGGGCCTCCAGCGCGGGGTCGAACGTGGCGGCGCGGGCCACGGGCACCGGGAACACGGTGGCGCCCGGCAGGTCGACGCCGCCGGCGCCGTCGAGGTAGCGCAGGCCGGGGACGCCCAGGCGGGCCACCTCGCCGGCCACGTACGGCCGCTCGTCCCGGCCCCGCCACATGTCGAGCACGCCCCGCCGCACGGCCACGTCGCCCGACAGCAGGTGCAGCTTCTCGTGCTCGGTCATCTGGTCGAGCAGGGCCCGGGCCCGGGCGTCGACGTCGCCCGCGGGCTCGGCGCCGTCGGGCGGCTCGGCGTCGAGGCCACCCCACACCGGCGGCGGGGCCGGCGCGGGGGCCAACGCCTCGGCGCGGGCGGCCACGAGCACCGGGTCGGCCACGAGGGCGTCGATGTCCTCGGCGGGCTTTTCCTGGTCGGGCGCGTCTGCACCGGCGGTCGCGGTCGGGTCCCCAGTGGCCACGGACCGAGGGTACGCGCCCTGCCGGCTGCCCGCCGCCCGGCCGTACACTCCGGCCCATGGCCGACGCTCCCGCGGGGACGGCTCCGGCGGCGCCCCGCCACGTGGTGGTGGTGCTGCTCGACTCGCTCAACCGGCACATGCTGGGCAGCTACGGGGGCACCGAGTTCGCCACCCCGAGCCTCGACCGGTTCGCAGCCCGGGCGACGCGCTTCACCAACCACGTCACCGGGTCGCTGCCCTGCATGCCGGCGCGGCACGACATCCTCTGCGGCGCCCTCGACTTCCTGTGGCGGCCGTGGGGCTCGGTCGAGCTGTGGGAGCGCCCGATCACCGCCGACCTGCGGGCCGCGGGCGTGACGACCATGCTGGTCAGCGACCACCCGCACCTGTTCGAGACCGGCGGCGAGAACTACCACACCGACTTCGCCGGCTGGGACTACGTGCGGGGCCACGAGGGCGATCCCTGGCGCACCCACGTGGACACGTCGTGGGTCGGCACCCCCGCGCCGCCGGCCCGGGACGGCGGCTGGTTCTACCGCAAGCTGTGGGGCGACGGCCTGTCGATCGACCGGGCGTACGACCGCACCCGCACCTGGTTCCGGGAGGAGGCGGACTACCCCGGTCCCCGCACCATGGCGACCGCCGCCGACTGGCTGCGGCGGGCCGCGCCCCACCACGACCGCTGGCTACTGTTCGTCGACGAGTTCGATCCCCACGAACCGTTCGACACGCCGCCGCCCTGGCTCGGCCGCTACGAGGACGAGCCGTGGGCGGGCGACCTCGTCATCTGGCCGCCCTACGTGGTCGGCGGGGTGAGCAAGGGCTACATCACCGAGGCCGAGGGCCGGCACGTGCGGGCGAACTACGGCGCCAAGCTGTCGATGATCGACCACTGGTTCGGCGAGATGACCGCGGCGCTGGACGAGGGCGGGCTGTGGGATTCGACCGCGGTCGTGCTGTGCACCGACCACGGCCACTACCTGGGCGACGTGCGGGGCGGCGACGACATCTGGGGCAAGCCCGGGGCGCCGCAGTACGAGCCGCTCGGGCACATGCCGCTGCTTGTCCACTGGCCGGGCGTCCCCGGCGGCGGCACGTGCGACGCGCTGACGACCAGCGTCGATCTCCACGCCACGGTGGCCGACGTGTTCGGCGTGGCGCCCCGCCACCGCACGCACGGCCGGTCGCTGGTCCCGCTGCTGGCGGGGACGGCGCCGTCGGTCCGGGAGTGGGCGATCGGGGGCGTGTGGGGCAACTGGGTCCAGGTCACCGACGGCCGCTGCAAGTACGCCCGAGCGCCGGTGGCTGGCAACCGGCCGCTGTCGATGTGGTCGAACCGCTGGTCGACGATGCCGCTGCACATGGCGGGGGTCCAGGAGCTGCCGGTGCCGGACCACCGCGCCACGCTCGACTTCATGCCCGGGTCGACGGTGCCGGTGATCCGCCAGCCGTTCGCCCCCGGCGACCGGCTCCCGTTCTGGGCCGGGACCCGCCCGGTCCCGAGCCACCTCTACGACCTGGACCTCGACCCCGACGAGGGCGAGAACCGGGCCGAGGAGCCGCGGGCGGCGCGCGACATGGTCGACCTGCTCCGGACCGCGCTCGACGAGGTCGAAGCCCCGGCCGAGCAGTACGCCAGGCTGGGGCTGACCTAGACGATTTGGCGGCGCATACGCCGAATATCCGGCGTATGCGCCGCCAAATCGATCAACGCCGCGGTTGCGGGCCCCGCAGCAGGCGACCGGGCCGCTCGCCGGTGGCCTCGTCGTCTTCGCGGACGACCACGCCCCGCTTGACCGTGGCCGCGTAGCCCCGGGCCCGCTGGATCATGCGGCGGCCGCCGGCCGGCAGGTCGTAGACCATCTCCGGCGCGTCGATGGCGAGGGTGTCGAAGTCGATCACGTTGACGTCGGCGAGGTACCCCGGCGCCAGGACGCCGCGGTCGTCGAACCCGTAGAGCGCCGCGGTGCGCCGGGTCTGGAGTTGGACCGCCTGCTCGAGGCCCAGCCGGTCGCCCCGGGACCGGTCGCGGGCCCAGTGGCTGAGCATGTACGACGGCAGCGAGGCGTCGCACAGCAGGCCGCAGTGGGCGCCACCGTCGCCCAGCCCGAGCACGGTCCCCGGGTGGACGAGCATCTCGTGGAGGGCGCCGAAGTCGCCGTGGGCGTAGCCCAGCAGCGGCAGGTACAGCAGGCCCCGGCCGTCGCCGGAGCACAGGTGGTCGTAGGCGAGCGCCTCGGGCGTCGTGCCCTCGCGGGCCGCCCGGGCCTTGAGGCTCTCGTCCGGCGAGGGCTCGTACTCGGGCGGGTCCCCGAGGGGGAACAGCTTGTGGTACGAGGACGTGAGGAACGCGGCGATGCCCTCCAGTCCCGGGTCCTCGGCCAGCATGGCGTCGCGGACCTCGGCGGTGCGCAGGCGGGCCAGGCGTTCCTCGCGGGGCAGGCGGGCGATCTCCTGCCAGGTGGAGTGGAACGTGAACGGGTGGGCCGTCGAGTCCCAGCCGAGCAGCAGGCACGCGGGGCGGCCGGCGACCTGGGGCACGATGCGGGCACCCGAGGCGGTCGCCTCGTCGGCCAGCTCGATGAGCTTGCGCCAGTGCTCCGGCCGGATGTCGTCCTGCAGGCAGTTGAACGTGACCGGTTGGCCGGACTCCCGGGCGACGGTCGCCATCCAGGCGAACTCGGCCTCGGGGTCGAACATGTCGCTGGCCAGCTCGAACACGCCGGCGCCCGCGTCCCCGAGCGCCCGGCCGATGCCGATCAGCTCGTCGGCGCTGGCCGTCGTGCCCGCCGCCAGCTCGCCGTCCTTGGCCCGGTGCAGGATCGTGCGGGTGGTCGAGAACCCCGCGGCCCCGGCAACGATCGCCTCCCGGACGAGGTCGGCCATCTGGTCGATCTCCTCCGGCGTGGCCTCCGCGTTGGCGCCGCCGCGGTCGCCCATGACGTAGGCCCGCACGGCCCCGTGGGGGACCAGCGCGGCGACGTCGAGCACCCGGCGCATGCGGTCGAGCTCGTCCAGGTACTCGGGGAAGGTCTCCCAGTTCCACGACATGCCCTCGACCAGCGCGGTGCCAGGGATGTCCTCGACGCCCTCCATGAGCTGGATCAGCCAGTCCCGCTTGCCCGGCCGCGCCGGGGCGAACCCGACGCCGCAGTTGCCCATGACGATGGTGGTCACCCCGTGCCAGCTGGTCGGGGTGACCTCGGGATCCCAGGTGACCTGGCCGTCGTAGTGGGTGTGGATGTCGACGAACCCCGGGGTGACGACTCGGCCGTGAGCGTCGATCTCCCGGCGCCCCTTCCCGTCGACCTGCCCCACCTCGGTGATGCGCTCGCCGTCCACGGCGATGTCCGCCGTACCCGGCGCCCGCGCCGGCCCCCCGGTCCCGTCGACGACGGAACCGTTGCGGATGACCAGGTCGTGCATGCGCTTCCCCCTCTGGGATGACACCGGTGTCACCCCAGCCAACACCACCTTGACCGCCCGGTCAAGTCGCGTCCGGCGGCCGAAACTGTCACACCCCGTACGTAAGTTCTGGTCCATGGATCTGTGGTCACCGCCGCACGACGCCCCGCACCTGTTCGAGTGGTGGCGCCCCCTGGTGCAGGCCAGCCGCCGCGCCCGGGTCGAGCGCCTCGCCTGGCCCATCAACGTCGACGAGTTCCGCCTGGCCGGTCGGGTCAGCCGCTCGGGCCGGCCCGACGTGTGGATCTACGAGCACCATGCCAACAACGGCTCGCTGTGCGTCGACGCCAGCGGCGACTCCTACCGCTTCGTCGCCACGCCCGGCGGGTCGTCGCCCGGCCAGTTCCACCGCTGCCCGCTGCGCACCGCGGTGTCGAAGGCCGGGCTGCACGAGGTCGTGGCTCGCGTGACCTACGGCCGCACGCCGGACGCGGTGGCGCCGCCGGAGCCCGAGAGCCCGGCGGCGCCGTCCAAGGTGGTCCGGCGGGGACACCTCACGCTGGTGGCGTCGGCATGAGCGAGCGCAGCGAGCGAACCATGAGCACAGTGCGGTACTCGGCCCGCAGGGCCGATCGGTCATTGCGCGCATCCCGAAGGGTGCGCCAATGAGCGCCGCCGCCTCCGTTCTGCCGGCGGGCTCAGCCGCCGAGTTGGTCGGCGGGGACCTGGCCCATGCGGCCGGCCTGGTAGTCCTCGAACGCCTGGGCGAGCTCGGCCCGGGTGTTCATCACGAACGGGCCGTACTGGGCGACGGGCTCCCGGATCGGGCGCCCGCCCAGCAGCAGCACCTCGAGGTTCGGGCTGTGGCCGTCCTGGGTGGCGTCGGCGCTCAGCTCCAGGCGATCGCCGTCGCCGAATACGGCCAGCTGGCCGGTGCGGATCGGCCGGCCCTCGGTCCCGACCGTGCCCCGCCCCGCCAGCACGTAGGCCAGGGCGTTGTAGTCCGGCGCCCACGGCACCACCAGCCGCGCCCCCGGTGCCACCGTGGCGTGCACGTAGGTGATGGGCGTGTGGGTCACGCCCGGGCCCTCGTAGCCGTCCAGCTCGCCGGCGATCAGGCGCAGCACGGTGCCGCCGTCCGGCGAGCGCAGCAGCTTCACCTGCCCGCCGCGGATGTCCTGGTAGCGGGGGTCGACGAACTTGTCGGCGGCCGGCAGGTTCACCCACAGCTGCACGCCGTGGAACAGGCCGCCGCTGGCGACCAGGTCGTCCGGCGGGCGCTCGATGTGCAGCAGGCCCGAGCCGGCGGTCATCCACTGGGTGTCGCCGTCGGTGATGAGGCCGCCGCCGCCGGTCGAGTCGTGGTGCTGGAACGTGCCGTCGATCATGTAGGTGACGGTCTCGAAGCCCCGGTGGGGGTGCCACGGGGTGCCCTTGGGCTCACCCGGGGCGTACTCGACCTCGCCCATCTGGTCCATGTGGATGAACGGGTCCAGCAGGTGCTGGGGCACGCCGGCGAAGGCGCGGCGCACGGGGAAGCCCTCGCCCTCGAACCCGGACGGCGCGGTGGTCACCGACAGCACCGGCCGCGGGGTCGATGCCTGGTCGGGCTCGGTGACGACCGGCAGCGTGAGAGGGTCGTCGACAGTGATGGCGGGCATCTCGTCTTCCTCCTGATCTGCCGGGTGCAACCAATTGTACGCGCAACTATTCCCCGAGCGGGTGTCAGTCGCGGCGGCGGGTCTGGCGTACGAACCCGCCGAGCCCGAGGGCCATGAGGACCGCTCCGGGCACGATCACCCACAGGCCCAGGACCAGGCCGTTGGCCAGCGTGGCGGCCCCGAGGCCGATGGCGAAGGGCCACACGCTGCTGTGGGGGAGGTAATGGTCGTGGTGGGCGTCGACACCGGCGCCCGGCAGGGCCGCACCCTCGGCGGCGAGCGCCTCGCCGGCAGCCCGGGCTTCCACGGTGGCCGCGCTCTCACGGCGCTGCAGCAGCCACAGGTAGGTGCCGATCCACAGCGACAGGCCGCTCGCCAGCAAGAGCAGCACGATGCCGCTCGCCTCGTAGGACGCCACCCAGTAGATGACGGCCATCAGCAGCACGAAGGCGCCGATCGCCCCGAACACGCGCCACGGGACCTTCCGGTCGTCGACGGGGGGACGGGCCTCGTGGCCGTGGTAGCCCTCGGTGCCCGGGACGCGGTGCTCGCCGGAGGTGGTCACGGGACGCTTCCCTCGGGTTGGCCGTGGTGCAGGTCCCACACGGGGCGGGCGGAGCGGATGGGGGGCAGCGGGCCGTCGAAGTTCTCGGGCGAGGGCGGCGACGACGTCGCCCACTCGAGGGTGTGGCCGCCCCACGGGTCGGGGCCGGCGGGCCGGCCGAGGCGGCCCCGCAGGGTCTGCACGGCGTTCCAGAGGAACGGCAGCGTCGACGCCCCCAGCAGGAACGCCCCCACGCTCGACAGCTGGTTCAGGCCGGTGAAGCCGTCGTCGTCGAAGTAGTCGGCGACCCGGCGCGGCATCCCCTCCAGGCCGAGGATGTGCTGCACGAAGAACGTGAGGTGGAAGCCCACGAGCGTCATCCAGAAGTGGACCTGGCCCAGCCGCTCGTCCAGCAGTCTTCCGGTGACTTTGGGCCACCAGTAGTAGATGCCCGCGTAGAGCGCGAACACCGACCCCCCGAACAGCACGTAGTGCATGTGGGCGACGACGAAGTAGCTGTCGTGCACGTGGAAGTCGATGGGGGCCGAGGCCAGCAGCACGCCCGACAGCCCGCCCAGGAGGAACGTGAACAGGAACCCGAGCGCGAACAGCATCGGGGTCGGGAACACCAGGCGCCCTCCCCACATCGTCCCGATCCAGTTGAAGAACTTCACCCCCGTCGGGATCGCGATCAGCATCGAGAACCCGGTGAAGAACTGCAGCAGCACCGCCCCCGTGGCGAACATGTGGTGGGCCCACACGCCGACCGACAGGGCGGCGATGGCGATGGTGGCGAAGATGATGCTGGCGTAGCCGAACACCGGCCGGCGGGAGAACACCGGGAAGATCTCCGTGACCACGCCGAAGTAGGGCAGCACCAGGATGTAGACCTCCGGGTGCCCGAAGAACCAGAAGAGGTGCTGCCACAGGATCGGCGTCCCGCCGTTCTGGCCGTCGAAGATGTGGGCGTCGAACTGCCGGTCGGCGAACAGCATGGCCGCCGCGCTCGACACCACCGGGAAGGCGATGAGCACGAGGATGCTCACCACCAGCATGTTCCAGGTGAAGATCGGCATCCGGAACATGCGCATGCCCGGGGCCCGCATCGTGATCACCGTGGTCACGATGTTGACGGCGGTGAGGATGCCCGAGATGCCGGTGAGCGCCACCGACATGATCCACAGGTCGTTGCCGATGCCCGGCGAGTTCACGATGTCCGACAGCGGCGTGTAGCCGGTCCAGCCGAAGTCGGCGGCCCCGTCGGCGGTCAGGAACCCGGTCAGCATCGTGATGCCGCCGAACACGTAGAACCAGTACGACAGCGCGTTGAGCCGGGGGAACGCCATGTCCCGGGCGCCGATCTGCAGCGGCACGAAGTAGTTGGCCAGCCCGAACGCGAACGGCCCCAGGAACAGGAACAGCATGATGCTCCCGTGCATGGTGAACATCTCGTTGTACCGGCCCTGCGAGACGACCTGGGTGCCCGGCTCGGCCAGCTCGGTGCGGATGACCATCGCCAGCGCGCCGCCGATGAGGTAGAAGGCGAACGCGGTCGCCATGTACGAGATACCGATGCGCTTGTGGTCGGTGGTGGTGAGGAAGGCGAGCAGGCCGCTGGCCCGCGGCGCCGGCGGCTCGGGGGGCTCCTCGGCGACGAGCGGCCGGTCCTCGACGGTGGTCATCCGTTGCCGCCCTCCAGCCCGCGGTCGTCGACGATGGCGGTGACCGGCGGCTCGTCCTCGGCCGCGGCCCGCTGCTCGTCGAGCCAGTCCTCGTACTCCTCCTCGCTGACGACCCGCACCGAGTAGTTCATCCGCCAGTGGTCGAGGCCGCAGAACTCGGCGCAGCGGCCGACGTAGCTGCCGGTCTCGGTCGGGGTGACGTCGATCGTGTTGTCGACCGCCGGGATGAGGTCGCGCTTGGACAGGAAGTCGGGCACCCAGAACGAGTGGGCGACGTCGGCGCTGAGCAGCCGGAGCTGGACCGGCCGGCCCACCGGGATGACCATCTCCGGCCCGCGGCCTGGCTCGCCGGTGACGATGACGTCCTCGTCCGGGTACACGAACTGCCACGACCACCGGAACCCGATGACGTCGACCCGGGCCGCCGGGTCGGGGTCGACGTCGGTGACCTTGCTCTGGGCCGCCCAGCTCACCCCGAACAGCACCGCCACGATCACGACCGGCACCGCGGTGTACAGGATCTCGAGCGGGATGTTGTACGCCGTCTGGCTCGGCACCGCGTCGGGGTCGTCGCCCTTGCGGCGCCGGTAGCGGACCGTCACGAAGATCATGAGGCCCCACACCACCGCGCCGACGGCCAGCGCCGCCAGGAAGAACCCCTGCCACAGCGAGTACACGGTCTCGCCCTGCTCGGACTTGGGGTCGGGTGCGCCGAACCCGGGCAGCGAGCAGCCGGCAGCAGCGACGCAGGCGGCGACGGCTGCGGCGGCGGCGAGGCGCCAAACTCCGGGGGGACGGCGCACGCTGCGACGCTAGCCGACCGCTTCGCGGCTCAGCCGGACCGCGGGCTGAAGGTGGCGAGGATGGCCGTGTGCTCGCTGCCGTCCGGCATCGTCACGATGTTGCGGTAGGTGCGGGTGCCGTCGTCGTGGCGCTCGGTCACCTCGCGGTAGCGGACCTGCTGGCCGCCGTAGGTCGTCTCGAGGTCGTACGCCATCGTGCTCGTGTCCGGGTCCCAGGCACCGGTGCCGCGGGCGATGCCGCCGCCCATGACGTCGACCCACGCCGAGACGTAGGCGCCGAGCGCCGGGTCCCAGCCGTAGACGCCGTGGCCCTCGAAGCCGGACTCGGTCTGCTGGTCGGTGACGAGCCACCGCCCGCCGACGAGCCGGTTCACGGCCGTCCCCCGGGTGTGCTGGGGGTCGGCGCCCGGATACGGCGTGATCGACAGCTCGGTGTCCCAGGTGCCGGCATCCTCGGCCAGCACCGCGAGCGCGGCCTGCGTCTCGGGGTCGTCCACCGGCATCTGCGGCTGGCTCACGTCCCTCATCCAACCATGACTGTCACACCCACCCGGTAGCGTTGACTCGTCTATGACCCCCGCCCCTGCAGACGCAGAGGCGCGCACGCGCGCGCCGCTCCGCGACCTCCCTGACGCCATCCGCCACGAGCCCGCGCTGGCTCGGGTGCTCGGTCGCGCCTCGGCGACCCTGGCCGTGCCCGAGGCCGCCCGGGCGCTGGTCACCGCCGGCCTCACCAGCCTCACCCAGCGCCGCCCCGTGGTGCTGGCCCTGCCCACCTCCACCGAGGCCGAGCGCGTCGCCCACGATCTCGGCGCCTACCTCGGCGACGACCGGGTCGAGCTGTTCCCCGCCTGGGAGACCCTGCCGTTCGAGCGGGTCAGCCCCGGGGTCGAGACCATGGGCCGCCGCCTCCGCGTCCTGTGGCGCCTGCGCGACCCCGAGCGGGCGCCCGACGTCGTCGTCGCCTCGGTGCGGGCGCTGGTCCAGCGGCTCGGCCCCCATGTCGAGGACATCGAGCCGATCACCGTCCGCCCCGGCCAGCAGATCGACCGCGACGGCCTGGTGGACGAACTGGTGGCGGCCGGCTACCGCCGCGAGGACATGGTCGAGCACCGGGGCGAGGTGGCGGTGCGTGGCTCGATCGTCGACGCGTTCCCCTCCACCGCCGACCGGCCCGTGCGCATCGACCTGTGGGGCGACGAGGTCGACCGTCTCACCGAGTTCTCCGTCTCCGACCAGCGCTCGACCGTCGACCTCGGCCGCGCCGAGATCTTCCCGTGCCGCGAGCTGCTGCCCACCGCGGAGGTGCGCGAGCGGGCCGAGCGGCTCGTGGGCCTCGAGCCGTGGGGCCGCGAGCAGTGGGAGCGCCTCGCCCAGGGCCTCACCTTCGACGGCATGGAGTCGTGGCTGCCATGGCTCACCCGCGACGAGCACGTGCTGTTCGACGTCGTGGGCGACGGCGCCCAGATCCTGCTGGCCGAGCCCCGCCGCATGCGGGACCGGGCGGCCGACCTGCTGGCCGAGGAGGCAGACCTGGCCGCCACGCTGGCCGTGACCTGGGGGGCCACCGAAGATCGCAGCGCCAGCCACGGCTTCCCCCGCCTGCACGTCGACTTCGACGGCCTGCTCGGGCGCACCCGGGCGCCGGCCTGGCATCTGGTCAGCGTGCCCGACAGCCCCGACACGCCCCAGGTCCAGGCCGCGGGTTGGGACCCGGTCGTCGGCGACGGCAGCGGCCTGCTGACCCGCCTGACCGGCCTCTCCGCCGAGGGCTACCGCATCGTCGTGGGCGCCGACGGCGAGGGCTCTGCCCAGCGGCTCCGCGACCTGCTGGCGGGCGAGGGCGTGACCGCCGAGGTCGTGGTCGCCCCGCTGGAGCGGGGCGCGGTGCTGCGCTCGGTCCACCTCGCCGTCCTCGCCGAGTCCGACCTGACCGGCCGGCGCCGGGCGCACCGCCGGGCCCGGCCCCGGCGACGCGACGCCGAGGGGTTCTTCGACGACCTCAAGGTCGGCGACTACGTGGTGCACCACCAGCACGGCGTGGCCCGCTACGCGGGCATGGTCCGCCGGGCCGTCGGCGGGGTCGAGCGCGACTACCTGCTGCTCGAGTACAAGGGCGACGACCGCCTCTACGTCCCGTCCGACCAGATCGACGCGGTCCGCCACTACACCGGCGGCGACAGCCCCAGCCTCAACCGCCTGGGCGGCGACGGTTGGCAGCGCACCAAGGCCAAGGTCCGGGCGGCCGTGGCCGAGATCGCCCAGGAGCTCGTCGTCCTCTACCAGAAGCGCCTCCAGGAGGTGGGCACGGCCTTCAGCCCCGACACACCCTGGCAGCGCGAGTTCGAGGACGCGTTCCCGTTCCAGGAGACGCCCGACCAGCTCACCGCTATCGCCGACGTCAAGGCTGACATGGAGGAGTCCCGGCCTATGGACCGCCTCGTGTGCGGCGACGTGGGCTTCGGCAAGACGGAGGTCGCCATCCGGGCTGCGTTCAAGGCGGTGCAGGACGGCAAGCAGGTGGCCGTGCTCGTTCCCACCACGTTGCTGGCCCAGCAGCACTTCCAGACCTTCAGCGAGCGCTTCGCCGGCTACCCGGTGCGGGTCGAGGTGCTGTCGCGCTTCCTCACGCCCGGCCAGGCCCGCAAGGTGGCGGCCGACATCGAGTCGGGGGCGGTCGACATCGTGGTCGGCACCCACCGGCTGCTGTCGGCCGATGTGCGGTTCAAGGACCTGGGGCTGCTAGTGGTGGACGAGGAGCAGCGCTTCGGCGTCACCCACAAGGAGCAGATCAAGCAGCTCCGCACCGGCGTCGACGTGCTGACGCTCACCGCCACGCCCATCCCCCGGACGCTGGAGATGAGCCTGACCGGCATCCGCGACCTCACGCTGCTCAACACCCCGCCGGCCGAGCGCCAGCCGATCCTCACCTACGTGGGCGAGCAGGACGACCGGGCGGTGGCCGAGGCGATCCGCCGCGAGCTGCTGCGCGAGGGCCAGGTGTTCTACGTCCACAACCGGGTGCAGGACATCGAGCACGTGACGGCCCACCTGCGTGACCTGGTGCCCGAGGCCCGGATCGCCGTCGCCCACGGCCAGATGGACGAGGGCTCGCTCGAGCGGGTCGTGCTGGACTTCTGGGAGGGCGGGTACGACGTCCTGGTCTGCACCACGATCATCGAGTCCGGCATCGACATGCCCACGGTGAACACGCTCGTGGTCGACCGGTCCGACCTCCTCGGCCTGGGCCAGCTCCACCAGATCCGGGGGCGGGTCGGGCGCTCGGGCCAGCGGGCCTACGCCTACCTGTTCCACCCCCGCGACCGCGCCCTCACCGAGGAGGCCTACGAGCGGCTCAAGACGATCGGCGAGGCCACCGAGCTCGGCTCCGGCTTCAAGATCGCCATGCGGGACCTGGAGATCCGGGGCGCCGGCAACCTGCTCGGCACCGGCCAGTCCGGTCACGTGGCTGCGGTCGGCTACGACCTCTACTGCCAGATGGTGAGCGAGGTCGTGGCCGAGCTGAAGGGCGAGGAGGTCCGCGAGCCCGCCGAGATCAAGCTCGACCTGCCGCTCGACGCCAACCTCCCCAAGGACTACGTGGCCAAGGAGGAGCTGCGGCTCGAGGCGTACCGCCGCCTGGCCGCGGTCACGACCGAGGCCGAGGTCGACGACATCCGATCCGAGTGGGAGGACCGCTACGGCCCCGTGCCGGACGCGGCCGCCGCCCTGCTCGACGTGGCCCGCCTGCGGGCCGAGGCCGCCCGCCTCGACATCCGCGAGCTGAACGTGGTGAAGGTGACGGGCATCGGCGCCGCGGTGTGGACCGCCCGCGTGAGCCCGGTGAAGCTCAAGGTGTCCGAAGAGGTTCGGCTCAAGCGGCTGGTGCCCAAGGGCCTGTACAAGTCGGACATGGGCCAGCTCGTCATCCCCGTCAAGGGCGGCCGGGGCGTGGCCACCGAGTTGGTGGACGTGCTGTCGTCGCTGTTTCCGGCCAAGGAGGCCGCCTGACGCTCGGTGGGCGACAGCGGGCCGATATCGCCGCCGGACGCCGGTTGACCCTACGATCTGACGCCGTGCCGCACCGACGCCTCGTCCCCCTCCTCGCCGTGGCCGCCGTCGTCCTCGGGTCCGCCGCCTGCGCCGGCGACCAGTCGGCCGCCCTGAGGGTCGACGACGAGACGGTGTCCAGCACGGAGTTGTTCGACGAGCTCGAGCTCATCACGACGAACGACGAGTTCCGGGCCGCCACCATCGGCGAGAACGTGCCGCTGAGCGAGCTCCAGGGAACGCTGCGCAGTAGCTACACGCAGACCTTCGCCGCCGCCATCCTCAACCAGCGGCTGCGCTACCTGCTGGCCGACGACGTCCTGGCCGACAACGACCTCGAGGTCACCGACAGCGACCGCGACGACATCGAGCGCCAGATCAACGACCTCATGTCCGAAGGCGGCGCCGACTCCCTGCCCGACGCCTACCGCGAGGACCTCGTCGAGGGCCTCGCCCGGCTCAGCGTGCTGCAGGAGGCGCTCGGCAGCCAGGAGGCGGGCACCGCGCTGCGGGACGCCGCCGAGTCGGCCGACATCCGGGTCAGCTCGCAGTTCGGCACCTGGAACGAGGACACGCTGTCCATCGACCCGCCGCCCGGCCCGGCCGGCGCGTCCGACGACGAGGCGGGATCCGGGCGGGGGTGACGGCCACGCCTCCCCGCCGGCCCCGGGTGGTCGTGTGCGGGCTGGGCCCGGCCGGGCCCGATCTGGTCACCGCCGCGGCGACCGAGGCGATCGGCAGGGTGCCGCACCGTTACCTGCGGACCACCCGCCACCCGGCGGCGTTGGTGGTGGGGGAGGCGAACAGCTTCGACGCCCGCTACGAGACCGCGGGCCGCATCGAGGACGTCTACGCCGGCATCGTCGAGGAGTTGGTGGCGGCCGCCGGCGAGCATGGCGAGGTGCTCTACGCCGTCCCCGGGTCGCCGGTGGTGGCCGAGCGCACGGTCGAGCTGCTGCTGGCCGACGATCGGGTGGCGGTCGAGCTGGTGCCCGGTCTGTCGTTCGTGGACCTGGCCTGGGTCCGCCTGGGTGTGGACCCGGTGGCGCGGGGCGTGCGCCTGGTGGACGGCCACCGCTTCGCGGTCGAGGCCGCGGGGGAGAGGGGGCCGCTTCTGGTGGGCCAGTGCGATTACCCCGATGTGCTCTCCGAGATCAAGCTCGCGATCGGCGACGTCCTCGACCGGGGCGACGGCGAGGCGGGGCGGGAGCCCACCGCCATCGTGCTCCAGCGGTTGGGCCTGCCGGGCGAGGCGGTCTCCGACGTCCCGTGGCACGACCTCGATCGGGCGGTGGTGCCGGACCACCTCACGTCGGTGTACCTGCCCCGGCTGGCCGCGCCGGTGGCGGGGGACGTGGCCGCGTTCGCCGAGGTCGTGCGGCGGCTGCGCGCCGAGTGCCCGTGGGACCGGGAGCAGACCCACCACAGCCTGCGCCGCCACCTGCTGGAGGAGTCGTACGAGGTGCTGGAGGCGCTCGACCACCTCGACGTCGAGGCGGGCGAAGGGTTCGACGCGCTGGAGGAGGAGTTGGGCGACCTGCTCTTCCAGGTCGTCCTACACGCGCGGCTCGCGGCCGAGGAGGGCTGGTTCACGCTCGCCGACGTCGCCCGGGGCGTGAGCACCAAGCTGATCGGCCGCCACCCCCACGTGTTCGGCGACGCCGAGGCCGCCAACGCCGACGAGGTGGCCGACCGCTGGGAGCAGCTCAAGAAGGCGGAGAAGGGCCGGGCCTCGGTCATGGACGGCATCCCCGCCGCGCTGCCGGCGCTGCTGTACGCCCAGAAGGTCCAGCGCAAGGCCGAGTCCCAGGGCGTCGACTGGCGCGACCTGCTCGCGGGGGACGACCGGCTGAGCGCCACGGCCCGCCGCCTGCTGGAGGCGGTGGACGATGCGGCGAGGTCCGGCGACGACGCCGAGACCGAGCTGCGGCTCGGCGCCGAGCACGTCCGGGACCGCTTCCGCGCTCACGAAAAGGACGGATGAACCCCGTGAGCGCTCGATCGACCAGTAACGTGAACCACACTCGCAACAGGAGCAACATCCCCCATGTCGAGCATCGAGCACATCGCCGGGCGTGAGGTCCTGGATTCGCGCGGCAACCCGACGGTCGAGGTCGAGGTGTACCTCGGGTCGGGCGCCGAGGGCCGCGCCATCGTGCCGTCGGGCGCGTCGACGGGGCAGTTCGAGGCGGTGGAGCTCCGCGACGGCAGCGCCCGCTTCGGCGGCAAGGGGGTGGCCACCGCCGTCGACCACGTGAACGAGGATATCCGCACCGCACTCACCGGCTGGGAGGCGTTCGACCAGCGGGAGATCGACCTGCAGATGGTCGACCTCGACGGCACCGACAACAAGGGTCGCCTGGGCGCCAACGCCATCCTCGGCGTGTCGCTGGCCGTGGCCAAGGCGGCCGCCGACGAGCTCGGCGTGCCGCTGTACCGCTACGTCGGCGGCACGAACGCGCACGTCCTGCCGGTGCCGATGCTCAACGTGCTCAACGGCGGTGCCCACGCCGACAACAACGTGGACTTCCAGGAGTTCATGATCATGCCGGTGGGCGCGGCCGGCTTCGGCGAGGCGCTGCGCTGGGGAGCCGAGACCTATCACGTGCTCAAGGCCGTGCTGCACGAGCGGGGCCTCTCGACCGCCATCGGCGACGAGGGCGGGTTCGCCCCGAACCTCGACTCGAACGAGGAGGCGCTGCAGCTGCTGGTCGAGGCGATCGAGCGGGCGGGGTTCGCCCCGGGCGATGACGTCGCCCTCGCGCTCGACGTGGCGTCGACCGAGTTCTACGAGGACGGCACCTACCGGCTGGCCGGCGAGGGCCGCGACCTGTCGCCGTCCGAGCTGGTGGGTCTGCTGGCCGAGCTGAGCGGGAAGTACCCGATCGTGTCGATCGAGGACGGCTGCGCCGAGGAGGACTGGGACGGCTGGGCCGAGCTCACCAAGGCGCTCGGCGACCGGATGCAGCTGGTGGGCGACGACCTGTTCGTCACCAACGTCGACCGGCTGGCCCGCGGCATCGAGGCCGGCGTGGCCAACAGCATCCTGATCAAGGTCAACCAGATCGGCACGCTGACCGAGACGCTCGACGCCGTGGCCCTGGCCGCCCGGTCGGGCTACACGAGCGTGATGTCGCACCGCTCGGGCGAGACCGAGGACACGACCATCGCCGACCTGGCCGTCGCCACCAACTGCGGCCAGATCAAGGCGGGCGCCCCGGCCCGCAGCGACCGGGTGGCCAAGTACAACCAGCTGCTGCGCATCGAGGACGATCTGGGCGAGGCGGCGGCGTTCACCGGCCGCCTCGCGCTTGCCCGAGCGGGCGGCGGCACGGAATGACCGAGCGCCGGCGGCGGGACGGCGAGCGGGCCCCGGTGGGCGCGTGGGACACCCCGGCGGTCGTGGTGCGCGCCCCCGACGGCTCGATCGTCGACCACAGGGCCGGCCGCACGACCGCCGACGAGCCACCGACGAGATCTCGTTCCGAGGGAGCGTCGGAGAACGAGTCGGGCGCCTCACCGGCCCGGGCCCGGGTGCGGCCTCGGCGGATCCCCGGGGCGCCCGGGGCGGTGCTGGTAGTGCCGACGTTGCGGCCGGACGCCGCCGACGGCCGGGAGGAGCGCCGGCGCCGCCGGGCCGAGGCCCCCGTCGCGCCGGTCACGCCGCTGCCGCCCCGCCCGGTCCCCCAGGACGACCGCGACGGCGAAGGCCACGGCCTCCGCCTGCGCTCGGTGTCCCGCCGCGGCGCCCGCCGCCCCGAGCCCGCCCGCGCCGGTGAGCCGCGCCGCCAGCGGGTCATCCGGGCGGTGGCCGCGCTCAACCTCGACCGCCTGCTGCCGGCCGACCAGGAAGCACGCGACCGGCGCATCGCCCGCATCCGCCGGATCGGCGCCCGGGTCGGCTCGGTCACCCTGGCGTTGATGCTGATCTACGCGGTGTTCCCGGTCCGGACGTACCTGAACCAGCGGTCCGCCACCGACCGGGCCCGCCAGCAGGTCGAGGTGCTCAGCCGGGAGAACGACCGCCTGGAGCAGCGGGCCGAGGACCTGCGCGACCCGGAGACCGTCGAGGAGCTCGCCCGCCGCGAGCTGGGCCTGGTTCTGCCGGGCGAGGAATCCTACGGCGTCTTCGCTCCCCCGGCCGAACAGGCCCCGCCGAACACGACGACGACGGCCCCCGCGGGCGACGGTTAGACCGGCTCGGGGACCAGCTCGGCCTGCTCGTTGCGGCGCCGGGCCAGGCGTCGGCCGGCCTTGCCGATGCGGTCGATCCGGACCAGCAGCGCGTCCCGGGCCCGCTCGGCCTCGTCCGACAGCCCGGTCAGGTTCTCGACGTCCCAGTGGCGGAGCACCACCGGTACCAGGATCTGCCCGTGGTGGATCTCGAAGTCGTAGATGCCGGCCTTGGCGATCGCCCGGGCGTGGGTCTCGAAGTCCACGATGCCGGTGCCCGGCATCTCGAACTCCCGCACCTGCTCCTCGATGGCGATGACCATGCCCGACGGGTCGACCTCGATGCCGGCGGCGGCGAGGTCCCGGTAGAAGAGGTAGTGGCGGTTCTCGTCGGAAGCCACCCGCTTCATGACGTCGTAGCCGACGGGGTCGTCGATCACCTTGCCGGTGTTGTGGTGGGCGATGCGGGTCGCCAGCTCCTGGAGGGCCACGTAGACCAGGCCGGCCTGGACCGTGGTCGGCTCGGGGACCTGGCCGCAGCTGACCTGGGCCATGCGGGCCCGCTCGAGCGCCACCGGGTCGATCGCCCGGGTGACGGTGAGGTAGTCGCGGATGACGATCGAGTGGCGGCCCTCCTCGGCCGTCCACCGGCGGCTCCACTCGCCCCAGGCCGAGTGGCGGCCGAACATCGCCTCGATCGTGCGGAAGTAGTACGGCAGGTTGTCCTCGGTGAGGAGGTTGACGAACAGGCTGGACCGCACCTCGGCCGGTAGGGCGGCGTCCTCGGCCGACCACTCGTAGTCGGCCTCGAAGTCCTCGCCCCGGCTGTAGGGGACCAGCTGGTGGGGGAACCACTCCTTCGCCTGGGCCAGGTGGCGGTCGAGCAGCCGGGCGGCAACGGGCTCGAGGTCGGACAGGAGGGCGGCGGCGTCCATCGGCTCAGCCTACCGACTGGTCGGTAGGCCGGCGAGCCTAGTGACCCATGTCTCCGCCCGGAGCCGCCCGGCCCGTCCCGCCACCCCTACCCGGGGCGCGAGACTGTGACACATGACAGATCGGGGGGACGAGCGGATCGGCGACGCCGAGCGCCAGCAGGTCATCGACCTGCTGCGGAGTCACACGGGCGCGGGCCGCCTCACGCTGGACGAGTTCTCCGACCTGGCGGGCGACGTGTTCGCGGCCAAGACCCGGTCCGACCTGGAGAAGCTGCTCGACGGCCTCCCGCCGGGGATATCGGCGAGGCCCGCGCCGGTCCATGTGCCGGCGACGACGACGGCGCCGCCCGCACCCGCCGGTGCCGTCCCGCCGGCCCGCGGGCGGGCGCGCCGCCGGGTCATCGCCATCATGAGCGGCAGCACCACCCGGGGGCGTTGGCAGGCGCCGCCGGAGGTGACCGCGTTCGCGTTCTGGGGCGGGGCCAAGGTGGACCTGCGGGGGGCGATCATCGAGACGCCGGTCATCGACGTCTACGCCTGGGCGATCATGGGCGGCGTCGACGTGGTGGTTCCCGACGGCGTGCCGGTCGAGCTCGACGGCATGGTGGTGATGGGCGGGAGCACCGACCGCACCCGGTCGGCGACGCCGCTGCCGGGCGCTCCGCTGATCCGGATCCACGCCCGCGGGCTGTGGGGCGGGGTCGACGTCCGCAACGGGCGACGCTCGCGCCGGGTCCACGGCCAGCTGCACGGTCACGGCCACGGCCACGGCGACGACGTCGATGCCGAGGCGGAGGACGAGCGGGCCAACGGCCAGTGGCCGTTCCGCACGCCCGCGCTCCCGAGCCCGCCCCTGCCGGACTGGCCCGTGCCGCCCCCGATGCCGAACATCCCGGTCTGGCGGCACGGCTCGTCCCGCGACGACCGCCGCGGCAACCGCAGCGACCGCCGCGACTGGCGCGACCGCGCCAACGGCAGCCGGGCCGACGGGCAGGCCCCGCCCGCCGACGCCCCGACCGGGCCCCGGGGCACGCTCACGATGATGGTCACCGACATCGTCGGCTCCACCCGCCTGGCCGAGGAGCTGGGCGACCGTCGCTGGATGGACGTGCTGCGCGCCCACAACGCCGTCGTGCGGGCCGCGGTCGCCGAGCACGGCGGCACCGAGGTCAAGGCGCAGGGCGACGGGTTCCTCGTCGTGTTCTCCAGCGCCCGCAGCGCGATCCTCGCCGCGGTCGACATCCAGCGGCGGCTGGCCGCCCACCGGGTCGAGCGGCCCGGCCTGGCGATCGACCTGCGCATCGGGCTGCACACGGGCGAGATCGTCGACGTCGACGGCGACGTGTTCGGCCAGAACGTGATCGTGGCCGTGCGCATCGCCGACCACGCCGGCCCCGGCGAGATCCTGGTGTCCGGCCTGACCCGCGACCTCACCCAGGCCGGCGGTGACCTCGAGTTCGAATCCGGGCGCGAGCTCGACCTCAAGGGCCTGTCCTCGCCGTGGCGCGTGCACCGCGTGACGTGGACGGCGGCGCCGGCCTGACTGCGGCCGACCGTGACGAGGTCGAGCGGCTCCTCGGCAGGCCGCCCCGGGGGGCGTTCGAGGTCGTGGTCCGGCGTGCCGACGGCTCGCCGGTCGTGATCCGCAACGCCCCGCTGCTCGACGACGGCACCCCGATGCCGACGCGCTGGTGGCTGGTGGGCGAGCCCGAGCGGACCCGGGTGTCCCGCCTGGAGAGCGCGGGCGGGGTCGACGCCGCCGAGTCGGAGGTCTCCCCGGCCGCGCTGGCCGCCGCCCACGCGGCGTACGCGGCCGAGCGGGACGCCGCGCTGCCCCCCGGGCACGCCGGTCCCCGGCCCGCGGGCGGCGTCGGCGGGACCCGGGTGGGGGTCAAGTGCCTCCACGCCCACTACGCCTGGTTCCTCGCCGGCGGCGACGACCCGGTCGGCCGCTGGGTCGACGAGAGGATCGAGGGCCCCGTGGCACTAGGTTCCGAGTGATGACCACCGTCGCGTCGATCGACATCGGCACCAACTCGACCCGCGTGCTGGTGGCACGGCCGGCGGGCAACGGCAAGCTCGACATCGTCGACCGCCGCAACACGATCACGCGCCTCGGCCAGGCCGTGGGGGCCACCGGCCGGCTGGCCGACGAGGCCGTGGAGCGCACGCTCGCCTGCCTGCGCGGCTACCGCGGGATCCTCGACACCAACGAGGTCGAGACGGTGCGGGTCGCCGCCACTTCCGCGTCCCGCGACGCCGCCAACCGCGACGAGTTCTTCGCCGCTGTCGAGGACGTGGTCGGCGTGCGGCCCGAGCTGTTGAGCGGCGACGAGGAGGGGCGGTTGTCCTTCCTCGGGGCCACCGGCGACCTCGACCCTGCGCTGGGCCCATTCCTCGTCGTGGACATCGGCGGCGGGTCCACCGAGTTCATCGTGGGCACGGACGAGGTGGAGGGCGTGATGTCTGTCGACGTCGGCTGCGTGCGGCTCACCGAGAAGTTCCTGGAGCACGACCCGCCCCAACCCGAGGAGCTGACCGCCAGCATCAGCTTCGCTGACACCTACCTCGAGGACGTCGTGCGGGAGGTCCCCGCTGCGGCCGAGGCCCGCACGCTGGTGGGCCTGGCCGGCACCATCACGACGGTGGCGGCGGTCGAGATCGGGCTGGCCACCTACGACCGCGACGCCATCCACCACTTCCACCTCACCCGCGACGCGGCCGAGGACGTGTTTCGCACGCTTGCCACCGAGCCCCTGGCCGACCGGATCCACAACCCGGGGCTGGAGGAGGCCCGGGCCGACGTGATCGTCGGAGGCTGCTGCGTGCTGGTGGCGATCTTCCGGCGGCTCGGGTTCGACGAGATGATCGTGTCCGAGGCCGACATCCTCGACGGGCTGGCACTGAGCCTCCTGTCATGACCTACCGTCAGGGGACATGCCGCTGACCGATCGCGTCCTCATGGGGCCGGGGCCTTGCAACCCGTACCCCGAGGCCGTCGCGGCCATGGCGCGCCCGATGCTCGGTCACCTCGACCCCGAGTTCGTGGCCGTGCTCGACGAGACGTGCGACCGGCTGCGGACCGTGTTCCGCACGGCCAACGCCATGACCCTGCCGATCTCGGGCACCGGGTCGGCGGGCATGGAGGCCGCGTTCGTCAACCTCGTGTCGCCCGGCGACCCCGTGGTCGTCGGCGTGAACGGCGTGTTCGGCGCCCGGATGTGCGACGTGGCCGCCCGCTGCGGCGCCGAGGTCGTCGCCGTCGAGTTCCCCTGGGGTCAGCCGGTCGACCCCGAGCGGCTGCTGGCCGCCCACTCGTCTCCGGCGATCGTGGCCGTGGTCCACGCCGAGACCTCGACCGGAGCGCGCTCCGACATCGCAGCGCTGGGCGACGGCAAGGGGGACGCGCTTCTGCTGGTCGACTGCGTCACCAGCGTCGGCGGCATCGAGGTCGACATCGACGGCTGGGGCGTGGACGTCGCCTACGCCGGCACCCAGAAGTGCCTCGGCGTCCCTCCCGGCCTGGCCCCTCTCACCCTCAACGAGCGGGCTCGCGAGCGCCTGGTCGAGCGCAGCGCCTCCTGGTACCTCGACCTGCGCATGATCGGCCGCTACACCGGCCCCGCCACCGGCGCACGCACGTACCACCACACCGCGCCGGTGTCGATGATCCAGTCGCTGCACGCCGGGCTCGGCGCGCTGCTGGACGAGGGCCTGGATGCGGCGATCGCCCGCCACGCCGACTGCGGCCGGCTGCTGCACGACGGCCTGGCGGCGCTGGGCTGCGAGCTGTTCGCAGCCGAGGGCCACCGCCTGCCGGAGCTCACGACCGTGTGGGTGCCGGCGGGCGTCGACGACGCCAAGGCCCGGGCCACACTGCTCGATCGCTACGGCATCGAGATCGGCGGCGGGCTCGGCGAGTTCGCCGGCACGGTGTGGCGGATCGGGTGCATGGGCCACACGGCCCGGCCCCGTAACGTGACGCTGCTGCTGGCCGCGCTGGCGGAGGTGATCGCGGCACGATGACCGTGCTCACCGGCCGCCGGATCATGCTCCGGTCGCTCGCGGCGACCGACTTCGCCGCCTGGCAGGACGTCAGGCGGCGCAACAACGACTGGCTCACCCCGTGGGAGCCGGCCCGCAACCCCAACCTCCCCGACGTGGTCGAGTCGGGCGAGGCGTTCGCGATGCGCTGCAGCGCCCGCGAGCGGGAGCGCCAGCTCGGGACGGGGTTCGGGTTCGGCATCTTCGTACCCGAGGTCCCGGGTGCTCGGCGGGCTGACCGGTTCTGCGGCGAGATCAACCTGTCCTCGGTGCAACGGGGGCCGTTCCAGTCGGCCTACGTCGGCTACTGGATCGACCAGGGCCAGGCGGGCAACGGCTACATGCCGGAGGCCGTCGTGCTCGTGGCGCGCTTCGCGTTCGAGCAGGTCCACCTCCACCGGATCCAGGTCTCGATCATCCCGCGGAACCTCCGCAGCCGCCGGGTGGTCGAGAAGCTGAAGCTGCGCGACGAGGGCGTCGCGCAGCGCTACCTCGAGATCAACGGCGTGTGGGAGGACCACATCCGCTACGCCCTGACCATCGAGGAGTGGCGAGACCGGCGGGACGAGCTGACTCGGGAGTGGCTGACATGATCGGACGCAGGCACGCGGCCGCCGCGCTGGCGGCCGTGGTTCTGGGCGCAACGCTGGGGGCCTGCTCGGGTGACGACGGCGACGATGCCGCCGAGGACACCGAGGAGACGGGGGGCGACGGCGGCGACGTCACGACGACGACGATGAACACCGGCGGCATCGAGGTGGCCGCGCCCGACGGCTGGCAGTCGATCCCGGCGCCGGACATCGGCATCGGCTTCGCGGTTCCGCCGGGCTGGGAGGCGACGCTGCTGTCGCCGGAGGGCCTGGCGACGCTGGCCGGCGCGTCCCCGGCGGTGCCGGGCTTCGCCGACCTGGCCCACGCGGCCGCGGCCCAGGGCGGCGTGATCTACGCGGCCGGCCAGGACCAGGCCGGCGGCATCAGCGACGTGGTCGTGCGGGCGACGCCCGCGACGGGTGTGAGCGACGCAGAGACGCTCAGGTACGCCGCCGAGCTGACCGCGGCCAACAACGGCACCGACCCGACCCGGGTGACCGTGGTCGACGGCGCGCGGTGGCCGATGGCCCTGGTGCCGTACACGCTCGGCCCCGCCTCGGGGTCGGGCGGCCGAACGGCCGAGGCCCGCTCGGTCATGGTGGCCGGCCCGGGCGACATCCTGTGGGAGGTCACGGTGGCGGCCGACGACGCGGCCAGCCTGGACGACCTCACCGAGCAGATCCGCCAGACGCTGACCTTCGCCCCGCCGGCCGAGCCCCCGGGCTGACGCCGGCACCGGCCGGCCGGTCGGGGAGCGTCAGCGCGAGGTGATGCGCGCCTGGAGGGCGGCGAGGCGTTCCTGGAACGCGGGCTGGTTGATGGACCAGACCTGGGGCACGAGCTCGCGGTCGACCGCCGCCGCGTGGTCGTCGATCGAGCGGACGTCGACCAGCGTCGCCTTGACCCGCTCGACCAGGTCCCGGGGGGCGGCCGCCGCGACGGCCGCCATCTCGCGGGCGGTGGGCAGCAGCTCCGCATCGGGGACGCACGCCCACACCAGCCCGGCCCGCTCGGCAGCGGCGCCGTCGAGCACCCGCCCGAACAGCACCAGCGCGGTCGCGGCCTGCGGGCCGACGCGACGCTGCAGCATCCAGGTGTGGCCGCCGCCGGGGTGGAGGCCGAGCTGGAGGAACCGGGTGTCGAACCGGGCGGAGGTGGCGGCCAGGGCCACGTCGCACACGAGCGCCAGGTTCATGCCGGCGCCGACGGCGGCCCCGTTGACGGCGGCGATGGTGGGCAGCGGCGACCGGCCGATCCGCAGGAAGCCTTCGTAGATCGCCCGCAGCCCCTCGCGCTCGCTGGTGCCGAGGTGCGACAGGTCGGCGCCCGCGCAGAAGGCGGGCGGGGCGCCGGTGACGATGAGCGCACCGACGGACGGATCGGCCTCGGCGGCGTCGACCGCGGCCACGATCTCGTCGGTCATGCCGAGCGTCAGGGCGTTGCGCCGGTCCGGGGCGTCGAGGGTGAGGACGGCGACGCCGTCGGCGATGTCGGTGCGCACCTCTGCCATGGCGGCAGTCTGTCAGCCGGGCGGGCGGGGGATCCGCGATGTGTCGTTGCAGGTGCGGTTTCATTACAGTCCGGTGTCGAACCGTCGCATCCACACGTCTGGGGACCTTGCGTGACGCCGAGCCGACGTCGATCACGAGCAATTCGCCTGGCGTCCGCCGCGCTCGTCGCCGCAGCGCCGTTGCTGTCGCCCGCCCCCGGTGGGGCGCAGACCCCGCACACCGAGCCGCCCACGCAGCGTGACGACCTCGGCCAGCCGCCGGGCGGCCAGCCGGGCGAGGAGCTGTTCCGCGCCACCGGCGAGTCCGACGTCGTCGCCAGCCTCGGCGGCTACGAGACCAGGGTGCGCGACGAGGTCGCGGCCGTGGTCGCGGCCCAGGCCACGCAGCTGGCGGCCCGGGCCGCGGTCGACGCCGCCCACGCCGCGGTGGAGGCCACCGAGGCCCGCATCGCCGAGCTGACGAACCAGAGCGACGCGGTCGTGATCGATGCGTTCGTCGACCCGCCCAGCCTTGGCCCGCTCGATGCACTCGAGGCCGAGACCCCGGCCGACGCCACGGTCAAGCAGGTCATCCTCGACCAGCAGACCGAGGCCAACGTGGACCTGCTCGGCCAGCTCGAGGACGCCCAGGCCGAGCTGGCCGACCGCAAGGCGGTCGAGGAGGACGCCGTCGACGCCGCCCAGGCGGCCGAGGACGAGGCGGCGGCCGCACTCGCCGACCTCACCGCGGCGCAATCCAGCGCCTCCGCCTTCGTGTTCGCCGTCCAGGACCGGATCGCCCGGGGCCTGGCCGAGGCGTCGGCGCTCGAGTCGATCGACCCCGCGGCGGCCGAGGCGGTCCGCCAGCGGGAGGCCGAGATCGCCGCCAAGCTCGACGAGGTCGTGGCCGCCCGCCAGGCGCGGGAGCAGGCCGAGGCCCTGCGCCAGGCGATGGAGGCCGCCGCGGCCCAGGCCGCCGCCGAGGCCGCCCGCCGCCCGGCCAGCCCCGGGCGCCGCACGCCGACCGGCGCGTCCGGCGGCCTCGGCACGGTGTCCTGCCCCGGCGGCGGCTCACTCACGATGGCCGCCTCGGTGGCCGGCGAGCTCCAGTCGATGTTCGACGCCGCCTCGGCCGACGGCCTCGACATGTGCGGCGGCGGCTACCGCGATCCCGCCGACCAGATCGCCGTCCGCCGGGCCAACTGCGGGACCTCGGACTACGCCATCTACGAGATGCCGGCGTCGTCCTGCTCGCCGCCCACGGCGATCCCCGGAACGTCCAAGCACGAGCAGGGCCTCGCCGTCGACATCACGTGTGGCAGCGGCACGATCAGCCGGAGCAGCGCGTGCTTCGGCTGGCTGTCGGGCAACGCCGCCTCCTACGGCTTCTACAACCTCCCGGCCGAGCCCTGGCACTGGAGCACGGACGGCACCTGAGGAATCTCTCGCCGACCGCCACCGACCTGTCCCCCTAGGCTGCGCAGCCGGGGGGTCGCCATGCTCCAGCGCATCGACATGGTCGCGATCTATGTGCGGGACTGGGAGGGCCAGCTCGCCTGGTACCAGGAGCGGCTGGGCTTCGCCGCCGTCCACGTCGAGCACCACCACCGCTTCGCCGTCCTGGCGCTGCCCGGCGGCGGCCCGACGCTGCACCTGGTGGGCGACGACGGCCGCCCCGAGGGGACCCGCAACCGCTGCGTGCCCAACGTGGCCGCCGCCGACTTCGACGCCACGCTGGACGAGCTGCGGGCCCGGGGGGTACGGATCCTCGAGGTCGAGGACGACTCCGACGACGGCTACCGCCTCGCCCGCCTGGCCGATCCGGAGGGCAACGAGCTGAACGTCTACACCGTGTCAACCTGACGGACGTCCGTCGCGTTGTCCTGGCGCATGCGTGCCACCACAGGGGAACGGCCGAGCTTCGAGGATCGGTTCGCGCCGCTGGCCGCCCTCGCCTACAAGGTGGCGTACCGGCTGACGGGCGACCGGGCCGAGTCCGAGGACCTGGCCCAGGAGGCGCTGGCCCGCGCCTACCTGCGCTGGCGCAAGGTCGCCCGCTACGACGAGGCCTGGGTGGCGAGGGTCGTCACCAACCTGGCCATCGGCCGCTGGCGCCGCCACGGCCGGGTCGAGGTGCGGGGCGACTGGGGAGACCGGGGTCGTCCGGCGGCGGCCCACCCGCGGCCCGACGACCCGCTCGATCGGATCGAGGTCGTTCGTGCGCTGCGGTCGCTGCCCCGCCGCCAGCGGGAGGCCGTGGCCCTCCGCTACCTCGCCGACCTGCCCGAGGCCGCCGTGGCCGCGCATCTGGGCTGCACGGTGGGGGCGGTCAAACAACACACCCACCGGGGCCTGGCCGCCCTGCGGCGCGCCGACGGGCGGCAGGCGCACGACGAGGAGAGGACCGATGTTCGAGCATCTCGATGACCCCCGGCCGCCCGACTTCGGCCCCGGGGCCCGCCGGGCCGTCGTCGGCCGGGCGCAGCGCCGCCGCCGGCGCCGCGTGGCCGGCGGCCTGGGGATGGCGGCCGCGTCCCTGGTCGCGGGGGCCGGCGGCCTGTACGGCCGGGCCGCCTACCGGGCGAGCCAGATCGAGCGGATCGAGGTGGCCGGCATGAGCGACGCCGCGGACGGCGAGCCGGTCACGTTCCTCGTCCGGGGCGTCGACGGACCCCGCGGCGCCGGCGACGCCGGCGGACGGGCCGACACGGTGCTGCTGGCCCGCCTCGACCCGGCGACCGGCGCCGCGTCGCTGCTGTCGCTGCCCCGGGACCTGCTGGTCACGGACCCGGCGACCGGCGGGCAGGTGCGCATCAACGGCCTGTCCGCCGACGCCCAGGTGGCCGTCGTCCGGGACCAACTCGGCATCGCGGTCAACCACGTCGCCCAGATCGACCTCGACGGCTTCGGGGCCCTCGTCGACCTGGTCGGCGGGGTCGAGGTGGCGGTCCCGGCACCCGTGCGCGACACCCACTCCGGCCTGCTGCTGGCGCAGACCGGCTGCGTGCGCGTCGACGGGGACCAGGCCCGGGCGCTGGTGCGGGCCCGGCGACTGGAGGTCCTGGACGCCTCGGGTCGGTGGCAGCCGGGGCGCTTCGGCGACCTGGAGCGCACGGCCACCCAGCGGGCGGTGCTGGTCGCGGCCCTGGCCGACCTGGCCGGACGCACCGACCCGCTGTCGGTCGACCGGATGGCCGGCTGGATCCGTGACCACGTCGCCGTCGACGACGACCTCGGCCTGGGTGAGCTCACCGACCTGATCCGGGCCGCGCTGGCGGTGGACCCGGCGTCGGTCGAGACGGCCATCGTTCCCGTCGTCCCGGCGGAGGTGGACGCCAACCGGCTCGTGGTGGACCCGGCGGCCGCGCCCGCCGCCATCGCCGCGTTCAGTGAGGGCGCGGCTCTGCCGGACGGGATCCCGCTCGATCGGGTCGTCGTCGACGCCTGCTGAGGCCGCACGACCGCGGGCCGTGCCGGTCGGCGGTCGATCCGCGCCGCGGACCCGCCACCCGCCTAACTTTTCGTCGACCTCGCGTATGACAGACCTCGCGCGAACCGTTACATTCGCTCCACCGCACCGCGGTCGCAGGAACTGGGGCCCGCGACCACACCGCCTGGGGAACGCATTTGCCGATCGCTCGACATCGAACGCTCGCCGTCGTCGCGGCCCTCGCGGCCGTGCTCGGCACCGCCGTCGTGACCGCGGGGCCGTCCGGCGCCCAGGAGGAACCGGCCGCGGAGACCGACCAGGTTCGTGACCGGCAAGCGATGGCGGCGGTCGACTTGGACGTGATGCAGGCGACGGGCGACACCGTCACCGCCGCCCTGGGCGACCTGTCCGATCAGGTCGAGGCCGAGAAGGCCGCGCTCACCTTGGCCGAGTCGGCCTACGCCGCCGCCCAGGGCGAGCTGGCGGCGGCCGAGGCCGCTCTGGCCGACACCCAGAGCCGGCTCAACGCCGTCATCCAGCAGGCCGACGCCGTCGTGATCGACGTCTTCATCAACCCGCCGACCGACACCGCGCTCGACGCGCTCACCGCCGAGTCGCTGGAGGACGCCACGGTCAAGCAGTCGATCCTCGACATGCAGGCCGACGCCGACGCCGCCGCGCTCGACGAGTACGAGGCGCTCATGGAGCAACTGGAGATCGAGAAGGCGGCCAAGGAGGAGGCGGCGGCAGCCGCGGAGGCGGCCAGCTCGGAGGCCGAGGCCGCGTACGCCGACGTCGAGGCCGCCACGGGCCAGCAGGCGGAGTTCGCGGTCGAGGTCCAGCGCCGGCTCGACCACCGCCTGGCCGAGGCCGACATGCTCCAGAACGTCGACCCCGCGCTGGCCGAGCAGATCCGGGCCCGGGAGGCCGAGGTGGCCGAGTCCCTCAGCCTGCTCGACGCCGAGATCTTTGCCGATCGGGCCCGGGCCACGTCAGCCGATCTCGCGGCGCAGGCGGACGCCACGATCAGCATCGTCGTCCCCGGCGGGGTGGCCGAGGTGGCCTGTCCCGACGGGGGCGTCGTCCAGGTGGCCGGCGACATCGCCAACCAGGTCGAGCGCCTGCTCGGCGACGCGTCCGAGGCCGGGTACGACATCTGCGGGTACGGGTACCGCGACCCGGCCGATCAGATCGCCGTGCGCAAGTCGAACTGCGGCACCTCCAGCTACGCCATCTACCAGATGCCGGCGTCGTCGTGCCGTCCGCCCACCGCACGACCGGGCAGCTCGATGCACGAACGGGGGCTGGCCATCGACTTCACCGCCGGCAGTGGCACGATCGGGTCGTCGAGCGGCGCCTACCGCTGGCTCAAGGCCAACGCCGCCAACTACGGCATGTACAACCTGCCCGGCGAGCCCTGGCACTGGTCCGTCGACGGCAACTGACCCCAGACCTCCGCTGACCTGGGGCGACGCGAGAAAATCGTTGCGCCCTGATGACAGCCGGAGGTCGGTTCGTTACCTTTCCGGGCACTTTGGCCGCGTTCAGGTGCGGCCCAC
>Ga0075430_100000354_pt1 | contig 33367 bp, 27 predicted proteins | sample RhiMetdeltSRZDD4_FD_75294 | JGI IMG/M metagenome (GOLD analysis project Ga0075430, IMG submission 75294) | Populus rhizosphere microbial communities from Tennessee, USA - Rhizosphere MetaG P. deltoides SRZDD4 | ecosystem: Host-associated > Plants > Roots > Rhizosphere > Soil | place: USA... | reverse complement strand
CGAGTTGAAGCTGAACACCTGGTGCAGCAGCATCCAGGTCAGCTCGTGCTCGAAGACCTCGGCGTCGGCCGGGCCGGCGAAGTAGCCGTGCCGCTCCCCCGCGGCGCGGTAGGCGCGCACCACCCTGTCGATGAGCTGCTTGAGGCTCCACTCCCGCTCCGGCGTGCCCACCGCACCGCGGAAGTACTTCGTGGTCACGATGTTCGCCGCGTTGAGGCTCCAGAGCTCGGGAAACTCCACCCCGCGCTGCTCGAAGTTGACCGACCCGTCCCGCCAGTTCGTCATCACGACGTCCCGGCGCTCCCAGGTGACCTCCTCGTACGGGTGCACGCCCTCGGTGGTCCACACGCGCTCGATGCGCAGCCCGCCGCGCTTTGTGGCCTGCCCGCGTGCCTCGTCGCCACGCGGGCGGTCCACCGGTGCGGCCGCTGCGGTCTCCGCGACGCTCTCCCCCGACATCTACCTTCGCCCCCTCGGATCGTGCATGCTGCGCGGCCTCGCCGCGATGGTCTCGTCGTGCTCGCAAGCTCTCCCGCGGCAGGCCCGTACCCATTCGGTGCCTGGCGCGTGACTGGCCGGATCAGCCCCCGGCGCGGGCCCTTCCGGGACTGCCTGGCGCGGCTGCGGGGCGGGCTGGCGCCGCCGAGCCGGCCTGACGACGCGCCGGGCTGGTGGGCGTGGCGTCCAGCCGGGCCATCGCAGCGGCGCGCAGCGCCGCGATCTCCCGCTCGAAGTCGTCGAGCGTGTCGAACGAGCGGTAGACGCTGGCGAAGCGCAGGTACGCCACCTCGTCCAGCTCCCGCAGCGGGCCCAGGATCGCCAGGCCGACGTCCTGGCTGGGCACCTCGGCCGCGCCACGGGCCCGCACAGCCTCCTCGACCCGCTGTGCCAGCAGCGCGATCGCGTCGTCGTCCACCGGCCGCCCCTGGCACGCCTTCCGGACGCCGGCCGCCACCTTCTGCCGGCTGAACGGCTCGGTCACGCCGCTGCGCTTGACCACGGCCAGCACGGCCTCCTCAACCGTGGTGAACCTGCGTCCGCACTCCGGGCAGGCGCGACGCCGCCGGATAAGCTGGCCGTCCTCGGCCTCACGCGAGTCCACCACGCGGGAGTCGGCGTGCCGGCAGTACGGACAGCGCAACTGGCACCTCCTTGCCGCGTCTCCGCCAACGCCGGCTGCCCCTACGCGGGGCGCACACCGTGCGAAGGCACCACTGCCGACCGCCACGGGACTGCGGCGGTGGACAACATGTAAAGCCCTGTCGGAGCCTAAACCCACAACCTGTGGACAACTTACATCCGTGTAACTACTACATCTAGCGGTCGACGGTATTCGCCTGAGGCGGCGAACGCAAGCCGGCCGGTCAACTTCGCCGCATCGTGTCGCCGGTCCCGCCGGGGTCCGGCACGCATGCTCACCGGCGGGGGAGGACAAGCCGCTGACCGGGATGGACCGTGTAGTCGCGCAGCCCGTTGAGGCGCCGGATCTCCTCGATGGCCCCGAACGGGTCAGACCCTGGGACGTGCTGCTGCGCCACCGACCACAGCGTGTCGCCCGGCAGCACGACAGCCACCGGGGCCGCGCCAGCCGGGTTGGCCGCCTCGCTGGCGGTGGCGGCGAGCACGACGACGAGGCCGGCGAGGGCTAGCAGTAGGCCCAGGACCACCACGCGCCCGCGCATGGTGAGCCGGATCGGCGCGGCCGGCCGGGCATCACCGCGAGGGACAGGCGGATGGGCACCCCTGCCGGGAACGGCCGGGCGACGGGCCGGCTGAGCAGGGGTTTTCAGATTGCGTAGGGCCTGGCCGGGAGCGGGCAGGCGCGGGGCGGACGCGGAAGAGACCGATGTGTGTGCCATCGCAACCTCCAAGATCGAACGCTCGTTCGATCGAACGGTCGTACGATGGTGTACCAGAGCCCTATGACAAAGTCGAGGAACACGCGCGACACGTCGTACAGATGTTTGAAACTGTCCCACCGCGACGATAGCGTCGGCGCACGCGATCGGCGGCTCGGTGCTCCTCCGCCGACCGAGGCGCACAGCACCGGCACGAGGCACCAACGCGGAGCACCATTGTGGAGCGACGACGTGGAGCAGCGAGGCGGAGCCGACGGGCAGGGACGCACCTTGCGGGCTATCGACAGGGAGTGACGGACGTGTCGAACGACGACGATGCCACCGGCCGCAGGCCGGCACGCGACGAGACGGGCAGGAAGGCTTCCGCGGGCGCGGCGACCCGCCGCCGCCGGGGCAGGCCAGCCGCTGAGCCGCAGCTGCGCGCGGTGTCCGCGGTCGCCACCGGCCCGCAGGACATGCTCGCGCCCGACCTGACCACCCGGCAGGAGCGGATCCTGCAGTGCATCCGCGGCTGGGTGGAGACGCACGGCTACCCACCCAGCGTGCGGGAGATCGGCGAGGCGGTAGGGCTGGTGTCACCGTCCAGCGTGGCCTACCAGCTGAAGGAGCTGGAGCGGAAGGGCTACCTGCGCCGCGACCCCAACCGGCCCCGGGCGGTGGACGTGCGGCCGCCGAGCGACCCGGGCGAGCCCAGCGAGCCAGGCGACGAGGAGGCGCTGCGGGCCCAGCGGCCGACGCCGGCCTACGTGCCGGTGGTGGGCCGGATCGCGGCCGGTGGGCCGATCCTTGCCGAGCAGGCCATCGAGGACGTGTTCCCGCTGCCCCGCGAGCTCGTGGGCGAGGGCACGCTCTTCCTGCTCCAGGTCAAGGGCGACTCAATGCTCGACGCCGCGATCTGCGACGGGGACTGGGTCGTGGTGCGCCAGCAGCCGACCGCGAACAACGGTGAGATCGTGGCGGCCATGCTCGAGAACGAGGCGACGGTGAAGACCTACCGCCGGCGGGACCGGCACGTGTGGCTGATGCCGCAGAACCCGGCGTTCGAGCCGATCTCCGGAGACGAGGCCACGATCCTGGGTCGCGTCGTCGCGGTGCTGCGGCGGATCTGAGTGCCTGCTGGAGGTGGGCGCAGGGCGAGGGCACGGCACGATCGCCGCCCCGCCCATAAGGAGCCGCCCAGCCCGCCGGGAGCATCGGGGTGTGCCCGTCGGAGGCGAGGCCCGCCGGGAGCCGGGTCTCAGCCCGGGAGCCGGGGCTCAGCGCCGTGGCTGGTAGCCGGAGGCCGAGCCGTAGTCGCCGTAGCCCGGCGCGTAGCCCCCGTCCGGGTAGCGTCCCGAGCCCGCGGCGCCGGGCCGGGCCGACCCGCCGTAGCCGTCGTACCAGCCAGCCTCTTCCCCATATCCGCTGTAGCCGCCGTCGGCCGGGCCGTCCAGCACCGGTGCGAGCAGCTCTGTCGGCTGGTCGTCCTCTGTCGACCGGCGGCCTCGGGAGTCCTCTCCGCGAGGCGGGGAGGAGCGTGCCTTGCGGATGCCGAGCACGCCCACGACGACGAGGACCAGGCCCAGCACGCCGACCCCGCTGATGAGCAGCGTCACCTGGCGCAGGCTCAGCTCCTCGTACCACGCCAGGGCGTTCTTCTTCGCCGGCAGCCCGGCCCCCGAGCTCCCGGCCCCCACCGCAGCCGGGTTGTACTGGCGGATCTCGGGCTTGACGGTGGCCGGCTGGTCGATGGTCTCCGACACGGTCAGGTAGTGGCTGCCGTCCGGCGTGTAGGTGATCGACTCGCCCCACGGCTCGTCAGGCAGCGGGGTGATCCGCGGCTTGCCGGTGGTGATGGCCTTGACGACGTCCCCGTCCGGAACATCCCACTCGTACGCGTCGGAGTAGGTGCGCAGCGCCACCTTCTTCCGGTCCGGCGCGTTCGCCCCCCCGGTGACCAGCACCTGTCCCACCGCCGCGAGCGGGGTGCTGGTGCCCGTGCGGACCGGCTTGAACTCGCCGACCTTGCGGGTGGGCGTGGTCCGCCCGGCCGCCAGCGGACCGGTCGGCACGTAGACCCCGCTGACCGCGCCGTCCTTGGTCACGATGATCGGCGAGTCGTCCGCCCCGAGCAGCAGGGCCTCGGCGTCGTGGGGCTTGTCCGGGTAGCTGAGCCGGAACAGTGTCGCGGAGTCGGCACCCGGCGCCAGCTTCCACAGGGCGATGGTCTCCCGGACCGGGTTGCCCTGCGTGTCACCGGTGTCCGCGACCCAGATCGTGCCGTCCGCGCCGACCGCCAGGTCCTCGGTGTCCCGGGGCCCGCCACCGGAGTAGCGCTTGGCGTCGGTCACCTGGCATGACTTGTTGAGGAAGAAGATGCGCTTGCGGTCCAGCCGGTCGCTGGAGTCGTTGATCGCGACGTAGCCGTCGGCAGTCGCGGCCAGGCCGGACAGCTCGACCAGGCGCGGGTCGGTGATGGTGCACAGCACCTTGCCGGCCGGTGCCCCCTGCCCGCTCGCCCCCGGCGTGGGCGCGGGCGCCTGCAGCACCGGGGCGGCTGCGCCTACCGGGGCGGTCGCCACCTGGGCAGTCGCGCCCACCGGCGCCGGGGACAGCCCGATCCCGAGGGCAAGCGCACCGAGCGTCAGCCCGACCCCCAGGATGATCCGCACCAGACCTCGCCGCATGTGAGTCAGTGTCGCAGAAGGGCGGCGATCACCACGGGCAGCCGGGCTGGTCACCCGCGGCGTTCCGCCGGCTCCACAAGGTACGGCGCCAGCTCGGCGGCGAGCGCCTCGTCGACCCGTACGTGCAGCAGCGTGCCGGCGTCCACGTGCCGCGTGGACAGCACCTCGCCCCGGCGGTGCACCTGGTCGACGAGGTCGCCACGCCCGTACGGCACGCAGGCGCGCACCTCCACCGCGGGCCGGGGCAGCCTCGCCTCGATGGCCTGCCGCAGGTCTGTCATGCCCGCGCCGCTGCGGGCGGAGACGAACACCGCGCCTGGCCACTCCCGCTTGAGCCGCAGCAGGGTCTCCTCGGGCGCCGCGTCGGTCTTGTTCACCACCAGCAGCTCAGGCAGCTTGTCCGCACCCACGTCGGCGAGCACCTCGCGCACCGCCCGCACCTGCTCCTGCGGGTCCGGGTGCGCGCCGTCCACCACGTGCACCAGCAGGTCGGCGTCGGCGACCTCCTCCAGGGTGGAGCGGAACGCCTCGACGATCTGGTGCGGCAGGTGCCGGACGAAGCCGACCGTGTCGGAGAGCGTGTAGATCCGCCCGTCGGCGGCGTACGCCCGCCGGGTCGTTGGGTCGAGCGTGGCGAACAGCGCGTCCTCCACCAGCACGCCGGCCCCGGTGAGCCGGTTGAGCAGGGAGGACTTGCCCGCGTTGGTGTAGCCCACGATGGCCACGCTCGGCACGGCGTGGCGCCGGCGCCCCGCCCGCTTGGTACGGCGGATCATGCGCATGCCCTTGATGTCGCGCTTGAGCCTGGCGATGCGGGTGTTGATGCGCCGCCGGTCGGTCTCCAGCTTGGTCTCACCCGGGCCGCGCAGTCCGACGCCCCCGCCGCCGCCACCCGCCCGGCCGCCGGCCTGGCGGCTCATCGCCTCGCCCCAGCCCCGCAGGCGGGGCAGCAGGTACTGCAGCTGGGCCAGCTCGACCTGGGCCTTGCCCTCCTTGCTCTTGGCGTGCTGGGCGAAGATGTCGAGGATCAGCGCGGTCCGGTCGATCACCTTGACCTTGATCTGGCTCTCCAGCGTGCGGAGCTGGCTTGGGGAGAGCTCGCCGTCACAGATCACCGTGTCCGCGCCGGTGGACAGGACCACCGCGCGCAGCTCGCCGACCTTGCCCCGGCCGACGAAGGTGGACGGGTCCGGCCGGCCACGCCGCTGGATCAGGCCCTCCAGCACCTGGGAGCCGGCCGTCTCAGCCAGTGCCGCCAGCTCCGCCAGCGAGTTCTCCGCGTCGTCCACGGTGCCCTCGGTCCACACGCCGACCAGCACGACCCGCTCGAGGCGCAGCTGCCGGTACTCGACCTCGGTGATGTCCGCGAGCTCGGTGGACAGGCCGGCCACCCGGCGCAGCGCATGACGCTCCTCAAGCTCAAGGGCGCCGGTCGTCGCGTCGAGATCCTCATCGAACTCCGGGATGAAGTCCGGTCGGTTTCGCAAAGCAGGTCCCCTCGACGCACCCGTTACGTTGTCTCGGTCGATCGTGACACGCCGCGCGGGCGGATGCACCCGCATTCGTCGCCGCCGCGCCCACACGACAGACAGAACCCCGCAGGCCCGTCGAGGCAGGGACCCGCTCCCCACGGCACGGACACGCTCCTCCAGCGGAGGCGGCGGGGTCGGGAGCAGAATGCGAGGCGGCGCTACCGCCGGCCATCCGTACCGCTGGGGAGGACCCGTGACCACGCTGCGCCTGCCGAGCGCCGGTTTCTCGATCACGGTCCGGGTGGCGGCCACCGCCGACCCGTCCGCGATCGGGCGGCTGACCACCGCCGTTGGCGAGGCCGGTGCCGTGGTCACCGCCCTAGACGTGGTCGACTCCGACCACACCCGGGTGATCGCCGACGTGACCTGCGACACCGCGGACGCCGGCCACGCCGACCAGGTGGTCGCGGCCCTGGAGGAGCTGGCAGGGGTCGACGTGCGCAAGGTCAGCGACCGCACGTTCCTGCTCCACCTCGGCGGGAAGATCGAGGTGTCGCCGAAGGTCACCCTGCGCACCCGGGACGAGCTGTCCCGGGCCTACACGCCGGGGGTGGCCCGGGTCTGCCTGGCGATCGCGGAGCACCCGGCCGATGCCCGGCGGCTGACCATCAAGCGCAACACCGTCGCTGTGGTCACCGACGGCTCGGCAGTGCTGGGCCTGGGCAACCTGGGGCCGTACGCCGCGCTGCCGGTGATGGAGGGCAAGGCGGCGCTGTTCAAGCGGTTCGGCGGCGTGGACGCCTGGCCGGTGGTGCTCGACACCCAGGACACCGACGAGATCGTACGGATCGTGCAGGCGATCGCGCCGGCGTACGGGGGGATCAACCTCGAGGACATCGCCGCGCCGCGGTGCTTCGAGATCGAGACGCGCCTGCGCGAGCTGCTGGACGTGCCGGTGTTCCACGACGACCAGCACGGCACCGCGATCTGCGTGCTGGCCGCGCTCACCAACGCGCTGCGCGTCGTGGGCAAGCAGCTCGCGCAGGTCAAGATCGTGGTCTGCGGGGCCGGAGCCGCTGGTACGGCGATCGTCAAGCTCCTGCTGCGCCAGCGGGTCGGGGACGTCATCGTGTACGACCGCGCGGGCGCGCTCCACCGCGGCCTGCCCGACCTGCCCCCGTCCTGGCAGTGGCTGGCGGAGCACACCAACCGCGACGGCTACGCCGGTGACCTGCCCGGCGCGCTGCGGGGCGCGGACGTGTTCGTCGGGGTCAGCGCGCCGAACCTGCTCACCGGCGACGACATCGCCGCGATGGCGCCGGGCGCGATCGTGTTCGCGCTGGCCAACCCCGACCCCGAGGTCGACCCGCGGCAGGCCCGCCAGCACGCCGCCGTGGTCGCCACCGGCCGGTCCGACCAGCCCAACCAGATCAACAACGTGCTCGCCTTCCCCGGTGTCTTCCGCGGCATGCTCGACGCGCACGCCGAGGAGTTCACCGAGGAGATGGCGCTCGCCGCGGCCCGCGCCATCGCGGACGTGGTGGGCGAGGAGAAGCTGAACCCGAGCGTCATCGTGCCGAGCGTGTTCGACCCGCGGGTGGCGCCGGCTGTGGCCGCCGCGGTACGGGCGGCGGCCCGGGCCACCGGCTCGGTCAGCGACCCACCCGACTCGGACCTGACCGGGCCCCGCTGACCCGGTCCGGGCCGAGCAGTGCTGTCTCGCCCCACGCCACGACCACGGCGGGCCCGGCCAGCCACGCGGTGGTGCCGTCGAAGGTGACGGTCAGCCGGCCGCCCGGCAGGTCGACCGCGACCACCCCGGCCTGCCGGCCGGCGTCGCGCAGGGCCACCGCGGCGACCGCCACCGCCCCGGAGCCGCAGGACAGCGTCTCGCCGCTGCCCCGTTCGTGCACCCGGGCGCGCACGTGCAGGTCCGCCCCGGGCGGCTGCTGCAGGTCCACACCGGACAGCTGCGCGGCTGGGGTGACGAGCTCGACGTTCACGCCCGCCGGGAAGAGCCCGGGGTCCACGCTGGGCGGGGTGGACAGGTCCAGACCGGACAGTGCCGGGGCCGGCACCGGGCAGACCAGGTGCGGGTTGCCGCAGTCCACCGCGCTCCCCCGCAGCCGGGTGCCGGACACGGTCGCCGTGCTGTCGCCGTACAACCGGGGTAGGCCCATGTCGACGGAGACCTCGTCCGCGCCGACCACGGCGACCACCGCGCCGCCGCGCGTGCGCAGCGGGATCCTCCCGGGTTCGGCGAGCCCCGCCTCGACCAGGTAGCGCGCGTAGACCCGGATGCCGTTGCCGCAGGTCTCGGCGAGCGAGCCGTCGGCGTTGCGGTAGTCCATGAACCACTCGCCATCGACGCGGACCACCCGCAGGACCCCGTCGCCGCCGATGCCGAACCGGCGGTCGCAGAGCCGGGCCGCGTCCTGCGCGGAAAGGTCGAGCACGCCGTCGACGTCCGGCACGATGACGAAGTCGTTGCCGGTGCCGTGGCCTTTCGCAAACCGCAGGCCCTTGTCGTCACACCGCAGGCCTTTCGCTGACCGCACCGGCCCATCATCGCGCAGCGGCCCGGACCACCCGCAGCGCGGCCTCGGTGAGGTCCGGGTGGGCCGCGTCCAGCCAGTAGATCCGCGGGTCCCGGCGGAACCAGGAACGCTGCCGGCGGACGAACCGGCGGGTGGCCTGTACGGTCTGCGCGTGCGCCTCGGCCTCGGTGCACTCGCCGGCCAGGAACCGCAGCACCTGCTGGTAGCCCAGGGCCCGGCTGGCGGTCACCCCACGGCGCAGCCCGGCCGCCTCCAGCGCTCGTACCTCGTCGACCAGGCCGGCGGTCCACATCGCGTCGACCCGGCCGGCGATGCGCTGGTCCAGCAGGTCCGGGTCGAGGTCGAGGCCGACCTGCACCGCGTCGTACACCGGACGCGGGTCCGGCAGGGCGGCGGTGAACGGCCGGCCGGTCAGGGCGATCACCTCGAGCGCCCGGACGATGCGCCGCCCGTTCGACGGCAGGATCCTGGCCGCGGCGGCCGGGTCGCGGGCGCGCAGCCGGGCGTGCAGCTCCCCGGGGCCCTGTGCCGCCAGCTCGGCCTCGAGCGCCGCACGCAGCTGCGGGTCGGTCCCGGGGAAGTCGAGCTCGTCGAGCACCGCCCGCACGTAAAGACCGGAGCCGCCGACCAGCAGGGGCGTGCCGCCACGGCCGGCGACGTCATCAAGGGCGGTCCGCGCCAGCCGCTGGTAGACCGCGACACTCGCCGGCTGTGTGACCTCCCACACGTCCAGCAGGTGATGCGGTACGCCCTGCCGCTGCTGCGCGGTGAGCTTGGCCGTGCCGATGTCCATGCCGCGGTAGAGCTGCATCGAGTCAGCGTTGACCACCTCGCCGGCCAGGGCATGGGCGAGCGCGAGGCCCAGCGCCGACTTGCCCGCGGCGGTCGGCCCCACCACCGCGACCACGCGCGCCGTCACGCGGGCTCCCAGAAAGCGACGAGGTACGCGACGCCGTAGGGCGCCGCCTGGTAGGTGACCGCGCCTCGCCACTGCCCCCCGGTGGCCTGCGCCGCCCCGGCGAGCACCTGCCACGGCGCCCGGCCGGCGGCGCGCAGCTGCGTGGCGAGCGCGGGGTCGAGCGAGAGCAGCGCCGGCGCGTCGGCCCGGGCCAGCGCACCGGCCACGGCGCCGTCGAACGGCTCGGCGCGCGGGTCGTCGTACCCGGGCGCCCTGAGCCCGCGGCACGCGGACCCGTCGCCCATGACCAGCAAGCCGACCCGAACGGACGCCGCAGCCAGGTCGCCCGCCCGGCGGCCCGGGAAGACCAGGTCGCGGCCGAGCGCGGCGCACGCCTGCGGCGCGGCGTCCGCCGCGACCGCCTGCCCGCATACGGCGGCCGGACCGCCGCAACGCGGCCGCCGCAACGCGGCCTGCTGGACCGGTCCCGATGCCGCCTGCTGGACCGGCCCCGGTGGTGCCTGCGGGCCTGGCCCCGGTGCCGCCTGCTGGAGCAGCCAGAAGCCGACCAGCAGGCTCAACGGTGGATCAGCGGCGCGCGGCCCGCCCGGCGGGCACGGCTCGTCGGGCTGATCTCGCCCAGAGAGCAAAACAGTGCGTGGTACGCCGTACCGGGCGAAGCTGCCTGACCCGTGGTGGGTGGCGGTGCGGGGGCCACCGCCCACGATGACGACCCGGTCCGCCGTGCCCAGCAGCTGGTCCACCACCGTGACGCAGGCGCTACGCAGGTCGTCCAGCTCCGCGGCGGCACCGGCGGCCAGCTCGGGCATTAGCAGCGGCGGGTGTGGACACACCGCGGCGGCTACCAGTGGCATATGGATCACCGTAGCGGCACCCTGGGAGGGCGGGCCTGCGAACGCGGCTAAGACACCGTATGGTCACGGTCGGCGACTCCGGCTCGACGCGGACCCGGGCAGACCTGTGAGAATGCCGAAGAAGACCAGCTGCGCAGTGGCGGCGAACGCGGGAGGTGGGCCCGCACCGCCGGGACAACGAGGATGGGCAGATGAGCGACTGGACGGCCTTCGGCCGAGTCGACGCCGACGGCACTGTGTACGTCAAGACCGCGGCGGGCGAGCGGGTGGTCGGGTCGTGGCAGGCCGGCACCCCGGAGGAGGGCCTGGCCCACTTCGCCCGCCGCTTCGCCGATCTGGTGACCGAGGTGGACCTCATCGAGACCCGGCTGGGCAGCGGCGCCGCGGACGCGGCTCACTCGCTCGCCAGCGTCCGGCGCCTGCGCTCGTCGCTGGATGAGGCGCACGTGGTGGGCGACATCGACGGTCTCGCCGCCCGGCTGGACAAGATCGCCGCGGTCGCGGAGGAGAAGGCCAGCCAGGCCCGGGTCGCCCGCGACGCCGCCCGGGCAGAGGCGCTGGCCCGCAAGACGGCGCTGGTGGAGGAGGCGGAGAAGATCTCGGCCGAGGCGACCGGTTGGAAGAGCGCCGGCGACCGGCTCAAGGAGATCCTCGACGAGTGGAAGACGATCCGGGGCGTCGACAAGAAGGCCGACGGCGAGCTGTGGAGACGCTACGCCGCAGCGCGGGACGGCTTCGCCCGCCGCCGCGGCGCCCACTTCGCCTCCCTGGACGCCCAGCGCAAGCAGGCCCAGGGCCATAAGGAGGCGCTGGTCACCGAGGCCGAGCAGCTGGCGGAGTCGACCGACTGGGCCGCCACTGCCAACCGGCTCAAGGATCTCATGAACGAGTGGAAGGCCGCCCCGCGCGCCGCAAAAGACGCCGAGCAGCGGCTATGGGAGAGGTTCCGGGCCGCGCAGGACAGCTTCTTCAGCCGGCGCAGCGAGGTGTTCACGGCCCGTGATGCAGAGCTCAAGGGCAACATCGAGCGCCGCCAGCATCTGGTTGCGGCCGCGGAAGCGCTCGACGTGGATGCTGACCCCCGGGCGGCCCAGGGCAAGCTCCGCGAGATCCTGAGCCAGTGGCACGACGCCGGCCGGGCGCCGCGCGAGGCAACGGCCGGTCTCGACCGCCGGCTGCGCGCGGTTGAGGAGAGGGTCAAGGCCGCGATGGACTCGGCCTGGCGGCGTACCGAGCCGTCGGCCAACCCGCTGCTGGCCCAGATGCGCGAGCAGGTCGCCGAGGCCGAGCAGCGGCTCGCCCGGGCCCAGGCCGCTGGCGACACCAAGCGCATCCAGGAGGCGGAGCAGGCGCTGCGTACGAAGCGGCAGTTCCTGGCGCTGGCCGAGCAGTCCGGCTGACGGCCGCTTGCCAGGGCCGGGCCGGGCGGCTGGGCCGTTAGGTAGGGCGCGTCGGTTGGCCGCAGCGGGCCGTCGTGTCGTTTAGCTGGGGCGGGACGTTTGGCTGGGGGCCGTTTGGCTGGGGCGGGCCGAGCGCCGGGCGAGCGACCCGGCGATGATCACCTTTTGCACCTCTGACGCGCCCTCGTAGATCCGTAGCGACCGCACCTGCCGGTAGAGCCGCTCGGTCACGCTGTCCTTGACCAGGCCCGCGGCGCCGAAGACCTGGAGCGAGGCGTCCACCACCTCCTGCGCCACCTCGGTCGCGTAGAGCTTGGCGATGCTGGAGTGCCTGGCGAAGTGACGGTTGCCGCGGTCGATCTCCCAGGCGGCCCGGGCGACCAGCAGCGCCGCGGCGTTGAGCTTCACCTCCATGTCGGCGAACGTGGCCTGCACCGTCTGGAGGTCGAACAGGCGACCGCCGTGCATCGGCCGGCTCCTGGCCCGGGCCAGCGCGGCGTCCATCGCCCGGCGGGCGAAGCCGACGGCGGCGGCGCCGACCGTCACCCGGAACCGGTCGAGCACGTCCATCGCGACGACGAAGCCACCGCCGGGCCGGCCCAGGACGCTGTCGTCCGGCAGACGGCAGCCGTCGAAGGCGAGGTTGGCGAACGCGCGCGGGGCGATCACCGGGACCTTCTCGCGTACCCGGACGCCGGGCGCGGTGGCCGGGACGAGGAAGGCGGTCAGCCCCAGCGCACCCGGCCCCTCCCCGGTGCGCGCGATGACGCAGTGCAGGTCCGCGATGCTGCCGTTGGCGACCCAGGCCTTGTGACCGTCGAGGACGTAGCCGCCGGCCACCCGCTCGGCCCGCAGGGCGACCGCGGCGACGTCGGAGCCCGCCTCCTCCTCCGAGACGGCGAAGGAACCGACGAACGTGCCCTTGGCCAGCTGCGGCAGGTACCGCTGGCGCTGCTCCTCGCTGCCGTAGCGCAGCAGCGGCCGTGCCGACAGGGCCTGGATGGAGAACGCGTAGTCGGCGAGGTCGTCGGCGTAGGCGAGGGCCTCGCGCAGCAGGCACACCGACCGGAAGTCGCCGTCGGCGACCGCGGCCGGGCCGGCGTCGGGGTCCAGGAACGCCAGCCACCCGTCGTCGGCGAGCGCGCGCAGGATGTCCCGGCCAGTGCGCTCCGGGTCGTCCGGCGCCTGCCAGAGCGCCGCGTGCGCCTGGCACCACGCGTCGATCCGCTGGGTGAGCGCCACATGGCGCGGCTCGTAGAACGGCAGCGCGAGGAGGTCCGGGTCCATGCCTAGATCACCAGCTCGACAAGGTCCTGCGCTGCGGGGTCGGCGGGCCCACCCCCGCCCGCTGTGTCCGCCGCGTCCACGGTGTCCGCCGCGCCCACCACGCCCGCCGCGCCCACCACGCCCGGCGCGTCCGGCGCGTCCGCTGTGGACAGTGTCTTCAGGAGCTGGTGCTCGGCGAAGTAGGCGAAGGCTGCGTAGCCGCGCCAGACCCGCCGCCACTCCTCCTGTACCGCCGCGCTGCCCAGGTCGCGCTCCACCTCGTCCAGGTACGAGACGATGACCTCGGCAGCCTGCCTGGAGTGGCCGGCGGAGAGGTTGTCGATGGACAGGTGCACCTCCTCGTACGAGGTGTCAAAGCCGTGCCTGCGCAGCTTCTGGATCTCGTGCATGCGCAGCTCGCCGAGCCCGAACATCTCGACCGCGAGGTTGTAGCCCAGGATCTCGTTGTAGAAGCTGTCGGGGAAGAAGGACATGCACATCTGGTGGACCGAGAAGCCGTAGTAGTTGTCCGGCAGCTCGCCCTGCTCCTGGAAGGCCTCGTCCCGGATGTGCGGCAGCCGGATCGACAGGCTGGCCAGCACCTGGTGGATCAGCGTGACGTGGTTCTTGGCGAGGTCGCCTTGGCCCATCTCGTCGGCGTAGATGGCGAAGAGCAGCGCGTCGCTGCGCCGCCGGAACCGGCCGAGGTTGCCGATGCGGTGCGCCCAGGCGCCGTCGACCAGGCTGCCGAGGGCGAAGGTGGACTGGCCGAAGACCACATCCTCGCGGTCCGGGACCTCCTCGAGCGGCTGGTACGGGTTGACCAGCTTGTCCCAGTAGATGATGTCGATGCGGGCGAGCAGCGCCTCGGGGCTGTAGTCGAAGTAGCTCGCGTCGGTGTACCGGCCGGCGGCTCCGTGGGTGAACAGGATCTCCCCGTCGGCGAAGCCGGCGGCGGCGCGCTGCCTCGCCAGCGGCAGCGTGTTGGGGAACCGCTCGATGTTGACGAGGCGGTAGAACAGCTCCCGGTCGTCGCGCGGGTCCGCCTCGGCGAAGCGGACGTCGCCCGGCTCGCTGGCGGCGAGCGCGGCGTGCCACCGCGCGGCCCGCTCGTCGCCCACCCGGTTGACCGGGACCTCGACCTCAGCCAGCTCGCCGGCCTGCACGGCCGCCACCCACGCCTTGAGGGTCGCGGCCTCGCGCTCGTCGAAGATGCCGAACATGGGGCCACCGAACCTGATCGCGTTCAGCAGCCGGCAGCCACCGGTACGCAGCGGGCGCAGCTGGCGGGAGGCCCGCAGCTCCCGTACGAATGCGGCCACGTCCAGGTCCGGGTCGGCGAAGGTCTCGGACAGCAGGCGGCCGTGGACGCGTACGTTGCGGTGCTGGCGCCCGGCGTACGGGGCGTGCCGGGCGACGATCGCCGCGACCTGGCTGTCCAGCGGCAGGCTCGCCTGCCACCCGGCCAGCTCCGCCAGCATGGCGGCGTGCTCGCCCTCGAGCAGGAGGACGAGCTGGATCGACGCCCACAGGCGGCGCCGCTGCTCCGGCCCGTCCGGTCCCAGCCGGGTCAGCGCCAGGTACTCCGCCAGCGCCTCGCGTAGCGCCGGCTCCGGCAGGAGCGCCGGTGTGCCGCAGAGGAGGTCGTCCACACCGAGCGCGTAGAACGCGTAGTGCACGCCGACGACCTCCGGCAGGAAGCTCGCCGGGAGGCGCGACAGTGCGACGTAGAAGCACGCGTGCAGCGCGGTCAGCGAGCGGACCTCCACCTTCCGCAGGAAGTCGTTGGCGTCGACCTCCGGGAGGTAGACCCCGGCGTCCTCGAGCGCGCGGCGCCGCCGGTGGTGCAGGGAGCGCTGCGGGAACCCCTCCCCCTTGAGCCGGTAGTGGTGCCGGAACAGATGGTTGACGATGACCGAGGGCTGGGTCGCGGGCTGCGAGACCATGTCGAGCCAGCAGCCGGCCGCGAGCGCCAGCGGCGCGCGCTGGCGTAGCACGGTCTGGTGCGCGTCAGCCCCGGGCCCCGCCAGCGGGCGTAGCCTCGCGGCGATCTCCTCCCGTACGGTGCGCACGCGCGCGGCGATCGCGTCCGCCTCCACATCGCCGTCAGCCGCCACACCATCGGGGAGGGTGGCCTCCGAGGCGGCAGCGTCCAAGGCGGCAGCGTCCGAGGCGGCGGCACCGGTCAGGAAGGCAGCTATGATCTTGCGGGCCGAGAGCAGGACCGCCTCCGACTCCTGGTCCCGCAGGAACCGCTGGAGGATCGCCTCCGGTGGCGCGGACAGGATCTCCGCAGCCTCGCCCGCAGCGGCCGGGCTGAGCTCGAAGCCGGTCGCCGGCATGGCGGCGATCAGGTCCGGAAGCTCGAACGCCTTCGTTGACATGGTGGGCCCTCCCCGGCCGGTCCAGCTACCCCCGCAGTCCACCTAGGACGGTGCGCCGGCGACCTTGCGCAGCAGTACGCCGATCCGCGACCCGGGCACGCTCGCTGCCAGCATGTAGAAGCCGTCGTCAGGCACCTGGCCCAGCGCCGCCCGGTCGACCAGGTTGATGATCGGGTCAGCGGCGAAGCAGTGCCCGATCCGCGCGATGTTGTCGACGTAGAGCTGGGCCGGCCGGAAGCCGGCCTGCATCTCCTTCAGCAGGACGACGGGCTTGAACACGTTGGCGTGCATCAGGCCGGTGACGTCCTCGAGTGCCATGCCGAGAGGCTTCAGCAGCTTCTCGTTCACCTGGCTGGACAGGTCCGAGCTGATCTCGTTGGACCAGTCCAGCTCCCGGATGTTGTGCACGGCCGCGCAGGAGACGAGCTCGAAGCCGCCGCGGCCGTCCTGCCCGTCGGTCACCAGACAGCTCGCCGCACCGTCGCTGAACAGGGCGAACTTCTCCATGCGGACGGTCTCGTCGGTGACCCGGTCGGTGGTGACGACCAGCACGCGCCGGTGCCGGCCGCTGGCCACCAGCGCATCGGCGACCTGGATGCCGGCGAGCAGGTTGGTGCACCGGTTCAGGGTCAGCCCGACGAAGTCGGCGCCGTCGAGCCCGATGCCGGTCATCACGGTCTCCACGAACCGCCCGTGGTCGCGGGTGTCCGGCGGGAACCGGGTCGAGCAGAGCACCAGCACGTCGACCGATGCCGGGTCGACCGCGGCGGCGCGCAGGGTCGCCGACCCGGTCTCCACCGCCATCGACTCGACGCTCCGCTCGGTCCGCCGGACCGTGCCCCAGCCCCAGAACTCCGGCTTCGGCAGGACGCCCAGCTCCGCGATGCGCGCTCGTACCTGCGGGATCGTTGCGTGGTCCTGCTCGACCTCGCCCAGGACGTAGTGCGGCGCCTTCAGGAACACTGTGGACGGCCGCATCGGCTAGATCACTTCTACGTGCTCGGCGGCGGCTACCGCCGCTCCGGCGGAGGGCTCCCGCACGACCGACCGGAGGACCTCGACGACCGTCGACGGCCGGCCGTCGAAGTAGAAGTGGCCGCCGTCCGTCCAGTGGTACCGCGGAGCGGCCTGGCACTCGCGCCGCCACGGCTCGAGCGCGGCCTCGGTGATGTGCCAGTCGTCGCGGCCGTTGACCAGCGAGACCCCCACGGGGAGCGGGGCGGCGGGCCGGTAGCGGTACTCCGCGACCAGGCGCAGGTCCGCCCGCAGGTCGGGCAGCAGCAGCTCCTGCAGCTCCGGGTCGGCGACCACCTCGGGCGACAGGCCCTCGTACCGCCCGGCGGCGTCGGCGAAGTCCTGCCCCGAAAGCTGCGCCGCCCACCGGATGTAGTCCGACGGGATGAGCGACGGGGCAGCGCAGCCAGACGCGACGAGGTGGACGAACGCGGCCGAGCCGCTGACGCGCCGGGCCACCTCGAACGCGACCAGGGCGCCGAGGCTGTGTCCGAACAGGACGGTCGGCCGGTCGGCGTAGGCGCGGATCGCCGCCGCCGCACCGTCGGCCAGCTCCGCGATGCTGGATGGTGCGCGCTCGTCCACGCGGTGGTCCCGGCCGGGCGGGCACACCGCCACGATCTGCGCGTCGTCGCCGAGAACCGGCTGCCAGTCCAGGTAGACCCGGGGGCTGCCGCCGCCGTACGGGAAGCAGAAGATCTGCACGCCGGAGGCTGGTCCGCCGTCCCGGGTCAGGAACCAGGTCGAGTGGCGCACGAGGGAGGTCACCTCCGGTCCGTCGGCGCCAGCGCCGACACCGCCTCCGACCGTGCCGGCTCCGGCTGCGCCGCCTCCGACCCGCCGGGTGCGACCGCTGCCGGCGGGTCAGTAACGCCCGCCCCCGCAGGAGCGTCTTCGCTCGCGCTCGGGGTGCGCGGCTTCGACCGCCCGCGGGAGACGGCGAGACCGACCACGCACAGCAGGCCGCCGGCGAAGGTCAGCCATCCTGGCACCTCGCGGAGCACGGCCCAGGACATGAGGATCACCAGCACCGGTACGGCGTAGGTGAGCGCGCCCAGCTTGCCAGCAGGGGTACGGGCCAGCGCGTACGCCCACGTGGTGAACGCCAGCGCGGTCGGGAAGATGCCGAGGTAGACCATGTTCAACATGGCCAGCGCGGGCGCCTGCGCCAGCTCCGTGACGAGCCGGCCGGCGAACGGCAGGCAGGCGACCGCACCGACGAGGCAGCCGAACGTGGTGACCTGCAACGCCGACGCGTGGCGCAGCGCAGGCTTCTCGCAGACCACGCCGACGGCGTACGCCAGCGCGGCCACCACGCACAGCAGCACCCCGAACACGGACGCACGACCACCGTCGGACATGGAGAGGCCGACCACGGCGGCACCGGCGAACGCGATCCCCAGGCCGGCCAGCAGGTGCGCCGGGAACCCCTCCTTGAGCAGCCAGCCGCTCAGCAGCGCGATCACGATGGGGCCGATGCCGATGATCATCGACGCGGTGCCCGCGTCCACGGTCTCCTCGCCCCAGTTCAGCGCGACCATGTAGAGGCCGAACCACAGCACGCCGGAGGCCACGATGCCCGGCCACGCGGCGCGGGCCGGCCACCCCTCACGGCGTACCAGCAGGATGAGACCGAGGGCCGCGGCGCCGACCAGCAGCCGGCCCAGGGCCAAGGCGCCCGCGGAGAAGTGCGGCGCTGCGCCGCGGATGCCGACGAAGGCCGAGGCCCACAGCAGCACCGTGAGACCCGCGGCCGCGAGCGCGAGCCGCTCGGTACGGCGGTCTCTGGTGACGTTGGTCTGGCTCATCTGCGATACCCGGACTCCGTGACCGCCTTAGCCGGCGGAACTAGATGAAAGCTGTCTGCTCAGACCGTTCTGGCCAGCCTGAGCCACCGTCCAGACTAGCCGCGCCCGGGTGGCCAGCCGTTGACAGGAACCTGCCAACCGCCCCTACGCGCATGTCAGCTTGTGACAGTGCGAGTTGTGAGGCTACCCGGCGCACACGTATCTTCTGCCAGGACCAAGCTCGGGAGGGGACGGCGAGTCGTGACCACTACCACCCAGGACCGCAAGGCACAGATCCGGGACGTCGTGTCCGACATTCTCGAGATCGACCCCGAAGAGCTTACCGAGGAGAGCCTCTTCAAAGAGGACCACGACGCCGACTCGTTGCGGGCGATCGAGATCCTGGCCGCGCTGGAGAAGACCTTCGGCGTCACTATCAGCCAGACCGAGCTGGTCCGCCTGGTCAACCTCGCCGGCGTCTACGCGGTCGTGGCCGAGGCGTCCGGCTGGGAGTGAGCCGGGGCTGCGGCGGGCGCACCGAGCGCGCCGAGTTGAGGGAGCCGGGGAGCATGTGGCCCACCGTCACCGACCCGGACCAGGCAACAGCTGACCTGGCTGAGCACCGGGTGGTCATCACCGGCCTGGGCGTGGTCTCCAGCATCGGTGTGGGTGCCGGTGAGTTCCAGGCCGGGCTCCTGGCCGGGCGCAGCGGCGCCCGGCCGATCAGCGCGTTCGACACCAAAGGCTACGAGTACGCCAACGGTTGCGAGATCGTCGGCTTCGACCCCACCCCCTGGGTCAGGAACCTCGACCCGGCGTCGCTCGGCCGGGCCAGCCAGTTCTCGGTCAGCGCCGCCCGGATGGCGGTTGACGACGCCGGCCTGGCAGCCGCCGACCTGACCGACCGCCACGGCCTGGTCGCGATCGGCACCACCGACGGCGAGTCCCGCGACGTCGACCAGCTGGTCGCGCAGGAGGTCGCCGGCGGACCCGACCGGATGGACCCGGCCCTTGCCAAGCGGGTCAGCGCGGTGCGGCTCGCGGTGGCCATCGCCCACGAGCTCGGGCTGACCGACGTGGAGACGGTGACTGTGCCCACCGCCTGCGCGGCGGGCAACTACGCGATCGGGTACGGCTTCGACGCGGTACGCAGCGGCGAGGCCGAGTTCGCCCTGTGTGGCGGCGCGGACGCGATGAGCCGCAAGACGTTCACCGGCTTCTACCGCCTCGGCGCCGTCGCCCCGCAGCGGTGCCAACCGTTTGACCGTAACCGCCAGGGCATCCTCACCGGCGAGGGCGCCGGCGTGCTGCTGCTGGAGAGCCTCGGGTCCGCCCGCGCGCGGGGCGCCCGGATCTACGCCGAGGTGCTCGGCTACGGCCTCAACTGCGACGCCGACCATCCGGTCGCGCCCAACCAGGACAGCATCGCGCGGTGCATGCGGCTGGCACTGGAGAACGCGAAGGTCAAGCCGGAGGAGGTTGACCTCATCTCCGCCCACGGCACCGCCACCAGGGCCAACGACGTGGCCGAGGCCGGCGCCATCCGCGAGGTCTTCGGCGAGCGGGCGCCGCGTACCGTCTCGATGAAGTCCATGCTGGGCCATGCCCTCGGCGCGGCCAGCGCGCTGGCCACGGTCGGCTGCGTGCTCGCCATCACCGGGGGGTTCATCCCGCCGACGATCAACCACGTGGAGACCGACCCCGAGTGCGATGTCGACTGCGTGCCCAACCAGTCGGTCCGGGCGGACGTCCGGGTGGTGCAGAACAACGGCTTCGCCTTCGGCGGCAACAACGCCGTGGTGCTGGTCGGCCGGTACGAGGAGCACCGGTGACCGGCGTGGCGCAGCGGCTCCCCACGGACCTGGCCGCCGGTGCCGGCACCATCGCAGGCCGCGAGGGCGTCCGCCGTACGGTCATCTCCGCGTGGTCCGCGGTCTCCCCGTTCGGCCTGGACCGCACGGACCTCGTCGCCGGCCTGCGGGACGGCCGGCGCTGCGCCGCCCCGGTCGACGCCCCCGGCTGGCCGGCGGCGGCCGGGGAGGCATGCCCGGTCCCTGGCTTCGACGCCCGGGCCGTGCTGGGGCGCAAGGGCACCCGCTCCATGGACCGGGTGAGCGCCCTCGCGGTGGCGGCGACCGGTCAGCTCCTGCGCGGCCCGGACGGCGCGCGTATCGACGGCGTGGGCGCTGACACCGCGCTGGTGCTCGGCACCGCCAACGGCAGCACGCAGAGCATGATGGACTTCATCCGCGACTCCCTGGTGCAGGAGCGGCCCTACCTCGTCGACCCGGCGCGCTTCCCCAACACCGCGATGAACTGCGCGACCGCCCAGAGCGCGATCTGGCACGGGCTGCGTGGGCCCAACACGACCGTCGCCGGAGGTCGCGCCGCAGGGCTGCTCGCCCTCCAGTACGCGCTGCGCCTGCACCGGTCGGGCCGGGCCGGCGCGATCGCGTGCGGCGCGGCCGAGGAGCTCTCCGCGGCGCGCGCGTGGCTCGAGTACCACACCGCCCCGGGCTGGCTCGCGGCGACACGCCTCGGCGAGGGCTGCGCGATGGTGCTGCTGGAGCCGGGGGGTCGCCCCGGCGGGCACGGCCGCGCCGAGCTCGCCGAGGTGCTCGCGCTCGAGTTCGGCGTGTACGGCCAGCCGGCGGAGGTCGGCTCCGTGCTCGCCAGGTGCCTGCGCCGTGCCTTCGTGACCGCTCAGGAGCCACCTGACCGGGTCTGGGCGGTCGCCAGCTGCGGCGGCCCCGAGCCGGTCCGCGCAGCCGAGGAGAACGCCCTGGCGGGGGTCCTCGGTGCCGGCGCCACGCCGCTCCGCCTGCTCAGCACCGACCTGGTCGGCGACACCAACGCCGCATCCGCCATGTTCGCGCTCACCGCCGTGCTCGCGCTGGCGGCACAGGCACCAGCGGCGGGTGGGCGGACCGCGCTGCTGACCGCGGTGGACCGGGACGGCGTGGTCGGCTGCGCCCTGCTGCGGCTGGGCACTGCGGCCCAGGAGCGGGCGTCGTGACGACCAGCAGGTGCAGCCCGGTCGCCGCCGCCGGCTGGCGGGTCGACCGCGGCGGGACCGGGGGCGAGGGCGAGACCGGGGGCGGGGGCGCACCGGGCGGCGACCCGGTCCTGGCGGTAGTACGGGTGGACCCGGCGGAGCCGGTCTTCGCCGGGCACTACCCCGGGTTCCCCATCTTCCCTGGCGTGTGTGTGGTGGAGTGCGTCCACCGCACCGCGCTGGCCGCCCCACCGCCAAGCCCACCGCCGGCCGGGTTGGTGCTCGCCGCGGTCGAGTCCACCCGGTTCCTCAGCCCGGTCTTTCCCCACGACGAACTCACCATCAAGCTCACCTGGTCGCCGGAGGGCCCGCAGTGGCGGTGCGCCGCCGAGGTCCGCAGCGCACGCGGGCGGGTGGCCCAGGTCCGGCTGCGGTACCGCACCGGAGGCGACTGGTCGTGACGCATCCACCGGGCTTCGCTGAGATCAAGCGGGTGCTGCCGCACCGGTACCCGATGTTGCTGGTGGACCGGGTGGTCGAGATCGAGCCGGGGATCCGGCTCACCGCCCGCAAGGCGGTGAGCGGGAACGAGCCCTGGTACCGCGACCTGGCCGACGACACGCCAGCCACCGGGTACGCCTACCCGCCAACGCTTCTGGTCGAGTCGTGGTGCCAGGCTGCGGGCCTGCTCGCGGCGAGCGAGCCAACCTGGGACCTGGCCGGGGACCCGACCAATGAGCCACCGGGGGGTCTGACTGGTGAGCCGCCCCGGAACCCGGCCAGCGGCCTGGACCGCCAAGACGTGCCCACCGGCCGGGTCCTGCTCATCGGCGCGATAACCGGCATCCGGTTCACCGGCGACGTCTTCCCGGGCGACCTCGTCGAGCATCGGGTCCGCCTGGTGCGCTCGGTCGGCGATACCGCGATCTTCGAGGGAGAGTCGCTGGTTGACGGGCGAACCGTCGTGGAGGTGGAGCGCGTCGTGGTGGCCCTGCGCCCGGCGGCCGAGCTCGCTGGCGCAACGCAGCCGCCGCGGGCCGAGCTCGCCGGCACAGCCCAGCCGGCCTTGACCGGATGAACCGGATGGAGGGGATAGCCGCGATGACGAAGCCAGGTTCCCGGGTGGCACTGGTCACCGGCGGGTCCCGCGGCATCGGCCGGGCTGTTGTGCTGCGCCTGGCCCAGGACGGCTACGACGTGGGCTTCTGCTACCGCTCGCAGTCCGACGCAGCTCGCCGCCTGGAGAAGGAGGCGGGCGAGCACGGCGTACGGGTGATGTCCCGACCGGCGGACGTGACCGACCCGGTCGCGGTGCAGGAGCTGGTCAAGGCCACCCAGGAGGAGCTGGGCCCGGTCCACACCGTGGTCACCTCGGCCGGAGTGGTGCGCGACGCCCCGCTGCTGATGATGAGCGCGGACGACTGGCACCAGGTGCTCGACACCAACCTGGACGGCACCTACCACGTATGCCGGGCCACCGTCTTCGAGATGATGAAGCGCAAGGCCGGCTGCGTGGTGGCCATCTCCTCGGTGGCTGGCGTGCAGGGCAACGCCGGGCAGGCCAACTACTCGGCGGCCAAGGCCGGCATCATCGGCTTCACCCGCGCCCTGGCCAAGGAGGTAGGGCGGTACGGCATCCGGGCCAACGTCGTCGCGCCGGGCTTCATCGAGACCGACATGACGGCCGGGCTGAGCGGGGCAGTACGCGAACAGGCGCTGAGCCGGATCCCGCTCGGCCGGATGGGCCGCCCCGAGGACGTGGCCGAGCTGGTCGGCTTCCTCGCCTCCGACCGGGCCGCCTATATCACCGGAGCCGTCTTCCAGGTGGACGGCGGCATCATCGGCTGACGACCAGGGCTCACGCCCGGATGGGAGCGGGGGCCGGGTGCCGGCCGTTGCGGCTGCCCGGGCCGCACCCGTTGGCGGGACCCGGCGGCGCACCGCCGGCCGAGCCGCAGCGGGACAGCAGGCCGAGCTGGGCCGCCCTGGCGCCGGCCTGGAACCGCGAGGCCGCACCCATGTCGCGCATCAGCTCCGCCACGTACCGCCGGTAGGTGCGCACCGACAGGCCAAGCTTGCGGGCGGCGGTGTCGTCCTTGTAGCCCGCGCCGAGAAACCCCAGGATCTGCCGGTTCACGTCGTCGCGTGCCCGCTCCCCGAGCCGCAGGCACTGCGCCGCCGGCCGCGCCGAGTCCCACGCCTCAGTGAACAGCGCGCGCAGGGTGCGCAGGATGGCCGGTGCGAGCGCGATCAGCGCCTCAGGCTCGTCAGTGCCGCCGCTGGAACGGACAAGCGCCACCCGCTCGTCCACCATCACCAGCTCCTGCGGCGGCGACTCCGCGACCCGGGTCGGGATGGCGTGGGCCTCGGCGCGCTCCAGGAACCTGACCCCGTCCGCGGTGCGCAGGGTCCTGGCCGGGCAGAGCATCCGTACCGAGACCGCCGAGGCGGCCACCCGGGCGATCTCCGCCAGGACCGTGTCGAGCCGGTCGGGGTCGCAGTGCTCCGCCGGCAGCACGCAGATCAGCTCCTTACGGGCCGCCGCCACCATCCGCAGCAGCGTGGTGAAGGCCGCGTCGTCGTCGGGCGCCAGCTCCACCAGCGCCCGGGTGCTCGACCGGCGGCGGTGGTTGGACATCGCCGCGTCGACCAGTGCCCGCGCCTGGATCAGCGCGCGCTCGACCTCGTCACCTGGGACGCCACCGACCTGGGCCGGGTGGCCCGGCCCCGCACCGACCATCCGGCCCGGCGCCGCACCCAACGGCAGTACCTGCTGCGACATCGCCTGTGGCTCCTTTAGTGGGTCCACGCCACGGCGTACCTCACCCGTGGCGCAGCGTGAATGCTTGGGTCTTGGCGGCGGACGGGTCGCCCGGGCGCACGTAGAGCTCGCCGCGTGACGGCAGCATCACGACGGCGGCGACGGTGCGCTCGAGACGGATGTCGCCTCCGTCCGGCACGCAGATCGGCGGGGCGGACAGGAGTGCGAAGTGGTCCTCGACGCCGGCCTGCTGGGGTACGGAGGCGAGCCCGCGCCGGCAGGCGTCCAGCCGGCGCAGCGAGGAGTTGCGCGCAAAGACGTTGAGCTCGTCCCGCGGGGCGAGGTCCGCGTGCAGGAGGTGGTTGGTGTGCACCGTCTGGGCCGCCTCGACCACGCGCAGCTCGTCCTCGACGACCTCGACATAGGCGGCCTTTGTGGGGTCGCACAAGGTGATCGACCGGGAGCTGGCCAGCCGCATGCCGCGCAGGGCAGCGACCGCCTCGTCCACGCTCGCGGCCGTGTCCAGCAGGTGGCGGATGGCGAGGTACGGCGGCAGCCCAGGGCGCCACTGTCCACCGAGGACGAGGTTCAGCCCGACCGCCAGGCCGTCGGAGTTGAGGCCGAGGTAGCCCAGCAGCCCGGCGAAGCTGAGTACGAGCACCCGCCGGGCCGACCCGGTCCGCGCGACCTCCAGCACGCTGATCTGGTCGTCCAGGTTGCCGTTGAGGTCGACGGTCTGGGCGAGCACCGGCTCGCCGCCGCCGAGGCCGGCACCGGAGCCGGCCCGTGCGTACGTCGTGCAGTCTCCCAGCGTCGGGATCTTGCGATAGCCCATGATCTCGCGCCGCAGCTGCAGCAGTGACGCGTGTGCGCGGCTGATGTCCGCGCCCCGGGCCAGACCCTCGATCTCCTCGGCCAGGTCGGGGGCTGCCTTGGCGATCTCCTCGTCGTAGGCGGCGATCGTGGGGAGCAGCTCCTCCATCGACACCGGCGGCTGCATGACCCGGTTCAACCGGCATAGCGAGTCGCCGATGAATGCGCGCAGCGGGCCGGAGCGCGCCGCACCGTGGCAGCGGCCGATGGTGAAGGGGTCGCCCTCGGCGCGTACCAGCGGGATCGTTGCCGTGCCGGTCATCTGGCGGCGTCCACCGGCGGCGCCACCTTCGGACTGGTGGCCAGCTGCTGCTTCACCCACGGCCACTCGCTGCGCAGCACGCTGTAGAAGACCGCGTCGCGGCGGCGACCGCCCGGCATGGGGTTGAAGCTGCGCAGCGTGCCCTCCTCGACCGCGCCGATGTTACGCAGGCCGCGCCGCGCCTGCTCGTTCAGCCGGTCGGTCTTGAACTCCACCCGCTCGGCCACCATCCGCTCGAACGCGTGCTCCATCAGCAGGTACTTGGCCCAGCGGTTGACCCCCTGGCCGCGGAAGTCGCGGCCAAGCCAGGACCAGCCGATCTCCAGCCGCGCGTCGCGCTCGGCCAGGTTGCCGAAGCTCATGCTGCCGGCGGTACGGCCGCTGCGCTTGTCGGTGATGTGGTAGACGGCGCGGCGGCCGGCGGCGTGGTCGGCGAGCGTGGCGTCGAAGAAGGCCTCGAACTCCTCTTCAGTGGAGACCATCGTCACGAAGTAGCGCCAGATGTCCGGGTCCATCGCGATGGCGTGGATGGACCCGCGGTCCTCCGGCGTGATCGGTCGCAGCAGGACGTGCTCGTTCTCGAGCGTGGTCGCTGCGGTCTCCGCCCATCCCATGGTCTTCTCGCTCAGCATCTGGGCCGCGCTCAGCGCTGCGGCGCGGGTAGCGCCGCGTGCCGGCCGACCGCCTCGGTCACGTCGCGCAGGGTGCGCATGCGCGCCACGTCGTGCTCGGTGAAGTTCGACAGCGCGACGCCGGTCTCGTCGCAGACAGAGGTCAGGAACAGCACCCGGTTCAGCGACGTCAGCCCGTACCCGTCAGCCAGGTCGACATCGGGGTCGAGGTCGCCGGGTGCGACGTCCGGGTCGAGCACCAGCGCAAGGCTTTCGCGTACCGCATTCTCGACATCAACGTGCATAGATACCCCTCCGGCTGTCCTGGATCTGCGACCGGTAGACCTCAAAGATCTGCCTGCGTTTCGGCTTGTACTGCGAGGTGAGCGTGTTGTCCTCGATGCTGAACCGCGGGTGGGCGACGACCACCTTGCTGATCCGCTCGTCGGAGGCCAGGGCGGTGTTGGTGAGGGTCAGCTGCGCCGCGATGGCCGCCTCGTCGGCCGGCTCGCCCGCCGGGGACACCACCGCCACGAGGTGCGTCTGGGCCGGGCAGAACACGACGCACTCCTCAATCGCCGGGCTCCGCTTCATATGCTCCTCGATCGGGCGTACGACCACCTTCTTGCCGTTGTCGAGCACGATCACGTCGTCCGCCCGCCCGCGGATGTAGAGGAACCCGTCCTCGTCGAGGTAGCCGAGGTCGCCGGTGCGCACGACCCCGTCCGGGCCGAACATCCGCTCCGAGTCGCCGGGCGCGGCGTACTCGTAGCGGCGGTTCACCGGGTAGTCGCAGCGCACGCTGACCACGCCGTGCTCATCCAGCAGCACCTGCTTGCCCGGCAGGACGCGCCCGACGCTGCCTTCCCGGCTGGCACCGGGGTAGTTCTTGCTGACGATGCAGGTCTCGTTGAGGCCGTAGCCCTCGTAGATCGGCAGCCCGACATCGTTGAAGAAGCGCAGCATCGCGGCGCTGGCCGGGGCGGAGCCGGTCCACAGGTAACGGATCCGTTCGCCGAAGACGGCCCGCGCGGCTGTGCGCAGCGCCTGGTCGCCGCCGTCGCGCCGGGCCCGCGCCTCGATGTGCTTCTTCGCGGTCTCGAAGAAGCCCGGTACGCCCATGACAACCGTTGGCTGCGCCTGCCGCAGCGCCGCGAACGCGGCCTCGTACGTGCTGACCGTGGCGTCGTGGCCGAAGCACAGCGCGGAGTAGACCCAGTAGCGCTGCTGCAGCAGGGACAGCGGCAGGAATATGAACAGGTCGTCGCCTGGCCCGTGGGCGAACATCTCCTGCACGGCGCGCAGCGAGCTGTCGATGCTGCCGACCGTGGCGGCGAGCCCCTTGGGCTGCCCGGTGCTGCCCGAGGTGAACTTGATCGTCGTCACGTCGTCCGGGCCGTAGCTGACCGTCGGCAGCGTCCCGTCCAGGACCGCCAGCCGAGTGACCGTCCCGACCGCTGCCGTCCTGCCCGCTGCCGCCTCGGCCGTCGCCGTCCCGCCCACTGCCGTCCCAGCCGTCGCCGTCCCGCCCACTGCCGTCCCGGCCGTCGCTGTCCCGGCCACTGCCGCCTCGGCGATGCGCCGCACCTCGCCGATGGGCCGGACACCCTCCACTTCGGAGAGTGGCTGGTCGGTGAAGAGCAGGCTCAGGTCGTAGCGCGCCAGCAGCGCACCGTCAGGCTGGAACTTGCCCGGCTCCAGCCCCGCGGTCACTGCCGCAAGGCGCAGCGCCGCGAGGTCCAGCAGCACCCACTCGAGGCAGTTAGCGGCGAGGATGCCGATCCGGTCGCCTGGCCCGATGCCCAGCTCCCGCAGCCAGAGCGCCACCCGCCCGGCCTGCGCGTAGAGGGCGGCCAGGTCCAGCGACTCGGTCGAGTCCAGGCGCAGGAAACGGATGCGGCCCGGCTCCGGCGGTGCCGCCACGATACGGTTGATGACCGAGTACGTCATGCGCCGCTCGCAAGGTAGGCCGCCATCGCCCGCACCGTGGCGACCTCGGGCAGGCGGTGCATGGGGATGGTGACGCCGAACTGCTTGCGTACCCCGGTGATGATGCGCGCCGCGGCGATCGAGTCCCCACCGAGCTGGTTGAAGTCGTCGTCCGGGGCGACCTGCGCGACCTTGAGCACCGACGCCCACAGCTGCGCGAGCGCCTGCTCCAGCTCGGAGCTGGCGCGCCCGGCCGCAGCCGGCACCGCAGCGCCCGGCACTCCAGCAGCCGGTACCCCGGCGGCCGGGGTCTCGCCCGGCGGGCCGGCCGCGAGCCTGGCCCGGTCGACCTTGCCGTTGCGGGTCAGCGGCAGCTGCTCGTGCCAGACGAAGACCGACGGCACCATGTACTCGGGCAGGTGGGTGCGCAGCTCCGAGCGCAGTGCCGCGTCCGGGGGCCGCTCCTCCCCCGCGGCCACCAGGTGCGCCACCAGCCGGTCGCCGCGCGCGCCCTCCTGCCGGACCACCACGGCCTGCCCCACCGCGCCGACCGCCACCAGGCGGGTCTCCACCTCACCCGCCTCGATCCGGTACCCGTTCACCTTGACCTGGTGGTCGCTGCGGCCAAGGATCTCGATGCTGCCGTCGGGCAGGTAGCGGCCGATGTCGCCGGTGCGGTAGAGCCGCTCGCCGCCGCGGCGCGGGTCGTAGCAGAAGCGCTCCGCGGTGCGCGCCTCGTCGCCCCAGTAGCCGCGGGCCAGGCCGGTGCCGGCGGCGCAGATCTCCCCCGCCACCCAGTCGGGCGCGTCCAGGCCGTCCGGGTCCAGGACGTACGCGCGGTTGTTGGCGTTCGGCCGGCCGTACGGGATGCTGCGGCTGCCGTCGTCGGCGGCGGTGATCGGGTGCAGGATGTTCCAGATCGTCGTCTCGGTCGGACCGCCGAGTGAGACAAGGGCCAGGTCGGCCTTTAGCCGCCGCAGAGCGGCCGGCAGGTCCGGCGGGATCCGGTCGCCACTCATCATCACCAGGCGCAGCGTCGCCAGCGCCGCCGGACCGTCGGCGACCGCCTGGTCGTGCAGCAGCGAGACGATAGCGGGCACCGAGCTCCAGACCGTGACGCCGAAGCGCTCGCACAGCGCGAGCCAGTGTGCCGAGTCCGCGGCCTTGTCGTGGTCTGGCAGCACGACCGCGGCACCGGCCGTAAGCGCGCCGAAGATGTCGTACGCCGAAAGGTCGAAGGTGAACGCGCTGATGCCGAAGAGACGGTCCCGCGGCGTAACGGCGAACCGGGCGTTGCAGTCCGCGACGACGTTGGCCACGCTGCGGTGGCTGACCATGACGCCCTTCGGCTCACCGGTCGTGCCCGAGGTGTAGAGGACGTAGGCCAGGTCGTCGGGGTTCGCGCCGGCAGCCGGTGGCACGTCAGGCACTGCGGCCCCGGCCAGCGGTCCCGCCACATCCGGCGGTCCCGCCACGACCAACGGTTCCGCCACATCCAGCGGTTCCGCCACGACCAGCGGTTCCGCCACGACCAGCGGTTCCGCAACGTCCAGCTCTAGGACATCGACCTCGTCGGTTCCGCCGGCCCCGTCGCCGCCGTGCTGCGGGCTGCCGGCGGTCCAGCCGCAGTTGGTCAGGGCGCACCGGACCTTGCCGTCGCGCAGGAGATAGCGCTGGCGCCAGGCCGGCAGGTTGGCGTCGATGGGCAGGTACGCCGCGCCGGCCAGCAGCGTGGCCAGGATCCCCACCACCTGCTCCGGCCCCCGGGTCATCACCAGCGCGACCAGCTCGTCCCGCCCGACCCGCCGGGCACGCAGCCAGGCGGCGGCGTGGCGGGCGCGGGCGAGCAGCTCGCCGTAGCTGAGCGTCGCCCGCGTGGTCAGCACGGCCGGGGCGTCGGGTGCCCGCGTGGCCTGCGCGATGAACGCGTCCTGGAGCAGCCCGTCCGGCAGCGGCGCGGCCGTGTCGTTCGCCGCCTGCCGGCGCGCCCGCTGCGCCGGCGGGAGCAGGTCAAACGCCGACTGTGCCCAGGCCGCCTCGTCGAGCAGGCGCTCCAGCAGCGTCTGGTAGCCCTCGACAAGGGCTCCGGGCAGGCCCTCCGGGAACAGCGCGTCGACGCTGTCGACCTTCACGACCAGGCCACCGTGCTGCTCCATCGCGAAGACGTTGAGCCACACCTGCGGCGTCTGGCTGACCGCGTACACCTCCGGGCCGAAAAGCTCCAATGTGGAGCCGTCGACATCGCCGTACACGTAGCCGACCGCGCTGTTGAAGGTGTACGGCATCCGCGCCTGCGCCGCTCCGCCACGCCGCCGGCCGAGCTCGCGCATCAGCTCGATGCCGGAGAAGTGCCGGTTGTCGAGGTCATGGCGCAGCCGTTCCTGTAGCGCCCGGGCCCGCTCGCGGAAGCTGGCGCCCCGGGCGAGCTCGACCTCCACCAGCATCGTGTCGGAGAAGCTGCCGATCGCGTCGAAGATGCGCGGATGGATCGGGGGGCGGTTGGCCACGGTGGTGGTCAGCGTGAAGCGCTCGCCAGCGCCCCACGCCGCCAGCGTCTGCGCGTACGCGGCGAGCAGCAGGCCCGACGGGGTCAGCCCGGCCTGCGCGGCGCGGTCCTTCAGCGCTGTCCACGCCGGCGCGTCGAGCCGGACCAGCCGCTGGGTGAACCGGGGCTGGGTGATCGCGGACGGGCTGGTCCGCAGCGGCAGGTCCGGATGGGGGGCGAGGTCGTCGAGCCGGCTGAACCAGTACTCCTGGGACCGCTGGGCCGGGGCCCGGGTACGCGCCGCCTCCAGCGCCGCGACGTACGCCGCAAAGGACGCCTCCTGCGGCTCGTCCGCCCCCTCGGCCGCGGAGCCTGCCTGGTCACTGGCTTGGTAGCTGGCCCATAGGTGGCGGAAGAACAGGAACGTGCTGATGCCGTCGGCCACCAGCCCGTCGAGGCTGACGTGGAGCACCATCCGGTCGTCGGCGAGGATCGTCACATCCACGGCGATGAGCGGCGCCCGGTCGGCCGGCAGGACGCGGTGGGACCGCTGCTCGCGCAGCTCCAGCCGGCGGCGGTGCTGCTCCTCGCCGGTCTCGCCGCGCAGGTCCAGGCGAGCGATCCCCACCGGCACCGGCCACGCCTGCTCGACCTGCCGGCCGTCGGCGGTGAACCGGGTACGCAGCATGCCGTGCCGGCGCACCACCGACCGCAGGGCGGCCTCCAGGCGGTCCAGGTCCCAGCGGCCCTCGACCTCCCAGTAGACGTGGTTGGCGACGTTGCCCATCTCGAAGACCTCGCCGCGGCCGAGCAGGTAGCTGCGCTGCAGCGGAGTCAGCGGGAAGCTGCCCGCCTCGGCAGCCTCCGCCGCTGCGGCTGGCGGTCCGGCCTGCGGTCCGGACGCTGCGGCCAGGTGCGCGACCAGCTCCGCCTTGCAGGCCTTGATGCGCCCGATGAGCTCGGGGTCCATCCGCTCCCGCGGCCCCTGCAGCCGCAGGTCGGCACCTGACACGGTGATGCTCAGCCCGCGCGCCGCAATCTCCCCCAGCACCTGTACGGGGTCCGCTCCGGCAAGCTGGACAACGCTCATTGCTGGCCCTCGCTTCGACGCTCGGTCCTGGCCGCCTCGCTCCAACGCTCGGTCCTGGCCGCCTCGCTCCAACGCGAGGTGCTCATCCGCCTCTGCCGTCCAGGGGTAGTCCCGAGACGTAGCGAACACGGATCACCACACCTCGACCGATTTAACCAAGGATGCTCCCTTTGGGGGCCCTTCGGGGCACACGGATGACTGCTGGTTGGCCGAGTTCGGCCGGGCGGCCACCCCGAAGCCCGCCATGATCGCGACTGGAGCAGGAAATGTTTAGTGCGACTGCACGTTTCCCGTACCTGATCGCGATCTTGAGACGCACTACGGCCATGGGGCGCAGCCGGGAGGGCTACCGCGGCCGGAGAGGGCGGCCTCATACCTGCACCACCGTGGTCAGCTCCGCCTCTGCGGCGCGGGCGTCGAGGAGCGCGGCCAGCTCGGCGACGTCGCGGCTGCCGAGCAGGTCGGCGGCGGGGATGTCGATGCCGGTCCGGTCAAGGATCTGGTACTGCAACGCAACCGTGTGCAGCGAACCCGTACCCAGCTCCGCCAGGGTCCGGTTGTCCACCGGCTCGTCCTCGGGCAGCTGCAGGGTGCCACGTACCACGTCGCGAAGCCAGGGCAGCAGCGGCACGGAGGCGACAGGCGCCACCCGCACCGCCACCGGCTCGCCGCCCGCCACCGGCTCGCCGCCCGCCACCGGCTCGCCGCCCACCACCGGCTCGCCGCCCACCACCGGGCCGCCGCCCACCACCGGGCCGTTGCCCGCCAGCGGCGCGGGCGCTGGGCCGAAGAAGACCTGGCGGCTCAGGTCGATCCGGCTCCCCGGCGCCACCAGCTTGACCGTCTGTGGCCACTCCGCGGCCGGCGCGCCACCGAGCGCCGCGGCCAGCCGCGCGGCAAAGCGCGGCATCACCGGGGCGGCGCAGTACGCGAGCAGCCGCGCCGCGGCCAGCTCCAGCGCGACCGCGGTGCGGGCCTCGTCCCGCCAGCCATCGATCTCGCCGGTGGCGCACTCGGACGCGGAGAACCGCACCGCGTCGCAGACGATGCCGTCCAGCGCCTCGGCCGCGTCGTTGAGCGAGAACCCGTCCGAGCCGAGGCTGCCGGCCAGCGCCGAGAGCCGGTCGCCGAGCCGCCGGAGGAACGCGGTGTGCTCCGGGGTCCAGACGCCGGCGTCGGGTGCGCTGCCGCCGTACCGCTTCTCGACCCGGGCGCCGAGGTCGTTGAGCCAGCGCTGCCAGGTGCCGACCAGGGTGTCCCGCAGCACCGCCTCGTACGCGGCGCGCTGGAAGTTGGTGCGCCGCCCCTCGGGCCGGGTCCGGGAGAGGAAGAAGCGTACGGCGTCGACGCTGTCCGGACCGAGGATCTCCTTGCCCCAGATGGCGTGCCGCCGGCTGGTGGAGAACTTCGCCCCCTCCAGCAGGTAGAACTCGTTGACGTGGTAGTCGATGTCGGGCGTCCAGCCCGGGTACGCCAGCCGGTACAGCGCCGGGTAGAGGATCGCGTGGTAGAAGCTGTTGTCGTACCCGAAGAAGTGAACGATCTTCCAGTCCGGCAGCGGCTCGCCAGCGCGCCAGCCGTGGCCGAGGCGGCGGCCCAGGGCCTCGATGCCGTGCAGGAACCCGTACGCCATCTCCGGCCACACCCAGATGACCTGCCCGTCGACACCGGCCCCGGCGATGTCCGCCGCGGCGGGCGGGACGCCCCACTGCGCCGGGTGGGTCACGGCGACGTCCACGCGCGGGCGCCGGAACAGCCGGTCGGCCAGCTCCCGCAGCCGTGCCGGGACCCGGCCGAGGTGGTGGTGTGCCTCAACGTCGGCGCGGAGCTCGTGCAGCGGCAGGGTGTAGCGGGTGGCGGTGCCCGTACGGGGCGGCGCGTCCGACCGCCCCGAGCAGGGGTTGACCAGGTCGGCGCTTGAGTTGGGCTCGCCGCACTCCTCGCAGATGTTGCCGCCGGTGGGCTCCCCGCAGGTCGGGCAGGCGCCGGACACGTCGACCTCGTAGAGGTAGTCACCGCTGGCACCGTCGAACAGCGCCGGTCCGGGCCGCGGCGCCACCGAGCCCGACGCCACCAGGCGGGAGAAGAACGCCTGCAGCCCGGTCCGGTACGCCGGGTCGGCGTTGGTCACCGTGTACTGGTCGACCTCGATGTCCATGAGCCGCAAGGTCGCGGCGATCTC
>Ga0075430_100000352_pt1 | contig 33429 bp, 30 predicted proteins | sample RhiMetdeltSRZDD4_FD_75294 | JGI IMG/M metagenome (GOLD analysis project Ga0075430, IMG submission 75294) | Populus rhizosphere microbial communities from Tennessee, USA - Rhizosphere MetaG P. deltoides SRZDD4 | ecosystem: Host-associated > Plants > Roots > Rhizosphere > Soil | place: USA... | reverse complement strand
GCCAGGAGCGCCGAGCTCAAGGAGTGTGTACGCCTGAGGCCGAGGAAGTAGAGGCCCGGCCACTGCGTCACACCACGGCGATGAAGCGGTTCTCCGGCCTCATTGAAAACCGGCAGTTGTACCCATGCGAAATCGTAGCGGAAGCCACTGCACCAAATGACTGAGGTCACGCCGGAACCTCTCAGATCCAATTCGGTCATCGAGCGTGACCATGACGGCAACGCGGGTGCCAGCTCATCCACTGGACGCTCCTCGGCCGCCGGCATCCCGTTCTTCTCCGCATACTCGTCCATCCTGATCTTCAGTGAGCCGAACCAAGCGTCTCCCTGCGCGAGGCTCTCCTCGAGATCATCCGCAAGAAGGAGCTTACCGTCCGCTAGGCCGCGCACCCGACCGAGCAGCGTCATACCGTCAGCGGCAAAACGCCTTAGATCGATCTCGTGGCCACCTCTGACCCCGGTTACAACGAAGCGAGCGTTCCTGATTTCCGGGTGAAGCTCCAGAGGCAGACGCCAAAAGCCCAGCACCTCAAACCACCAGTACACATCTCGGCCTCGATAGCGCCGCGGTGTCTTGTGAAAGTGCCCTACTGAAAGATAGACCTTGTGTCCGGCGTGATTGAGCTCCTCGGCAATCTGGCAGCCCGATGCTCCGCTGCCCACGATCAACACTGCCCCGGGCGGCAGTTGGCCAGGGTTCCGATAATCCCGCGAGTGAATCTGAAATACGTGCGCTGGGATCGAGGTGCTGAATGGTGGAATGAGCGGCGAGTGAAACGGGCCGGTAGCGACGACGACGTTGACCGCTTCAAGTGTCCCCTGCTCAGTGTCGACCAGCAGGCGATTGGACCCTGGGGCCTGCCGCACCGCAACAACCCGGACACCGCACCGCAATGGCGCATTAATCAGTGCCGCGTAGAGCTCCATGAAGCGAACGAGCTCATCCTTTGCAGCAAAACCGTCCGGTTTGTCGGTCTCGTAGCTATAGCCGGGCAGTTGGATCGACCAGTTGGGGAACTGGAACATGAGCGAGTCCCACCGCTCACTCCGCCAACTCTGCGCCACCTGACCGCGCTCGATGATGACGTGCTCACGTCCCACCCGTGTCAAATGATGGCTCATGGCGAGCCCGGCCTGCCCGCCGCCCACGACGACGGTGTCAACCCTCCCGATCACGTTGTCACCCGAGCACCGGAGAGGCGCCGTGCACCGCTTTCACGGCCCGACAACCGGCCAGAATCGATTCGTGGCCCATCGCTGCTCCCCATGGCCGGCTTCGAGCCGTAGCGGTTATCGGAATCGACGTCGAACGCCGGGGTTCAGCCGCGCCGAGCGAGCACGGCGAGCGAGGGGACCGCAGCGCGCGGCGCTGCGGCGTCGGCTGGAACGCCTTGTTAGACCGCGTTTTCAACGCGTCGCCAGGTAAGGGTGCGTATGACCGGCGTCCCATCAGCTGCTGTGGTTTCGAGTTTGATGAGCAGAGTAGTGCCTCTGACCTCCATGGCGCGCGTTAGTACCATGCCGACATTGGCGGCTGACAGCGAGCCCATGAGCTGCTGTGTGACCATGCCGTTGGCGTCATCGACGGAATATGTTCCGAAGTATGCGTCGTACCCGCCTTGAGCCTGCGTGTTGTTCTTGGCGTTCGCCGGAGCGGCCTGAATGACAGCCGAGCGGTTTCTTTTCATGAACTGCGCGGAAAAATGCCCGGTGCGGTCATAGATCAGAAGGGCGACCGGGTCGTCTCCGAGCAGCGGGTCCGGATGCTGTTTGCCGGCTGGCGTTACGTCCACGCGCGACTCGAGGAGCCAGGTACCAGGAAGTTCGGAGGACAGGCTCATTGGCTGCGGTTATTGGCCTGCCCCGGAAGGGCTCCGGCCGTGTCGAAAAGGTTCCCGTGAGCCGTCCATACCAATCCTCGCCAGGTGCCCAAGCGATCACTGTAGATGGCGAAGTCGCGTGAAGTATCACGCCGCAACCCCAGGCGCCTCATTACCGCTTGCGAACGTATGTTCTGAGCGTCAGTGTAAGCCAATACCTCCATCAGTCTCACGCGCCGGAAGACGTCGATGAGCGCAGCTCGTGCGGCTTCCGTCGCATATCCGTACCCCCACGCTTTGCGACTGAGCCGCCATCCGATCTCGTTGTGGATACCGATCGGATGATCCGCCTGGACAGGGAGAACGCCGCAGTATCCCAGGAAGTCGCCGCTGATGGTCTCGATCAGCCAGCGGCCGTAGCCATTCCTTTCCCATGCCTTTAGGTAGCGGTCAAGCTTCGCGTCGCTGTCATCACGACTCAGCGGCCCGCCGAGATCATTCATGACGATGGGATCAGCATTGAGTGCGGCAAAGCGATCGCGGTCGGCCTCCTCCCAGACGCGCAGGCGCAATCGTTCGGTTTCTAGGTACATAGGCACGGACCCACGGCTTCACATGCTCCCGGTGCATCGACCAGCGCTCGGCGTTTCATCTGCCGCCTAACGCCGCGTTGATTAGACGCTTGGAACATCACCGGGCCCCAGCTCCTTCCTCATCCCTACACACGCAAGCTCCACATCAGGCGAGATTCGATGCGTCGCCTGCGCCTCGATGCGAAACCCGGCGCGCTGGTAGAAGGTAACGGCGTTGAGAGTTGACTTCAGGTGGAGCGTCGACAGCCCGGCCGCGCGGGCAACCTCTTCGAGGGTACGCAGCAACCGGGCACCAACGCCGCGGCGGACCGCGCGTGGATGTACGTACACAGCCTCCACTTCACCCGCGCCGAGATCGAGTTGGCCAAAACCCGACGATGCCGGTGTCGTCAGTGGCGACGAAGAATTCCCGCGAGCGAATCGCTCTCAAATGAGAGCCCGGCCGAAGGCAGCCCGCCCAAGCCTCGACCTCGGCAGCAGAATAACGGCTGACGCAAATCTTACGGATCGAGCCGGTATGGACCTCGAGACGGCCGGCGCATCCTCTTCTTGGGCTCGGCGAACGACCAGCACGCTCTCTCCCACCCGCTAACGGCTCGGCGCGGTACAGCCGAGGTCACGACCCTTCATGCGATCCCGTGCCGACGCCATCATCAACGAACCAGATGAGCGACGTACCGAAGCGCTCTTCGGCGAATCCGTGCTGTCGGTATAACGGCTCGCCAGCACGGCTCGCAACGAGACTCGCCGAAGGTAGCCCGAGTCCTCGACACCAGTCTTGGAGGGCTCGCAGGATCGCAGTAGCATAGCCCCTTCGCCGATAGGCCGGGTGCGTCTCCATCGACTGGATGTATCCCCAACGTCCTGATGGATTGTGCTCAGCCGGCAGGCGTTGATGCACCATCCCTACCCCAAAGGAGACAACCTCGTCGTCGATCTCCACGACCCAGCAAGCGAAGTCGCCAAGAGCAAGATGTTCCGCGAGGATGGCTGAAGCCGACTCCGCTAAGCCAGGTTGCGCTGCACGCGTTCCGAACGACGTCGCTCTCGCGAGTGCCACGCGCGGAGCATCGACGTGGGAGGCGCGACGAAGTGTGGCACCTCCTTGAAGTGTCACTTTCGCTTACCTCTCATACCTCACACCGCGGCCGCCACTGCTCTTTCGGGCCTCAGCCGCGCGCCGCGTCCGCCGCGAGCCGGTCACTGTAGTCACATGTGTACCGGATATAGGCACGTGTCTCTGCGAGGTCGGGCGGCTCCTCTCGGGACCACGCGAGCCCACGTCGGATGAGAGGGGTCCAGCGACTCTCGACCGTCGCCTGCGCCCATCGTGCCGCAACGGGCTTTGCCACGATCGTCCCATGACGGATGGTGTAGAGCATCCTGGACATCGTGAGAACCGCGTAGCAGCGGTAGAAGCCGTTCCTCAGGAGAGGCCCATCGACCAGCATCGGCTTCCACCATTCGCGGAGGATGCCGCGAACTGCCTCACGGAGTTCCTCGGAACCGACCGGGTCTATCAGTGTGCGGGGCGGGGGCCCGGCCAGCACCAAGCCGTGTTCCCGCAACACATGGCGGTGAATAGGCCAATACCCACTTTCCTGCTGCACCATGGCGAGCCGGCTCCCCCGATCGATGTAGGGCTGAGCGGCAGGCTTCCGGACCTGACGCAGCGCGTGCTGCGAGATGTACGAGCCCTCCAGCTCTCTGGCCCACTTCGAGGCTCCGCTCGCGATGTGGTCGTGCATGGCCTGGAGTGCCGCAAAGTTACCCGGCGAAGCGTCAGAGTTGGTCACCACTACGAAATCGAGATCGCTCTTGTCGGGATCGAACCCACCAATCGCGAGAGAGCCGTCGAGATACATACCGACAAAGTCTTTGCCCAGAATTCGCCGCGCTCCCACCAGCACCTCGGAGAGCACGGAATTGATCTCTGGACTATCGGTCGGATCTGCCGAACGCTGAGCCATCGGCGAACATCCCTGATGCGTCTAACGCCCCCGTTGACCCGCGGGCAGCCGACCGAACCGGAGGCGAGGGGCGGCTGGACGTCGGGTCCAAAGGCGTGTTCGGCGTCACGCTACCATCCGAATTCTGAATATGTTCTGCTCTGACGGACTCGCTCGATTGCGGCCCGAACGTACGGCACCATATTGGTCGGGAACCTGTCGAACCTAAACCACGAGAGGTCGCTGCACCTCCCAGGCTCCATGTTCTGAGGCTCTCCCTGCCAGCGTGTGGTCGTGAAGAAAAACGAAACCCGCTCGTCTTCGGCTCTTCGGTGCATGACATGACACAGAACCAGATCGTCCGGATCAATGACAAGGCCAGCCTCTTCGCGGGCCTCGCGGCTCATGGCTTCGCGCGCCGTCTCCCCTCCGTCGATGTGCCCAGCGATGACGCTGTAGTTGCCGTCCTCGTACCCAGTGTTCTGACGTTTGAGAAGTAGCAGTTGATCGCCGTTGAACAGGAGCAGATGTGCCTCTGGGATCAGCTTGAAACGCGTCATCGGCCTGACCCCTTCATGCCGCCGAACGCTCGGCATCGTCTCTGGAGCAGCACTTCGACGGATGACTACTTTCTCGGCTCATACCGCATCGCCACCGCCCCCGAGCCGAACTCCAGCCGGCTTACAAGCTTCAAGTCGAGACGCTTCGATAACCCGGCGAACAACGTCGGCCCATGGCCCACTAGCCTGGGCTGTACCACGAACTCGTACTCATCGATCAAGCCCAGCTCCGCCAACGCCAGCGGGAGCTTCACGCCTCCCAGGAACAGTCCCTTACCCGACTCCTGCTTGAGCTGCTGAACGGCCTTCCCCAGATCCCCGCGCACGAGCTCCGCGTTCCAATCGACCCGGTTCAAGGTACTCGACACGACATATTTCTTTGCCGCGTCGATCGTTCGGGCGAAGGGTTCTGTCCAATCGGGCCTCGCTCCCGTCAGCGCCGGCGACCGAAACGCCGCCTCCATCATTTCATAAGTCACCCGGCCAAAAAGGAGGGCATCGGCCCGGTTGAGATTCTCGACCGCGTGACGATGCAAGTCTTCGTCCGCGACCATTGCCCGGTGATCGCAGCACCCGTCCAATGTGACGTTGATGGAATACCGAAGGGGTCGCATTACGTAAGTGTACCGATCGCCATAAGGCGGCCTAACGCCGGCGTTCAGCGGTGGGCACCCGACCGAGCGGAGCGAGGGAGGGGTTCGGCCGCTGCAATGCCCTTGTTGGGCAGCGCCGTCGCACTGCATCCCGGAAAGCTCCGAAACCACGCCAATTGCCTTGCCGTGGCTCGCCCGCGGCGCGCTTGTTGGCCCGTGACGATCTCAAGGAACGTGCAGCCGTCTGGTGTCGAAGCCTGGTGCTGCGAGCCTGCGCGCTGGTGAATGTAAGTACCTGGTCCGGAGGACCGGCCGTTCTGTACGAACGTGCCGGATAGCACGTACACGATCTCGTCGCGTTCGTGATGATCGATCTGTCCCATGCGATATCCCGGATCCCATTGGACGAGAATCGCGCGCTGAGCGGTCTTTGGATCCTCGAACAGGATCTTCCACCGCGACCCCGGTGGATACTGGAACCACTCAACCGAATTCGAATCGATGTAGGAAATAAGTCCAGGCATCCCTAGTCTCCTTGTCACATTGCTGTCTTCGCCGCCCAACGCTCACGTTGAGCAGCCACAGCGAGCGCATGCGAGCCAGCGGTCTGCTCGAACGTGTTGTGGGACGGCTTTGTGTCACGCAACGACATCTCGTGCCTTGGCCAGTAAGTAACCGATCCACACGATGCCCGTCGTGTAGATCACAGAGACGACAACACCCAGACTCTGCACCGCACCTGGCAGCAGCGGCCATAGCCCGACCAAGAGAACCCCGGCGATCAAGGCCCAGAGCGCTGGGGCAGGGTAGGCCCTAACCCTCAGCAGGCTCAAGCCAAGTAGCGCGTACCCGATGGCAAAGAGGATGGGACCGAGATAGAAGACGATCCTGACAGTCGGATCGACCGGCTCCGAGCCCGGAGTGAAACCGTAAGAGCGGATGAACGCCGCATCCCGGGCCATGACGAGCGGATAGATGAATGCAGACCAGTAGAGCTTGCCGAGATAGAGGACCAGGCTCACCGCAGCGAGCAGGAACCCGGACAAACCCGTCAAGCCGAGCTGTGCCGCAGATACGAGGTACAGCCCGACCAAGCCCAAGAGGTTCAGAAGCCCTCCGCCGATAACGAGGATATGGGCCCCAAGCCAGATCCCACGGTTTGACGGTGCTGAGTCGTGTGGGTGTATGAAGAACCCGACGGTAGCCAGAATGCCGCTGAGCAGGAGGGCGATGCCGCTCAACTTGACCAGGATCCTCGGCGTCAGATTGCGGTTCTCCTCATCATGTCCGCCCAACGCTCCGCTCTCGGTACGGATCACTGCCGCTCAGAAGGCTGATCACTCGCGTCCACACGTCACGTTCCGTATCGCCGCTCACAAGTGGCTCGAACCCCAACTGCAAATACAACGGGATCCCCGCCAACCGATCGGTCTTCGTGTGAAGACGAGCTTCTCGACATCCTGCTTGCCCCGCCATCGCGAGCACACCGATAACCAACGCCCGCGCCAAGCCTTCCCGACGCCGATCCAGATCCGTCGCCACCCAACGCACCCAACCACACTCCGGAACGTCAGGACGTACCTGTAACGAAGCCGTCGCCACCAGTCGCCCCTCTGCCGCGACCACCAACGTCGCCCTGACCGTCTCGTCACAGAACAGCTCACGCTCAGTACCCGCCGCATCCCAACTCTCAGCCTCAAACGCGCGGCCCAAGAGCGCCGCCAAGGCTCCAGCCTCCTGCACTTGAGCGCGCCGGACTACCAGCGGCGCAGCCAGAATCGGCGTTTCCGGAACACCAAAGAGCGTCGGCCGCCGCATCGTGACGTCGACCGGCACCGCAAGTGCATCGGATTTCTCACTCATCGGGCAGCCTAACGGCTCGGCGCTGAGCGGCCCCGGTTGGCGGCAATGGCTTCACGCCGGTCCGTTTTAGCGGCTAGTTAGGCAATGTCATCGTCTGACACCAGTTCGAGTCCGTGTGAAATCATCGCATGTGCGTGCTCGGTGCCATCATTGCGCCGCCGCGTCCGTATCACGCCCATGCCGTGCTCCGCCTGCGGGTCGATAGAAGTCACCGTGTGCTCATTGCCCCAAGGGTCGCGCACTCTGTCACCCACGCGAAATGGTAGTGGCGGGTGCTCAGTCCCAAGCCGACGCTGCGGACGCAACCGCGCGAACCAACCTGCGACGCGCTCGCGAAAAGAAGCGGCCGGCTGGCGTGACGGGCCACCTTCTCCGTCGTAAATCTCGCCGTCGTCGCCAACGACGAACGCGTTCAGTGCTCGCGCCATCCGAGCAAGCTTCACCTGTTGGGCTCGGTCTGGCCCCGAACACTGAATCTGGTCTCGATACCACCAAAAACACGGATGACCACGCCAGGCAATCATGTAGTAGCGCGTCATCGTGCCCGGGTTGTCGTTCATGTCAACGTAGTGCGTCGTGGACCACTCCAACTCGGGGTCTCCGGCAATCAGGCCGTTCACCTCCTGCTTCGTGATTGGCGCGCGCGAAGCCTCGAGCCAGTTCTTCGTGCGAACGATGTGGAGGTCGTATGGCATAGCGCGAGTGCCTAACGCCCGGCTAAGCTGCGGCGCGCGGGCGCGCCCGCGCATACGCCAAAGGTCTCGCGCGCGCCGTCAGCTTGAGCCAGTTGTTAGGCGACGTTCTATAAGCCCCTAGCGAGTACGACGTCAAATCCACCGCGACGTAGCTTGCCGTCAGGTTTCAAATCAATGGCCAACGATGGCTTGTGACCCCCCCATGGATCTTTGGCAAGGAAGGGGTCGCCCTTGAAATAGAGCTGCGTTGTAACCGGAACGTGCAGCGATTCCATAATCCGAAAGTGGATGTGCGCTGGTCGCGTCAGCCCTGCATATTTCTCGAGCCCAGGAAGATTAGGCGCGACGGGGTATCGACCCGGCAGAATCGTCTCAATCTCGTATTGCCCCTTTTCATTCGTATACAGCATCCCCCTCAACTGGAAGGTGGTGGCGTCGGTGAAGTTGCCAGGCTTGTTGGTGTCGTATAAGCCAGCGTGATTCGCTTGCCACACCTCGATCAATGCCCCAGGCAGGGGGGTGCGGCAGTCCGAACTGAACACAGTGCCGGTCAGAACAAGTCTGTCACCGGGCTCATCTGGTCCTGCTAGCCGGGAGCGAAATGGCGCGCCAAACCGATAGAACGGACCGAGGATTTCGGACTCGGTGGGTCGGCAACCTTGTGCTGCGGCAACGGCCGGGCCGCCCAGAAGGGCGCCCCCAAGCAGCACGGCGCTCCTGCACAGGAAGGTCCGCCTTGAACCGGCCAAAGTCACCTTTGGCATCAGATCGGTGGTCATGTTTGCCTCCTCATGGGTATTAGCCAGCGCCTAACGACCCGGCGCTGAGCGGCCGGCCCTGGCGCCGCTGATGTCCAGAAACGCGTTCATGCCGGGCCGCTCAAGCGGCTTGTTAGCCATGCTCTTCGCCAAGATGTCGCGCGCTGAAAGCGGCAGGGTTCAGGAAGGCCTCACGGGCCTCGCCGGCCCACGCAGGTTCTCCGATGGAGATGCATGCCGTCGAACGACACCCTCCCCAAAATAGGTCGTCTGGCCACGCAATAAAGAGAACATCCCACAGTACGTCGGCCAACGTTTCGTTGTTATGCCAGGTCGAGATCGCAAAGGGGCCGTCCGGTCGCAAGGCGGCCTCCTCGGCATCGAAGACGTCATGGACCCGCTCACAATCAGGACCCCAGCAGCAGACGTAGACACACCCAGACGTCAGCAGTGTCCGAGCAATCGCCGCGATGTCTGTGTCGCTGTACGACGTGGCGTCCCATGCGAGCAGGCACGCGAAGTATCTGCTTGGGAAGGTAAGGGTAGCAGGGACATCGGCCGGGCTGGGTGCGTCGAAGATGAAGAGGTCGCGCTGAGTCGACTCCTCGCGGCCAATCGCGCAAAGTTCGGACATCGAAGTCTGGCTAACGACTCGGCCCTGAGCGGCCGGCGCTGGCGCGTTCGGTTAGTCGCGGAGTTTTCGGGCCGGACCGCTCTAGCGGCCTGTTAGCTGGCTGCCTTGAACCTGCGGACACGCTCATGTCCGATTCACGCAAGGACAATTGGTAAAGAGAGCAGAAGAAACATCGCCGGGACACCGACCGTCCAGTGGCAGAGGGGCCCCTCGACGGCAAGGCTCTTCTGCAAACCGTGCCGCCCGCTCGCGGCAGCCCAATGCACGTAGGTCTGCAGCCCGACAGCGGCGAGACCCGCTGCCGTGAAGCTTTCAAACCACGATTTGGCGACCCAGCCTAGAGCGAGGGCGACGACCAGCACAGGCAGCGCAAGGCCAAGCCACCAGACGAGAGGCACTGCACTAAGGCCACTGAGCCGCGGAACCACGAGCTTCTCGTACAGAAGCTGCTGGCTCAATGCCGCAGCCGCAACCATTCCGAACGCCGCAGCGATGGAAAAGAGCACCCGCTGTGTCGTCATTTCGTCCAGCTAACGGATCATGAGCTCAGCGGCGCGCCGAGACCGCTTCCGAAAGAAGCGAGTCGAGGACGTTGGCCGCGTCCGCTGGAGCGAAGTGTTAGGCGGCAGATCGCGGACCCCATCGCGTTCTGTGGATCGGCGGAGCGGGCCTGGGAAGCGGTTTGGCGACTCGCCACAGAAGGTAAGAACCACGCAGAAGATGCCGAACACCTTGACGCTACTCGTGGTAGCGCTAGCACCGCACCCCTGACTCGGAGGCTCCTACTCAGGACTGGGGGTCGAACCCAAAGACCCGCAACTCCTGGTCGCAGCGGCAGGCCTTCGCGATTCGCGCAGCCCACGCGATGGCCTGTTCACGCGAGGGCAGTTCGAGCACGGTGAAGCCCCCGTCAAGCCGGGGCGCCCATGGGTAGCCACCGTCGGCGACAGAGCCATCGGCCGAGACCAGCACGGGAGGAACGTCTTCGTCGATGCCGCCGCCGAAAACGTATACGCGCGCTGCCTTCGCCTCGTCGATTACGGCATGGGCGTCGCGCCCTACTGCCTCCCATTGGCCTTCGGGCACGACCATCGCGGCACTAGGAAAGGAGATCAGGTACTTGGCCATGACGTTCTTCCTTGGAAACTGATGCAGGTCGCAAATTGTGCACTGCCGCCTAACGCGGCGTATGAGCTACGGCGCGCAGCGCCGTCAGCTCCATACGCTGGTTAGACGTCATTCGCCGACTCAACGGATGCCTGTCAGGACGTTAGCGGTTTCGGGAAAGGCAATGCCATCCCCGTCAGCATACGGTCGTAACGCCGTGGCTGCGTCCTCTGACAGGGCCTTCCGCGCACTATCGCTGAGGGCCTCGACCATATGTGCCACTGGGGTCGCCGCGAGATGCCGCAAGATGAAGTCGCCCACCGCAGGTAAGCGGGCCGTGCACGTCCGACAGACAATCTTCACGTCACGGAATCCCGCCTGCATCATGAGGTCTTGGAGTGCCACACACTGGCGAACATCCGACCACCCGGTACCAGTACCCGGATCATCTCCCGCAGCGCCTGTGGCCTGTCGGGGAAGAACTGAATCCCTTGTTGACAGAGCACGACGTCAAACGACGAATCGGGCACGCGCATGGCAAGGGCACTACTTTGGACCCACGCGACAGCTGCCGCTCCGGCTGGGATCGGCTGCGAGCGTGCGACCTCGAGCATGCTCTCGTTGAGATCCAACCCGGTGATGTCGCCCTCCGGCCCGACGCGTTCAGCGGCAAGTCGGGCGACCACGCCGGTTCCACAGGCGAGGTCCAGTACGCGTTCGCCGGGTCGAAGCTTCGCCAATGCGACAAGATCCGCCGCCCACGGAGCGAAAATGGCCGGAACCAGAACGCGCTCATACCGCTCCGCCGCGTTCCCTGACAATTGCCATTGGTTTTGTGCGTTCATCCCCAGCGATCTTCCTCCCCGATCAAGATGACGTCTAACGCCCCGCGTTGAGCGGCCGGCGCCCACGGACGCGCGACCATGGCTCGCCGTTCATGCGCCGGTCCGCTCCAACGCGTTGTTAGGCGGCGACGTTCAGGGACCGTATACGGACCGCCCCACGCAGTGCAGGTAGAACTCCGCGGTATACGGGCCCACGTGTCTGAAGCGCTCCTGCAGAATTGTGCACGCATCCTCTTCCGATTTGACCTTGCGAAGGTAGCGCGCGAACGTCCCGTGCTCTGCGCGGATGCACTCGAACTCCTGCGCGTTCGCAACAAGGGCCGCGATCTTTTTCGCGTTCCTCAGCGCGCCCGGCCTGCGGACCAGCGTTGCAGGAGCTGCATGCGCGAGCTTCGCAATCTCGAAGTTGAGGAACGCGCTGCGGTAGCGCGGCCAGCTCCTGCGCACGCTGGCCCAGCTCAGGCCAGCCTGCAGGATGCAGAGGGACAGAACCTCGAAATACTCGTGATCCGTGCGCGGTTTCTTGCCGGGAAGGCAGCGGCTGCGCTGCTCCTTTGCGAACGAACATTCCCAGGGCGCGCGGTGGCTCATGCTATCTCCTGGCGATAATCTCTATCACGTCGCTGCTGCGCCCTCCTCACGATCTCTCGGACCTTCACCCGTCGAGCATGGACGATCGGCGCGGGACAGCAAAGGCTGTGCAGGAGTCAGCTACGCGAACCGCGCGGACACTTATCGTGCACCGGCGTTTCCGGCGCTCTATGGGCCTCGTTCATGAACGGATGAGAGTGTGGCAGCCCTTCGCCGCCTAACGCCCCGGTTGAGGCGGCGCTGTCAGCATTTCGACTTGGCCATCCATCCATCAACGCCGCCCGCTCCAATCGGTTGTTAGGCCGACTTTCGGACCACGATGCCTACTCGTTCCCCTGCACGTCGACCAGCCCGCGCAGCGGGCTATACACGTAGCGCATATCAGTGCCGCGGCCGCGCCCTTCCATGAAGAGCCAGTGGAAGCGCAGCGAGTGCGGCACGCCGTCGTAGACGAAGTCGATCTCCTCGATCGTCACTTTGAGCGGGCGCTTACCGCGCGCGCAGTCGAGCTGGTACTCGCGTACCTCGCCCCGCTTCCAATGGCCGAGCGGGAATTTCACCTCGCCGCGGCAGCTGAGCTGCGGATAGCGCGAGTCGAAGACCCGACCGAGGCCCGTCTGGTCGTCGCGGATGGCGAAGCGCTGGAACTTGTCTCGGTTCAGGCGCTCGTAGACCTGGATGCCGTTCCAGGTCGTCGGCCCCTTGATGCTCTTGTCTCCCCGCCGCCCGAACTCGAGTTCCGCGGGTGTCATGCGGATCTCGTGCGTGCCATCCCAAGGAGCGCCGGTCCAGAGTTCCACGGGAATGAAGCGCGCGCGCGTCGCCGGATCGTAGGCACGCTGCCACGCTGACCAGTCCTCCGCACGCGCCGCGCTGGCGAGCGCGAGGCAGAGCGCGAGCAGCACGAGAGTCTTTGTTCTTTCGGTAATCGGCGCTCTCATTCGCAGATTGTTGGCCGCGCGACGCTCATGACGATTGGGGCCTAACGGCTCGGCGCTGAGCGGCCGGCGCTGAGCGGTGAGGCGTCCGCGCACGAATTGATGCCGGCCCGCTCTAGCGGCATGTTAGGCGACCGCTTGCCTGGGAATCTGCTCCCAGTTGTCGTCGAGTTCCAGGGAGCATGTCCGCCACGAGCTGCTCCCAATGACGGCTCCGACCTCAGCCATTGCCTCGTCGAGCGATGGCCTCTGCGCAAAGTCGATCGGCCGCCCGTCGTCAGACAGAAAGTACAGAATGTGCCGTTCCCCGAGAGCCGGATCCCTCACGCAGGAGATAGCGAGCCACGCTGGCAATTCGATCCGATGTGGATCGACAGCACGCCCATCCTCGACTGTGACTGCTATCTGGAGTCGCTCGGCTTGCGGTGGCTCCAAGTCGATGTACCGGACGACATGCTCGGTCGTCATCACTCCAGTTCGCCTAACGGCTCGGCGCTGAGCGGCCGGCGCTGGCGGCGATGACGTCCGCAAGCGCACTGAAGCCGGGCCGCTCAAGCGGCTTGTTAGGCTTCACAGCTCCGACCGTAGGCAATGCTGTGGTCGCAGTCATAGCGTGAGGTGGAATCTTGCGTCCGGAGTCCTTCGATCCGAGTCCACGCGGTGGCCCACTCCAGTTCGGGTGAAATGGCGACGCGCTCGCCCTCCGGGGGCACCCGAAATATGCGCCAGATCGGCAGGTCGGTTGCGGCGAAAGAGTCGAAGAACGCATCCATGAACGTACCGAACCACCCGGAATCCATGCCAATGGACATCGCGTCGTCGCCGGACAGGTGCACCAACCCCCAGGGGCGCTCGGGGCCGAAGCCCTCTTTGCAGTAGGCGATCCCAGTGTTCGATGGAGTGTGGCTCAGCACCGTCCAGCATAAGTACTTCTCACCAGGCCTGCCGTAGTCCCAATCACGGAGGATCGGATCAGGCTCAATGAGGAGAGACCGGATGTGGGTCTGGACGCGGCTGTCGCGGACCGTCCCAACCTCTTCGCCGACGAGCTGTTTGAGGACATCCGGTGTGATCGTCATGTGAAGCCTAACGCATGACGGCTGAGCGGCCGGCGCTGGAGGTTTCGATGTTCGAACTAGCCGTAGTGCCGGACCGCTCTAGCCGTTTGTTAGGCATCCGGTTGCCCTACAGCCACGCTTCGGCATCCGTCATTCGAATCTGAATGCCCACATCGCTCTTCGCCGCCACGCGAAGCCGCTGGTACTCGGCGTCTGGGCTGGCGGCTAGACGGTGCAGCGACAAGCCAACGGTCTCAAGGTCGTCCTCCGGGATCAGCCACTCCAACGCTACGCCAGGCTCGTTCCTTCGGATCGAACCATGAGATCCGGTCGCGTCCTCTGATCCGACACGAATGAGGAGCCTCATTGCGCCTTTTGTTTCAACGAAGGGCAACTCAGCAAGGGACAGCATCTCCCTTCGCCAGGACGTCGCCCGCAGCCACAGAACAATGTTGGCAAGAGACAACAGGCCTGCGCGGTTGCCAAGCAGCAGGATCTCCGGTTGACCGTCGGGGGCTCGGCCCTGGTCGAGGGCCAGGCGAGCGCCCGGCACCGTCATGAATTTGAGATGCTCATCGTCGCTCGTCATCTGACCGTCCAGATGTCTCGCCTCAGATGCCTAACGATTTGGTGTTCAGCGGCGAGCAACCGCCCGAGCGAAGCGAGGAAGGTTGATCGTCCGCTGCAACACCATGTTATCCCGCTTCAGGATGCACCGTCCGGATAGAAAGTGAATCCGCGGCCCGGTCCACGACGCGCCATCTCGAACCAGGACACCCGCGCCACTTGGTCGACAGCCACTTGGATGGGATCCTCGGGCGGGTTCTTGGTGCCGGTCGTCGCGAATTCGTCCAGCACCACCGCGCGCGCCAGTCGTCCTGCTTCCTCGGCCGAGGCGGCCTGCACCCAACGCGTCGTATAGAAGCCGAGCCGCTCGATCTTCTGAGTCTCGACGTCGAGGAGGAGCACCGGTGCCCCCTGAAGCATCACTCGGAATCGTGGCATCGCGCTGTCGGGATAACTACTATTCGGCCGCCCGGCCTATTCCGCAGAATCCTGTCATGCTGGCAGTCTAGCAACGGAGCCCGTCACGGGTCATCTACGTGGAAATACCTGTCAAACCTATGGTTGACCGCCATCGTGGCCGCTGGGCGGACCATGTTAGGCCGGTCGGCCTAATCCAGGCGGTCGGCGGGACTGCGGACGGCGGCGGGGCCCCGGTTCAGGACGTGGGTGTAGATCATGGTGGTGGACACGTCGCGGTGGCCCAGGAGCTCCTGAACCGTGCGGATGTCGTGGCCGTTCTCGAGCAGGTGGGTCGCGAACGAGTGTCGTAGCGTGTGCGGTCCTGCGCGCTTGGCCAGCCCAGCACGCAGGACCGCCTCCTTGATCGCCCGTTGCACCACAGATTCGTGCAGATGATGCCGGCGGCGGTGGCCAGTCGCCGCCTCCACGTACGTCCGGGTCGCCGGGAATACCCACTGCCAGCGCCAGTCGCGGCCGGCGTTGGGATACTTGCGCTCCAGAGCGCTCGGCAGCTCGACCCAGCCGGCTCCGTGTCGCAGATCGCGTCGATGCTGCGCCTGCACCGCCGCGAGGTGGCGCGCCAGATCGGCCTTCACGGCGGCCGGCAATATCGTCAATCGGTCCTTGTCGCCCTTACCGGCCCGAATGACGATCTGGTTGGTGCCGAAGTCGAGATCTTGCACCCGCAGGCGGCAGCACTCCAGCAGACGCAGGCCTCCGCCGTACATGAGATAGCCCATGAGACGCGTCGGCCCCACGAGCCGGCTCAATACGGCGCGCACCTCGTCGCGCGTGAGGACGACGGGCAGCCGGCTCGGCCGACGTGCTCTCACGATGTCGTCGATCCAGGGAAGGTCCTGCTGTAGCACCTCGCGGTAGAGGAACAGCAATGCGGCGAGCGCCTGGTTCTGCGTGGAGCTGGCCACCTTGCTGTCGACGGCGAGCGACGTCAGGAAGCGCGTGATCTCGGGCGCCGCCATCTCGGCGGGGTGACGCTTGCCGTGGTACACGACGAAGCGGCGTATCCACGCGACGTACGCGTCCTCGGTGCGCCGACTGTAGTGGCGCGCGCGGATGGCCGCGCGCACGCGATCGAGCAGCCGGGGCGGCGCACTCGCAACCGGTGTGCTCTCGAGGGGCATCGCCGCCGAGCGTAGGCCCCGGGGGCACCCCTGACAATGCGTCAGGTCCGATACATCCTCACGACGGCCGGAGTGTGGCGGTGCCCCTGGTGCGCCACCACAGTGACAGCGCGGTCAGGGCCGTCAGGCCGACGATGCCCTGGACGAAGAACGCGGTCGACACGCCCCACGCCTCGGAGATCGCGCCGACGGCGAAGGCGCCGATGGGGAAGACGCCGCCCCAGACGAGCGTGTAGAGGCTCATCATCCGGCCGCGCAGCTCGTCGGGGGCGGCGAGCTGCAGGCGTGTGTTGCAGCTCGCCACCAGCACCAGGCCCGAGAAGCCCGTCACGAACAGCAGCACCACCGCCACCCACACGTGGCGCGCGGCGGAGAGACTCAGCAGGCCGCTCAGCGCGATCACGCCCGCCACCACCATCGTGCGGAGGCCCGGGGGACCCGGCGCGCTCCGGAAGCCCACGGTGAGCGCGCCGCTCACGGCGCCCACGCCGAGCCCGGCCATGAGGAAGCCGAAGCCCTCGGCGCCGAGACCCAGCACGTGGCGGGCCAGCAGCGGCACGTACACGGTGAAGTTGAAGACGGTGAGGCTGACGCAGAACAGCATGCCGAGCACCAGCCGGATCACCGGCGTGCGCAGCGCGTAGCGCACCCCCTCGGCGATCTCCTGGGCCATCGTCGTCCCCTTCCGGGGGGCCGCGGCGGCGCGCGCGGGCAGCATCGCCAGCGCCACCGCCACCACCAGGATCCCGACGGCGTTGACGACGAAGGCCGGCACCACGCCGTAACGCGCAATCATCAGCCCGCCCACGGCGGGGCCGACGATGCGGGCGGCGTTGAACGCCGCGGAGTTGAGCGCGACGGCGTTGACGAGGTCGGCCTTGCCCACCAGCTCGGCCATCAGCGACTGCCGGGCCGGCTGGTCCACCGTCTGGGCCAGTCCGGCGAGCACCGCCACGACCGCCACGTGCCAGTAGCGCACCCACCCGGAGGCGACGAGGGCGGCCATCACCAGCGCCAGGGTGGCCAGGGTGAGGTTGGTGGCGACGAGCAGACGGCGCTTGGGCAACCGGTCGGCAATGGCACCCGTCACGATCGAGAAGAGGAGGATGGGCGCGAACTGCAACGTGCCGATAAGCCCAAGGCGCAGCGGGGAATCGGTGAGCTGCAGGACCAGCCAGGACTGGGCGACCGTGTGCATCCAGCCGGACACGAGGGCGACGAGCTGGGCCAGGAAGAAGCGACGGTAGTCGGGATGGTTCAGGGCGCGCAGACCACTCGGAAAGATCATGGGCTAGGCCGTAGAATAGCCGGGCATGGGCCTCGAGGAGCGTCGATGAAGATCGCCCGCGTGGTCGTTCATCCGCTCCGGCTGCCCCTGCCCCGGCCGCTCAAGACCTCGATCCACGACATCCGTACCGTCGACACCGTCCTGGTCGAGCTCCAGGGTGACGGCGGCGCGGTCGGCAGCGGCTACGCGTTCGTCTTCGGTGAGCGCCGAGCGCGGGCGCTGCAAGCGCTCGTGGAGGACTTGGCGCCGCTCTACGAGGGACAGGACGCGGCCGCGACGCGCGCCCACTTCGACCGGGCCTGGCGGTCCATCAACTTCCTTGGTCATGCCGGCGTCGCGGTGATGGCGCTGGCCGCGCTCGACACCGCCTGCTGGGACCTGGCCGCCCAGGCCGCCGGGCTGCCGCTGTGGCGCTTCCTCGGCGCCGGCAGCAACCGGGTGCCGACCTATGCCTCCAGCGGGCTCTGGCTCGACCGCTCGGTCGACGAGCTGGTCGCCGAGGCGCAGGCGTTTCTCGCCGCCGGCCACCGCGCCATGAAGATGCGTCTGGGCCGCTCGCACGACGAGGACCTCGCCCGCGCCCGCGCGCTGCGCGCCGCCCTCGGCCCCGATGTGAAGCTGCTCGCCGACGTCAACCAGGGCTGGGACGAGCGGACCGCCCTGCGCACGGGCCGGGCGCTGGAGGAGGTCGGCCTCTTCTGGCTCGAGGAGCCCCTGCCCTACGAGGACCTGGCCGGCTCCGCGCGCGTGGCCGAGGCGCTCGTCACGCCGATCGCCTCGGGCGAGACCGAGTACGGCTGGCTCGGCATGAAGCGCTACCTCGACGCCCGCGCCGCCGACATCCTGATGCCCGATCTGCAGCGGATGGGCGGGATCACCGGGTACCTCAAGGCGGTCGAGCTCTGCGACGCCTACCAGTCGCCGGTCTCCTCGCACCTGTTCATGGAGGCCTCGGGCCCGGTGCTGGCGACGGCCTCGCACGGCGTGATCCTCGAGCACATGGACTGGTGGGAGGTGCTGTTCGACGACCGGCTGCCGGTCAGCGACGGCGCCGTCGTCCTGCCCGACCGGCCCGGCATCGGGCTCGGCCTGAGCCGCGCGGCGCTCACGAGATACCGCGCGTGAGCCTCCGCACCGCTCTGCTCCGGCTCCTCGGCGCGCCCGACCCGGGCGCACCGACCGCGCAGATGGGCGAGGCCTTCGGCCGCATGCTCGACGACCTGCGCGGCTCGACGGAGCGCCTGGAAGACCTGGTCTTCAAGCTGAGCACGCTCAACGAGGTCGTCGAGCTCGCGGCCCGCATCCCGCAGCTCAACGAGCTCCTCGCCTTCGTCCTCGAGCGCACCATGCGCACGGTGCGGGCCGGCATCGGCTCGATCATGCTGCTCGACCCCGAGCGCCAGGTGCTCCGCGTGGTGGCGGCGCGCGGATTGCCCGAGGGCGTGGTGGGCTCCGCCGAGGTGCGCGTGGGCGAGGGCATCGCCGGCAAGGTCGTGCAGATCGGCGACCCGGTCCTCGTCGAGGACATCTCGGCGGACCCGCGGTTCGCCAAGCCGAACCAGCCCCAGTACGGCTCGGGCGCGTTCATGTGCCTGCCGGTCCGGGTCGAGGACCGCATCATCGGCGTGCTCAATCTCGCCAAGAGCGCGGCGGCGGTGCCGTCGCCGGCCTTCAGCCCGACCGATCTGCACTTCCTCAACACGCTCATGACCCACATCGCCTACGCGCTCGACAACGCACGGCTCCTGCAGGAAGCGCGGCTGTCGACCACACGCCTGCGCAGCGCCATGGAAGACCTGCGCAGGACCCAGTCGCGCGTGGTCGAGGGCGAGACCCTGCGCGCGATGGGCGAGATGGCCTCCGGCATGGCCCACCACGTCAACAACCTGCTGGCCGTCATCTCGGGGCGCACCCAGCTCCTGCTGACGCGCAACCCCGCGCCCGACACGCAGCGGCCGCTCGAGATCATCCAGCGGGCCACCTTCGACGCGGCCGAGGTGGTGCGACGCGTCCTCGGCTTCGCCACGATGCAGGCGGCGCCGGCGAAGGAGGCGGTCGACCTCAACGAGGTCGTGCGCGAGGTCGTCGAGCTCACCCGGCCCCGCTGGCGCGACGAGGCGCAGATGCGCTCGGTCACGATCGAGGTGGGCCTCGAGCTCGGGGCCGTCGCCTGGGTGGCCGGAGAGGCTCCGGGCCTGCGCGAGGTCGTGATGAACCTCATCTTCAACGCGATCGACGCGCTGCCCCAGGGCGGGCACATCCGCGTGAAGACGTGGGACGGCGCCGACGACTGGGTGTTCTGCGCGATCGCCGACGACGGCGTGGGCATGGACGAGGAAGTCCGCCGCCGCGCGCTCGAGCCCTTCTTCACCACCAAGGGCCCGCAGGGCACGGGCCTCGGGCTGAGCGTGGCGAACAGCATCGTGCAGCGGCACGGCGGCGAGCTGAGCCTGCGCCCCAACGAGGGCAAGGGCACCGTGGTCACGCTGCGGCTGCCGCGCGCGGTCGTCGCCGAGGCCGTCGCCGAGCCGGCCCCCACCCCCGCCGGCGCGGTCCTGCGCATCCTCGTCGTGGACGACGAGGAGACGGTGCGCGAGGCGCTCGCCGACTCCCTCGCCGAGGACGGCCACGCCGTGATCTCGGCCGCCAGCGGTCCCGAGGGCCTGGCCCTGCTCGCCGACGGCGCCAAGGTGGACGTCGTCATCACCGACCTCGGCATGCCGGAGATGACCGGCTGGGACGTGGCCCGCGCCGTCCGCACACGCTTCCCGGACCTCGCGGTCGGGCTCATCACCGGCTGGGCCGTGGCCCTGGAGATCAGCGACGAGGAGCGCCACGCCGTCGACTTCGTCATCGCCAAGCCGTACACGACCGAGGCCCTGCGCGCCGTCCTGACCGGCATCCAGCCCCGACACTGAGCGACGAGGAGGCTCCCATGACCGACCTCTCACGACGGCAATGGCTCGGGAGCGCGGCGCTGGCGGGAGTCGCGACAGCGACGGGCGGCGCCGTCCAGGCGCAGCCGCGCGCCTCGGCGGACGACCTCGTCCGCGCGGTCAAGGGCGCGCGCGTCTTCGATCTGTCGTTTCCCTGGAACGAGCGGGCGCCCGTGCTGGGGCTGAACCCGCCCTACGCGTTCGCGCTCAACCGCACCCACGCGATGACGCACGAGATCTTCGGCCAGGCGCCGGGCAGCCGCGTGTCGTGGGCCTCGGACATCATGTACTTCAGCGGCCAGCACGGCTCGCCGACGCTCGACGCCATCGGCCACATCGGCCGCGACCTCAAGCTGCACGGCGGCGTCGACGCGAAGACCGCCACGTCGACCCCGGGCGGGATCGGCGCCAACCTCGGCATCGAGTCGTTCCCGGTCGACCTCATGCTGAACCGCGCGGTAGTCCTCGACGTCGCCCGGCACCTTGCCGGCGGGAAGCCCGATCCGCTCGCGCCCGGCTTCGAGATCACGGGCGCCCACCTCGAGCAGACGGCGAAGGCCCAGGGCGTGGAGGTGCGGCCCGGCGACTCGCTGCTGATCCGCACCGGCTGGGGTCAGTACTTCGGCAAGGACAACGCGAAGTTCCTCGGCGAGCAGTCGCCCGGCCCCGGCCAGGACGCCGCGCGCTGGATCATCGACCGCAAGGTCCGCCTGGCCGGCAACGACACGGCGACGTTCGAGAAGCGGCCCGCCGCCTACGGCAAGGAGCTCTTCAGCGTCCACATGATGCTGCTGGTCGACAACGGCATCTACATCATGGAGAACGCGAACCTCGAGCCCCTCGGCGACGCCAAAGTCGGCGTCGCCCTCCTGGTGGTAACGCCCCTCAAGATCGAAGGCGCCACCGGCTCCCCCCTCCGCGTGCTGGCGCTCGCCTAGTGTCCTGAGTCCAAGTTCGGGGAGCGCGTCACCGACGTGGGCGGGGCGGGCCCGAGGTGGGCCGTCGGGCGCGCCACTTGATGGCGAGCCGTCGTCGCCGTTCGAGCGCAGGGCCTCGGCGAGCGCGCCGCCGACGGCCGGATCGCCGCCGACAACCCCCTAGGGGGGATGGGGGGCCGCGCTCGCCGAGGCCCGGAGCGAGTTACGGCGACAGGCGAGCCATCGTGGCGCGCCCGACGGCCCACCTCGGGCCCGCCCCGCCCACGTCGCTCCGGCGCATCGACGAACTTTCGACTCGGGACACTAGCCTCGCGTCAGCGCGGGCCGGTGGGCGCCGGGGCCTTCGGCCGCGCCGCGGCGGGAGCGGGAGCCTCTGGCTTGACGTCGTCCACGCGCAGCTCCACACGGCCGGTCGGCGTCTTGAGGACCACGGTCCACTCGCCGATCGTCTCGATCACGCCGTTGCCGACCTTGTCGCCCGCCGCGTAGCGCCGCACCTGCCCGATGGCGGGATCGAGGATGTAGGCGTGCCGCTGCTCGTCCAGCACGACGATGCCGTAGACCATGGGCCCCTTCGGCAACGGACGCGAGCCCGGCGTCGGCGGGGGCGGAGCCGGCACCCGGGCGGCGGTCGTCGCGCCGTCGGTCGCGGGGGGCGCCGGCGGGATCGGCGCCGGCATGATGCGCCCCGGCGGTGGAGCGGGAGCCGGGGTCGGCGTCGGCGTCGCCGGGCGCGGCGGTGCGGTGATCACGGCCGCGACCGTCTCCGTGCGCGGCAGCACGATCCGGAGCCCCTCGCGGTCCTCCTCGATCGTGTAGGCGACCTTCCTGCGGAGCTCGAGCACCAGCCGCGCCACGCCCTTGCGGTACTGGCTGCCCCGGACCTCGCGCAGCGGGTCGGCCGACGCCGGGGTCGCGCGCGCGCTCCAGCGGTAGGCCGTCTCCTCGAAGTCCAGGGCCAGACGCCAGGGGCTGTCCATCAGCTCGGCCTGGTACTTGGCCGGCCGGCTGAGCCGGACCCACACCTCCACGGCGGCGTCGCGCTCGACGATCGCCACGTCGGTGAGCTCACTCGACACCTCGCCCTGCCCGCGCGCGCCCGGCGGCACGGCCACCAGCGCGAGCAGCAGGGCGAGGAGAATGCGGACCGCGGTCACGCCCCTCAGCGGCCGGCCGCCAGTGGGTAGAGTCGCGCGCAGTTGTCCCAGAGGATCTTGGCCTTCGTCTTGTCGCTGACGCCCTCGAGGGCAACGAACTCGTTCATCGCGTCGGGGAAGAGGCCGTCGGAGTGCGGATAGTCGGTCGACACCACGATGTTGTCGTCGCCGACCGCCTCCACGACCTGGCGCAGCACTTTCTCGTCGGCGTCGGTGGCCACGTAGCACTGGCGGAAGAAGTACTCGCTCGGCCGCGCCGAGACCTTGACGTCGGAGCCGGGCCCGAACTTCTCCCACGCCTCGTCCAGCCGCCACAGCCACCACGGCAGCCAGCCGCACGTGCCTTCGAGGAATGCGCAGCGCAGTCCGGGGTGGCGCTCGAGCACGCCGCTGGCCGCGAGGCTGCCGAAGGCCAGCATGAGCTCCATCGGGTTGCGGGCGGCGCTGCCGATCAGCCGGCCGTTGGGATGATCGAGCATGCGGCGCCCGATGTCGTCTCGCAGCGAGGACTGCCCGGTCGGATGGAAGCCGACGGGCACGCCCAGCTCCTCGACCGCGTCCCACAGCGGCTCGAACTCCGGATCGTGGATGTGCCGACCGTTGATCGGGTTGGGGTTGCCGATCACGGCGACGGCCCCCAACTCCCGCACGGCGCGGCGCGCTTCGGCCACCGCCGAGGGCACGTCGTGGAAGGCGAGCTGGGCGGCGAACTTGAGCCGATCGGGATTGACGGCGCAGTAGTCGCGCGTCCAGTCGTTGTGGGCGCGGGCCAGCGCGGCGGCCAGGCGCCGGTCGAGGTCGTCGTGCATCAGCACCTGGCGGCCGCGGGTGCCGTAGAGGATCCCGACGTCGATCCCCTCGATGTCCATCGCCATCAGGTGCGACTCGGCGTCGTAGCGCCGCGCGGCCGCCACGGCGTTGTGCGGGTGCTTGGCCACGCTGCGCCGATGCAGGTCGGCCCCCACCGCGGCCGCCGCGGGACGCACGCTCATCTCGCCGATGGTGAGGCCGCCGACCTGGATGGTGGGCTGGTTGGGCGCGCGCTCCCCGCCGCGCGTGAAGGCGGGCGCGGCCTTCCGGAACGGCTCCTCGAGGTACCGCTCCCAGAGGTCGTCGGGTTCCATCGTGTGCAGGTCGCTGTCCATGATGCGGAAGCCACGCTTGGTCATCGGAGACCTCCCTGCTGCCCACCCGGGCTACGTCACGCGAGCATACCCCGAGGCGGCCGCGGTAGTATCGAGAACCCGCCGCGGGTCCTCGTGGGATCCGGGTGAAGCCGCGCCGAGCAGGCCCGCCGATCAAGGGCGAGGATGGACGGCCCTCGCGACCTCGGCCCGGATAGTCGCCGGAGTAACGTCCGGCCGGCGGGCCTTTACGGGACGGGGATGACGGCGCGAACCAGTGGTTCGCCCGTGCGCACGTCGAGGAGGCGGGCGGAGAGCTCGACCGGACCCGTGTGGCTCCCGCGCCGCTCGAAGTAGACGAACCCGCTCGCGGCGGCGCCGGGCTCCACCACCGCTTCGGGGAGCGCACGCTCCAGCACGTCCTTGGATGGCAGCCCGAACTGCTCCCCCACGTATCCCGGATCGACCTCGGAAGGCGTGGCTTGGCCCCGGAACACCCAGTCGCCGATCTTGTCGAAGCCCGGCGCGAAGCCCGCGCTCGGCATGGCCGCCGGTGGCGGATCGTAGACGACGCCGCGCACCTCGGTGGGCAGGACCGCCCCGAACCGCTGTCCGGCCGCGCCGACGAGCGCGAACTCCTCGTGCGCCACCCGGACCGGCGCCGTCCCGCGGTTGACCACGAGCACATGGACCGGCGTGACGATGCGCCCGAGGTCCGCGGGCCAGCCGCGCCACGGCACCCCACCGACCGCGATCTCGACGTCACCGGCCATGGCGACCGCCGGCTCGGTCGGCGCGGCCGGGCGCCCGGCGACCCCGGCCGCGCAACCGCCGGCGAGCAGCAGCAAGATCACGAGAAGCCAGGGGCGCATGAGATCGCGGTCCTGCATGGACGGTGCCGCCCACGGGGTCATTGACCCGGTGCGGAGGCGATGTGCGAGCATGGAACGTCATGGTGAACGACGTCCGGGTTTGCCTGGGGTTGCTGTCGCCTCAGGCGCGCTGGCGCTGGGCCGCGCTCATCCCGCTCGCCCTGGCGTCGGCGGCGGCGGAGGCGATCGGCGCCGGCGCGGCGTTCGGCCTGATCTCGATCCTCGGTGATCCCGCCCGCGCCGCCACCCTGCCGGTCGCCTCGTGGATCTACCCGCACCTGCCCTCGCACGACCGCGGTGCGGTCATCCTGGCCTTCACGCTGCTGGTCATGGCGTTCTACATCGCCCGCAACGCGCTGCTGACCGTGGTCACCTGGGTGCAGGAGCAGGCGCTGAGCCTTTCGGTGCACCAGCTCTCGCACCGCCTGCTCGCCGCCTACCTCGCCGCGCCCTACGCCTTCCACTTCCGCCACAACTCGGCCGGGCTCATCCACCGCCTCACCGACGCCGTGCACGGCGTCTTCCGCGGCGTCCTCGGCTCGCTGGTCAGCGTGGCGTGCGAGGTGCTGGTCGTGGGCGGGATCGTGGTGATCCTGGCGTTGACGGCGCCGGGCGTGACACTCGTGGCCGTCGTCGTGGTCGGCGGGCTGCTGCTGCTACCGCTCACGCTATCGCGCCACGCGACGACGCGCTGGGGTCAGGCCGTCGCGCGGCTCGACGCCGAGACGCTGCAGACGCTGCAGCAGAGCCTCGGTGGGGTGAAGGAGGTGAAGCTGAGCGGCCGCGAGCGCTTCTTCCTCGCCCAGTTCGACGAGCGCGTCGCCGGGGCCGGGCGCCTGCGCACGCGCTACGCCGCCGTCGCCTCGACGCTGCGGATGGGCGTGGAGACCGTCTTCGTGTGCGGCCTGCTCGCGGTGAGCCTGCTGCTCACGCTCGAGAGCGGCGCCGCCGCCCTGCCCTTGCTCGGCCTCTACGCCTACGCCGGCTTCCGGGTGATCCCGTCGGCCAACCGCATCATGATGTACGTGAGCGAGCTGCGATACAGCCGCGCCTGGATCCACGACCTGCGCGACGACCTCGCCGCGCTGCCGCCGCCGGCGCCGGCGCTCGGCGGCGCCGAGCCGATCCGCTTCACCCGCGCGGTCGCGCTGGAGGGCGTGTCCTACACCTACGCCGACGAGGCCGACCCCGTGCTGGTCGACGTCGACCTCACGATCGCGCGCGGCGAGTCGATCGGGATCGTCGGCCCCTCGGGCGCGGGCAAGAGCACGCTGGTCGATCTGCTGCTCGGCCTGCTCACGCCCACGCGCGGACGGATCACCGTCGACGGGCGCGACGTCGGCGGCGCGCTGCGCTCCTGGCAGCAGCACATCGGCTACGTCGCCCAGGAGCCGTTCGTCCTCGACGACACGCTGCGCCGCAACGTCGCCTTCGGCGTCGCCGACGCCGAGATCGACGACCGGCGGGTGACGGCGGCCCTGCGGCTGGCCCAGCTCGGCGACTTCGTGACGGCGCTGCCGGCGGGCCTCGACACGATGCTGGGCGAGCGGGGCACGCGGCTGTCCGGCGGCCAGCGCCAGCGCGTGGCCATCGCGCGCGCCCTCTACGACCAGCCCGAGGTGCTCGTCTTCGACGAGGCGACCTCCGCGCTCGACACGCCCACCGAGCGCGAGCTGATCGCCGCGCTGGAGGCGCTGCGCGGCGTGAAGACGCTGGTCGTCATCGCGCACCGGCTGACGACCGTCCGCCACTGTGACCGCCTGGCCGTGCTGCGCGACGGGCGCCTGGTCGCCGTCGGCCCCTGGGACGAGCTGCTGGCGCGCGACGCCGGCTTCCGCGCGCTGGCCGGCGCGGCGCCCTGAGCCAGGCTGCGCGTCAGCGGACGCGCAGGGTGCTCAGCACCAGGAGCGAGAAGGAGAGCGACACACCGTAGAGGAGGAGCACCGCCTTGCGGTGCGAGAGGCCGAGGCCCAGCAGGCGATGGTGCACGTGCTGCTGGTCGGCGAGGAACACCTGGCGAAGCCCGTGACCCCGCAGGCGCCGCACCACCGAGTGCAGCGTCTCCGAGATCGGCAGCGCGAAGAGCAGCAGCGGCCCCATCACCACGAGCGCCGTGGCGCTCTTCTGGAAGCTCGTGATCGCCGTCACCGCCAGCACGTAGCCGACCACCAGGCTGCCTGAGTCGCCCAGGAAGATCGTCGCCGGGTTGAAGTTGTGGGGCAGGAACCCGCACAGCGCGCCCAGCAGGACCACGAGCAGCATCCCACCCTGCACGTCGTCGCGCGCGAGCGAGACCACCGCGCACGTGGCCGCCGCGATGATGGCGAGGCCGGTGGCCAGGCCGTCGAGACCGTCCATCACGTTGAAGGCGTTGGTGAGCCCGACGATCCACAGGATGGTCAGCGGCAGCGCGAGGGCGCCAAGCCCGACCGTCGTGCCGAGGACGGTGACGTGCTCGATGCGCACGCCGAGCGCCACGGTGACCGCGGCCCCGGCGAGCTGGACCGCGAGCTTCACCCACGCCGCGACGGGGCGCACGTCGTCCCAGAGTCCCACGCCGAAGACGAGCAGGCCGCCGAGCAGGACGGGGATCCACGAGCGCACCTCGGCGGCGCCGGCGTGGCCGGTGACAGCGGCCGCGGCCAGCGTCGCCATCATGGCGACGACGAGGACGACACCCCCGACGCGCGGCACCGACACCGTGTGGATCTTGCGGCCGCCCGGGGCGTCGATCACCTCGAGCCGCCGTGCCAGCGCACGCGCGCCCGGCGTGAGCGCGAGCGCCAGCAGGGCCGCGGCGCCCAGCAGGACCAGGTGGATCACCAGCGGCCCGCCATCAGCGCCTCGCAGTCCGCCACGAGGCGCGCCGCCGCGTGGGGCCGGGCGAGCCCGCGCGCCGCCGCGGCCGCGGCGGTCCAGGCCGGCGCCTCCAGGAGGCTCGCGACCCGACCGGCGAGCTCCTCGCCGTCCCACTCGGCCTCGCGCACCACGATCCCGGCCCCGGCGGCCGAGACCGTCGCCGCGTTGGCCGCCTGGTGATCACCGGCGGCGTCGGTGAGCGGCACGAGGAGCGCGGGCACGCCGGCGACGGCGGCCTCGGCGATCGTGCCCGCGCCCGAGCGCGCGACGACGAGGTCGGCCCAGCGGTAGGCGCTGGCAATCTCGTCGAGGTACGGCGCCACCGTCGCCTTCACGCCGGCCAGCCGGTACCGGTGCGCCACGGCGTCGGCGGAGAGCCGACCCGACTGGTGCAGCGCCTCGACGGCGACGCCCCGTCGCTCGAGGGCGGCGAGCAGGGTCGGAACACGGTCGGCCAGGAACGCCTCGCCGCGCGTGCTGCTGACGACGAGCACGCGCACGAGCCGCTCGGGGCCCGGCGCCGCACGACGCTCGGTACCGAGGGCCGCGACGTCGGCACGCACGGGATGCCCGATCACCACCGCCTCGCGCCGCCCGAACGCGGGCGCGGCGGCGGCGAAACCCAGGTAGACCCGGTGCGCGAAGGGCGCGAGCAGCCGGTTCGCGAGGCCGGGCAGGACGTTCGCCTCGTGCAGCGCCACGCGCGCGCCCAGCGTGCGCGCGGCCAGCACGATCGCGCCGGAGGCGTAGCCGCCGAGCCCGAGGACGAGCCGCGGGGGGCGCGCCCGCAGCAGTCGCCGCGCCTGGGCCACGCCGGTCAGGACGCGACCGAGGGCGGCGAGCCTGGAGAGCGGGCCCACGTTGACGAGCTGCGAGGCGCGCACGGTCTCCAGCGTGTAGCCCCGCTGGCCCAGCAGGCGCGCGGCGAGCGGGTCGGGCGCGCCGGCGAAGCGCACCTCGACGTCGGGGTAGGCGGAGCGATAGGCCTCGGCGATGGCGAGCCCCGGGTATACGTGGCCGGCGGTGGGGCCGACGGCGATGAGCACGCGGCGAGACACGCCGGTCGGGCAGGGTCGATCGGCTATCGTAGCGTCGTGGCCTCGCGACGGGCTCTGCGCGTCACCGCGGTGGTGCTCGGCGATCTCGGGCGCAGCCCCCGCATGCAGTACCACGCGGAAGCCCTCGCGGCCCATCACGTCGACGTGGACGTCGTCGCTTGCGGCGGCAGCCCCGTTCACGCGGAGCTGCGGGGGCATCCGCGAATCACCTGTCACCTGCTGCCTCCGGCGCGCGAGCGATCCCTGCCCCGCGGGCTGCTCTTGCCGGCCGCCATGTGGAGGGCCGTCGTCCAGGCACTCTGGTTAGTCTGGATGTTCGCGGCCGTTCTAGGCAAGCCTGACGTGATCCTCGTGCAGAATCCGCCGGCGATCCCGACCCTCCTGGTGGTCCTCGCGGCGGCCCGCCTGCGGCGCGCACGACTCGTCGTCGACTGGCACAACCTCGCCTGGGCCGTGCTCGCGCTGGGGATCGGCGCCCGCCACCCCGGCGTGACGGTCGCCCGCTGGTGGGAGGGCCTCCTCGGACGCCGCGCCGACGCCCACCTCTGCGTGTCCGACGCGCTCGCGACCGAGCTCGGCCGCTGGGGCATGCGGCCGGTGGCCGTCCTGCGCGACCGGCCGGCCGCGCGCTTCGCCCCGCTCGATCCCGCCGCGCGACGCGAGGCGCGCCGGCGTCTGGTGGACACGCTCGGCCTGGCCGGTCGCGAGCCGGCGATCGTCGTGAGCCCGACCTCGTGGACGCGCGACGAGGACTTCGCGCTGCTCCTGGAGGCGGTGCGGCGGTGCGAGGCGCTGGCGGAGCAGCGACGCTTTCCCGACGTGCTCGTGGTGCTCACGGGCCGCGGGGCGCGCCGCGCGGGCTTCGAGGCGCAGGCCGCCGCGCTCCCGGGCCGCCGCGTCCACGTGCGGACGGCCTGGCTCGAGCCCGACGACTATCCGCGCGTGCTGAGCGCCGCGGACCTCGGCCTCTGCCTGCATCGCTCGGCCTCGGGGCTCGACCTGCCGATGAAGATCGCCGACCTGCACGGCGCCGGCCTGCCGGTGTGCGCGCTCGACTACGGCCCGTGCCTGGACGAGATGCTCCGCCACGACGACACGGGCCTGCGCTTCACCGACGCCGAGACGCTCGCGCGGCAGTGGGTCACGCTGCTGGCGAACTTCCCCGAGACGCCCGCGCTCGACCGGCTGCGCGCCAACGTGGCGCGGACGCGCGGGACGACGTGGCGCGCGGGCTGGGAGGCCGAGGCCCGGGAGATCCTGCTCGCGCATGCGTGAGCGCCTGGCCGCGACGGGCCACGCCTGGTTGCTCGTCGCCATCGTCGCCGTCGCCTTCCTGATGCGCACGGCATTCCTCCTCCGCGAGGTCTTCACGCCCGCCGGCGTGAACTACCAGGACAGCGACGCCTGGTACCACATGCGCCTCATCGAGAACCTGACGCACAACTTCCCGCACCGCGCGAGCGTCGACCCGTACCTGGCTGCCGACGCGCCGGTGGTGGCCGTACCGCTGCTGTTCGATCTCTTCGTCGGCACGCTCGCCTGGCTCATCGGACTCGGCGCGCCGTCGCCCCGCACGGTGGAGGTGGTGGGCGCGCTGGTCCCGCCGGCGCTCGGCGCGCTGACGACGCTGCCCGTGTTCCTCATCGGCGAGCGGCTGTTCGGTCGTCCCACCGGCCTGCTGGCGGCGGGGCTACTCGCGATCGCGCCCGGCCAGTTCCTCGCCCGTTCCGTCCTGGGCTTCACGGACCACCACGTGGCCGAGGCCCTGCTCACCGCGCTGACCGTGCTCGCCTGCGTGCACGCGCTCGACGCGCCGACGTCGCGCGGGCGGTTCGTCGGCGCCGCGCTCGCGGGCGTGGCGCTGAGCACCTATCTCATGGCCTGGAGCGGCGGCGCCCTCCTCGTCTTCGTCCTCAGCGCCTGGGGTGCGATTCAGTACGTCCTGGACGATCTCCGCCAGGAGGCCGAGGACCGCGTGCTCCCCGTGCTGCTGCCGGTGCTCGGCATCGCGCTCGTGGTCCTCCTATGCTTTCAGGACCGCAACCTCTGGCGCTACGCGATCCAGGTCACGGCGGTCGCCGGCGCCCTCGTCTTCGTCGTGGCGATGGCGGCGGGCCGACGCGGGCTGCGCGCGCTGTCGGCGCCGCGCGGGGCGCTGCTCGCGTGCGCGGTCGTCGTCGTCGCCGTGGGGGTGCTGCTGTTCGTGCTGCTCGCCCGCGATCTGACCGCGCGGATCCTGGCCGACCTGCAGCGCTTCCGGCCGGGTCGCACCGGCTTCGCGGTGAGCGAGGTGCGTCCGCTGCTGCTGATGACGGGCTCGCTGTCGTTCGCAATGCCCCTCGCCGTCTTCGGCCCGGCGTTCTTCGTCGGCCTGCCCGCGCTCGGCTACCTCGCCTGGAAGGCTGCGCGGACGGCGCGGTCGGCACTGGTGCTGCTGGTGGTCTGGAGCGCGCTGATGTACGTGGCCACGCTCGGCCAGAACCGGTTCGGCTACTACCTGAACCTGAACCTCGCGCTCCTGACCGGCTGGGCGTGCGGCGCCGCGCTGGCCTGGGGCTGGGCGGCGAACGTGGTCCGCGCGCGGTCCCGCGCCGACGCCCGTCGCACGCGCGACCGCACCGGCGGCCTGCCGGAGGGCGCGTGGCCGATCACCCGCCGGATCGTCGCGGTGCTCGCCGTAGTCGTGATCGTCTTCGCGCCCTCGGCGCTGATCGCGCGGCCGATGGCGCGCAACAACCTGGGGCTGGGCGACGGGTATCGCGTCTCGCTGGAGTGGCTGCGCCACAACACCCCGGAGCCGTTCCCGGACCCTGACTACTACTACGCGCGCTACCAGCCCGGCCAGACGTCGCGACCGCGCTACACCGTGATGGCGTGGTGGGATTACGGCTACGAGATCATCCGGGTGGGCCGCCGCGTGCCGGTCGCCAATCCGACCCAGACCGGCGCCGACCTCGCCGGACGGTTCTTCACGGCGACCGACGAGGCGGAGGGGGCGCGGATCCTCGACGAGGTCGGCGCGCGCTACGTCGTCGCCCACGCCGAGGTCCCGATCCTGCCGCGCGCGGGACTGATCCAGGGCAAGTTCGAGACGCTCGCGGCGTGGGCCGGCAAGGACCTCACGCGATACTGGGAGACGTTTTTCGTCAAGGACACCGATGGGAGCTTCGGCGCCCGCGTTCTCTTCCACCCCGAGTACTACCGCACGCTCGCCGTGCGCCTTTACGTCCACGGGGGCGCGGCGGCGAAGCCCCACGACGCGACCTACGTCGTCACGTACGTCGAGCGGACGTTGCCGGACGGCACGCGCGGCAAGGAGATCGTCGAGTCGCAACGGTTCAAGACCTACGAGGCCGCCGTCGCCTATCTCAATCGCCAGGGCCACACCGGCCGCGCGATCGTCGGCCTCGATCCCAAGCAGACGCCCGTCCCCATCGAGCCCCTCACCCGCCTCCGCCTCGTCCACGAGTCGCCGGGCGAGTCCCCCGCCGTCCGCATCTTCGAATACCCCGGCCGTCGCTGAGCACCCGCGACGGCTGGGCAGATCGGGGGACGCCCGACGAGGTGTGCCCCGCGCTCAGGCGTCGGGCGGATTCGCGGCGCGCACGACGGCCTGGAGGGCCGACTCCATGCGCTCACCGAAGGCAGCGCGGGAGAAGTTGGTGCGGACGTGGGCCCAGCCGGCCTCGCCCATCCGGCGGGCGGCGACGGGATCACCGAGCACGGTGGCGATCGCGTCGGCGAAGGCATCCGGACGTGGGTCGGTCAACCAGCCGGTCTTGCCGTGGACGATCGTCTCGGTGGGGCCGCCGTGGTTGACGGCGATCACGGGCCGGGCGGCGGCCATCGCCTCGACGGGCACGAGGCCGAAGTGCTCGGCGACGGGCGTGTAGACCACGCACGCCGCACGGGCGAGCAGGGCGCGGCGCTCGGCGTCGGACGGGGAGCGCACGAGCGACACCTGAGAGGCGAGGCCGAGTCGCGCCACCCGGGCCTCCAGCTCGCGCGCCACGACCTGCGTCTCGGTGCGCCGAGGGTCCACGTGGCCGGCCAGCACCAGACGGACCGAGGCGAACGCCGACGGCGTCAGGCGGCCGCGCAGCGCGGCGATGGCGTCCACAGCGAGCTCGAGGTTCTTGCCCGGATCGAAGCGGTTGACCGACAGCACGAGCGCCTCCCCGCCGGGCGGCGGGGGCGGCGTCTCGGGCACCGCCACGCCGGCGTACATCACCTCGACCCGGTCCGGCGGCAGCCGCGGGAAGGTGGCGCGCACGATCGAGGCGCTGAAGTGGCTGTTGGCGAAGACGCGGTCCGCCGCCTCGAGCCCGGCCGCCTCGAGCCGATCGATCGGCCGCCGATAGAGGCGGTAGAGCCCGCGACGGGGCGGCGTCAGCAAGAGATCCGGGTAGTTGCAGTAGACGACGACCGGCACGCGCACGAGGCGGCGCAGGAGCGGCAGCACGTGCGGCACCAGGTCGAAGACCACCACGTCCGGGCGCGGCCTGGCCCGGGCGAGTGCCCGCACCACCCAGGCGGCCCGCACGATCATCGCCGGTGCTCGGAGCCGCTGGGCGACTTGCCTGGGCAGCAGGCGCCCGACTGAGACGACCCGCAGGAGACCGTCGCGGACCTCGTCGAGCTGGCCCTCCGGCCCGTCGCCCACGTAGAACGTCACCGCATGGCCCCGGGCGACGAGCCCGAGCGCGGCGTCCACCACGAGGCGCTCGGCGCCGCCGATCCCCAGGGACGGCCGCGGAAACGCGATGTGGAGAGGCCGGTTGCGCGTCATCCCGACGCCGTCGAGCTTAGCCGCGGGCACCCCGGCCCCCCGCCAGGATTCGACCACCGTGACTTGCCTGGATTCGCCGCCCCCGTTGCTACGATGAAGTGTTGCTCTCTCGACCGACCCCGGGAGGTGTCGTGGACCAGTTGCGACCACGCGTCGCGTGCCTCGCCGTCATCCTTGCTCTCCTCACCGCCGCCGCTCCCGCCCAGGCCGCCGTCAGCGCGTTCTGGCAGGAGCTCG
>Ga0075430_100000351_pt1 | contig 33474 bp, 19 predicted proteins | sample RhiMetdeltSRZDD4_FD_75294 | JGI IMG/M metagenome (GOLD analysis project Ga0075430, IMG submission 75294) | Populus rhizosphere microbial communities from Tennessee, USA - Rhizosphere MetaG P. deltoides SRZDD4 | ecosystem: Host-associated > Plants > Roots > Rhizosphere > Soil | place: USA... | reverse complement strand
TGTGGCCGATCGAGGATCGCGCGGTGCCGGAGAGCGACGTGCCCGGGGAGCGCGTGTCAGCGACCCAGCCATTCCCCACGAAGCCGGCGCCGTTCGCCGCCCAGGGGTTCGGCGAGAACGACGTGATCGATTTCACGCCGGAGATTCGCCGGCTCGCGCTCGAGGAAGTGCGGAAGTACCGGCTCGGACCGATCTACACGCCGCCCTCGCTTGGCGGGACAGTCGTCATGCCCGGCGTCATCGGCGGTGGCGGATGGGGCGGTGGCGCGTTCGATCCGGCAACGGGCGTGCTCTACGTCAAGGCCACGAACAACCCCGCGGTGGCGAAGCTTCACGCCGCGACGTACTCGGACACAGTCCAGGCGCGATACGTCATGGAGCCGGGACGCACGTTAGGCGTGAAAGCGCCGGCGTCCTACGGCGAGCGCGTCCCGGACCTGCCGATCAACAAGCCGCCGTACGGCACGATGACGGCCATCGATCTCAACCGCGGTGAACACCTCTGGCAGGTCCCGTTCGGCGACGACCCAAGCGTGCGAGCGCATCCCATGCTGCGCGGCGTGACGCTGCCGGCCGTGTTAGGCGTGCGCGGCGCGCCGGGTCCGATCGTCACCCGGAGTGGGCTGTTGTTCGCGACGGGCGGCGGCACGGTGCTGTACGCTCTCGACACGCGGGACGGCCGCACGCTCTGGCAACACGATTTCGGCCGCGTCGCGTACTCGGTGCCGATGACGTACGCGACGCGTGACGGGAAGCAGTTCGTCGTCGTAGCGACAGGGGCTGGGGCAAATGCCGAGCTCGTGGCGTTGACGCTCAGCGCCCGGTAGTTCTGGTCCCTCTATCGGGACAGTCGACTGAGAAGCGTTCTAGACGCAAAGGGGGAACAGAGAGGAGCTGCACGCGGAGGGTCGCAGAGGGCCGCTGACGCGGCCGCGTGGCCGGCACAGTCGTGAAATGATTGGGGGACAGCCTAACGGGACGTGACGTCCCGGGCGGCCGTCTCCTCATCATTTCCAGTCTGAATTGGGGTCAGACTCGATTTTCCCAGACTTCATTCCAGGCTGAGTCTATCAAATGAAAATCGAATCCGACCCCAATTCCCTCCGCGTCCTCGGAGAGCCCGTACGTCGGCTACTATTGCGACCGCAGCTTCACGTTCTGAGCGCCGCGCATCGGGCCTGACGCGCTTCCGCTGAGGGCGACGATCGCGACGCCGGAGTCCTCCGACTTCGCTTGCTCACGCCACTGCGGCGGGATCAACGAGTCGCCCTCGAATACGATCTCGAACACGCGCTCGCGGTGGCCCGGCGCGTTCACGTGGTAGTGGACGTGGCCCGGGTTCCGCGTCCCGGGATACGAGCCCGGACGGATCGTGCGGAACTCGTAGCGACCCTGCGCGTCGGTTCGCATGTAGCCCTTGAGCCGCGGGTTGTCGCTCGCGCGTGGGTTCGACGGATCGTAGTACCCGCGCGCGTCGGTCTGATAGACGTACACGGACGCGTTGCGCAGCGGCGCGCCGTTCGCGTCGGTGACGACGCCCGAGATGACGATGGGTGTTCCGGGCTCACCCTGCGGCGGGACGACGACGCGTGCCGGCGCGTCCGCGGGTGCGACGGTCGCCGTCTGAGCAACGGCGGACACGGGGATGAGAATCGCGAGGAGCAGGGCCTTCACCGCTGGCCTCCAGAAGAAGGTGTAGGGTCGTACGCCGGAGCGCCGGCGGCGCGCGCCGAATCCTTCACGGCGACGAACGTGATCTCGAGCTTCACGGCGTCCGCGACGCGTAACCACAGGAACCGCGGCACCTCGATGTCGAACTGGCTCATGCGCACCTGCGTGGTCGCCTTGCCGCGAAGCGTGTCGCCGGAGAGCGTCGCTTCGCCGCGCCATGTCGTCGGCCTCGTGACGTTGTGAACGTTCAGCGCGCCGGTGAGCTGAAACGCGAACGCGCGACCTGGCGTTAGGTGCCCAGGCAGCCCGGTGATGATGGCCGAGTCGACGCGCGCGTAGGGATACCGGCGTGACTCGAGGAACCGTTCACGGATCGCGCGGTCGCGACGCTCGCTGTCGGACGTCAGCGTTCGAAGATCGACGCTGATGTTTCGCACGCGGCTCGGATTCGGATGAGCGGTGTGCAACAGAATCTCACCGGACAGGCCTGCCGTCTTGCCGACGGCCGTGAAGAACCGGTTGTTCTCCTCGATGAACACCTCGTCGACAGAGTAGGACACGTGGCTCGCTGCTGGCACGAGCCGGAATCCGATCGTGCTCGACGTCGCGCCGCTGTTCGCTGGTGGCGTCTGCGCACGCTGCGCCGCGACCGCGGGAGCGTTCGCGACGACTGCGACCAGAATCCACGGTACGGCTGCGCGCGTCATGGCCGCGATCATGGGACGACGGCGATGCGACACGCGAGTCGGGCGGGATGCACGGCATGCAGCGGGGGAGGAACTTCGGCCGCGAGGGACGATCTGCGTCGAATGCTGGGACCGGTTCGCGGACCCGGCCGTGGCCGACCCCTCCACCGCACCCCCTGCCCTGTTCACCGCCTCGTGGTTGCCCTTCACCCGTCCCGGCACGGCCGTTGACGAAGGGATCGGGTGAGTGCCGACCTGGCACGCCACTCCTTCGAAAAGCATGAGGCATGCGTGACTCACTCTTCGTTCACGACGAACGGCGCGCACGATCCGAAAAGCGCGCGATCGATCGCAGCCGTGGGGGTGGTCGCACTCGCCGGAGCCCTCCTCGCGGCCACAATTCGATCGAGCGACTCACCGGCGGCCGAGGCGCACAGCGTGATCGCCGCGGCGACGCGTGAGTCAGCCGCCGCGCGTACCGCGAAGCCCGATACGCTGCCGCGAACGTGGCTCGAGATGAAGCACGTCAACCTGCGCGTCGCGCCGGATGCGGTCGTCGGGATTCGATCGCTGCGGGGCGAAGTGATCCCCACGACGCCCGGCGCCAGCGCGTTTCTCGACAGCACGACGTCGTTCTCGATCCGCATCACGTCCGGCACCGTCGCGCTGCGCAGCGCCGATCTCGGCGTGATCCTCAATCGATTCGTGTTCGGCTACAAGGGATCGCCGCTGCGGAAGCTGCGCGTGCGCATGGACGGGCCGCAGCTCGTGCAGAAGGGCGTCATGCGGAAGGGCGTCGATCTGTCGTTCGAGATCACGTCGTCGCTTTCGCTCACGGACAGCGGGTGGATCCGCCTGCATCCGACGAAGGTTCGCGTGCTCGGAGTGAACGGACAGTCGCTGCTCGACGCGCTCGGGCTCGAGTTGGACGACCTGCTCGACCTCAGTGGCTCGGCGGCGGCACGAGTGGAAGGCGATGACATCTACCTCGACCCGACGAAGATCCTCCCGCCGCCGGCGATTGCCGGACGTCTCGTGGCGGTGCGAGTCGAGGGCGATGCGCTCGTGCAGGAGTTCGCGCGCCTGCCGGAGGACTCGGTGTTCGACGGTTATGCGCGCGCGGACTCGGCGGCGCCGAACTATATGTTCTTCCGAGGCGGACGGCTCCGATTCGGGCGGCTGGAGATGCGAGACACGCAGCTGCAGATCCTCGACCTCGATCCGTCGGATCCGTTCGATCTCTACCTGGCCGAGTACAACCGGCAGCTCGTCGCGGGATACTCACGCAATCGGCCGGATCTCTCGTTACAGGCATTCTTTCCGGATTTTACGGATTTGGGACAGAAGGTCATCGTCCGACGATAACGGCAAAACGGCGCCAGGTTCCGAACGGCGCGAACTGCCGTTAACGGCGCAGGACATCAACGGCGACACGACGGGGGGCCAAAGCAGGCTCGACTCGGCGAAGTCGGCCTATCGAGCGAGCCCAAACTGGTTGGCGCCGCCGACCGGGCGCGTGGTAGCTTGAGCGGACAATCCGGACCGTTTCCCACCACCAGATCGACAACCATGTCCGATCGCCGAAAGTTTCTGAAGCAGACCGGCATTGCCGCCGGTGCCATTGCCGTTGGCGGCGCGCTCCAGCGGGCCGAGGCGGCCGTGGGGACGCTGGCGCCGCCGCCGGCCGCGAACCAGGCGCCGCCCATGGACGCGGCGACGAAAGAACTCCTCATGGAGGCGCTCAACGTCGCGAAGCTCGGCGGCGCCAGCTACGCCGATGCGCGCATCGCGCGGTACCGCGACAACCAGATTCTCACGCGCGAGCAGCAGATCATCAACGTCGTGGACCAGGACTCGATCGGGTGCGGCGTGCGGGCGCTCGTCGATGGGACGTGGGGGTTCGCGGCGACACGCACCATGACGAAAGCCGGTGTGGCCGGCGCGGCACGCGAAGCGACGGCCATCGCGAAGGCGAACCGGGTCGCGCGCGACCGCGCGGTGCAGCTCGTGCCGGCGCCGGCGCAGCCTAACGCGTCGTGGCAGACGCCGCACACGGTCGATCCGTTCAACGTGACGATCGAAGACAAGGCGGCGCTTCTGCTCAAGGCGAACGCCGAAGCGCTGAAGGTCGCGGGCGTGAAGTTCGTCGTCAGCGGCCTCTTCTTCCGGAAGCAGGAGCGCAACTACGCGAACAGCGAAGGGTCGGTCATCAACCAGATCGTGATTCAGAGCTGGCCGCTCATGCAGATCACGGCGGTCGCACCCGACTTCTCCGACTTCCAGAACCGCAGCAACGTCGTCGCGCCGATGGGGCGCGGCTACGAGTACGTCACGGAGTGCGATCTGCCGGGCCATGCGGCGAAGTGGGGGGAGGAGGCTGCCGCGAAGCTCAAGGCGAAGCCGGTCGAAGTCGGGCGCTACGACCTCGTGCTGCACCCGTCGCACCTCTGGCTCACGATTCACGAGTCCATCGGCCATCCGACGGAGCTCGACCGCGCGATGGGCTACGAGGCGAACTACGCCGGTACGAGCTTCGTTGCGCCGCCGGACGAATACCTTGGCAAGTTCAAGTACGGTCCCGCGTTCATGAACGTCCAGGGCGACCGGTCGCAGGTCGGCGCGCTTTCGACGATCGGCTACGACGACGAAGGGGTGAAGCCGGACGACTTCCTGATCGTGAAGAACGGCGTCTTCAACGACTACCAGACCACGCGCGAGCAGGCGAGCTGGCTCGGCGGCTGGTACAAGCAGCAGAAGCTCCCGACGCGGTCGCACGGGTGCTCGTATGCCGACTCGTGGGCGAGCGTCCAGTTCCTGCGCATGCCTAACGTTTCGCTCATGCCTGGCGAGCGCGACACCAAGTGGGAGGACCTCATCGCGGCGACCGATCGCGGGATCGCGATCGTGGGCGACGGGTCGTTCTCGATCGACCAGCAGCGCTACAACGCGCAGTTCGGCGGTCAGGTGTTCTACGAGATCCGCGGCGGCAAGATCGCGGGGATGCTGAAGGACGTCGCGTACCAGATGCGCACGCCGGATTTCTGGAACGCGATGGACATGATCGGCGGGAAGTCGAGCTACGAGCTCGGCGGCAGCTTCTTCGACGGCAAGGGACAGCCAGGCCAGGTCAACGCGGTTTCGCATGGCTCGGTGCCCGCACGATTCAAGCAGGTCAACGTCATCAACACCGGACGAAAGGCATGAACGGCGCGGTGGGGTCGGAGTCGGACGTCGACACTTCACTGTCGGTCCGGTAGAACGACGGACGTCCGACTCTGACCCCTTGGCGCAGCAGATGGACTCTGACCCCACCGCGCAGTTGCCTGTCATCACGATTGGGCCTGACCCTCTAGCATAGCTACCATGTCCTACCCGAAACGCTTGATCGAGACTGTCCCGGACGGTTCAGTCCTGAGCCGAGATGAGGCGAAGGCGCTGATCGACCGCGTCGTGAAGATGTCGAAGGCCGAGAGTGTCCAGGTGAACATCGGCGGCGGGTACTCGGCGAACGTGCGGTTCGCCGACAACCAGATGTCCACAGCGGGCGGCATCACGAACTTCACGGTCGTCATCCAGAGCTCGTTCGGAAAGAAGCACGCGGTCGTCACGACGAACGACGTCTCGGACGAGGCGCTGCGACGGGCGGTCGAGTCGTCGGAGAAGCTGGCCCGGCTCGCGCCCGATGATCCCGAAGCGATGCCGGCGCTGCCGCCGCAGCAGTACAACCAGGTCAACGCCTACTTCGACAGCGTCGCGAACCTAACGCCCGGCGATCGCGCGAAGGCGTCGCTGACCGCGCTCGAGCCGGCGCGAAAGGCGGGTGATCTCGCGACGGCGGGGTTCCTCATCACGAACGCGGCGTCCACCGCGCTCGGCAACGACAAGGGACTGTTCGCGTATCATCGCTCGACGAACGTGAACTACACGGTCACGGTGCGGACGAAGGACGGGACCGGCTCAGGCTGGGCTGGCGGCGAGCATAACGATTGGAACCAGGTGGACATCGCGGCAATCAGCCAGCGCGCCATCGAGAAGGCGAAGCTGTCGCGGAACCCGGTCGCCATCGAGCCGGGTCGCTACACGGTGATCCTCGAGCCGCAGGCGGTCGGTGACCTGGTTCAGCGCGTCGGCGCCTACGTCGCGGCGCGCACGGCCGACGAAGGCCGGAGTCCATTCTCGAAGCAGGGCGGCGGGAACAAGATCGGTGAGAAGATCGTCGACGAGCGCGTCACCCTGATGGCCGACCCGTTCGATCCGCGCGTGCTCGCGCAGCCGTTCGACGGCGAAGGCTTTCCGCTCGGCAAGCAGGTGTTCGTCGAGAACGGCGTGCTGAGGACCCTGTACTACTCGCGGTTCTGGGCGCAGAAGCAGGGCAAGACGCCGACCGGCGCGCCAACATCGTTCATCATGAGCGGCGGTGACACGACGGTCGAGGACATGATAAAGTCGACCGAACGTGGCGTGCTCGTCACGCGGTTGTTCTATCTGCGTGAGGTGGATCCGCGGACGATTCTTTACACAGGCCTGACACGAGACGGGACGTTCCTCGTCGAAAACGGGAAGATCTCGAAGGCGATCAAGAACTTCCGGTTCAACGAATCGCCACTGTTCATGCTGAACAACCTCGAGGCGCTCGGGCGACCGATCCGGCTCGGAGGCACGGAAGCCGGAGGCGCCGTGGTCGTGCCGGCCCTCAAGGTCAGAGACTTCAACTTCACCAGTTTGTCCGATGCGGTCTGAACGGGACGTGAACAGCGCTGGTAACTGAGAGCTGGAACTGGTTGCTGCAGGGTAACTGCAAACCCCTCGGGAAGTCACTCTCCGATGGAGAGGCTTCCCGAGGGGTCTGTTTTTCACTCTGCAGCAATCAGTTCCAGCTAACAGGAACCAGTGCTTTTCTGACCTTACGCTGCGAGCAAGCCGATAGGCCGCCAGTTGATAGCGTCAATCGAGTCCGACGGTACGAAAGCGAAGCGCGCCGGAGGAAAGCCTGCCACACCAATCTCGAGCGTGTCGCCGTCCTGCACCGTTACGTGCTTGCTCACCAACGAGAGCGCATCGTTGAACGACTCGCTCTGAACCACTCCCGCCTGCCGAATCTCGTCGGGGCTCTTGAGTGAAAATTCGAACCGTGTCATCTCGATATCCTCCTTCGCCGGAGGTCTATATGAAAATGCGTGGCCAACCATCGTCCTTCACTGGCGAACCACGCCGCTATCGTGACGGACCAGCGCGAGCCGCCAAGGATTCCCGCCCCCGGCGCTACCGCGGCCGATCTCGTCTTGGCTGGTACTACCCCGCTACAGCATTTTTGAGCCCGTACGGCGGAGGCGGTCCCAGGGTTTCCCAGGGCGTTCGCCCCCGTGTTCCGGCCTAACCCGCCCTTCCCTCCAGAAGTAACTCCGCCTCCAGGCTCCATGGTCGACTCGCGACCTGCCCGTGGTCGACTCGTACGCGTATATGCGGCGCTCGTTGGCGTCCCCGTCATCGCGCTGTTTGCGATCCTGCGCGTCGGAGAGAATCTCAGCGCGGGAATCGCCACCTCGAGCGCGGCCGACGCGGCCGTCGCTGCGCCGCCTGCGCTGCTGAGTGGCCTCCCGCTCCTGCTCACGCAGATCATCGTCATCCTGCTCGCCGCGCGCGTCGTCGGTCTCATCGTGCGACGCCTCGGGCAGCCACAGGTGGTCGGCGAGATGCTCGCGGGAATCGCGCTTGGCCCCTCGATTCTCGGAGCCTACGCGCCATCGGTGTCGGGCGTGCTGTTCCCGCCCGGCAGTCTCGGTTTTCTGAACGCGCTGAGCCAGGTGGGACTGCTCGTCTTCATGTTCCTCGTCGGACTCGAGCTGGATCCGAAACACGTGCGCGAGCGAGGGCGTGCCGCCGTCGTGATCAGCCACGCGAGTATCGTTGCCCCGTTTCTGCTCGGCGCGATGCTCGCGCTGTTGCTTTACCCGACGCTCGCCGGCGAGCGCGTGACGTTCACCGCGTTCGCGCTGTTCATGGGCGCCGCGATGAGCGTGACGGCGTTTCCCGTCCTCGCGCGAATCCTGAGCGAGCGGCGGCTGCTCCGAACTCCGACGGGTGCGCTCGCGATCGCGTGCGCGGCGATCGACGACGTATCCGCGTGGTGTATCCTCGCCGTCGTCGTGGTGATCGCGCGGGCATCTGGCGCAACCGCGCCGGCAGGAGGACTGCCGCTCTGGGCAACGCTGGGCGGATCGATCGCCTACGCCGCGCTGATGATGACGGTAGGTCACCGCCTGCTGTGCAGGCTCGAGGAACGTTACAAACGAGTGGGACGCGTCACGCAGGACATGATCGCCGTGCTCATGGTGACGATGCTCGCGTCCGCGCTCGTCACGGAGTGGCTCGGCGTCCACGCGCTCTTCGGCGCCTTCATCGCCGGCGCCGCGAGCCCGAAGGCGGAAGGCTTCGTCCACGCGATACTCGAGCGGTTCGAGGACGTCATGGTCGTGCTCCTCCTCCCGCTCTTCTTCGCGTTCACCGGACTGCGAACGGAAATCACGCTCATCAGCGGCAGCGCCGAGTGGCTGATCTGCGCGCTCATCATCGCGGTCGCGGTCGCCGGGAAGCTCGGCGGGTCGGCCCTCGCCGCGCGAAGCATGTCGATTCCGTGGCGAGAGGCTGCGGTGCTGGGCATCCTGCTCAACACGCGCGGCCTGATGGAGCTCGTGATTCTCAATGTCGGGCTCGATATCGGTGTCATCTCGCGCGAGCTGTTCGCGATGATGGTCATCATGGCGCTGGCAACGACGCTCATGACGACGCCACTCGTCGCGTGGCTCGCTCCGTCGGCCGTCGCATCAGCGGTCGACGCACGCGTAGCGGCGTCGCACTCCGCGTAACGTCATGGAAAACGGGACTGGCTGGGGCAACATGGTCGCGGCGATCGCGATCGTGCTCTTCCTCCTGCTGGTGCTCGCGGTCTTCATCCGGACGATGATGCTGTTCGGTGCGCTCACGCTGATGCCGCTCTCGCGCATGTGGCAGCGTCTCAAGCAGCTCGGGCGTCGTGAGCGCTGACACGCCCACGGGCGCCACCGCGAGCGGCGCCGCGTTTCCCCCCGCTCGTTACGCCTGGTACGTCGTCGCCATCCTCACACTCGCGAACGTATCCGCGTTCATCGATCGACAGATCCTCGGGCTTCTCGTCGGTCCCATTCGCCGAGATCTCGGCATCGGCGACGCGGAGATGGGCGTGCTCTACGGACTCGCGTTCGCGGCGTTCTACACGCTGCTCGGGCTGCCCATCGCGAGACTCGCCGATCGCGGCAGCCGGCGCGCGATCATCGGCATCGGGATCGCCGTGTGGAGCGTGATGACGGTGCTGTCGGGGTTTGCTTCGACCTACCAGCAGTTGCTGCTCGCGCGATTCGGCGTCGGGATCGGCGAAGCCGCACTCGCGGCGCCCGCGGCGTCGCTTCTCGCCGACTACTTCCCCGCCTCGCGCCGCGCGACCGCGCTCAGCGTGTATTCGCTCGGCATCTATCTCGGCGCGGGACTCGCGAATCTCGTGGGCGGCCTCGTCATCGCACGGCTCGGTGAGAACGCGACGATGACCGTGCCGGTCGCGGGAACGGTGAGCGCGTGGCAGGCCGTGTTCATGATCGTCGGCATTCCCGGGCTCGTCGTCGCGCTTCTGATGGCGACCGTCCGCGAACCAGTGCGCCGAGAGGTCGGCGCGGCGAGCGCGTCGGGACACTCGATTCGTGACGTGCTCGCGTACGTCGCCGACAACCGGCGCACGTTCATCTCGCACAACCTCGGCTACGCGCTGCTGGCGCTCGTGAACTACGGGACGGCTGCCTGGCTCCCCACCCATCTCATCCGCTCGTACGGGTGGTCGGCGGCGAAGGCCGGTATCACGTTAGGCACGCTCACCATGACCGTCGGCGTCGCAGGGATCATCGCCGGCGGGCGAATCGCCGACGCAATGCTCGCGCGCGGCCGGACCGACGCGAAGCTGCGCGTGGGCATCATTGCCTCCGTCGCGAACCTCGTGTTCGGCCTCATCTACACGTTGGCCCCGACGGCGGAGATCGCCGTGGCCGCGCTCATCCCCTACAACTTCTTCGCGTCGTTCGCGTTTGGCGCCGCGGTCGCGGCCGTGCAGGAGATCGTGCCGAACCGCATGCGCGCGCAGGCCTCGGCGCTGTTCGTCACGGTGATGACGCTCATCGGCCTTGGGCTCGGCCCGAGTGTGGTGGGAGTGCTCACGGAGCGTGTGTTCGGCGACGACGCGGCCGTTCGATACTCGCTCGCCGTGCTCACCGTCGTCGGGCTCGCCGCGTCCGCGAGCATTCTCGCGTCGGGGCTCGCCTCGTACCGTCGCAGCGTCGACTACCGCGCGGCGTGGATGAACACGGCTACCAGCGGAACACGCTGAAGACGTTCGAGAAGTCGTCGGTCCACAGCGCCACGTCCGACTTCGGCGCAAGCACGCGCCAGCCCGGCTGCCGAAGGAGATCGGCGTGATCCTTCGCGTTACGGGAGAGCACGATCCACTTCGAGTTCATCTTGAACGACATGGTATGCTCCTGCGTCATCGCCACGTCGGCCCCGACGATGCCGGCCATGCGCGCATCGCGTGCGAGCTCGACGAGCACCGGCTCGAGGTTCAGGTACCGGTTGCTGACGTGGAACGCTATCGAGCCGCCGGGCGCGAGCTTGCGCTGGTAGAGGGCGAGCGCTTCACGCGTCATGAGGTGCACGGGAATGGCGTCGCTCGAGAATGCATCGAGGATGATGTAGTCGTACGACGCGTCCGGCGCGTTGGCGAGCTGCAGCCGCGCATCGCCGATCACGATGCGCTTGGCCGGCGGACAGTCGCGAATGTACGTGAAGTACTTCGGGTTGAACGCGACGCGCTGGATCAGCGGATCGATCTCATAGAACGTCCACGTCTCATTGGTCCGCCCGTAACAGGCGATCGTCCCGGTACCGAGACCGACAATGGCAACCCGGCGGTTCGGGTTGTCGCGCATGAGCGACGCGAACGACTGCCCGAGCGGACCGTCGGTATGGTAGTACGTCAGCGGCTCTCGCGCCCATTGCGGGAAGATGCTCTGGCCACCGTGCGTCGTCGTGCCGTGCTGCAGCGCGTGGTGCTTCGGGTACGCAACCACGCGATAGACACCGAAGAAGCTGCGGCCGCGATAGATGAGCGTCCGATCTTCACCGCGGCCGAGCGCCGCCCCGACGAACAGCGCCGCGACGCCGAGCGCGAAGCGGATCGGGTGTCGCTGGAACAGCAGAACGACGAGCGCGTACCCACCGAACAGCCACACCGGGAACTTGGCGCCCCACGCGGCGGGCGGGAAACCGAGCCGCATCGCCATGATGATCACGACGCACAGTGCGACGGGATAGATGAAGTCGAGCTCGCGATCGACCGGACGGCGCGACACGAGCACAGGGCGCATCCCCGCCGCCAGGACGATGATGATCGGGTACTCGAGCAGCGAGTTGAAGATCTGCGGCGCGACGAGGACGTTGAAGATGCCACCCAGCACGCCGCCGACCGACATCCACAGATAGAACTCGGTGAGGTGCGAGACCGATGGCCTGTCCTTCGCGAGCTCCCCGTGACACACGAGCGCGGTGAGGAGGAACGCCGCGAGGTGCGTCGGCGCGAGTGCCGTCACGCTCCGCTGCATCGAGAGCGCCATCGCGACCGCGAGCATGAGCAGGAACGGCGGCTGCAGCCACACCGCGAACGCGTGGCGGAAAACCACCAGCCTCCGCGCGAACACGATCACGAACGTGAGCAGGTAGATCGCGAGCGGCACGATCCAGAGCAGCGGGATCGATGCGACATCCGTCGAGAGGTACGTCGTCACCGCGAGCAGCATGCTCGACGGCACGAACGACAGCAGCACCCATCGCACGCGGCGCGAGATCGTCAGCCGCTCGGCCGGTGCGCCGGCGACAGCGTCCCTCGTCGCCGTGTCGAGGGCGTTCATGTCGGCCACCGTTGCGTCTGCGGCGAACGGGCGTGACGCGAACTCGTCCGTCACGGGCCGACCCATGAGCCCGCGACGCACGACGAACGCGCAGAGCGCGATGAGCACGACCAGCGCGACGTACGTCGTCGTCCAGAGCTGACTCTGCTCGGCGAGTCGAAGTCGCGGCTCGAGCAGGAGCGGGTACGCGACGAGCGCGACCATGCTGCCGAGGTTGCTCGCGGCGTAGAGGAAGTACGGGTTCGCCGAGGCCGGATGACCCGACTCGGCGAACCAGCGTTGCAGCAACGGCGCACCGGTGGACAACATGAAGAACGGCGCGCCGAGCGAGACCGTCAGCAGCGCGGCGAGCCACCACACGGGCATGCCCGCCCCGCTCGGCTGCCAGCCCGACGCGACCGTGATGGGCAGCGTGAGGAACGTCAGCCCGAGCAGCACGAGCTGCAGCAGCGACTGTACACGCATGTCGAGCCACTTCGTCGTGACGTGCGCGTACAGGTAGCCCGCGAGCAACGCCGTCTGGAAGAACAGCATGCACGTGTTCCAGACCGACGGGGTTCCTCCGAGTAGTGGGAGGACCATCTTCGAGAACATCGGCTGCACGGCGAAGAGCAGCGCGGCGTTCACGAACAGCGTCATCGAGAAGAGCGCGACGACGGCCCCAGAGCGGGTCAGCAGGCGATTCACGCCCGGATGATATGGCCCCGCAACGGTTTCGGCAGGGGGGCGGTCGGTCGCCAGTTCCAGTGAAGTCAGACCATCATCTCCAGCGAGCAGGAATACGAACCGCCTGCGGTGTTGGCCGCGGATGGTCGTGGGTCAAGCTGAGCGTCAGTCGCTTGGTGAACAGAGACGAGCGGTGATATCGGTCCGCCACGTTTCTCGACCAATCGCGGCGGTTTTGCGACGCCCGAACCCATGGGCCCGGGCGATGACGCAGCCCAAGCCTCGTTGATCGCCACAGATCTCACACAAGAACGGAACGGTTCGCCGACCGGCCTCCGGCGCTCCTCGGGTACCCTGGTGGCTGCAACCGCCCAATCATGGAGTCACGATGAGTGCTCGTCATCACCTTTTTCTCGTGCTCGCTGGCGTGCCGGCTTTCGCGCGTGCGCAGCAACCTCAGCGTCCCGTCATCGACGGCGGCTTACCTCCCGGTCTTTACGCTGGAGCCGAGCGGTGCTGGTCGCCTCGAGATCGCGGTGGTCGCGGGCCGCGGACCGATTCTCTCTCGAGACGGACGCTTGCTCATCTACTCCACCGCAGGTTCCCCGCCCTCGTCCTCACCGCGTCAGCGCTCGATGGTTCGAACGTGCGGACGCTGACAGATGCGTCGGCGCCCGTATTCAACCCGGTCGAGTCGCCTGACGGACGTCTCATGGACGCCCTCGTTCTTCCCCGACGGTCGCATCGCGTTCCAGAGCGATCGCAGCGGTCGGATGGAGGTGTGGGTGATGAACGGGGACGGAACGGGAGCGAAGCAGATAACGAACTAGCCACTGGCTTTTCGCCCGCCGCCAGCGACCGGGGGTGAGTCGCTGGCAACCGAGACGTGAACGTTTCGGGGCCTACCGCTCGGATGCGACGCCATGTGCGCGATCCGCTGGATTGCGGCCGTTCTGCTGTCGCCTCTTATTAGAGCCGCGGCAGCGTAGCCGCGAGTGCGCGGCGCATCGACACGGCTGACGTCATCCCACGGCGCGGACCAGGGAACACCGATGATCAGATGCCGGGTGCTGGGCTCCGTGGAGCTCCGCGATGCGGAGAATGGCGACGTCAGCCCTCTCCTCGCGCAGCCCAAGCGCCTCGCGTTGCTCGTCTACATGCTCGTTGCGAACGGTGGCGGGTTCCATCGCCGCGACACGTTGGTCGGACTGTTCTGGCCGGAGCTCGACGAGACGCGTGCACGGGACAACCTGAGTCAGGCGCTCCGGTTCCTTCGTCAATCGCTTGGTACCGCGGCGATCCTGAGCCGCGGCCAGGAGGACGTCGCCGTCGACCCGGGACACGTGTGGTGCGACGTGAGCGCGTTTCGCGCGGAGATGGACGATGGCCGCGTTGCCGACGCGCTCGATCTCTACCGCGGCGAGCTGCTGCAGGGCTTCTTCATTACCGATGCGGCGGCGTTCGAGGAGTGGCTCGATGGCGAACGCACGGCACTCAGGACAGAGGCGGCGCGCGCCGCCCGTCAGCTCGCCGAGGACTCGGAGCGACATCAGAACCTGACACTGGCAGTGAAGTGGGGGCGGCGCGCGGTGGCGCTCGCGGGCGACGACGAGCGCGCGTTCCGCCGACTCCTCGCCCTGCTCGCGCGAGCGGGTGACCGGGCAGGCGCTCTCCACGCGTATGACGACTTCTCGCGGCGGTTGCGCGCCGAGTACGAGGCGGAGCCGGCGGCCGAGACGCGGGCGCTGGTGGAGCAGATTCGGCGTGCCTCTGGCGGTCTCGCCGTGGCGCAGGCCTCACCTCCGGCTCCGCTCTTTTCACCCCTTCCAGCGGATTCTCCATCGCCATCGCCATTCGAGGACCGGCCGGAGTCGTCGCGGCGCGATGACGAGCCGCTCACGGCCGGTGATGGACTCGCCAGCGGCCGCTATGTGATCGAGCGTCCGCTCGGGGCGGGCGGGATGGCGGCAGTCTATCTGGCCCGCGACGTTAGGCATGGTCGGAACGTCGCCATCAAGGTGCTCCGCCCGGACATCGGGACGCTCACTGGCCGGCGAGCGCTCCTGCACGAGATCCGGATCGCCGCCGCGTTGCAGCATCCGCACATCGTCCCGCTCTTCGACTCGGGCGAGAGTGACGGACGGGTGTTCTACGTCATGCCGCACATCGTTGGCGAGTCCCTGCGGGCACGCCTCGCCCGCGGTGAGCCGATGGCGCTTCGGGCTGCCGTTCGCCTGCTGCGCGAGGTCGCGAGCGCGCTCGCCTACGCGCATCGGAGCGGCATCGTCCACCGCGACATCAAGCCGGAGAACATTCTGATGACCGGCGATGCCGCGACCGGCGAGGTCCATGCGCTGGTGGCCGACTTCGGCATCGCGAAGGCGCTGGACGCATCGCTGTCGCTCGTGGGTCAGACGGCGGATGCCACGCGCGGCGGGTCCGTGCGCCCGTTAGGTACGCCGGGCTACATGGCGCCGGAGCAGGCCGCGGGCGAGCATGTGGATCGTCCCGCCGACGTCTACTCGTGGGGCGTGGTGGCGTACGAGCTGCTGGCCGGCGTACACCCGTTCGCCGGGCGCGGCTCGGCGCAGGAGTTGATGGCCGCCCACCTCGGCGAGCGCCCGACCCCGCTGAGCGCACGACGCGTCGATGTCCCGCCGCCACTCGCGACGCTCGTCATGCGGTGCCTCGAGAAGGATCCGGCGGCCAGGCCGGCGGACGGCGCGACGCTGCTCGACGCGCTCGAGAGCGCTGCGTCGTCGGAGAGTCCCGTGGTCCGCCTCTGGAAGCGCGTGCGGCCCTTCGGATCCCGGCGACGCGTCGCGGTCGCGGCGATCGCGACGACGGCCGTCGTCGGCGTCGCCGGCGCATGGGCCGCGCTGGGCGCGCGTCGCGATCCGTCGGCGGACGCGAAGCCGCCGGCCGCAGCGACGCCGCGCGGGGAGGGGCTCGACCCGTCGCACATTGCCGTGCTGTACTTCGAGGATCTCTCACCGGGTGACTCGTTAGGCTACATCGCGAACGCCATCACGACGTACCTCACCGACGAGCTCGCAGCCGTGCCCGGGCTCACGGTCGCGTCGCTGGACGCCGTGCGCCGCCTGCGACGCGAACCGATCTCGCTCGACAGCATGGCACGGTGGCTGGGCGTGAGGAGCCTCGTGACGGGGTCGGTCGCGAGCCACGACGACACGCTGGCCGTGACGGTACGTCTCGTGGACGGTATCAGTGGACGCCAGCTCGCGTCCGCCGAAGAACAGGCCGAGAGCCGCGATGTGTTCAAGCTCCAGCGCGATCTGGCGCTGCGCATCTCCGGCGTGCTGCGCGAACGACTCGGTCAGGAGGTTCGGCTGCGCGATGAGCGGCGTGGCACGCAGAGCGTCGAGGCGTGGAATCTCCTCGAGCAAGCACGCGCGTTGCGGGAGGCCGAGCTCTGGTTCGAGAGCTCCGTGCCCGATTCGCTGCAGCTTCAGTATTTCGTCCACGCCGATTCGCTGCTCGCGCGCGCGGAGCGCATCGACCCCAGGTGGGCCGCGCCCCACATCGAGCACAGCACGGTGGCGCACCGCCGGGCGACGTTCGAGGAGCGGCGTGCCTGGATGGGTAGCGGCGCCGGCCGCACGACCGGCGACGGCCGGCGCTCGCCCGAGTTCTGGCGCACCGAGGCGCTTCGGCACGCCGAGCGGGCGCTCGACGCGTCGCCCGGCAACCCGCGCGCGCTGCTCGCCCGTGCGCGGGCTCGCAACCTGGTGTGGCGCGCAACGCGGAACGCGCCCGATTCGATCGCTCGACTGATCGAGGCGGATCTGCGCGCGGCGGCCGAGGCGGCGCCGGCGTCAGGTGCGTGGTCGGACCTCAGCACGCTCTATCGCCTAACGGGGCGTTTCGCCGAGGCGGCGATCGCGTCGGATCGGGCGGTCGCGGCCGACGCGTTCCTCCGATGGTCGCAGGATGTGGTGCAGGAGCAGGTGGTGAATGCGCTGTTCCTCGGCCGCTTCGACGACGCTCGTCAGCGGTGTGCCGAAGGACAGCGCCGGTTTCCGCGGGATCCGCGGCTGCTGGACTGCGATCTCATCGTGTTGGCATGGACGGGCACTCGCGCCGCTGACGCCGACCGGGCGTGGCGGCTCATCGACCAGCACGAGCGCGAGGACCCGAGCGGGATGCTCGTGGCGACGCGAGGGTTCCGGCGGATGTATGTCGCGGCGGTCCTCGCGCGGGCCGGGCTCCGCGACAGCGCCGAGGCGGTGGTCCGGCGCACGCGTGCAGAGCTCGAGCGCCAGGGCAATGCGTCGAGCATCGACTACTGGGAGAGCCACGTGCACGTGCTCGCGGGCCGTCCGCGGGATGCGGTGGCGCGCCTAACGTCGTTTCTGGCGACGAACCCGGCCTACCGTGGGCTCGTCGCCAATACGCCGTGGTTCGCCCCGCTGCGCTCCGACTCGGCGTTCGCGCGCCTGGTTGCGGGCGCGCCATGACGGGTGTGGCTCGCCGGAGCGGCGGTGCGGAGAGTGATCAGGGCGAGGCGTTCTTCAGCTTGTTGGCGTCAACGAGGACGACCACCATGGTTCCCCGCCCCTGTCGCGTGAGCTCCTGCTGTACTGCCGCGACCTGTGCGTTGACATTGGAGGCTTTCGTTTTCCAGCCTGGGCTTGTCCGATCCGTGTACGATGCAACCGCCAGCATCTCGAGCTGCGTCAGCTCTTCGTCGCCGTCACTGCAGGTGATGCTCCCGTCGGGGTTCACGATGCACGCCATGGGGTATCTCGGGTTGTGAGTGACTCCGCCGAAGGCGCGGCATCGCGGTCCCCTCGATTGGCGATAACGATGAAGCGAGCTCGACCGTGTGTCAAGCGAGGGCACGCAAGCCACGACCGGATGGCGGTGCGCTGCGCCGGCATGGCTTCGGACACGGACAGCGACGGCCGACGCGCGGTCGCGTTATGCTCGCGCATCGGGTCATGAACGCGCGCACGCCGGTGTCGGGCTCGCGCCGCGACACGCGGACCCGTATCGTATGCGCCCATGTCCGCGCCCCATTTCGACCTCGCCGTGATCGGCAGCGGCCCCGCAGGACAGAAGGGCGCGATCGCCGCCGCAAAGCTCCGTAAGCGCGTCGCCGTCGTCGATCGGCGCGACATGGTCGGCGGGTGCTCGCTGCACCTCGGCACCATTCCGAGCAAAACGATGCGGGAAGCGATCCTGTACCTGAGCGGGATTCGCCAACGTTCGTTCTACGGCGGGGACTATCGCGTGAAGGAGGACATCTCGGCGCGCGACCTCGCTCATCGCGTGGACATCGTCCTCCAGCGCGAGATCGACGTCGTGAAGGCGCAGCTCAAGCGGAACGGCGTGACGACGATCAACGGGATGGCACAGTTCACGGACGCTCACACGATTTCCATCGAGGGCACGGACGGTCCGTCGACGATCACCGCCGACACGATTCTCATCGCGTGCGGCACGAGGCCGGCGGAGAGCCCGAAGATCGTGACCGATGGGCAGCGGGTGTTCAACTCGGACCAGCTGCTGCATCTGCCGCTCATTCCGCGCGAGCTCATCGTCGTTGGTGGCGGCGTGATCGGCATCGAGTACGCCGCGATGATGACCGCGCTCAACACGCGCGTGACGCTCATCGATCAGCGGCCGACGCTGCTCGAGTTCGCGGATCACGAGATCATCGAGTCGCTCTGCCACCATCTACGCGAAACCGGCGTGACGTTCCGGCTCGGCGAGCAGGTGACATCCGTCAGCGTCGAGGGCGACCGCGTCATCGCGCATCTCGAGAGCGGGAAGACCGTGAAAGGCGACGCGCTGCTGTACGCCGTCGGGCGCCAGTCGAACAGCGACTTGTTAGGGCTCGAGGCGGTCGGCATCGCGCCCGATGCGCGGGGCCGCATCGCGGTGAACGCGAACTACCAGACCGACGTGCCGCACATCTACGCGGCCGGCGACGTCATCGGATTCCCGGCGCTCGCGGCGACGTCGATGGAGCAAGGGCGGCTCGCGATCTCGCACATGCTCGGCGTCCCGGTGAAGACGGCGCCCCACCTCTTGCCATTCGGGATCTACACGATTCCGGAGATCTCGATGGTGGGACGCACGGAGCGCGAGCTCACGGCGAACAAGGTGAAATACGAGGTGGGCATCTCGCGGTTCAGTGAGCTCGCGAGAGCGCAGATGATCGGCGACGAGCGCGGGATGCTGAAGCTCCTCTTCGATCCTGACACGCTGCGTCTGTTAGGCGTGCACGTGATGGGCGAGAGCGCCACCGAGATCATCCACATCGGACAGGCCGTTCTGTCCATGGGCGGCACGATCGATTACTTCCGCGATACGGTGTTCAATTACCCGACACTCGCGGAGGCGTACAAAGTGGCTGCCCTCAACGGGCTGAATAAGGTCTAAGCACGCTCGCCGCAACCCGCTCGCCCGCCGTCGCCGCCGCGAAGTGGGGGACGCGGGCGCATCTGGCGTCCTCGCCAAGCTCGACGCGGAGGTGAGCGCGGCACTGCGGAGCTTCGACCGATCCGCAACCCTGCCCGGCACGCCCGCAGGGCGTTAGGCGCGCCGTGAGGGCGGCCACGCCGCCCGCACAGTCGGCGAAGGCGATGAGCGCGGTCATGAGCTGAAGTCGGGAGCTCATGGACCGACCGGGCACGCGTTCGAACGTCCTTTGGTCGGTGCAGCGTTGTTCGTAAACGCGGCCGATCCGTCAGGACACCGGGCATGGATCGTGGGCGGCGACGCAACCCAGTCCGTTCCGTCCACGTGCACACCGAACCGACTGAAGAGATTCGCGGTATCCACCGAGCCCACGCCGAACGGCAGGTTCGTCTCCTCGACGACGAGATAGCCGCCGGCGGGGATCGTCGTCCCGGACGGGAAGGTGAACTGTTGGCCGAGGAAATCGCGGCCGAACAGCATCCACCCCGAGATGTCGGCGGTGGATGCCATGAGGTTCACGAGCTCGATCCACCCGTCTCGCGCATCCCCCCTCGGCTGCACCTCGTTGATGCGAATCGCCGGTAACGCCGCGACCGTGATCGTGCGCCCACCCGTCACGCCAACCTCGCTCCGTGCAACGATGCGCGTCGTGCCCGCGGAGATCGCGAGTATGTCACCGGCCTGGCTGACGCCGGCCACTCGGGGATCATCGGAGGACCAGGTGAGGCGTCCGGTCTCGATCGGCGCGCCGTCCTCGTCGAAGCCCGACGCGCTCGCGGCGATCATCTGCCCAACCTCGATGGACGCCAGCTCGAGCGACACCGCGACGGTGGCGAGAGCGGGAGCTGGCGGCAACGTCACGCCCGAGTCGGAGCATCCGTCAACGGCCGCGATTGGCAGAAACACGAGCGTGATCGTCCGGAACGCCGTCAGGCGGCGGAAGCGCTGAAGCAATGCTCGCATCAGAGTCCCACCGAGATCTTCGAGTAGACGAACCGGCCGTTGAAGCCGAACGGCGAGATGCCGTTGTAGGGGAAGATCCCGAAGTTCGAGAGTCCGCCGTTCGCGGTGGCCGGGTCGCCCGGGTTCAGGTTCCGGTCCGGGTAGACGTCGAGCACGTTGTCGGCGCCGACGGTCAGGTTGTATCGGGAGCGCAGCGTGTACGACACGGCGAGGTCGGTGACCCACTTCGCGCCGTAGGTCTGGTCGAGCGTACCGGTGGCGTTCGTCGGCGTCGTGCCCGCCACGCGCACCTCACCATACCGCTGCGTTCGCGCCGTGAGCCCGAGTGCGCCAACGGCATAGTTGGCCGAGAGGATGAGGTTGTCGCGAGGATTGCCGTGCTCGATGCGAGTGCGCTCCACTCGGCCGAACAGGGTCTCCTGGAAGGCACGCAGCTCGGGCGGCGTCGAGTCGACGCGCGTGACCTTCACGACGTTGTGGTTGTATCCCGACGTCAGTCGCAGCACGCTGCTCGAGCCGATCGTGGCGTCATAGCTCAGCACGACGTCGACGCCGGTCGACCGCGTGTCGATCGCGTTCGAGAAAAAGCGGCCGCCGCTCACGCCGTTGAGGCCGGCGTTCGTGAACAACGTCTGAATCGCCGCGCCGGTGAAGTTGTCCGACAAGACGACGCGATCGTCGATCGTGATCCGATAAACGTCAGCCGTCACCGCGAGTCCGCGAGCCGGAGTCATCGCGACGCCGGCGTTCAGGTTCACCGACCGCTCGGGCTCGAGATCGCGCGCACCGAGGAGGCGCGCTTCCGCCGACGTGACGGGGAACGTCCGGATGTCGAACGGCACGCCGTTGATGAAGTTCGTCGCCGTGGACGAGAAGAACGCCTGGCCGAGCGACGGTGCCCGGAACCCTGTGCTCACCGCGCCGCGCAGCGCGAACCCGTCGGTGAAGTTGAACCGCCCGGCAAGCTTCCCGGTCGTCGTCGCGCCGAAGTCGCTGTAGTGCTCGAACCGCCCCGCGACGCTCACCAGCAGCCGAGAGGCGATCTCGCTCTCGAGATCGAGATAGGCCGCGCCATTTCCGCGATCGTGCGATCCCGCGTCGCTCGGGCGGAACCCGGGGAACACCTGCGATCCGGTCGGCGCGAGCCGGTTCGTCGGCTGCCCGTTCGCGTCGAGCACCTTCACACCACCGTCGCGATACGAGTCCGGCTCCCCCGCTCTGATCTCGTAGCGATCCGCCCGATACTCGGCACCTAACGCCACGTTGAGGCTGCGCTGCCACGGAAGACGGATGCTGCGCTGCACATCCAGGGTGGTCGTGGACTGGCTGAACGACAGCGTGCCCGCATCGAACGACGTCCCGGACGTCGGACCGAGCGAGACGTTGGCGCTGTTGTCGATGGTGAAGTCGAACGCGTTGCGGCCGTACGTCGTCCCGAGGTCCCAGCGCCATGCACCGAGCGTGCCCTTGAGGCCTAACGAACCGGACGCATCGTCGATGTCCGACTTGATGAACGGCAGGAACCCGTCGGGGTAGATCGCGCGCACGGTCCGGTCGTCGTTCGGGCGACGCCACATCCCAGCCGACGCGCCGCGACGGCGTCCGTACCCGCCGAAGCCGTACAGCTCGACGCGCTTCGCGAGCGCGTGGCTGGCGTTCAGGAAGAGCTGCGTGTCACGGTTGTAGGAATCGCCCTGCCAGAAGTGCATCTCGGCGGGGTCCGCATTGCGCGGATCGCCAGCGAAGTACTGTTGCCGGGTGTCCGGCAGTGATCGGTTCGTGCCGCTGCGATTCCGAACCTCACCGCCGACGTGGAGGAACCCGCGCTCTCCGAACGACCACCCGTAATTCATCCCCGTCGCGAAGACTTCGCCGTCGCGCGCCTCGCGCTCCGTCATCTGTGCCGGGAATGCAACCTGCGAGCTCGCGTCGCGATTGTACGTCGTGACGTTCTGACCCGCTTCGAAGCTCACGCTGCCCGGCGCATTGCCCTTGAGCACGATGTTGATCACGCCGCCGATCGCGTCGGACCCGTACTGCGCGGCGGCCCCATCGCGGAGGATCTCGATGCGGTCGATCATGCTCGCGGGGATGGCGTTCAGGTCCACCGCCTGTGCGCCGCGACCGACGAAGCCGTTCAGGTTGACGAGCGCGCTCGTGTGCCGGCGCTTTCCATTCACCAGAATGAGCGTCTGATCCGGTGCGAGGCCGCGCAGCGTCGCCGGTCTGATGTGATCCGTCCCATCCGCGACGCTCGCGCGAGGAAAGTTGAACGACGGCGCCACGGCCTGGATCATCTGCGCCGTCTCGGTACGTCCGGATTGACGCAGATCCGCCGCCGACAGCACATCGATCGGCACCGGGGCGGAGATGACCGTGCGCTGCTCACCCCGTGTGCCGAGGATCGCGACGCTCTCGAGCTTCGTCGTGAGGCGGGTCGCACGGAAGTTCTTCGTGGTGGTCTGGCCGGGGCTCACGGTCACCGACTCGACACTGACGGCATATCCGACCAGCCGCGCGCGGAGCTCGTATTGGCCGGCTGGAACCGTGAACTGATACCATCCGTCCGCGCGCGCGACGGAACCGCGCTGCGTTCCGGTCACCGATACCGTGGCGCCGGCGAGCGGCTCGCCGGTCGGCCCTGTCACTCGGCCCTTCACCGTTCCGATGTCCTGGGCGCGCGCGACGGTCGCGGAGACCAGGACGAGACTCGTCGCGGCGGCGCGCACGAACGTGCGACGTCGCTTCATCGAAGCATCCTCTCTTGTTAGGCGGAGCGCATCACGGCCGCGTGTCCGGGCCGGTGCGCGTTAGGGAATCGACCCTATAACGCAGCGACGCGCGGAAAGAGGCCATCGCGCAGGTGCGCCAGCGCCGCGCGCGCTTCGCGCACGTAGGGCTGCAGCTCGGGGTCCGCGGTTCGCCACGCCTTCACCACGAGCTCGTAGCTCGCGGCCGCCTCGGCGCGACGGCCGACGCGCTCGAACACGCGGCCGCGCTCGAACGTCCACAGCACGTCATCGACGCCGTTGCTGCACGTCGTCGTTCCCGGCCACCGGCGCTCGAGCCGCTCGGCCGCCTCGCGATACCGGCCGGTCGCCGAGAGGAGCTGCACGAGCGGCAGCCGGTTCTCGTGCCAGCACTCGTACAGCGTGTCCGTCGTCGCCATGAACTGTCGCAGTGCGCTCGACGTATCGCGCTTCGCGAGCGACAGATACGCGCGGCCAATGGTCGCGCTCGAGCGGTACATCGCATGCATCGCCGGGGACTTCGCCCGCGTCGCTGCACTCGTGTATGCCTCCACGTACGCACGGATGGCCGACGTGTCGCCGTCCGTCGCCCACCAGCCGTACAGCTTCGTGATTCGTGTGCGTGGCGCGAGCGCGAGAATGCGACGGAACTCGGCGCGACTCGAGTCGGCCGGCACCACGCCGAACCGCGCCATGTTGTACCGCACGACGGGGCGCAACCCGTGCGCGCCCATCGATGCGAGCCGGTCCGCATCACGGAGGCGCCCGCGGAACTGGAGGGCGTTCACTGTCTGCCTAACGGCACACGACGCCCGGGTTTTCGACGTCTCGATCGGCTCGCGGCGCGCGAGCGCCTGGCCGATGCGGACGATCGTCTCCGTGGAGTCGGGGATGTGCTGGAAGAGTGTCGCCACCTCACAGAGCGCGTCGGGCGACAGGTTCTCCACGAGATGAGCCGCGTCGACCGACGGTGCTCTCGCCGCATCGAGCAGGACGTCCGCAAGACGGATCAACTCGGATCGCGGACCCGACGGCGCAAGGGCGAGGTACGACCGGATGTACCGACGCGCACTATCGGCGCCATAGAGATACGCCGCCAGCGCGATCGGCCGCACGTACGCCGGCGCGAACCCCGAGTCGAGCCCGATCGCACGATCATACCGCGCGAGCGTCGCACGATCGTCGACCTCGCCCCACACGACGTCCCGGTCGTACTCCGCTCGCGCCTCGGCATGGAGGAACGTGAGCTCCGGGTCGTTCGGATACTGGCGCAGGGCGGCGACGAGCGCATCGCACAGCTTCTGGAAGAGCGCCTCCTCGTCCGCGTAGTGCCCATCCCCCAGGGCGCGACGCCACGCGAAGTACGTCTCGGCCGACAGGGAGTCGATCGTGGCCAGCATGCGCTCGCGCGGGCCGAGCCCTCGCGGGTAGTAGCTCGCGCGGCGCATCAGCTCGTAGGCCGCCGAATCCGGAATCTCCTTCGTGTCGCGCCAGCGACGAACGGAGGCGAGACGGTGATACGCGAGCGCGAACGTCGTGTCCAGCGCCAGCGCGCGCTCGAAACGCGTCTGCGCGGAATCCCACCGGGCGGCACGGTAGAACTGCTCGCCCTGCAGGTACGCCTTGAGCGCGACGAGCGACGACGTGGGTGACGACGTCGCGTTCGCCATGTCGATGCGCCGCGTCTCCCGCAGCTGGCGAAGCACGGCCAGCGTCAGCGAGTCGGAGACGCGGTCGATCCGGTCCGTGAGATCGCGCTGCTCGAATTCGGCAATCGTGCGACGATTCGCGACGTCGAGGAGCTTGAGCGTCGCGCGAACCGAGTCGCCCGCCGCCAGCAACCCACCGAACAGCACGAGCCGCGCGCCGGTCGCTCGGCCTAACGCCTGGGCCGACTCCACGTCCGCGCGGCCCTGCCACCGGCGGACGACGATCGAGGCCGGCACCGCCCTGAGCGCGCCGGCGCCGTCGAGGCTGCGCGAGATGACATCGACGAGCCCTTCCTTCCATAGCGCGAGCGACGGCGCCTCGGCGTCGAACGGAGCGACGGCTATCAGGTCATCGTCCAGGGTCCGAGCGGACTGATGGCGCCAGAGTCCGAGCGTCGACACCGCCAGCGCAGCGATCGAGGCGACCGTCAGCCCGGCTCTGCCCAGGCGCCGGCTCGCCGCTCCTCGTACGGCGGCGTTCAATGCCTGCGCGAGCTCACCGGCCGTGCGGAATCTCTCGTCTCGCGACGGCGCCATCGCGCGCAGGACGATCTCGGCGAGCTCGCGCGGCACGTGTTCGTGCAACGCGGCGGCATCGGGGCCCGTTCCCGCCCGGGCAGCCTCGACCACCTGCATGCGTGACGCGCGAGTGAACGGCTGCGCTCCGGTGAGCATCTCGTAGAGCACGCAGCCGAGCGAGTAGATGTCGCTGCGGCCGTCGACATCGCTGAGCCCGAGCGCCTGCTCCGGGCTCATGTACGATGGCGTTCCGAGGAACGACGGCTGTCGCGGGAGCTCCCGGTCGCCGGCGATCGAGATCGCCCGCGCAATCCCGAAATCGGCGATGACGGCGTGTCCCTCGTGCAGCAGGACGTTGCCGGGCTTGACGTCGAGGTGGACGACGCCGCGCCGGTGTGCGTAGTCGAGCGCCAGGGCGATTTCACGCCCGAGCTGCACGGATTCCTCGATCGTCAGCTTCGGCTCGCGGCGGAGCCGGTCGCGGAGCGACTCGCCAGCCGCGAACGGTGTGATGAAGTACAGGAACGATATCGCGCTGTCGTCCTCCGATGTCACTTCGCCGGAGTCGTGCAGCGGCAGAATGTGCGGATGCGAGAGTCCGGCGGCGATCTCGATCTCGCGCGCGAACTGCTCGTGCCCGATGATCTGCGCCACCTCGGCGTGCAGGGCTTTCACCGCGACGCGGCGTCCGTGCTTCGTGTCGTCGGCGAGGTAGACGGTGGCCATCCCACCGCGGCCGATCTCGCGCACGATGTGGTAGCGGTCCCCGAGCACCATGGGGAGCACGGGCGTCGTCTCGGCGAGCAGTGGCCCGTAGGTGACCGCGGCGGGATCGCCGAGGATCGTGTCGGCGAGCTCGCAGGCGGCGAGCAGCTCGCCGACCTCGGCACGCAGCGTCGCGTCGCCGAGGCAGGCGTCGTCGAGGAACTCGGCGCGCAGGGGCGGGGCGAGCTCGAGCGCCGCGTCGAGCAGCGGCTCGAGCACCGACCACCGTTCCCGGGACATCGAGTCGAGCGTCATCGAGACCGGGGGTCTGCGTTCGGCGAGACGCCGCTCCGGGGCGCATCGGAGCCGAGCGCCTGGTAGAGGAGACCGCGCGCCTTGATCCAGTCGCGCCGCACCGTGCGGACGGCGATGCCTAACGCCTCAGCAGTCTCCTGCTCGGTCATGCCGCCGAAGAAGCGACACTCGACCACGCGGGCGAGCCGCTGTTCGATCGCCGCGAGCCGGTCGAGCGCCTCATGGAGCTCGAGCAGCGAGTCCGCCTGGGTATCGGCGGCCGAGACTTCGTCGTCGAGCGTGACGTGGCGGTGCGGACCGCCGCGCTTCTCTGCCCTGCGCCGCCGTGCCCGGTCGACGAGAATGTGTCGCATCGCCACCGACGCGACACCGAGGAAGTGGGCGCGGTTCCGCCAGTCGGCGCGGTCGGCGCGCGAGAATTTCAGGTAGAGCTCGTGGACGAGCGCGGTTGTGGACAGCGAATCGCTCGGCCGAATGGCCAGCTCGCGACGAGCCGCTCGGCGAAGCTCGTCGTAGACGAAGGGCAGGATTTGATCGAACGCTTCACGCTTGCCGGACCGGAGATCAGCGAGTAGCTGCGTGATGCTCGTCGCGTGTTCGTCGGGTGCGGGCGAGCGATCGATCGCGGGTTCATGATCAATCATCGCTGGCAAAGACCGACCGCTGACGTGAGGGAGCGAGCCGCGTCCGATCGGGTCAGGGCATTCGATCGGCGCACACTCTGCGTCGGGCGGTTCGACGCGAATGATTACCCGGGGTCTGGTGGGCCGCAACGCTGACCTTTGGCGGGGGTCGGCGCTGCGCTCCGGGCACGGGAAACGGTGATGGCGAGTGGACGTGGGCATGGATTCTAACGCTTTGAGGGCCGGTCGATTTGCGATTTCCTGCCCGGCATGAACCCACCAGTCGACTGAAGCGCCAGAGGTCCACTATGGCCTTCCGGAGAACGCAGCCCGCTCGGAAAACAGGCCATCGGGTGTCCGCCGCCGATGTCCGGAATCGACCGGTTTTCGCCCAGTAGAGGGTACGAACCCTTTACCAGGAGCCTACCATGTCCAACATTCCGGCGCCTGCCGTCGGCACCCGACTGGCCGTGGCGCTGCTCGTTCTCGTCACCTCGGCCTGCAGCGACCACGCGGCGACAGCACCCGAGATCGCGGCACTCGCGCCGCTCGCGGCGAAGAACGGTCCGAACGCCGCACCAACAACGGGGCGCATCTTCTGCGCGCGCGAGGCGACCGGCACCATGAGTTGTACCCGGTCAATCCCGATGGCACGGACCTTCGTCGTCTGACGTACACGACCGGTCGCGAAGACAATCCGTCGATCTCGAACGACGGCAGGAAGGTCGTTTACATCAAGCAGGAGCCGGCGGCGCGCAGGAGATCTGGACCGCTAACGCGGGCGGGTCTCAGGAGTCGAGCACGCTGAAAATGCGTGTAGCGGTGATGGACGCGAGATGATGCCGACATCCTGAGCGGTGTTCAGGATGACGCGCTGGCGTGATAACCGAACGCGACGCGGCGGCCGTCCGGCGAGAATCGAGGCCGGTAGAACGGCGGCGGCTTTGCGGTGCTCACGACCGGAGATGAGACCGGCATGTACGGCGTCCCGTCGTGGTCGCCCGATGGCACTCGCATCCTTTACAGGAATGCCACGAGCCTGATGTGGATGTACGCGAACGGGTATGGCGCGACGCCTATCGTCTCCGCGCTGGACCCGAGCGGGTGGTCCTGGTCTGGCTGACGGGCGGCGTGTCATTCCGAGCGTAGCGAGGAATGGCGGTCGACCAGCGAAACGCGCGTGTCACCCTGAGGCGTCAGGCACTTTTGTCATCCTGAGCCGTCAGGCGAGGATCCTCATCGTCCCGACCGAGGGCCCTCTGCCGGGACGACGAAGATCCTTCGCTGCGCTCAGGATGACAACGCTCTCTCCCGGGACGACGAAGATCCTTCGCTGCGCTCAGGATGACATCGCGCTGCCGGGACAACGAAGTACTTCGCCGAGCGAAGGATGACTCCTCCGTTCGTTCGTCGCCGGCGCTCTCGAGGGCAGGACACGCGCTCTCAATCGGAACGCAGCGAGAGCATGGGATCCGCACGACTCGCGCGGCGTGCCGGGAGCCACGACGCGAGCACGCCGGTCGCCGCCAGCAGGATCGCGACGCCGATGAACGTCAGCGGGTCGTTAGGCGCGACGTCGTAGAGCAGCGTCCGCAACAGGCGGGTGGACGCGATGGCCGCCGCGCCGCCGGCGACGAGTCCCGCCGCCAGGAGCCGCAGCCCGTCCCGGACAACGAGCCAGCGCACCTGCGAGACTCGAGCGCCGAGGGCAATGCGAATCCCCATCTCGCGCGTGCGCTGCCGCGCGGCGTGGGCGAGCACGCCGTACACGCCGACGACCGCGAGGACGACGCCGACCAGCGCGAACATGAGCAGCAGCGTCGTCAGGAAGACGGCACGCGCCATGGACTGCTCGCGAACCGACTCCATCGTGCGCATGGAGTACACTGGAGCCATCGGATCGAGCTCCCGGAAGAGCGCGCGTACGGCGGGTGCCAGCGCTGCCGGATCGCCGTCGGTGCGCAGCAGCAGCGAACCGCTCCGGTGCGGCGACTGCAGCATCGACTCGTAGACCTCGGCGTTAGGCGCGACGTCCAGGGCCCGCGTCCGCTCCGAACCGACGACGCCGATGATGGTGTACCAATCCGTCTCCGGTGTCGGCGCTCGCGTGAACGCGATTCGCTGCCCAATGGGATCCTGCCCCGGGAAGTACGAGCGCGCGAGCACGTCGTTGATGATCACGACGAACGGGCTGCCTCGCGTTTCCGCCGGCGTGAACAGGCGGCCCCGCAACACGGGGACCCGCATCGTCGTGAAATACGAAGGCGACGCGAGGCGGTGCATGACCATCGTCCCGTATGCGTCGGCCGGCCGGCCCGCCGCGATGTAGTCGCTCGTCCAGCCGTACCCACTGAGCGAGACCACGCCTGTGGTCGCGGCACTCGTCACGCCCGGGATGCCCCGAGCGCGCTCGAGCAGTTGGGCGCTGACCGCTTCGATCTTCGCGAAGGTGTCGTGTTCCGGGCTCAGCGCATAGCTCACGGCGAGCACGCCGCGCGCGTCGAAGCCAGGGTCCACACGCCGCATGTGCCATACGCTTCGCACGAGCAGTCCGGCGCCAACAGTCATGAGCAGCGCAATCGCAACCTCGGCCACGACGAGCCCGTTCGCCCACCGGCGCACGTGGCGGCCCCCGGCGATCGAACGGCTGCCACTGCGCAGCGCATCGGCCGGGTCGCGACGATGCATCCACAGCGCGGGCGCGATACCGAACAGGAGCGCGCTCGCGATCGTGATCAGCACGACATAGGCGAGCACGCCCGTGTCGACACCGAAGTGCCGGACCGGCAGCATGCGTTCGGGCTGCAGCTTCACGAGCAGCTGTGTCCCCGCCCACCCGACCGCCAACCCGCATGCCCCACCGACGACCGACAGCACGACGCTCTCGGCGAACGCCTGCCTGACGAGTCTCGAGCGTCCGGCACCGAGCGCGAGACGCAGCGATGCCTCGCGCTGACGGCCGGTCGCCTGAACGAGCAAGAGGTTGCCGACGTTCGCGCAGGCTATGCCCAGGAGGAGCGCGACGGATGTCAGCAGGACGAGCAGCGGGAGCCGCGTCGATCCGGCCACGGCCTCCGGGAGCGTTTGCATCGTCGCGACCGCGTACCGGTTGAATGCCGGCCGCTCGCGCGCGAGGCGTGCGCTCACGACATCGAGCTGCGATCGCACCTGCTCGTGCGTGACGCCGGGCCTGAGCCGCGCGACGACCCGCAGGTAGTGCGCCTCGCGAAAACCGTCACTGGTGCGGAACTCTTCGGTGAACGCGATCGACCGCCACACGTCGACGTCTTCGTGCGGGTAGTCGAAGCGGGGCGGCATGACGCCCACGATCTGCACGGCCATTCCGTCGAGCGTGACCGTCGTGCCGACGACCGACGCGTCGGCGCCGAAATGCTCGCGCCATGCGCGGTCGCTGAGCACGGCGACGTGGCCACTCGTCGCCCAGGTCTCCTCCTCGCGGAGCGTTCTGCCGAGCGCGGCGCGGACGCCGAGCACGCTGAAGAAGTTGCCGCTCACGCGTTGGGTGTTGAGCAGCCGGAGGTCGCCGCGCCCCGCGAGCGAAGACGGTCCATACCCGCCGATGTGCGCCATGGCCTCCTGAAATCCTGACACACCGGCGCGCCAGTCGAGAAAGTCCGCGGGCGTCGCCCCGTCGTGCTTTCCGGTTTCGCGATCGTACGATTCGATCGCGACGAGGCGATCGGGCTCGGCAACGGGAAGCGGCCGGAGGATGACCGCACGTACCGCGGAGAAGATGGCGACGTTCGCGCCGATGCCGAGCGCCAGCGTGATCACGGCTGCCCCAGCGATCCCGGGCGTTCGGTGAATCGACCGCAAGGCGAAGCGCGTGTCCGTTGCGAAATCCGCGACCCACTTTATGCGGCGCGCGTCGCGGTGATCGTCGCGCGCCCGTTGCGTGCCGCCGAACTGGACGAGGGCGGCACGCCTGGCTTCGGCGGGTGTCATCCCGAGCTGGATGTTCTTCTCGGTCTCTCGCTCGAGATGATAGTCGATCTCCTCATCCAGCTCGCGATCGACGTCGCGTGGCCGGAGCAGAGCACGTATCCGTGCGCGAAGACCGCGGACCAGACTCATGGCTAGCTCCCGGTGCATCCGAATGATGTGTGTGCGCCGGGACTCGGCCAGGCAGGGTCTATTGGGCCGTCCGCGCGCGGTCCGCGAAGATACCGAGTCTCCTGTCGGAACTCAAGAGGAGAGCGACGATCACGGATTTTCGTCGGACGGCTCGATCCGATCGAGCATCGCCCGAACCTCCGGGTCGGCATTCGCCCATGCACGCCGCGCGTGGTTCGCGTACACCGACGCGCTGTCCGGCTGCCCGGCTCCGCGAAACGCGATGGCCATCCAGAAATCGACCTCGGTGCGCGGGAGGTAGCGACCCATCGCATCGGGGTGAACCGCGTACGCCTCGCGCAGCATGACGATGGCATCATCGGGCCGACCGCACGTGAGCTGCACCTTCGCGAGCTCGAGGACACTTCTCGTCCAACCTCCCGCCGCTACCCACCTCGACTTCCGGAACTCCAACTCGGCGCGCTGCATGTCCCCGGTCCGCTGCGCAATCAGTCCACGAACGTGATGGTGCAGCAGCCAATCGCGTCCGTAATAGCTGCGCGCACCGACGCGTTCGATGGAGTCCGCGAGTGCCGACAAGGTGCCGAGGTCCGCATGCTCCGCCAGCGCGTCCGCGAGCAGCGCGTGATGCCACGCGAACGTGCGCGCGTTGCCGCCTTGATACCACGATTCAGGGGTGCCTAACGGATGGAACGCTTCGTACACGCGCCGAGCGCCGCGGAAGTCACCGATGCGCGCGAGCCCATTGGCTCGGATCAGCTCGAGAAAGTCCAGCTCGGGAAACCTGACGATCGCGCGCTCGATGGTGGTGTTCGATGCCCGGAACTGTCCGCGCTCGCGCTGGATCATGACGGCGAGATCGGCCGCGTGTCGCTCCAGCGCGCGAACACCTGCTGCGTTCCACACGGCGACCAGTGAATCCGCGGCATCGAGCTGACGGCTCATTATCAGGATCCAGCCCAGCTGCCGCGCGATGTGGGGATCACCGTTGGACAGCGTGAGGGCGTGGCGCGTCGCGGCGATGGCCTCGTCGTAGCGCTGTCCGTACGCGAGCACGCGCGCGAGACCCGCCCGTGCGACCGGCATGTCCGGAACGAGCGCAACCCACCGACGTGCGGCGCGCTCGGCGCCGCCCAGGTCGCCCTGGACGAGGCGGGCTTCGACCAGCGAGGTGAACGCGGAACACGGTGCGCAGGGGCCCTGACCGGCTTCCATCCCTAACGAGTCGAGGGCCAGCAGCCGGTCGAGCACGCGCGCCTGGTCGCCCCAGCGTCCCTGGTTGGAGAGCACGTCGGCGAGCAGGATGTAGCCCCGCGTGTCGCGCGGGTACCGTGACACGAGCATACGAGCGAGCTGCTCGCTCCTCTCGCGCTCGCCGCGAAGCTGTGCATGCCACGCTTCCCACTCGAGCCGATCTCGTTCAGTGACGCGGCCGCCGCGCCTGCGAAGCGCAGCGTCGAGCGTCGTGACGGTCGCGTGCTCGTTCGTCTGGAACGCGTGGATCAGGCGCGCCAGCACCGCGCCCGTGAACCCGGAGTCGATGGCGATGGCGGCGTCCAGCTCGGGGAGCGCGTCATTGACTCGCCCCTCGGACGCGATCTGCATGTAGCGCGTGAAGTGCTGGTACGCCGCGATGCTCGGCGTCTCGAGGTCGGCGAGCGACGGCCCGGACCCGGTCGACCCGATCGCGTCGAGCAGATGGACGGCGGCCTGGTCGACGAGCGTCATGATGTCGCGCTCGACGGACACGTCGATGCGACGCACTCGACCGTCGGGGAGGGTCCGGACTTCGAGCTCCAGCACCGCGTGCTGTCCGGTGCGTGCGATGCCGCCGCTCACGATGACGCTCGCGCCGACGCGGCGGCCGAGGTCGAGGAGCTCGTTAGGTGGGAGGGGGTGGCTTACCCTGCCGGCTCGCAGCCGAATGGCGCGCATCTGGGCCGGGGGAACGACCTCGAGGTCGATGCTGCGCGAGAGCTTCGCGGCGAGCATCTGTGGAAGCCCGTCGGCGAGCCAGGCGAGGCTGGTGTCGGTGCCGATGGGCTCGACGGCGGCGATCGCGACGACGGTGGACGAACGGGGTGCGGCGGCGGTGGACTGGTTTGCTCCGGCCACGAAGGCAGCCGCGACGACAACGAGCGAGAGGAGTCCGAGGGCGATGTGGGGGCGAGGATGACGGCTGGACGCCGGGAGCGGTGGATTGATGCGGGACGCGTTCGATTGGTGGTGGATCCGAGCCGAAGCGGCATCAGATTCTGAAGTCGGGGGGGGCCCCCCAGCCGATACTGCCACGCGCTCGCGCCGCCTCGCCGCAATCCTCGCCGCGACCGCGGCAACGCGCG
>Ga0075430_100000350_pt1 | contig 33503 bp, 36 predicted proteins | sample RhiMetdeltSRZDD4_FD_75294 | JGI IMG/M metagenome (GOLD analysis project Ga0075430, IMG submission 75294) | Populus rhizosphere microbial communities from Tennessee, USA - Rhizosphere MetaG P. deltoides SRZDD4 | ecosystem: Host-associated > Plants > Roots > Rhizosphere > Soil | place: USA... | reverse complement strand
TTTAAGGAAAGTAGACTGATGAATAATCCGAGAATAAAGTGTGGAGGGGGGACTCATGCCAACCAGATCCGTCTCACCCCCCGGCGATCGCGGCCTCCACGCCGGCATCTGGTGAGACCAACCTGCGAAAGATCAGAGACGATTACGCCCTCTACTTGCCCCTGCTGGTGGTGGCATCGCGCCCGCTAGACGCTGCGCCTGTGTAAGAATCGGCCGGTTCCGGAAGCGACCAGCCGACCTCACAATCCTTCCCAATAAGCCTCACTATCTGTCCCTGCAGTACTTGCGTGGACAGTGACTATCCTTACTGGGCCGTGGTTTGCTTGCCGGTATTGAGGGATAGGTTGATCGAAATCAATGTGCCGGCCATAGAGGGCATTTGTCTCGAGACTGGCAATTCCCATGATCCGTCAGGTGAAGCGAATGATGTTTGCTGGAACGTAGGATGTTGCATAAGGCTATCTTTTATGGACCTAATAGCTGAGCGAGTCGCATGGCGAACAGAAAAGGAGGGGGACCTATGACTCCAGAGTTGCCTCAGCCGGCAGGGCGTCCCACTCGTATTCTGATCGTGGATGATTTCTCAGCATTCCGGAAAGGCGCGCGGAGCCTCCTAGAGGAGAGCCCTGGGATCGAAGTGGTTGGGGAAGCTGAGGACGGCTTGACGGCCACTCAATTGGCCGAGACGCTGCGTCCCGATATCGTGCTAATGGATGTACACATTTCACGTGTGGATGGCGTGACAGCGACCCGCCTGATTAAGGCGCTGTTGCCACGAACGGCGGTCATCGGGCTCTCGGCCATCCCTACCCCTGATGTTGCGGCTGCGATGCTTCAGGCCGGCGCCCGCAAGCTTATCCCCAAGGGGCAGATCTACTCGCAGCTATTACCAGCCATTCATGAGGCAATCAGTGACCGACCACCACCGAGCCTTCCCGAGAAGAAATAGATGCTTCCGTTACCAGGGCCCCTCCGTCGACACGCTTCCGATCAGAACGACCGAAGCTCGGGTCTGGTCAACGGCCCTTCTTGGCGGCCTTTGCGGCGCGTTTCTCCATCATGGTCTTGGCTGGTTTTTTCTTGGTGTTTTTCTTCCGATCCATCCCCTTAGCCATACCGAATCCTCCTCTGATGGTTGCGAGAGTCTGTGCCGTATCGGCATAATCGCCGACTCTTCATACACGTAATCATGACAAAAAGGAATAGGGGCGAGGCATCACTTTCGTATCCAAATGGGCGCGGAGCGCAGCGATGCGCACAAGTAGCGTCAGCTCATGAACACCTATCATTCTGATAGTCGCAACAAGGCGAGAAAGAGAACCAGTTCCGTTCTTGGCATCAATGGCTCTCCTGTGAAAAGAGGACGAGCAGCCAAACTCCTGAATGAGGCCCTGAAGGCGAGCGCGGCAGCAGGCGCCACGACGAAGCTCGTTCACCTTGTGGATTATGAGAAGGAACTGTTTACGCTCAGCCATGTTGCTCGGCCGCCAAGTCTTATGACCAAGCTTTTACGCGACGTTCGAGTGGCGGATTGCCTTATCTTGGCTACGCCGGTGCATTGGTTCGGCGTGAGTTCCCTCATGAAGAACTTCCTCGATCACCTGTCGACATTGGAAGCCAATCATTTTCTGCTTGAAGGCACTGTCGTGGGATGCATTGCTGCCCTGGAGGAGGATGGCGGCATGAAGGTCGTGTTAGACATGGTGGGGCCACTGAGCCATATGGGAGCGATGTTCCCGCCTTACGGTATGTTCTTCTGCAATAGGAATATGTCGCAGAAGTCTGAACACAAATGGATGCTCGAAGATCACAGACTCTTAGGGACGAATGTCGTACGACTCGCCCAGGCAACAAAAGATAGGGATTGGGGGTACTGAACGTTGACCATTGATTTAATGATCCAGTGATTCATTCTTTTCATGTGATACGAATAACGAGAGTCGAGAGACACAGATGGGACGTTGGCAAATGGTCTATCGGACGATTTAGGATCGCGAGAGCAGCAGGACGAAGATCGACAGACACAGTATGATAGTCGCCACGAGGATGAGCCAAGCTATTTTCAGAGACCGCTTCGTCGCGCGGACTGTAGTCTCGAGTTTCTCGATCGCCTCCATCTGGGCCGCAAGGGTCTGCACGTGAGCGTGGAGCCGTTTCTGCAATATTGCCAGGGAAGGTTCATCGAGGTCGTTTTCTGCTTGGGAAGGGGTCGTGCGTCGTCGCTCTAAGCTTTTTAGCAGCTCGGGCGCTTTATCGATTACGACCGGCATCAGCTTTTTCAAGAGGTATAGGGCGGTCGTCCATGGAATGGTCACGTCTGGTTGCTTTCGTTATCGGCCAAAACAGAAGGACGGAAGAGTGGCCGCTGTGGCCTGCGCCCGTTCGGGCGATTCCATTCTTTACCTGCACTTCGCCCGTTAATCAAGACATGTCGCCAGCGAATCGTGTGGGTACTCTGGAACCCTGACAGGACAGAGAGGGGACCTCTTGTTGTTCGATAGTACGACAGTGGCAGATCCAATTGAATAACGCTCCCAGAGCTGCTACGAAGCTGCTGTCGTCTGAACGGAATGGAGGCATGCCGCGATGAATTGGCAGGAGATCGAACAGAAGCTGCCCAGCATGAATCAGGAACAGTTGATCGAATCATTGAAGATGTGCCTGCGGCTGATTGAACGGCTGGAAGGCGAACTCGCAGAGGGTGCGCGCAAGCTGGACGAAATGACGGCGCTGGTGCGGAAATTGTCTGAAGCAAAACAGTGAACGACGGATGCTGAACCTTCTCAACTTCCTTCAAGCTCCTTTCGCCCGTGAGCGTGACCGGATCAGGAGCGAGATCATCAGCCCGTCCCTTTTGTCTTACTGGCTCCCGGATCATTCATGTTGCTTCCTGTATTGGCCGGGTAGCTTGACCGGCGCCGGCAGAAGCGAAACGATGGCGGTCAAACGAGAGCGCCGGTCGTGGCGCCGGTGACTGAGACAACCATGTCCCAACCACCGGGGGAGATGTGACTGATCTGGTCATGGTTACTCACGATTACAATCGCCCCGCAAGTTGCCCGCGGCGTTCTTCGTCGAAGAACTGGATCTTGAAAGGGAGATAATCCATGGAACGGTCCCCACTCGCGGATGTCTTTGACGCCCACGTGGCGCATGAATTTGTCGATCAGGATGTCGATGCCACGATGCAGACCATGATCATGGAGCCCTATCTGTTGCATCTGCCAACGTTGGCCGGTGGGGAAGGGCGTGCTGCCGTGCGCCGCTTCTATGAACAAGTGTTTGTCGGGAAGTGGCCCGCCGATACAAAGGTTACGCGCGTGTCACGAACGGTGGGAACTGATCAGGTAGTGGACGAACTTCTCATCAGCTTTACGCATGATGTGCCGCTGGAGTTTTTGCTGCCACGAGTTCCTCCGACTGGAAAACAGGTTGAGCTCCCCTTCGTCGTGGTGATGCGGTTTGAGGATGGGAAAATCGCCCATGAGCACATTTATTGGGATCAGGGATCGCTCTTGGTACAGGTGGGGCTGATCGATCCAAGAGTCTTGCCCGTCATCGGCGCGGATCAGGCTTCCGCTCTTCGCTCCAAAGCGGCGGGGTCGTGACTGGTGCTCTTTTGAGAAAAGTCAATCATTGGTTTGTAGAGGCTGGAAACTGTTCGCCCAATCCCTTGACGAGAGCATATCGAGGGCATATGGTGAAATTCGTGGGAGGAGTTGAACGCCCCGAGGGAATATTGGATAACAAGGGGGTCGAGCGCTGAGGATGGTGTGCATGCCCAGCTTGTACTGGGAAGCCTAAAGTTCTCCCGAGATCTCCGCCGTACCTACATCTCCTCGGTGGGTGCGTGTGCTCCTCCCACCTTAACAGGATGTCGAAAAAGTCCGCCAGTTTTGTTCTTGCCGCGCTCTGACCCTCCACGTACACAAAGAGTACATCTCGGTCCCTCGCTTGCTGCGGCTGCGCTGGCGGCCATTTTTGACATCCTGCAGCTTAATCGGTTTGTAGACATTTCATGCTCACCATTTATGATGTTTAAAACGCTTGTGCTCCAATCGCGAGTCGCAGTTTACTCCACGTAAGACCCAGCCGCTCGGACAAGACTCGATGACAGCCGAAAGGTTGAAGAGAGTTTCCCCAGGCGCGCCATGTTTGGTGTATTGATTGATCAGCCCGGGTTCAACCGCAACCCGGTAGTGCGGGGTTGGGCTACTTTGTCACTCGGTGATTACTTGGCCGGCAGGAACGAGGAGATGGGGTATCGAAGGCGCCAGGTCGGCACGGACTCTGCGGTATGGTGCGGGAGGAAGGACGCGCGTCGTATCAACTCCGTCCCTCCCACGACTGCAGTACCGCCGAGAAGCGTATAAGTGGTCACGGCCTCTCCCAAGATGAAGTGTGCAAGACCAATCGTGCAGATTGGAATGAGGTTGTGGTATGCCCCCACCGTGGCGGGCGTGAGTGATTGGAGGGCGCGAGAGCGCAGCAGAAAGACTCCCGCGGTGGCCATGCCGATAAACAGCAGGAGCCCCGCGACCTCGACAGACAGATCGTCCTCTTGAGGCGTCATGCCCCCGGCCGCAGTACCCACCATTAAGAGTAGGGCGTTCGTCCCGAACATCGTGGTGTTGGATGTCCACACGCCGAATTGTTTGACGACATTCGGGCTCAGGACGATGTAACCGGACATCATGAGCGTGAAGAGCAGGACGAGCGCATCCCCGAATCCAAAACCTATCTCTTGGAAGCCGGTGCCTTCGCTGACGGCAAGAGTACAACCGGCCCACGAGAGGAGGATGCCGCAGCATGTTGCGGGAGTCGCTCGATCCTTTCCCCGATACATGCTGAGCAGCGCCGTGATAGTCGGAAGCAGGCTGTAGAGGAGGGCGTAGTGGGTGACACTGGTATACATCAATCCCCACGCGGCCACGGCGTAAGCGCCTACCCCAAGTATCCCCAATGCGGTGAGTTGCAGGACCTGGCACGGGCGCAGTGCTCGGAGCCCACGGGAGTCTATGCAGGCGGTGATGCTTGCGAGGAAGAGGGAGCCAATCAGGACACGCCCGCAGGCAAGACTGAGAACACTCATGCTGCTGTGTTGGAAGATGTATTTGAAGATCGGCGTGACAGAACTCAAGAGCCCGACAACTCCGACGAGGCAGAGGATGGGCACCACTTGTTTGATGGGCTTATCACCGGAACGGTCCTGAGCCGATGGGGAGAACATTCCTACATTCCCCCCAGCGTCATGCTGAGCATCTGTTCGATGAAGTGTGTAAGACGTTTCTGGTGTTCCGGCGAGATGTCGACGATGGGGCCGCCTGCGATCGGCCTCCGGACGTAAGTGATGAGGACCGCGCACTCGATATGACTATCGAGATCCAACACGCAATCGAGGCGTACGAGTTCTCCCGCCGAGAGGTCGAGATCAGTCTGCACCTGAAATCCAAATTCCGTGAGGTCCCAGACATGGCAATTCGTCACCTTGCCGTTCCAGTGGAGACGCCCCGTACGCTCGATGAGGATCCGATACTGTTCACGGTGCTGATTCATAAGAGCCTCGTGAGGTGTGTGGACAATCGTGGGATCAGGCGATGTCCCTCTGATGGGCCGAATGGGGGACGGACGAGACAGGCTCGTCGAGCGCAGCTTGAACTATCGGCCGCGGTCGTAGGTCCGAATCGATGGGTGTTCATGAGGATGAAGAAAATCATCAAAGGGAGGGCGCTGGTGATGGCGAGGTAGAAGAGGAATGACATCCGCGAATCTCCTTTGAATTGCGCAGTGAGCGACCAACTGTGCAAGGTCGAGACCCGACGGATGCCCCAAAAGTATGGAGTACTGGAACGTGCCGGTATGGTGGGTCTTCTGCGCCTCTGCTGATAGCGAGTCGTGTGAAGGCTCGATAAAAGAGTCTGTGACGGTCTCTCCAATACCAAAAACCGGCAGATCCGTTGCCCTGAATCTCCTCCTTCTTCCGGCGGGGCTTTTGGAATACCAACAACTGCATGGCTGATAGGTCATGGCGTACTGCGGGGGAAAGATCATATGGCGAGTAGCTTGTAGTCTTTGGCAGAGAAGGAAGGATCTCCCTCGTGAAGCCCTTTCTGCTTCACTGGCTCTACTTCTAACCGCTGAGCACGCTTGACTCCTCTTTTGGGACGGCCTAGCCTAACCGCTGCTCCATCACAATATTTTTCTAACCAGGGAGGTCCCCATGTCTGTTGCACGCGTAACTGAAATCATCGCCGCATCCCCGAAGAGTTTTGAGGACGCCGTACAAGTCGGCGTCGCTCGCGCAAATAAGACGCTGCAGAACGTGAAGAGTGCCTGGATTGAGAGTGAGAAGGTCGAGATCGTGGATGGGAAAATCATGGAATACCGTGTGGCGCTTAAAGTCACGTTTGTCCTGAAAGACTAAGGGACAGAACTAGGGACGAACGATGACGGACGCCGCCAAGGCGAATACCATGTGGGATGCTACTGAGAGGGCGTTGTCATGAAGAATGTTGAGATGACCGTCGAAGGGACGATGCTGACGATCAAGGTGGATCTGTCGAAGGAGTTTGGGCCGTCAGCTTCGGGGAAAACCATCATCATCGCTTCGACGGAAGGAAATGTAACCATTCCAAACCGCGAGGAGAAAGTCGGATTGAACGTATACCGAAAGAAATAGATACCGTATCGCTGGCGGCCGGGAATGGGAGCAGATGGCTAGTGGCCGATGCCATCAGCTCTTATCTTTGCAGTCATACGCCATAGGCCATTCGCCATAAGTTCTGTTCTCTAAGAAGACGAGATACGAACGACGCTGCGGTGAGCACTAGACTCCTTGCCTAAAATGGAGGAGAATGCGCAAATCTACTGACGCGCGCGCGACGCACTACTGAGTACTTGCTTGACTGTGATGTCTACGGCTACGCCTCAGGCAACTGTTCCTCCTCCGGCTGTTCTTATCGTCGACGACGATCCCGACATTGCCCTCGCCCTGCATGATCTCCTCGGGCATGCGGGGTATCGCGTACAAGTGGCCGGTACCGGCGCCGAGGCGCTTGCCAAGGCGAAGGCCGAGACTTTTGCCGCCGTGCTGCTGGACGTCATGCTGCCTGATATGGATGGTCTCTCGGTGCTGACGCTGCTGAAAGAGATCGATTCCTCATTGCCGGTCATCATGCTGACCGCGTTTGTGGAAGTCGCTAAAAAGTACGGATCGCTCACGGAGGGCGCGTTCGGATATTTGACGAAGCCCTATGATGCGGAAGAACTGAAAGCGCTGGTCCGACGGGCAGTGGGGGTCAAAGACCTCTCGATCGAGGCTGCCTCAGCCAAAAGTGCCTTGTCGGCGAGCGAACAACGTTTTCGGGAAGTAGTTCAAACCGCCCCCGACGCGATCATTCTTGCAGATGGAGGAGGACACATCCTGACCTGGAACGGCGCCGCCGAACGCCTCTTCGGATACGGAGCCGATGAAGTAATCGGACAGCTGCTCACGACGATCATGCCTGAACGCTACCGCGCTCCCCACCAACGCGCTTTGGAACGGGTCCGCACCACCGGCGAGTTTCGTCTCAAGGGGACCACCGTGACCATGCACGGCTTGCACAGGACTGGACGGGAATTTCCCATCGAGATGTCGCTCAGCAGTTGGATCTCTGACGGCCGGCGTTTTCATTGCGGGATCGTGCGCGACATTACGGACCGGAAAGCGGCGGAAGAGCAACTGCGCCAGCAACAGATCGAGCAACAAGTCTTGCTTGACCTGATCCCTGCGATGGTCTGGTATAAGGACTCCCACAATCGAATCTTGCGCGCGAACCGGCGCGCGGCCGATTCCATCGACAAGTCCGTCGCCGAAATCGAAGGCCGTTCCACGTACGATCTCTATCCGGAGGAGGCCGAGAAGTACCATCGGGACGACATGGAGGTGATCGCGTCAGGACAACCGAAGCTCGGGATCGTCGAGCTGTATGCGGGGTCGCATGAGAAACGGTGGGTGCAGACCGACAAGGTCCCATACCGCGATGCGGTAGGGAACATGGGTGTCCTGGTGTTCGCTCAAGACATCACGGAACGGAAACGGACGGAAGAGGCGCTTCGCGAAAGCGAACAGCGCCTGCGCATCATGGTGGAAGCTGCAGTGAACGGAATGGTGATGGTGAATGCAGACGGGATGATTCTGCTGGCGAACGCGCAACTAGCCGCGCAATTCGGCTACGACCGGCGCGAGCTCCTCGGGCAGTCGGTGGATCGGCTCGTTCCCGACCGGTACCGTACCAGACATCCCGAGCACCGCTCCGCGTTTCTCACCGACCCCAGCCTCAGGACGACTGGTCGCCGCGAGTTTATCGGCTTGCGGAAGGACGGCACGGAATTTCCTATCGCGATCATCCTCACTCCGATGACAACCGCGGACGGCGTCTATGTGGTCGCGTCGGTCAGTGACATCCCCTCACGCGTTGGAGGGGGGGACCGCAGTTGAAGGCCAAGAAAGATTCGGGAGGTTTGCCTCCGCGTCGGTCCGTGACCATCACCGTTCTGAGTCTGCTCGTGTGTCTCATCGGGTGTGCTCCGACAAAACAGGCACGGTCCGTCGAGACCTCGGGCTTTCTTGGTGACCTGTACCACATGATGCGGAAGGGTGTGGACGGCGAAGCCCTGTTGATCTACAAGAGTGCGAAGGTTGCTGGTATTCCCCGCGGAACCTATACACACGTGTTATTGGATCATGCGGAAATCTGGGGACCTCCGACGACCGATGCGAAACGACAGAAGGAAGCCCAGCATGTCGCGGATCTCCTCTATAGCCTTGTCTATCTCAGCCTATCGAAGGATTACGACATGGTGGCAGAGCCTGGACCCGGCACGTTGCGCATTCAAGCGGCGATCACGAGAGCCGATCCGGCCTATGTGGTGCTACGTGCCGTCTCCACGATCCCCGCACCAATGAATGCGCTGGCGCTCGGCTCCTTGCTCAAGAACCTGGGGACCGGGAAGCCGCGCGCGGTGGAGCTGACTGCGTCAAACCCAAGACGTAACGACAACCGCCCGGCAATTCACGCCAAAACGATTCCAACCTATGCACTTGAGTGATGCAGGCCGCTGATGTCCATGCGATGATACGCGTCCGTGAAACCCAATGAATGTTCGCGCCGCGCTGATCTTCCTGGTGTTCGGGTTTGTCGGCCTTTTGTTGGTGATGGGGGTGTTGAGTTTTGTCCGCTGGGTGAGGATCCGCTATCCCCGGCGCGGCTTTCTCATACTCGTCGCTCTCAGCGTGATCGTGGTGGGGTCGGCCATCGTGATCGCAATGGAAATACGCGAACGGCCTACCTTTCGTCCCAACGATCTCGTCACGCTTCAAGAGCCTGTGGTGGCCAAGACCATTCCCGCTGATCGGAACAGCCGGATTGAGACCTGCGTGATCGATCGCTACGAACATCTTGGAGTGGTGGAGGTCGAAGGCGGGACATTGACGGTTCGAGTCGAGAGCAATAAGACCTCAGCTCCGGTGTATTGTCCTATCGGAGCGGACGTGCGGACCGAGCTGGCCTGGCTCCACAGCTTCACCGTGACGAGGCGCTAACACCGTGAAGCGAGACCCGGGGAGGAGCAAAGAATTGAGTTGATGGCTTATAGCTGATAGCAGGAACAACGAGGTTCCCTTGCTTGTGCCATACGCAATAAGCCATTCGTTCTTTTCTCCAACACGACGAGACGAGCGACGAAAGACGTCGAGCCGAAGACCATGGCACGCAGGTCCCATCTCGGCATCCCCCTGTTGATGTGCGCTGTGTTGTCACTGCCGGGCACAATCGTGCCGATTTTTTGCAGGGCGGATGTGGCCGATCTTGCCGTCGGACAATGGTCGGGCGGAGGAGGCCTCGGCTTCCTGGGCAGTACACCCGATGGAATCGCAGAGTTTGCCATGAACGGACATGCCGATTATTTCACCACGCCACGCTTTTCGGTGGGACCGTTGGCCCAGTATGCCGGGATTGGAAATGATTTCATGTTCGGGTTATCGGTCCAGGCCAAAGGTTGGTGGAACCTGCCCAATGCAGACACCCGGCTCAAACTAGTGCTCCAAGGAGGATTCGGCTTTATTAGCGCCGGCATCAAAGATACCGACAGCCAGACCGCGAATACCTATGGGTCGTTCCTGATTCCCATCGGCATCGGGCTGGACTATGCGATGACGTCGAGGTTTGCAGTGACGGCTGATTTGCTCTTGAACTTCACCTCGCTGGGCGAGACGGTTCGTACAAACGGGCGTGAGGTCGATCTCCACACGAACCTTATACCGGGCTTCTATTTGGGCGTACGCTTCTGACGGCAGTGGTGATTTGCTGATGTGATGAACTTCTCCCATTCAACAAATGATCAGATCAACAGATTCATGAATTCCTTCACGAGCGACACTTCACGAGATATGAGTGACGAAGGATCAGCGACGAATACGCCAATTCTCCTGTTGAACAGGTTCGTGCGTACACATATACGTCTCGCGACAGTGCATGAAGGAATCGCAGCCATCGTGATCTCGTTGAGCATCTTTGCCTGCAGCGGAGTGAAGATTTCTCAAGGTCCGGCCGCAGGGCCGCTTCAGGTTGGTCCCGTCAATCCCCGCTACTTTTCCGATGGTGCGGGCAACGTCCTGTATCTCGTCGGGGCCCATACCTGGACCAATCTGCAGGACATGGTGCCGAGGAAGGACGTGCCGGTCTTCGACTATGCAGGTTACCTGGACTTTCTAGAACGACATCATCTCAACTTTATCCGGCTCTGGCGTCAGGAAGAAGCGCTGTGGGAACCATTACCCTATGTAAGGACTGGGCCCGGTCTCGCGTTGGATCGAAGGCCGAAGTTCGATCTGAGTCGTTTCAATCCGGTGTTTTTCGACAGGTTGTCGGCAAGGGTGCGGGAGGCCGGCGCGCGCGGAGTGTATGTGGGCGTGATGTTGTTTCAAGGCTGGGGGATCGAGCGCAAGGACCCCTCTCGCCCCGAGGACCCCTGGCCGTACCATCCATTCAATAGGGCGAACAACATCAATGATACAGACGGGGATCCGGACGGCAACGGGGACGGCAGCGAGACCCATACCCTGAGTGACGTGAGAATTACGGAATGGCAGGATCGCTTTGTTCGGCACGTCGTCGATGTCCTGAACCCTTACGACAATGTGATCTATGAAATTGCCAATGAGAGTACGCCTGCGTCGGTTCCATGGCAGGAGCATCTGATCCAACTCATTCACGACTATGAGCGGACCAAACCCACACAGCATCCGGTGCTGTTCAGCGGGCCGTCGAGAAGCAGCGAAGGGGACCTTTGGGCATCCCAGGCCGAGGCAGTCTCACCGATCGTCCCGGCCCCTAACGTGTCCGGGTATGCCTATCTGGATGATCCGCCTCTCAACGACGGGCGCAAGGTCGTCATCAATGACACGGATCATCTCTGGGGCATTGGAGGGACCCGGGAGTGGGTGTGGAAAAGCTTTGTGCGGGGACTCAATCCGATCTATATGGATCCTTATGATTTTCTGGCATTCCCCCAATTTTACGAGCAGGCGAAAGATACTCGCGAGGAGGTGCTTTCTTCACTCGGCCAGACGAAGCACTATGCTGATCGCGTGCCACTTAGAACCATGACACCCCGGAACGAATTATGTTCGACTCGATATTGTTTGGCCGATCCGGGACAGGCTTACCTGATCTATGTCCCTTCCCCCGGGGCAGCGGAGCCTCCTCTGACCGTAGAGGTCGATCTCGAAGGGTATTCCGGCCACTATCGAGTGGAATGGTTTAACCCGCGTCTGGGCAACGCACACGTCCAAGACCAAAATCTGCCGGGAGGGCGAATGTCTTTCATCGCCCCATTCACGGGGGACGCCGTGCTCTATCTCAATTCCGCCCCTCGCTGACGTATCCGGTCCATGGCATCGACTCGATAGGGCCTGGTCTGTTCAACACCAGCGGAGTCTGGCCGCGTATTCCCTTCACCTCCCGCGATTTCACGGGCAATAACCGGTCACACATTTGCTCCGTACCGCGATCTGTGTTAAATGACGAGAGAACTACTCGCGATATTCTTGCCGGACATTCGCGAGAAGGACATCAGTGGTGATCTCCAGCTGTCTGACAGACGGAGCATCTATGTGTCTCCGATATGAGAGGATGAATGTCAAAGAAGAATGCAGTCACCCCATCGCCCCCATCCGTGTCTCCTTCCAATTCTCCTGCTGAGCCAGTTGTTTCCCCCAAAGCTGCCGGCCGTGGTGCTCGTCCCGAGCAGGCGGTCACGGCAGTCGAAATGGGGGCGCGTCAACGGGAGATTTCGGTGTCCGAATTCTTCACGAAGAACCGACATCTCCTCGGCTTCGATAACCCACGCAAGGCGCTCCTGACCTGCGTGAAAGAAGCGGTCGACAACGCGTTGGATGCCTGCGAAGAAGCCGGCATTCTCCCCGACGTCACCGTGCAGTTGGAGGTCGTCGCGAATGGAGAACCACCACCTGCGCCGAGTCAAGCGACTCGATTCCGCATCACGGTGACGGACAACGGCCCAGGCATTGTTCGTCAACAGATTCCCCGCATCTTTGCGAAGCTCCTCTATGGATCGAAGTTTCATCGCCTGCGGATGAGTCGCGGCCAGCAGGGCATCGGCATCTCCGCCGCCGGCATGTATGGGCAATTGACGACCGGCAAGCCGGTGAGAATCATCTCTCGCATCGGCCCACGGGCGTCGGCGCATTATTTCGAAGTACAGATCGATACGAAGAAGAACGAACCGCTGGTTCATGAAAACAAGCAGATCGACTGGGGAGAACCGCGCGGCACTCAAGTCGCCATCGAAGTCGACGGTCGCTATCAGAAGGGGCGCGCGTCGGTCGATGAATATCTCGAACAGACCTCGATCGCCAATCCGCACGTGAAGCTCGCCTACAAGACGCCCGAAGGCGACACGAAGGAGTTTCCTCGCACGTATCACGAGTTACCGCCGGCGCCTCGCGAGATCAAGCCCCATCCTTATGGCATCGAGTTCGGCATGATGCTCAAGATGATGCATGACACTAAGAGCCAGACGGTCGCTGGATTTCTGTCCGGTGATTTTTGTCGGGTCTCGCCGGCCCTCGCAGCAGAGATCTGCAAGGCAGCCAAGGTGCCGCCGAATGGCCGGCCCAGGACGATTCACGGCTCCATGGCCGAGACCCTCTATCAGACGATTCAATCAACAAAGATCATGGCGCCACCGACCAATTGTCTCTCGCCGATCGGCGAGAAAGCGATGCTCTCCGGTCTCTATAAGCAGATTAAAGGAGAATTCTACACGGCGGTCAGCCGCCCACCGTCTGTCTATCGTGGTAATCCCTTCGTCATAGAAGCGGGACTGGCATATGGCAGCAGACCGGAAGAAGGCGCGAAAACTCAACAGCCGACGGTGCCGCTGGCCGAAGGAGAGCGGGAGGACGAGGACTCCGAGCTCGCACGCGTGATTCGCTACGCGAACCGTGTGCCCTTGCTCTACCAGCAATCCGGTTGCGCGACGTTCAAAGCGGTGCTCGACACGACCTGGCGCAATTATGGGATCACGCAATCCCGGGGCGCGTTGCCGGCAGGGCCCATGGTGATTTTCGTGCACATGGCTTCGGTGTGGGTGCCGTTCACGAGCGAGAGCAAGGAAGCCATTGCAGAGTACGACGAAATTCACAAGGAGATCACGCTGGCGCTGCGGGAATGCGGCAGGCGGCTGGGGGTCTTTCTGCGAAGGCAGCAACGGGCGGAGAGCGAGTATCGCCGCCGCAATATCTTTGAACTGTATATCGAAGAAGTGGTTGAAGCCTGCCATCATCTGAAAGGCGGCAAGTTGGCGAAAGAAAAGTTGAAGGCGCAGCTCCAGAGGATCGCGGCCACGCGGACCGGCGGCATGAAGACGGACGAAGTATTGGGAAAAACCGGCGCTGGTCCCGAAGGATTGCCGAACTCGATCATCGTGACTCCTGACGGGATTGAGGGAGATGTCCCGGTGGCCAGTGAGGTCGATGCATCGGTTGGACGCAAGGCTGCGCCGGCAGTTGTCGCATCACAGACCGACTTGCTTGAGGACGTGGAGCCGAAGGGATCTGAGAAGGCGACCAAAGCTCGTGGCGCCAAGCGATCGAGTCGGCAGAGGACAGGGGACAAGATCTCCAAGAGCAAGGCAGATCAACTGCCCCTATTTTCAGCGAAAGGACCTTCACAGAAGAAACTCACGAAACGAGCCGTTCGACCTGCAAAGGCAACCCCGTCACGGTCCGTCACCGGCAAGAAAAAATAGGACAGGTTATGGCGAAGACAAAATCCAGGAAAAACGGTGCGGTGGAGAAGAAATTGGTCGGCTTGGCCGATCTGGTCATCACGGCGGCCGATCGAGCCAAAGACCCCACTTTGGCCATTCCTATTCGCGCCCTCTCGAATGTGTCGTTCAACGAACGCAAGGGCATGATCGAAATGGGCGGTAAGAAGCAGGCGCGCTCATTTTTCAACGTCGGTATGGCGAAAAAATTCATGCAGACGATGCTGGTCGCGGATGCCCTTTCGGAACTGCAGCGCGCGGACCTCACCACCTCCCTCAGAGAAATTTATTACCGAACGAAACATACGATTCAACATTCGCACGAGAACACCTTTGATACCCAGGACGAATCTGACCCCGTCATCGAGGATTTGGAAGTTTCACTGGCGGCCCTGCGCGAGGAACTGCACGTGCGGGCCGAAAACGGCGGCAGCGTGGTCGGGCCGCTGGTGCTGGGAGACGACGGCGACCGGGTGGACTGTGCCAAACTGGGAAAGGGCGGATATTCGGTGCCTTCGATCGTGGAACCGGAGTATGTCGAGATCCGTCGCTGCACAGCGGACTTCCTGCTGCTGGTGGAGAAAGGCACGCAGTGGAACAGGCTGTCGGAGGATAAGTTCTGGCGACGCTACAACTGTGTCCTGCTGACCGGCAACGGGCAACCGCCCCGCGGCGTCCGGCGGCTGGCCCGACGGCTGCATGAAGAGTTCAAGCTGCCGGTGTACGTGCTCGTCGACAACGATCCGTGGGGATACTACATCTATTCGGTCATCAAGCAGGGCTCGATCAACCTCGCCTTTGAGAGCCAGCGCATGGCGATTCCCAAGGCCAAGTTCATCGGCCTATCGAGCGCCGATCCCGAACGGTATGAACTGCCTCGCAACGTGGGCATCAAGTTGAACGAAAAGGACATCACTCGCGCGAAGGAACTCATCAACTACAAATGGTTTCAGAAACCGGCGTGGCAGCAGGAAATCAAACGGATGCTGACCAATGGGCTCAAGTACGAACTGGATGCCCTCGCCAATAAAGACTTCCAGTATCTCACCAAAAAGTACCTTCCGCGTAAACTGAAAGAGAAGGATTGGTTGGACTAAGACCACGATCTGTTTGCGGGTCCTTTGATCGACCAACGGCGCTATCCTCCACATCGCCGGCCAGCGCGGTATCCAGCGCGGTATAGGGAACGATATCGCACTGGCAGCCTTGCCCTTCAGGATCGATCCACATGGTGAAGGCGCCCTTTCCCTTTTCGTCATACCAATAGAACAACGGATGCGGTGTCGTATCGACGACCGTGTTGCCATAGTCATTCTGTCGGCTGTCGATAATCTGCCGGGCGGTGCGATAGTCAATCGCGCCCTTGTTGTGCAGTGAATATTCGCGGGTGTACAGACCGGTGGCAATGTTGACATCCTCATTCACAAGAAACTCTTCGACCGGCTCGGTAGGAAGCCCCTGCGCTAGAATGGTTTCGGGACTGGAAGTCAGACACATTGCTGCGAAGAAGATTGCGAAACCACAGGATAGTGAAGCCATATACGTACCTCGCAAATGGATCAGATTGCGCCCACTCGTCGCGCAATGACATAGCAAAGCCGGTACCGGAGGCCCGTACAAATATGTCTCATTGAATTTGTTTGAACTTGCGCCAGGATGACTCGATCTGTGGAAGTACGATGATAATTTTACGAAGGACTGCAGGACACCTTGCCCCGACGCAGAGACGAATTGTTCTATTGACGCGAGAGACGGACAGGGTCTTTGCTGCAAGCCAGCGAGGGTTACCCGAGTTCGTGTTCCCACACGCAAAATAGCTTTCTCTAGTCAACCTCCGGGGGACAGGCATGTGAGCCACATTTCTTACTGTGCGATGTTGTACCCGGGTCGATCGGCACAATCTCAAGATCCGCTGAGACACCATAGTGATCGGATGGCCAGAGGACCGTGCCGTCTTGGAGGCGACCTGGTTGATCGAGAACCACTTTGCTCGATTTCACTGTCACCGACGATGTATGACCCACGAGGAGAAAGATAAAATCCACGCGCCTAGATGCGGTTGACTCCGTGGCGCGGATTCGCTGCCACACGGTGGCTCCGGGAGTCGAGGGATTCGCCGAGCGAAAGGCGTCTATGAATCCGGCTTCATCCCGGAGCAGAGTCAGCACCTTCGATGTCTCCACCGTGTTGAAATCACCCGTGAGAATTGAAGGGCGATCGCCACGCTGTTCCCGCACGATCTCGCCCACCCGTTCCATCTGGCATTCATCCTCCCTCGCAGTATGGGTCGTGAAAACATGGAGAGGTCCCCACGGTGTGTCAAGGTCGGCGCGCAGCAGGATGCGCGGTTCGACCCGGGATCGGCAACGGGGTAAGTCATAAATATCGGACGCCACAATCGGGAAGCGACTCAAAATCGCCTCGCCTTCTTTGAACCCCATGATGCTCACGATCAATTTGTCGAGTGGCCGAACATGAAAGATGCGGTCCGTCGCCGGTGCGAAGACGAGGTGAAATCCGAGTTCTTTGGCGATATGCTCCGGCACATTCCCGTGACGGCGGCTCTGGGAAGCCTCTTGGAGTGCCACGATATCCGGCTCGAGGGCTTTTAGCTCGCGGATGGCCATGTCCATCCTGGCTTCAAGGTATGTATCGTTGTCGATGAAACCGGAGGTCGGACCGTCGTGCAGGACATTGTAGGTCACGACTCGCAGTTGGCGGCCGGCTTCGTCTGCTGCCATCGCGACGGAGATAGGCTGGAGTCGAAGCAGGACAGCCGGTGCGAGGCATGCGAGCATGCACATCGCGATGCAGCGGCACCTGTTCCCAATCACGGTGAGTAGAGCGCTCAGTTCATGGTCAACACTGCGCGGAAGCGCCGTCACAGTGATGGGATCGGCGGACGCTCCCACGACGAGGAGTGTGCCGTCGACTCCGAGGGCATCGATCAGACTCGACATGGCTTTGCCGTTCGGCGCCGTTGCAAGAATGACCGATGCGCCGCCCTGCTTCGTCAGTTCTTCTGCGACATTCACCCTGTCAGTATCGAGATAGTGGTGCGCGCCCAGATCTTTCGCCAGTTGTTCTTTGTCCTTGCCCCGTCCGATGGCGACCGTGCGAAAACCCATCTTGAGGGCAAACTGAATACCCAGATGCCCCAGGCCACCCAATCCCTGCACGGCTACGAGATCCCCGGCGACCGCGCCGCTATGCCGTAAGCTATTAAAGGTGGCGATGCCCGCGCAGAGGAGGGCTCGCGGGTATTCGAGTCCCGGCCAATGGCCTTCCTTGACGAACGCGTCGCTATGACAGACCCCGCAGGCCTGGACCTTGATACGCACCTGATCAGGGGCCGGCTCGGGTATGGATCGCTGCACGACCTCGAATGGTGCCCCGGGGCGAGTCACATGGACAGCGGTCATCTGTGGCATATCGACCCCCTTTCAAACAACAATGGATGAGACCAGAAATGCTCCTTCTGAACATATGACAGCCAAGGTCTGTGAGCAAGGGAGTTCCTATCGGCATATACGAGGAATAAGTGAGGAATGCACAATAGAGCGCTGGTTCGGCCGGAGCATGAGCAGAACTGTTGATCGATCACCAAGTCTTACTCATGGGTCTCACTTTTCCTGCAAACCTCTCGTCAGGCTACGCTAATTGTGATAGGAAGAAGTGACATGGCAGTACGCAATTGGGCGTCGTTGCTATATTCTGGAGCCATCATGAATAACTTCATCATGCTGCTTGCTTTCGCGACATTTTTTGCCGCCGGGACGGCGCTCTGGGTGACATTGGCATTCTTCAACCACGAACGTGCGCTCCGGCGGCAGAAAGCCATTGTCGTGCGTGCACAGATTCTTGGCAACCTTCTGTCTCTGCGCGAGGTCATCGTACCCCGGAGTCGCCCGCTCGAGCCGGGACAGAGGGAGGCGTTCGAACCGCTGCAATTGCTTTGGGTGCAGGCTGACCTGCTGAGCCCGGAAGAAATACAGCTGATCAATCACTGCGGTGCCACCCTGCTTGCGCTGCGTCACAAACCTTCTCTCAACCACACGCAGGTTCGCTTCGCTCAGACACTCGTCGACGAATCCTGTGTTCTGTTGGAGCAGACTCAACGAGAAGCGACACGTGCACTCACGGTTGAACAGGCTTCGTGGATCGGCCAGATGCAGGCCCTGCTGCCGGTTTGGCTGGCGGGACATGGCCATCGGGACCAACACGAGCAGGTACGATTGCCCACCCCGTCCGGTATCCGAGAGCCGTAGATTGAATCAGAGATCCGCCCGCTCATCCTTCGAAGGCATAAAGGACAGCCCCCAGAATAGAGACTGCATCCCTGCCTGATCGGTGTGTTCCATCGTCTTCTCTACCGGTGCCACTTTCCGTGAAGGGCTCGCCGGGGCCTCTTCTTTCCTGACCATTCCGCGGCTGCGCGAAGATCGCATTGCCGGACTGATTGTATACGGCGCCATCTCTTCCAATGATGAACTAGGGCAAGACCTAGCTCTTTCGCTATGCCGGCAGTGTTAGTGTGCCAATGCATTCGTGCGCACCAAAACCATTTACAGACCGAGAGGAGTATCCGATGGCTAAATCAGCAGTTGTGCCCGGCGTGATAGAGATGCTGAAAGATGATCATGACAAGGTAAAGGCATTGTTCGAGGAGTTTGAAGCGGCCGATGATCGGGAGAAGGGTGAGATCGCCAAGACGGCTATTCAAGACCTTGAGGTTCATGCAGAGTTGGAAGAGAAGCTGATTTATCCCGCCATCCGCGCCGAGATCGACGAGGACGACAAGATGAATGAGGCCGTAGAGGAGCATCATCTCGTCCATATTCTGATCGCGGAGTTGAAGAAGTTGAAAGCAAGTGACGACAAGTTCCAAGCCAAATTCACAGTGTTGGGCGAACTGGTCAAGCACCACATCGAGGAAGAAGAAGGCGAGATGCTTCCGCAAGCCGAAAAGGGGAACATCGACTGGGATGAACTCGAGATTCGCGTGATGAAGCGCAGAGAGCAATTGATGACCAAAAAAGAATCCTCGAGCTCAAAAGGTACCGGTCGTTCAGCTGCAACCAAAAAATCAGGTCGCTGAACGAAATCAGGGAACGCCAAGGTCAGGCCGCCCGGATAGAACCGGGAAGATTCCCGCGACCAATCCCCGATCAACGAAAACGGTCTGAAAGCTGGCCTGCGCGGTCCGTCGCTATTGGAAGATTGTTTCTTCGGAAGATAATCACCCATTTCGACCATGACGCATTCCCGAGCGTGTCGTTCACGTTCGGGGTGCGGGCGGCCAATGGCTATTTTGCAGGTGTACAAAATCACTCGCTTCGCTGACCATGACCGGACAGGGGAGATTCGACAAACGCCGGCCGCACAAGGCTGCAATAAATTGTCTCAATCATTCATACACGTGCAGCAGTTGCTGTGCGCTTTCACTCATGAGAGGGAATCAGGGCAATGGCCAAACGAAAAGAGAGAGACAAAGACAACGCCAAGATCGGCGATCTGGCAGGCTTTCAGGAAGACGGCGCAGACCAGCACCTCACGACAAACCAAGGCCTCCGGATCAACGACGATCAGAACTCGCTGAAAGCCGGCGAGCGGGGACCGTCATTATTGGAAGATTTTCACCTTCGTGAAAAGATTACGCATTTCGATCATGAACGCATTCCAGAGCGGGTCGTGCATGCGCGCGGCGCGGCGGCTCACGGATTTTTTCAAGTGTATGAATCGCAGGCCCCATACACCAAGGCCAAATTTCTCGCCGATCCGTCGGTCCGAACACCGGTCTTCGTGCGTTTCTCCACCGTCGTCGGCTCACGTGGCTCGGCGGACCTGGCGCGGGACGTGCGAGGGTTTGCCGTCAAGTTTTACACCGAGGAAGGCAACTTTGATCTCGTCGGCAACAACATTCCCGTCTTCTTTATCCAAGACGGGGTGAAGTTTCCCGACCTGGTCCATGCGATCAAGCCGGAGCCGCATCACGAAATTCCGCAGGCCTCCTCGGCGCATGACACGTTTTGGGACTTCATTTCATTGATGCCGGAATCCATGCACATGATCATGTGGATCATGTCCGACCGCGCCATACCCAGAAGCTTCCGCATGATGGAAGGGTTCGGTGTTCATACGTTCCGGTTCGTCAACGAGAAGGGCAAATCGCGTTTCGTGAAATTTCACTGGAAGCCTCTCCTCGGCGTGCACTCGGTCGTCTGGGATGAAGCGCAGAAGATCTCCGGTATCGACCCGGACTTTCACCGCCGCGATCTCTGGGAGTCTATTGAGAAGGGGAATTTCCCGGAATGGGAATTCGGCGTGCAAATCGTGGAGGAAAAGGACGAGCACAAGTTCGACTTCGACCTACTCGATCCGACCAAACTGATTCCCGAGGAGATGGTGCCCGTTAAACGCATCGGCAAGATGACGCTCAACCGCAACCCTGACAACTTTTTCGCCGAGACGGAACAGGTCGCGTTTCACCCCGGCCATCTCGTGTCCGGGATCGATTTCTCCAACGATCCGCTCCTGCAGGGTCGCCTGTTCTCCTATACGGATACGCAACTCATTCGCTTAGGCGGCCCGAATTTTCACGAAATTCCTATCAATCAGCCTGTCGCGCCCGTCCACAACAACCAAAGAGACGGCCACATGCGGCAAACGATCAATCAAGGGCGCGTCAGTTACCACCCGAACTCGCTTGGCGGCGGATGCCCCATGCAAGCCAAAGGCGACATGGGCGGTTTTGTCAGTTATGCAGAGAAGATCAATGCACCGAAAGTGCGCGCCCGGAGTGAAAAGTTCTTCGATCATTTCAGCCAGGCGGCACTGTTCTGGAACAGTCAATCGCATCCCGAGAAGGCCCACATCATGCAAGCCCTGCGCTTTGAATTGGGCAAAGTAGAGGTACCCACCATTCGAGAGCGGATGGTCGGCTTGCTCGCACAGGTCGATAAAACACTCGCTGGGTTCGTCGCACAAGGACTTGGGTTGACCGTTCCGGCCAAACTCGACACCCCTATGAACATGAGCGTTCCGGCGGATGGCAACGTGAGACAGTTCCAACCCCGGCGGCTCGCTCCCTCAATGCAACGCTCGCCAGCCTTAAGCATGGCGAATACCCGGACGGATAGTATCGCCACTCGCAAGATCGCGATCCTTGCGGCTGATGGTGTCGATGAGGCGGCTCTGTCAGGCATGAAGAAAGCCTTAGCAGCAGCCGGCGCGCAAGCAAAGGTGGTCGCTCCGAGGCTTGGCGTATTGAAGAGCGCAAGCGGCGCAAAGGTGCCTGTTGATTTCAGTTTTCTCACCGCCGGATCGGTCCTGTTCGACGCTATGTACATTCCCGGCGGCGAGCAAAGCGTCGAGGTACTGAAAGGCGACGCCAAAGCGCTTGTCTTCGTCGATGAAGCTTATCTGCATTGCAAAACGATTGCGGCTACCGACGCGGGCGTTCAATTGTTGTTGGCCGCTCATCTCGGCCAGGACAAGAAGGCGAAGAGTCATGCCGAGGGAGTGATGCAGGATGACAGTAAATTGCTTACTGCTGATGAGGGCATCATTACTGGACGTGGGCCTCACATTGGACAGGTGGCCGGGAAGTTCATCAAGGCCATGACACAACATCGTCACTGGGATCGTGAAGCGAAGGGCCAGGTGCCGGCCTGAGGGACAAGGCAAGATTTGCGGCGGCAGAAGGGAGAAGACCAGGGCAAGTTTGATCGTAGCAAACAACAGAACAACCGACGAGGGAGACACCATGAAAAAAGAACAGCTCGATGAACTTCTCTATCAAGCTTTAGAAACCGAAGCAGGCGGGGTCCAAGTCTATGAGACTGCCCTCCGATGCGCAGTCAATGGAGACCTCAAAGAGGAATGGCAGAAGTACTTGGAGCAGACGCGCAACCATGAACAAATCATGCGTGGGCTGATTGAAACGATGGGGCTCGACCCTGCCAAGGACACTCCGGGACGCCGGATCGTCAGGTATAAGGGTGAGGCGCTGGTGGAGGCGATGAAAATGGCCCTCAAGACGAATAATCTCCAAGCCGCTCAGCTCGTCGCGGCGGAATGCGTCGTCACGGCCGAAACCAAGGACCATCAAAATTGGGAGCTTCTCAGTCAGGCGGCCGAAAAACTCCAAGGTACGGAAGGGCAGGCTCTCAAGGATGCCTGCGAAAAGGTAGAGGATGAAGAGGATGAACATCTGTACCATTCCATGGGCTGGAGCCGCGAGTTGTGGATTGACTCGCTCGGCTTGCCTGCGGCGCTTCCCCCACCAGAGGAGGAGAAGGATGTGAAGACAGCCGGAGACGCGGCGCGCGCAAAACAATCGCGCAAGGAAATGGTCAAGTCCTAAATGGCGTAGACTTCGCGCTGAGTAGAATTTCGTCGTGGATCAGGCAACCGGCTGGTACTGATCCACGACGTCTCATGCAGCCTAATCCTTGACAACTTTGCGGCATCGGCGTTGAGCTCGCGGGCTCCAACTCGACTCGCCGAAATAGAAGTTGAACCAGCCGTCATGGTTTTTGGAAATCATTATTTTTCCAGCCGCTGAATGAATTCTGCGTACCCTTCCTTGGTGATATAGACCTGAATGTCATCTCCCGGTTGCACGGCGTCTTTGTGTGTGTGGTCATCCAGATACAATTTACGCTCATTTCCGCTCGGCTCTCTTAGCACGAAATAATTACCGTCGATTTTGATAAGTTGGCCTCTGACGCCATCCAGGCCGCATCCCACCCCGATCAAACCTAGCATCCCAATATGGCTGGCGATCAGCAGTCTTTTCGTCCATCGCATAAGATTCCTCACCGTCCTGGTTTACCGAAACACGTCAAACAGGGTTCGAAACCCTACTTGGATCGTATAATTCCATCCTGGTCCGACTTCAGCCCCTGAGGATAGGCGTGTCTGCTCTGACCCATCGCGGACGCCTCGAAATACGAGGTCCACCTGGGTATTTGCTGTTTTGTACCATCGAAATCCCGTTTGAAACGCGGGAAACTCCTCTTCGTAGGTGAACGGGTCCCCGTTGAAAACCTCTCCCAAGAAACGGATCTCCCTGGAAAACGGCGTGATCACTTCAAAGGCCGCAGCCCAATAGAGTTTGCTGCGGTAAGTCACAGGACCCGCATCGTACTGCGATTTGGTGCCTAAATTGATATGAACGGCCAATCCGTTGTCATAGGGATCAGTGCTGTCTTCGGGAGTGAATAAAAACCAACTCGCATGGGCCATCGCATAAGAGTTCCACTGTTGACGGTTGCCACTAAGCGGAAACAATGACGCCGCCGCCACCGAAATAGATGGGATAGCGCCAAACGATCGATATAAGACATACTTCGGTTGGACAAGCATATCCAGCGGACGGGCCTGATCCGCTTGATACGTAAACCCAAAACCTCCAGCGATGATTTCGAGGCGATCAGTCAGGGACATGCCTTGAAGGGCGCGGGCTTCAACGGTGGGCTTGTCGCGGTCGGCCAACGTCAGCCCAGCATACGACTCAGTTTCGAGTTGCCCCTTATAGACAATACGAGCGTCATCCGTGACGAAGGGACGAACAGCGAATGCTATCGACGGATTGAAACCGGCCGTGCAGCAAAGGAAAAATAACAGCACCCAGCGGAGGGATGCACACTTTTGGGGAGGCGCCGCCATTGTCGGACTCCCGAGCATTCGCCTATTGCGGGGGAGGCCGCCATGACACTCCCGTCGTGCTCAACCACCTAGACCTGTCTTTATACTATAAGGAATAGGATTAGGCCGTAAAAATTGCGTTAATTTTCATCATTGACAGAAATGACAGGCCGTAGCCAGCTAACGAGAGCCTTCCATCTGCGAATTCGTTCGTCGTATTCTGCCTGATTAAAGAAGCTCCGGAGTACGTCATCCCGCCGGTCTTTTGGTCCAGCCTGTGTTATCGTAAGCCCTTGATGAAGAAACTCGCTGAAAGGATCGGCCGCTTCCGCCATATCCTTCCTAGATGAATAACTACTCCCATGCATTCCTGACGAGGTGTAGGCATTTCTTTTGCCGCTGGTCTGCATCCAACAGATTGGCACCTCGTCGGCAGCCTCCGATTGACGGAAGCGGTTCTCAGCAGGTTTCGTTTGGAGAAGCGGATTCTAGGTGAATTTTCAGAGTAGGATAATGCGGGCACATGCAGAAAGGAACCGCGCCGAATCATGACGACGACGCCAGGTGAGGTACACACCGACTCGAAGTTGCTGATGACGGTCTATGTCGGAATTCTGGCAATGATCTGCGCATTCGTCGCCTTCTATCGGATCGATTGGCAATCAGGTTTGGTAGCCATCATCGCGAGTGAACCGGCGATCTTCCTGGCGATCTCGTTACTGGTTTTTTTGGTCATTGTGTTTCGAATCATCCGATCATACAGGCTTCCTGAGACTGACCATCGGGCCTCCAATTTGACGGTAGCTTTGGGCATCGTCACCATGCTGGCTACGTTCCTTTGGGCGGAAGGAGCTGTCCGGTTGCTCGCGACGAGCACGCCGGAGGGACCCTCTGTGATGGATACGGTTCTCCTGCCACGCGACTGGCCGGTGGTCATGGCGAACAGGCGCCTCCTCTGGGAGCAATCCTCCTCCCGATATGGCGTATTCAGATTCGACGACATGTTGGGCTGGACCGTGGGTAGTAATCGGCAGGGCACTGGTCCCCATGGGGAAACATATTTCAGTAGCCGCGAAGGACTCCGTACAAGTGGTCCAGGCATCTCGCTCGCCGGGAGGGCAACACGTGCGATCGCCCTGCTGGGCGACTCCTATGTCTTCGCGTCCGATGTCGATTATGAAGACTCATGGGGACACCGGCTGGAACAGAAACTCGGCCCGACTGTTCAGGTGCTGAATTTCGGTGTTCCGGGGTACGGGATCGATCAGGCCTATTTGCGGTATGAGCGGGATGTGCGTGCCTGGCACCCCGAGGTGGTGATTCTGGCGCTCATCAGCCACGACGTGCTGCGCACCACCATGGTGTACTACCAGGTCGGCTTTGCCGGTGCTCTCGTGCCTGGGGCAAAACCTCGATTGACGATTCGGGATGGCCGTCTCATTTCCATCAATCTTCCTCTCCCGAAACCACAGGCCCTGTTTCAGTCACACCGCATCGCAGATGTTCCGTTCGTGGACTACGACCGGTCCTATCGGACCTCAGATTGGAATTGGCATTTCTATCAATGGTCTTATCTCCTTCGGTTTGCCGTCTCCTGGGCTCCCTCATGGAGGACACCCGAGTTAGATGAGGAGACATTGACCTTGAATCGGGTGGTATTGCAAACATTCGTCAGGCGGGTCCAAGAGGATGGCGCCATCCCCCTGATCCTATTCCTGCCATCCTTCACCGAATATCGTGATGCGGGAGGGCAGCCCCACGATCGCGATCTGCTCGGGATACGGGTTCTCGATCATTCTGATCTGCCTTATGTCAATGCCTTACCCTGTCTCGATCATCTGCCCTCCGGGCAGATACTGTTCACGACCGGCTGGCATTACACACCGGCGGCGAATGAACTGATCGCACAATGCCTACATGCGGTCATTCGGCAGGAGTCCATCCGTGCACGATTGGGTACTGAGGGTTCATTGCCTGTTTACCAGTGAGAGCGCCCGGTCGTCTAAGGAGTTCCTGTCTGTACCTGGTGTCCGACTGCAATTGTGGGCTCGATGCCAACCACGTCACCCCGAATCGCTAGGGATTGACCTAGTACTTCGGCAAGCCGGTGGACGGTAAGGTTAACAAAGGGACGATCGTCTGTCATTTCCATCGAAGCATGAGGTGCGTTTTGAAAATAGACGTGATTGGGGCAGCAACGCTGCTTATTTGCATCATGTGCATTTCGAGTCGAGCCGTGGCGGCTGATGTCATACCGCCGAAACCTACGCCACCCGTACCGGGTCGCCCCGGAGAAGCGATGCCTCCGACGACCCCGGCTCCGATACCACCGCCGAGCAGCATCGATCCGGGGATCCAGAAGGTTCCCGAAACCGTACCGAGCCCCAAATCGGCCATACCGCCTCCGAATGTCGATCCCGAAATGGTGATCGATCCGGAAAAGGCACGGCCTCGGTCCGAAGAGGCTCCTCCGAAGAATGGTCCTGCGACACCACCGGGAGCGGTCCCATCGATTCCGCCCGGAGCTCCGCGCTCCAGATGAGGAACGGAATAGGAAGTTGAGTCGCGCGAAGGCCTCGCTCCTAGAGACCCCAGGGTACCTGTCGGATTCCTGCAGGCACCCACCCTATCTGGTTAATGCCGACAGGAGAGCTGAGCGTCTTTCTCTTTCATCGCCCTCGTTGCGTAGCCGTTCCGCTCGAACGTGGAGAGGGACATTTCTCCCATTCTTTATAGTTGTCACGTGTCTCTGCATCGGAGGATGCGCCCTCTCCTTCGCCTATCGCCACGCCGACTGGTTGATGCTGCACAAACTCGATCAGTACTTTGATCTCACCAGCGGACAGCGGCAGGACCTGACCGAACGGATCAACAGTATCCTCGCACGACATCGGCAGGAAGCGCTCCCGGAATACGAGGCATTTCTGGTGCAGATCCGCCATCGGGTCGAGCGGGGCATCACCCCTGAAGACGTGGATTGGTTTTATGCAGGATTCGACCGGCTTCGTAACGATCTCTTTGAACGGCTGATAGTCGACGGCGGCGTGTTTCTGGCGTCCGTGGATCAGAATCAGACCAAGAATTTGGAAGCTGCGCTCCGGAAGGAAAATGAAAAGGCTGCGGCAGTCGCCCGGATTACCCCGACGGAGAGAATCAAAAAGCGGGTGGATAGTACCCTCGAGGTGGTAGCCGATTGGACCGGCTCTGTGTCGCGGGAGCAACGGGTGCAAGTCAGCGAATGGAGCAAGGCATTGCCCGACACGCAACCGCTGTTCTTCCGCTATCGGGAGCAGCGGCAGCATGAGTTGCTGACATTGCTAAGGCAGCCTCGAACATCGGAAGGGGCCACGCGGGAACTACGTGCCGCCCTCGTGCACCAGGATCAGACAGCCCCAGCCTGGTATTTGCAGGCGTTGGAGGAGTGGCGGAACGGCATCAAGCAATTGGTCACACGAATCGACCGCACGATGACATCCGCACAACGTCGTTACGCGCTCGATAAGCTTCAGCGTTTGATCAATCAAGTTCATGACCTGCGAAACGGATAGCGGAAATCAGCCTTCGTCGCCGTGGTCGGTACTCCTGCTCGTTGATACGCGATGCCGCGTCATATTTCCCCTTGTGACAGTCCTTGGTGATCTTGTTCCAACAGTCCCCCCAATAACCTGGTTGATTTCAAAACCGCTTGCGCCTATTCTACAGCCACTTCTCAAAAGAGGCCGCCATGAAATACCTCCGGATGTTTGTACTCGCAATACTGTGCGCAACATTCTGGTGTTCTGGTGTTTCGAATGGTCCGGTCGCATTTGCCGAAGAGCCGGAAATCCAAAAACCTCAAGACTTCATAGGCGCCAGCGGCTCGACGCCGGTCATCATGACCGAACCTCCCCTGGTCGCGGGAAGCTCCAACTCCTGCGAAATCGTCTCGTGCGGAATGGGCATCAAGGAGACCTGTAAGATGACCTGTCCGGCGGACAAGACGCCGAAATGCAGCTGTGATTGTGTCCGCAATTTTGGGCCCATGTGCATGGAGTACAAGGCGAACTGCCGCTGCGAATAAACGTCGATCCGGCATGCTCGCTCGTGCCGCAAGGCATGGCCGGCCTTCCTTCTTTCGCTTCATGATCTATCCTGATCGCAGCAGATGTTCCCGTTGCTGTGATCAAAACCACGCGTGGAAGCTTCGATGCGCGGGGCAGCTGATTGAACACCCAGCATTGGCTTTCGGAGGATTGGACGTTCACCTCGATCCAGCGTGCAGCCAATGGCGTCTCACACCTGATAATACACGACCGTCGTGCTCTTGCCGCAGTTGCTGCAAGACCCCTGTCTTGTCATGGGAACACTTCCCGCGCTTTCAGCTGCTTTGACTTGAGCATCTTTGGTTCTCGCCACCGCGTTATAACAATCGTTGCAATAGGCCGCCGTTTCCGTCATGGGCTCCTCCTGGATTGTGATAGTCGAAGAAAGACACCGGACCATCAGGATCTAGAAAGAGAGCTTAAGCTGAATTGCCGACATGTCAAGAAAAGGGGAGAGTCAGGACGACGGGGCAGGATTTTTATTCGGAGTGGGAAGGACCTGGCTCCTCGGGGTCAATGGTGAGACGTGGACCGGGCACACGATACCAGCCGGCCGCCCATGATCCAAGATCGATCAGTTGGCAACGCTCAGAGCAAAAAGGACGATAGGGATTATCCTCCCACTCTGATGGTTTCCGGCAAAGCGGGCATTTGCGAGGCTTACGCGGTACGTCCGTCATCCTGAACCTGCCACCCGCAACGGTCATGAGGAAAGTCTTGTTCCGAATGCGGCGAATAGTTCCCCGGTCAGATATCTCGTGTCCTTCTGATCGGACCACCGTTTGCGACGCATGTAGTCGTTTAAAATCCGTCCGTCTGCGTGACGATGTGTTTGCGGATACGCGAGGTTCATCCGGTAGCGTTCGATGGCCTCGCTGACGCGACTGATGAAGACGATGGTCCCGTCCGATTCCACCTTCTCCACCACGCCGACATGCGTGAGGGGATCATTGTCAACGCCGTCTCCATCGGCATCCCAGGTATTGTCAAAAAATATCAGATCACCGGCCTGTACCACCGGCCCCCTGTGTATCCTGCCGTGCGCGCGCACATGGTCAAAGATGAGCCGTACGCCATTGGCCTGGCTGTTCTGATGGACGCCGTCGTACAGGTCGATCCCATGCGCGAGATACACAGCACGTGTCACGCCGGCACAGTCATAGGCGATGCGCCGGCCGCCACTCTCAATGGTTCGTGCCCCCACGAGTTTCACCGCGGTGTGAACGATGGCGTCGTGCTGAGCATCGCTTGAGGCCGCACGGCAACAATCCACCACCGGAACAGAATTGATTCGCGGCCGTTCCGTCGAAGTTCCGGCACAGCTTGCCATGGCGAGCAGTAGACACAGACTCGAGGCCTTACTCAGGTGTCCCGGCATATTTATCCTGAATACTCCGCCCAGCGACGCGGTGCTGTCATGCCGGGGCGGAAGAGAAGACTTTTGTAATCAGCGTTTGCGCATCGTCTTGGATCTGCCGCAGATGTTCCCGGCCTTTGAAACTCTCCGCATAGAGTTTATACACATCTTCCGTCCCGCTCGGCCGGGCAGCAAACCATCCGTTGGCCGTGACGACTTTGAGACCGCCGATCGTCGCATGATTGCCCGGGGCTTCGGTGAGCATGGCTGTGATCGGTTCACCGGCCAGAGTGCTGCCTGATACCTGTTGAGGCGACAACTTTTGCAAAATCGCCTTTTGTGCTCGACTGGCCGGCGCGTCAATTCGTTCGTACACCGGTTCACCCAACTCCTTCGTCAAATCCCGATAGAGTTCCGCCGGATCACGGCCTGCCGTCGCCATCATTTCTGCTGCCAGTAGATCCATAATGATGCCGTCTTTATCCGTCACCCATACCGACCCATCCTGCCGCAAGAACGCAGCGCCGGCACTTTCCTCCCCGCCGAATCCCAAGGATCCGTCACGAAGGCCCGGCACGAACCACTTAAAGCCGACGGGCACTTCGACGAGCCGGCGCCCGAGCTTGATGGCAACCCGGTCGATCATGCTGCTGCTCACGATGGTTTTGCCCACGCCGGCGTCGGATCGCCAGCCCGTCCGATTTGCAAACAGATACGCAATCGCCGCAGCTAAAAAGTGATTTGGACTCATCAGCCCCCCGGCCCGGGTGACGATACCATGCCGATCCGTATCGGTATCATTCCCGAAGGCCAGATCGAAGCGGTCTTTCAGCGCGATGAGGGAGGCCATCGCGTAGGGTGAGGAACAATCCATGCGAATCTTGCCGTCCCAATCAAGAGACATGAAGCGGAACGTGGGATCAACTGCAGGATTAACAATATCCAGATCCAAACCGTAACGGTCGGCGATAGGCTTCCAATAAGCGATGGCCGAGCCGCCGAGCGGATCGACACCGATACGAAGTCTGGCCAGCTTGATGCGCTCGAGATCGACCACGCTGCCGAGATCAGCCACATAATTGCCGATGTAATCGTGGCGCTGAGTCGTGGACGCCTTGATCGCCTGCTCATACGGTAGCCGCGCCACGCGGGTCAGTTTTCCGGCGATCAGTTCGTTCGCCCGTTCTTCGATGGCCTTGGTCGCCTGAGTATCCGCAGGACCGCCGTGCGGAGGATTGTATTTCAGTCCGCCATCTTCGGGTGGATTGTGAGAGGGGGTGATGACGATTCCGTCCGCCAACCCCGACGTGCGGGTCCGATTAAAGGCGAGAATCGCGTGAGAGATCACGGGAGTGGGCGTGTATCCGTCTACCTGATCAATATGTGCATGTACGCCGTTAGCGGCGAGTACTTCAAGGGTCGATCTGAATGCTGGGGTGGACAGCGCATGCGTGTCTTTCCCGAGAAACAGCGGTCCCCCGATTCCCTCCTTGCGGCGGTAGTCACAGATCGCCTGGGTAATGGCTAGAATATGCGCTTCATTGAACGATCCGCGGAACGCGGAGCCACGATGACCGCTTGTTCCGAAACTGACCCGCTGTTGAGGATCGGCTACATCGGGAATTGTGGCACTGTATGTGTGACAGAGTTGCTCGACATCAATCAATTGATCCGGCGATACCTTTTGTCCAGCGCGTGGATGAATGCTCATGATCGCTCCCCTGAATGACGCCATCCTCTACGTCTTCGACGTGAAGTTCAAGAGGGTAGTATATGCAAGATATAATTTAGTCCGCACTATTCATGACAGCTTTGCTCCAACCGCCAGTATGCCGCTATGCCGATCTTCGTCGCTCGTCGTTCGTGAAGCGTCGTTCGTATCTCGGCATTCGCCTAATGCAATACGTCAAACGGCAGACGTGATTCGTCAACCGCAAATCGAGAATGGCACTTCTCTTCTTCACGTTGCTTGGGGTTAACGTTGACCTCGCCTCACGAGGAACACGTCATACAGGGGTTTCGTCGCAAACTATCATGAATAGTGCGGGCTCGTCTCCCTTCGTGGTGCCATCCAAGCCCGTCCGCCGGTTGCTTGCACGGTCATTTCCAGCGGTGTTAAGATTCATCACATTGTTGTTGCGAGGAGTTAATCATGGCCAATATCACGTTGCTCTATTCGCCGTCATGTGGTGCCTGTCCATCGGCCAAGAGTCTGTGGAAGGAATTGCGCGTAAAGTATAGCTTTAGTTATCGCGAAGTCGACATTACCACCACGGATGGACAGGATTTGGCGAATCGCCATTCCGTCCGTGCGGTTCCGGCGACGATCATCGATGGGCGCTTGACGTTTGTCGGCGTACCGAGCCGGCAGAGCGCCGAGAAGGCTCTGCAGCTCAAAATGAAGCCGCAACCGACATAAGGAGTCATCTGGTGAGCGATCCAGAGGAACTTGATATCGAGCTTCCTATTTTGCCCGTCATCGACAAGGGCCCCCCACCGGAGTGCGGGATCTGCGGTGAACCGATGGCCTTCATTGATGGGGATTGGGCCTGTGTCGATTGTAACGGGGAGATACTCGGCCCTGAAACCGGGTGAATACCGTCGTCCATCACTCGTATCTCGTGAAGCGCACAGGGGAACCAGCAGATGACATGCTGTGACCGTCGCTTCCCGCTTCACGAACAACGAACCACGTTCTGAATGCTGCGCGTCGTCACCGGTCCGTTTCATCCGTCCCTTCAAACCTGGCTGGTCAGGGATCTTCAGCAGCACAAATCCCACGACTCTGGAGCACCGGTCGCGATCGTTGTCCCCTCCGACCACCTTCGCCGACACTTGAAACGTGTGCTGTGTCTTGATCATGGCTGTGCATTGAGCGCGGTCTACATTTTCACATTTCATCAACTGGCGCTGCATCTCTATCAAGAGTATCGACAACGGACGAGCGGATCCGGTAGGCGGGTTGAGCTCGTCTCGGATCTCTTCTTCGAGCAGTTGTTGCAGCAACTCGGCCACCGCAAACTCCCATATGGAGAGGCGTGGTCGCTCACGTCTCTGCCTCAGGGTGTATGGGCCGCGCTGTGGACGACGGTGCGCGATATCAAAGACGCAATGGTCGATCCGTCTGTCGCCATCCATGCGGTGGAAGCCGCATCTGAGCTTCAGGAACATCTGGAAGCGGACGAGATCGCAAAGCTCAACGGATTGTTTACATTGTACGCGGCGTTGCAGGAGTCATCGAAGATCTTGGAAGTCGGGTCCACAGATGATCTGGCATCAGCAGTTGTCGAGTTGGTCCCCTCGTCTGATTTTCTCCGTGGCCTGACGGCTCTCTATTATTATGGGTCCTATGACCTCACTCAGGTTCAATTGACGCTTCTGGAAGCGTTGATCCACCATGTCCCCGTCTCGCTGTACTTTCCGTTGGATAGCGGGCCGGAGTTTATCTTTGCCCAACGGTTCTTCGATCGGCATGTCCAACCGTTACGGAGTACCATGGATCCTCCGGCGTACGTCGTTGCGGAAGAAAAACTCAAAGACCCGCGCCGGACGCCGCTGACGCGGATGCTGAATACCGCGGGCCCGGACGACGAGCTGGTCTGTGTCTGTAAGGAGATTTTGTCGCTCGTCGAAACGAATGGGTACGCATTCCATGAAATCGGGGTAGTGGCTCGAAGTCTCATGGTCTATCAGGAGGGGATCCGCCGTATCTTTGACCAGCATCGCATTCCCTTTGTCTCCAGCGCCACGGTGCCTGTGTTGCGGGAACCGGTCGCCAAGACCCTGCTCCAACTTGCGGAGATCCTGGCCGCTGGATTCTCGCGATCTGCGGTTCTTGACCTATTGAGTTCGCCGTACTATCGGTTGCACAGGGAGACCGGTCATATCGAACCACGTCCCGATCAATGGCGGATTGCAGCCCATGCTCTGGGAATTGTCAGGGGAGACCAGGATTGGCAGCGGCTTGCACGTGTCGCGAGAGTCGATGCGTGGGGCTCGGACCCTGACGAAGAGGATGGTGGGAATCGTGAGGAGCTTGCTCCTCTATCGGTGGATACAGCTCAACTTCGGGCATTCTG
>Ga0075430_100000349_pt1 | contig 33560 bp, 32 predicted proteins | sample RhiMetdeltSRZDD4_FD_75294 | JGI IMG/M metagenome (GOLD analysis project Ga0075430, IMG submission 75294) | Populus rhizosphere microbial communities from Tennessee, USA - Rhizosphere MetaG P. deltoides SRZDD4 | ecosystem: Host-associated > Plants > Roots > Rhizosphere > Soil | place: USA... | reverse complement strand
AGCATCGTCCCGCAGAACGGCACGCACCAGGCGTTGGCGTGGAACATCGGCACGATGTGCAGGATGACGTCGCTCTCGGAGAGCGCCATGCAGTCGGCCATGGCCTGGGCGAGGCAGTGGACGTAGAGCGCGCGGTGCGTGTAGACGACGCCCTTGGGGTGCCCCGTGGTCCCGGACGTGTAGCACATGGCCGCGGCGTCGGTCTCGGCGATCGAAGGCCACTCGGCCAACGGCGTCGCCGCCGCCAGCAGTGCCTCGTACTCGGGCAGGTCGGCGGGCACGGCCGTGGTGCCGCCGAAGCTCGGGGGGCCGTCCTGCATCACGACAATGGTCCGCACCGTCGTGAGCTGGTCCCGGATCGCCGCCAGCACGGGCCAGACGCTGGCGTCGACGAAGACGACCGTGTCGCCGGCGTGGTTGATGATGTAGGTGAGATCCTGGGCGGAGAGCCGGAAGTTCAGCGTGTGCAGCACCGCCCCGCTGAGCGGGATCGCCCAGTAGAGCTCGAGGTGGCGGTGGCTGTTCCAGGCCAGCGTCGCGACGCGATCGCCCCGCTGCACGCCGAGGTCGCGGAGCACGCCAGCCAGCCGCTGCGTGCGGGCGGCGAAGTCGGCGTAGGTGTAGCGGAACAGCGCCTGGCCGGGACGCCGCGTGGCGAGCGTCTTGCGCGCGAAGATGCGGCGGCTGCGCTCGAAGAACTGCGTGAGCGTCAGCGGGTAGTCCATCATCAGGTCGTGGATGGGCGCGGCCATCAGTATCCTCCCAGGTCTTCCGACGTCGCGCAGCGGAAGCCCACATGGTGGTGCCCGGCCGCCGCGCCGCGCCGGTCGTACGAGCGGCGCGTGGAGACGTGCAGCGAGCCCGCGAGGTCATCGTGGCTGGCGCCTCGCACGACGACCCGGCCGGCGCCGGCGAAGGGCTCGCGTCCGTCGTCGGCACGATAAGGGTACGCGCGCAGCGTCGTCGACGTCCACTCGCGCAGGTTCCCCAGCAGGTCCTCCACCCGCGACGGGCTGGCGCCCTCGGGCCGCGCATCGCCGCGGTCGGTGGCGTTGTAGGCGCGGCCGAAGACCGCGAGCTCCGGCGCCGGCGGCCGCGGGCCCCACGGGTACGCGCGCCGGTCGTCGCCGCCGCGGGCGGCCTTCTCCCACTCCGCCTCCGTGGGGAGGCGTCGCTGGCGCCAGGCGCAGTAGTCGCGGGCGCCGAACCACGTGACCTCCACCGCGGGATGATGCTCGAACCCCGCGTCGGCGACCCAGCCGGCGTGCTGCTCGGCCGCGGGCACCAGATGGATCCGCGCGTCCGCGTCGTCGGCGTCGTAGCGTCGCTCGCCGTCGAGGGTGCCGATGCCGCGCGCGTTGAGGAATGCGGCGAACTCGGCGTTGGTCACCTTGTGGCGCTCGATCCAGTACGCGCGCAGATAGACGCGGTGCTGCGGACGCTCCTCGGGCGGCCCGTCGTCCCGTCCCATCCAGAAGGCGCCGGCCTGCACCAGCATGATGCCGTCGGCGAGGGCCGGCAGCCGCAGGGAAGCCCCCAGGGCGAGGACCAGCAACACCGCGAGAGCACGGGCCATTTCGCCGGTTGTAACACACGACCGGCCGAATAGATCCACCCCGGCGGACGTCTTACCCGCTGACAGGAGGACAGCGCCATGGAACGCAATCCCTGGAAGCTCGCGACGATCGGTATGGCCCTGGTTGGCACGACGGCTCTCGGCACCGGGCTCACGACCTCCTACCTGATGCGGACGCCGGGGACCGCGGACGCGCAGGAGATCGCCACCACGCCGCGGACCCACGCCGCGCCGCGCGCCCTCGTGGCCGCGCCCGCCGCGCCGCGGACGGTGACGCCCGCGGTGGCGTCCAGCGCCCCCGTGCGCGCGACGCCGGTCTCGACGGCGGCCGCGACAGCCGCGGATTGCGACACCGGCACGGAGCGCGCCGTGCGCATCGCCAAGCCCGGCCTGATCGGCGGTCTGCTGGGCGCGGGCCTCGGCGCGGCCGGCGGCGCCATCGCCGACGGCGGCAAGGCGGCGGGCAAGGGCGCCCTCATCGGTGGCATCGCCGGCGCGGCGCTCGGCGGCGGCTACGGCGCCTACAAGACCAAGAACGAGTGCGGCACGATCTTCGGCAACGCCGGTGGCGGCGCGTTCACGACGGCGGCGCCGGCCGCCACCACGCAGGCGGCCTTCGACGGCCGCGGTCAGGGCATCTCGGTCTACAACGCGCGCTAGCCTCAACGTTCACCGCGCCGCGCGGCGCCGGGAGCCATCGCTCCCTCCGCCGCGCGGCGCACCGCCTTCCGCTCGATCCCGATTCCCGTCCCAGACACGGTGAGATCTCGGCGGTGAAGAAGTGTGGCGCCACGCCGTGGTATGGTGGGCGCGATGCGATCGCGCTGGAACGACGCCGAGGCCGCCGGGCTCGCCGGTGTCGACCTCCTCGTCTACGCCTCCCGCCTGGTCGGCGCGGAAACCTCGCTGGTCGTGTGGGGCGGGGGCAACACCTCGGTCAAGGTCCTGGAGCGCGATCACCGCGGGCGCGAGATTCCCGTGCTGCGCGTGAAGGGCAGCGGCTCCGACCTCAAGTCGATCCAGCGCAAGGACTTCCCCGGCGTGCGGATGGATGACATCCGCGCGCTGCTCGACCGCCAGGACATGGGCGACGAGGAGATGGTCGCCTACCTCGCGCATGGTCTCATGGACCCCGGGGGCGTGCGGCCGTCCATCGAGACGCTCCTCCACGGCTTCGTGGACGCCTACGCGGTGGTGCACACGCACGCCGACGCGATCGTGTCGCTCACCAACAACGACCGGGCGGCCGACGTGCTGGCCGGCGTCTTCGGCAAGGACGTCATCGCGCTCGACTACCGGCGGCCGGGCTTCAAGATCTCGCGCGAGGTCGCGGACGCGATCGCCGCGGGCCCCCAGGCGCGCGCGCTCCTGCTCTCCAAGCACGGCACGATCACGTGGGGCGCGACCGTTCGCGAGGCGTACGAGGGGACGATCGATCTGATCACGCGCGCCGAGGAGGCGATCGCCGAGCGCCGGCGGGGTCGCCGGTCGTTCGGAGGACCGCGGGTGCCGGTGCTGGAGCCGGCCGCGCGCCGCGCCGCCGCGCTCGACCTGCTGCCGCGCCTGCGCGGCGCCCTCTCGCGCGAGCGCCGCATGGTCGTCGCCTTCGACGACGCGCCGGCGGTGACCGAGTTCGTCTCGTCGGCCGAGGCGCCCGCCGTCAGCCAGGTGGGCCCGGCCACCCCCGACCACACGATCTACACGAAGCGGCTGCCCTGCTTCGTCGCGCTCGACAACGCCGGCGACCCCGCGGCGACCTGGCGGGCGGTGGAGCGCTCGGTCGAGGCCTTCGGGCGCGACTACACGGCCTACGTCGACGCGCACCGCGGGCCCGGCGTCGAGCTGCTCGACGCGCGGCCGCGCGTGGTGCTGGTGCCGGGGCTCGGGATGTTCACGGCCGGTCGCGACGCCCGCACCGCGGGCATCGTCGACGATATCTACCGCCACACGATCGACGTCCTCGGCAACGCCACCGCCTTCGGCGGCTACGTGTCGCTCACGGCCCGCGATGCCTTCGACGTCGAGTACTGGCCGCTCGAGCTCTACAAGCTCACGCTGGCGCCACCCGAGAAGGAGCTGGCCCGGCGCGTGGTGCTCGTCACCGGCGGCGGCTCCGGCATCGGTCGCGCCGTGGCCCAGCGCCTGGCCGCCGAGGGCGCCCACGTGGCCGTCGCGGACCTCGACGCCGAGTCCGCCACACGCGTCGCCGACGAGGTGACGAAGGGCGTGGGCGCCGGCCGGGCACTCGGGCTCGCGATGGACGTCACCAGCGAGGCGTCGGTGCGCGCCGCGTTCGAGGCGACCGTGCTGGCGTGGGGCGGCCTCGACATCCTGGTCTCGAACGCGGGCATCGCGCACTCGGCGCCCGTCGACCGGATGGCGCTGGCCGACTGGGAGCGCTCTTTCGCGGTGAACGCGACGGGCCACTTCCTCGTCGCGCGCGAGGCGATGCGCGTGCTGATGCGCCAGGGGATCGGCGGCTCGCTGGTGTTCGTCGCCACCAAGAACGTGATGTCGCCCGGCAAGGATTTCGCGGCGTACTCGGCGGCCAAGGCGGCCGAGGCCCAGCTCGCCAAGGTCCTGGCCCTGGAGGGCGCGCCGCACGGCATCCGCTCCAACATCGTGAACCCCGACGCGGTCTTCCAGGACTCCAAGCTCTGGTCGGAGGAGATCCGCCGCGAGCGCGCCGCCGCCCAGGGCATCACCGTCGAGCAGCTCGAGGACTTCTACCGCAAGCGCAACCTGCTCGGCGCCCGCATCCTGCCCGAGGACGTCGCCCAGGCCGTGCTGTTCCTCGCCTCCGACCGGTCGGCCAAGACGACCGGCTGCACGCTGACCGTCGACGGCGGCGTGAAGGACGCCTTCCCGCGGTGACGCCGCAGGTCGGGGTGTCGCTGTCGCTCAAGCCGCCGGCCGAGCAGTTCGACCTCGTACGGCGCGTCGAGGCCCTCGGCTTTGCGTCGGTGTGGACCGGCGACCACGTGTCGTTCCACGGCCCGATCCACGAGTCGCTCACGCTGCTGGCGACGTACGTCCCGATCACGAGCCGCATCCGCCTCGGCACGGCCGTCTACCTGCTGGCCCTGCGGGCGCCGGCCATCGCCGCCAAGGCCACCGCGTCCCTCGACGCGCTGTCGGGCGGCCGGCTCATCTTCGGCGTCGGCGTCGGTGGCGAGAACCCCAAGGAGTTCGAGCTGTGCGGCGTGCCGCACCGCGAGCGCGGCGCGCGCGTCACCGAGGGGATCGACGTGGTGCGCGCACTGTGGCGCGACAGCCCGGCCAGCTTCAAGGGACGCTTCACGCAGTTCGAGAACGTCTCGATCGACCCCAAACCGGTGCAGCGGCCTGGCCCGCCGATCTGGATCGGCGGGCGCTCCGACGCCGCGCTCACCCGCGCCGGCCGGCAGGGCGACGGCTGGATGTCCTACGTCGTCCAGCCCGAGCGCTACGCGCAGAGCGTCGGCACGATCCGGGCGGCGGCCGAGGCGGCCGGCCGGCGACTCGACGGCTTCGCCTTCGCGCATCTCGCGTTCATCACGGTCGGCCGCGACTGGGAGTCGGCGAAGACCGTCTGGGTCGAGCACCTCTCCCGCCGCTACGCGCAGGACTTCGGGCCCCTCGCCGGCAAGTACGGCATCATCGGCACGCCCGAGCAGTGCGCCGAGCAGCTGGCGCGCTTCGTCGAGGCCGGCTGCACCTACGTCGTCTTCAACGCCATCGGCAAGCCCGAGCACGAGCGCGACCAGCTCGAACGCATCGCGTCCGACGTGATCCCCCTCCTGGGGCGCTAGCGCCGCGCGTGGAGTCCGGCAGCGGCACGGGCTGGCCGACGCCGCCTCCCAGGCCTCACTGAGTCATGCCGGCGAAGCCGGTCGCGTGCCGCGCCAGGGTGAGGGCGGTACGGGTGTTGGCACCGGCCATCCTCGAGGCCGACCTCGCCCTGCTCGATCCCCCGACGCTCGACTTCGAGCCGGGGCAGTGGGTGTCGGTGCCGTTCGGACCCAAGATCGTGCGGGCGTACTCGATCGCCTCCACGCCACGCACGCCGACGGTGATCACGCTGTGCGCCGACGTCGCGCCCCATGGGCTCGGGTCGCGGTGGTTCCGCGGGCTGGCCGCCGGCCAGGAGGTGGAGTTCAAGGGGCCGCTCGGGGGGTTCGTGCTGGGCCTGGCCGAGACGCGACGGCCGCTGTTCGTGGCGGAGGAGATCGGGATCGTGCCGATCCGGTCGATCCTGGCTGACCTGGACCAGTCGGGCGTCGAACGGCCGGCCACGCTCGTCTACCAGGCGCGCGAGGCGCGTGACCTCGTGTACGACGACGAGTTCCGCGAGCTGGCCCGGCGGCGCGCGGGCTTCGCGTATCATCCCGGCGTGACCGCCGAGGGCGTGTCGCTGGCGGCGCTCATCGACCGTCTCGTCCCCGACGTCGCCGGCCTCGTGGCGTACGTGGCCGGCGGTGAGGCGACCATCGCCCGTGTCCGCGAGGTGCTGATGGCCAAGGGGCTCGAGCGCAAGGCCGTCAAGTGGGAGAAATTCTGGTGATCGTGCGCACGATCGTGGCCGTTGCCGCGCTGCTCGGGCTCGTCGGGGTCGCGCCTGCGTCGGCCAGCCTGCAGGGCCTGGGCAGTGAGGCGCCCGTGGGGAGTAACGCCACCGGCGAGGCGTGCCGCGTGCGAGTCGTGGCCGAGGAGGGCGCCCGCGGCACGCAGCGGCTCAACCTCTACTGCGACGGCTGGACGGTCTCGAGCGGCACGCTGTTCCGGTTCCGGGTGGCGCGCGAGACGACGCCGGAGCGCCTGCTCACCGACAGCCAGTTCCAGAAGGGCTACGAGACGCGCCTGGGTGGCTGCGGCGCGGTGGAGAAGACGTCGTTCGCCGACGGGACCGACGCCGCCCTGCGCCAGTGCACGCGCCTCGAGCGCGGCTGGCCGGTCGTCGTCGTCGCCGCTGTCGCGAACGGACGCGGCTTCGCGCTCGAGACGTATCCCACCAACGTGCGCGTGCTCGAGAGCGCCGTCGGTATCCTGCAGGGCAAGACCCCGACGGGCGGCGGCCGCGAGGGGACGCAGTCGGCGGCGATCCGCCGGGCCGAGACCATCGTCGGGGCCACCGGCAAGATGGTCGGCATCCAGGACATCGGCGCCGCCGAGACGCTCTGGCGCCTCGGCAAGCTGCAGTATCGCTCGGGCAACTACGCCACCGCCGAGGGGTCGTTCGCGCGGCTGCTCGAGATCCACGACCGCGTGCTCGGCCCGGGCCGTCCGGGAGTCGCGCCGATCCTCAGCGAGCTGGGGCTCACGGTGGGCCACCAGGGGCGATTCGACGAGGCCGACCACATCTTGACGCGCGCGGAGAAAGCCGCCGAGTCATCCCTCGCCGAGGAGCACCTGATCGTCTACGCGTACCGCGCCTCGGTGCACCGCGACAACAAGCCCGTCGAGGCGCTCGGCTGGGTCGAGCAGGCGGTGCGGATCTCCGATCGCTATCCGGAGACCTCGCGGGCCCGGGCGTACGCGGTCGGCATGCACGCGGTCGTGCTGCGCGCGAACAACCGTCTGGGCGAGGCCGAGGCCGCCGCCCTCCGGTCGCTGCAGGCGGCCCAGCAGGCCGGCCACGAGCCCGACTGGCGCCTGTGGTGGGTGGGCGAAATGCACGAGCTCCTGGGACGCATCGCACGCCATCAGCGACGATACGCGGACGCGCGTCGCGAGTACGGGCTGGGGCTCGCCCGCCGCGAGCTGCTCTTCGGGGAGGCGTCGCCACGGGCCATCGAGGGACACGCCGCGCTCGGCATGAACGAGCAGGCCGCCGGCGACCTAGCGGCGGCGCTCAAGCACTTCCGACACGCGGCCGCGCTGCAGCTGAAGCACCGCGCGGCGCTCGAGGGCGCGCGGCTGCCGTCCGTGCTGGGCTATCTCGACGTGCTGGCGCGGACGGTCGCGGAGCGTCCCCAGGAGGAACGACCGGCGCTGATCGCCGAGATGTTCACGGTGCTGCAGATCCCCCGCGGCAACGAGACGGCCAAGGCGCTGCGCGCGATGTCGGCCCGGGTCGGCAGCGGCGACCCGAAGCTGGCCGCGCTCACGCGCGAGCTGCAGGACGCGGGACGGCGGCGGGTGTCGCTGCGGAGCGCCGTCGCCGAGGAGTCGCTCCGGCCGCCCGACCAGCGCGAGGCGCGCGGCGAGGATCTCGCGCGACAGCTCCGCGAGGTGGAGAGCCGGATCGAGGTGCTCGAGAGCCAGCTGCAGGCCGAGTTCCCCCGCTACGCGGGGCTCACCGCCGAGCGCCCGCTGCCGGCCGACGAGGTCCGCGCGCTGCTGCGGCCCGGCGAGGCGCTGGTGGCGATGCTGCCCGCGAACCAGACGACGTTCGTCCTGCTGGTGCGCGCCGACGGCGTGCACTTGCATCGCGCGCGCCTCGGCCGCGCCGCGCTGGAGGCGGAGGTCAAGGCCCTCCGGGCGAGCTTGGACCTGTCCTCCGGCGAGGACCGCCCGTTCGACGTGGCCCGCGCTCGGGCGCTCTACGCGGCGCTGTTCGGACCGCTCGACGGCATGCTGGCCGGCGTCCGTCACCTGCTGACGGTTCCCGCCGGCCCGCTGCTGGCGCTCCCGCTCGGCGTGCTCGTGACGAACGCCGCCCCGGCCGGCACCGACGCCGAGCGAATCGCCTATCTCGCCAACAGCGTCGGCATCAGCGTGCTGCCGTCGGTGGCGGCGCTGCGCGAGCTGCGCGCGGTGGCGGCGCGCTCGCCCGCGCCGCAGCCCTTCATCGGCTTCGCCGATCCCGCCTTTGCCGGCGGCCGCCACGACCGCCGCAACGTGACCGACGTCGCCAACCTGTGCCGTCAGGGCGAGACCCTCGATCCCGCGCTGCTGCGCGGCCTGCCCCGCCTGCCGGAGTCCGCCGGCGAGCTCAAGCGCATCGCGGCCGCGCTGGGGGCGGGGAGTGACGCCGTCGTCGTGGGCGCGGCGGCCACCGAGCGCCGGGTGCGAGACACCGATCTCTCGCGCTACCGGGTCGTGGCCTTCGCAACGCACGGCCTGCTGCCCGGCGAGCTGCGCTGCCAGGCCGAGCCGGCCCTGGCGCTCACGCCGCCGGCGGCGCCGGCGCCAGGCGAGGACGGCCTCCTCGACGCGAGCGAGGTCGCCGGCCTCAAGCTCGACGCCGACTGGGTGGTGCTGTCGGCGTGCAACACGGCGGGGCCGGACGGCTCGCTCGGTGGCGAGAGCCTCACGGGCCTCGCGCGCGCGTTCTTCTACGCCGGAGCGCGCGCGCTGCTCGTGTCACACTGGGCCGTGGCCTCGGGCCCGACGGTCGATCTCACCACCGGCATGTTCGCCGCCTACGCACGCGACGCGAGCGCGGGCAAGGCCGAGGCGTTGCGTCGCGCTCAGGCTGCGCTGCGCGCGAAGCCTGAGACGGCGCATCCGTTCTTCTGGGCCCCCTTTGTGGTTGTCGGCGACGGCGGCACCTTATCAACGGGCCGATGAAAACGGGCCATCTACTTCGTTGCCTCCTCGCTCCTCCCTGCGGCGTGGGCGGCCCACGCCTCAGTCGTCGCTCGTCGGCGCCTCGTATCTGGCCCGTTTTGATCGGCCCTGACGTGGACGCCTCTTCAACGACTTTCCAGATCGAGGGTCCGTGATGGCCGATTTCACCGGGGGGGAGCTCGTTGCGCGGGTGTTGAAGCAAGCCGGGGTGGGGCATGTGTTCACGTTGTGTGGGGGGCATGTCCTGCCGATCTACGACGGGTGCGTGACGGAGGGCATCCGGATGGTGGATGTGCGGCATGAGCAGGCGGCGGCGCATGCGGCGGATGCGTATGCGAGGCTCACGCGGAACGTCGGGGTGGCGATCGTGACGGCGGGGCCCGGGGTGACGGACGCGGTGACCGGTGTCGCCAACGCGTATGCGGCGCGCAGCCCGTTGCTGCTGATCGGTGGGGCGGCGCCGCTCGGCCTGCGCGGGCTCGGGGCGCTGCAGGAGATGGAGCAGGTCGCGCTGCTGCGCCCCATCACGAAGGGCGCGTGGTCGGTGCCGGAGATCCGGCAGATCCCCGAGGTGCTGACGACGGCGATCCGCGTCGCGCTGTCGGGTCGGCCGGGGCCGGTCTTCGTCGAGATCCCGGTCGACCTGCTCCTCGCCTCGATCGAGGACCGCCTGGCTCCGATTCCCACCGACTACGTCCACCGCACGCCAGTCGCGGCCGACACCGCCGCGATCGAGAAGCTGGCCGGTCTCCTCGCCGGGGCCGCGCGCCCGGTCGTCATGACCGGCAGCGGCGTGTACTGGGACGACGCGGCCGCCAACCTCGCCGCCTTCGCGGAGGCGGCCGGCGTGCCGGTCTTCATGAACGGGGCGGGACGCGGCTCGTTGCCCGCCGACCACCCGCTGGCCTTTGCGCAGACCCGGGGCTTCGCGCTCGGCCAGGCGGACGTCGTGCTCGTGCTCGGCGCACCGCTCGACTTCCGCCTCGGCTACGGCCGTCCGCCGACCTTCGCCGAGGACGCGCGCGTCTGCGTGGTCGACTGCGACCCCGAGGAGCTCGGCCGCAACCGGCCGCTGGCGGTCGGCATCACCGGCCACATCGGCCGCGTTCTCGACCAGCTGACCGCGGCGCTGCCGCCGGGGACGGCGGGGCGCTTCGCCGACTGGCGGGCGCGCCTCGGCGCCAAGGAGCGGGAGGCGCGCGAGCGGCTCGAGGCCCAGTGCGGCGCCGACGACGTGCCGGTCTCGCACTACCGCTGGGCCGCCGAGATCGCGCGCCACGTCACGCCCGACACGATCGTCGTCGGCGACGGCGGCGACGTCGTCGGCTGCGCCTCGAAGATCGTGCGCCTGCAGCGTCCGGGGCAGTGGCTCGACCCCGGCCCCTTCGGCTGTCTCGGCGTCGGGCCACCGTTCGCGATCGCCGCCAAGCTGCTGCACCCCGAGCGGCGCGTCCTGCTCATCGCCGGCGATGGCGCGTTCGGCCTCAACGGCATGGAGATGGAGACCGCCGTGCGCTTCGGCCTCCCGATCACGTGCATCATCGGCAACGACGCCGGCTGGGGGCAGATCCGCAACCCGCAGCTCTCGTTCTTCGGCGAGGAGCGCGCCGTCGCCACCTCGTTGCCCACGACCCGCTTTGACCAGATGGTCGAGGCCCTCGGCGGCCGCGGCGCCTTCGTTCAGGAGCCCAAGGACATCGGCCCGGCGCTTGAGCGCGCGCTCGGCTCCGACCAGGTCTGGTGCATCAACGTCCCGCTGGATCCCGCCGCCTACCGCCGCACCGGTCAGGTCTCGATGGCCATTTGATGCCCCCGCGGCGGCGACCGCTCTGAGGATCACGTTTCTCGCGCCGCACGTACGGATCGCCGGCGGCGTGCGCGCGATCCTCACGTACGCGGACCGGCTCGCGGGGCTCGGACACGACGTCACGCTGGTGGTGCCGGCGGGTGGGCGGGCGGCGGCGTGGTGGCGCAACGCCCAGAGCGCGGGCCCGGGCTGGATGCCGGGGCTCCGTGCACGCGTCGGGTGGGTGGGGCGCTGGTCGGCGGACGGTCTGCCGGACGGTGACGTCGTCGTGGCGACGGCGTGGCAGTCGGCACCGGTCGTCGCCGCGGCGCCGTCGCGGTGCGGCGCCAAGTTCTACCTGGTGCAGCACTACGAGAGCCTGTACCACGGTGACCCCGCCGCCGTAGACGCGACCTACCGGCTGCCGCTCTCGAAGGTCGTGATCTCCACGTGGCTCCGCGACGTGCTCCGCGAGCGATTCGACAGCGACGCCGAGATCCTCGTGACCCCCGTCGATCGCGCGCTGTTCCGCCGGGTGCCAGTCGAGACTGCGACGACCCGGCCGAGGGTGCTGATGCTGCACCACGACTACGCGTGGAAAGGGGTGGCCGACGGGCTGGCGGCGGTGGCCCGGGCCAAGGCGCAGGCGCCCGGCCTCTGGCTCGTCGGCTTCGGGGTGAAGCCGCCGCGGGACCGCTCGCCGTACGACGAGTTCCACGCCGACCCACCGCAGGCCGCGCTGGCCGCGGTCTATAGCGGCGCCGACATCTACCTGTGCCCGTCCTGGGACGAGGGGCTCGGGATGCCGCCCATGGAGGCCATGGCGTGCGGCGCGGCCCTGGTGACCTACGACAACGGCGGCTGCCGCGACTACGCCCGCGACGGCGAGACCGCCCTCGTCGTACCCCGCCGCGACGTGGCAGCGCTGGGGAGCGCGCTGGGACGGCTGGCAACGGACGCCGCGTTGCGGGCGCGCATCGCGGCCGCCGGGCTGGCCCACGTCAGGACCGCGTTCGACTGGGATCGGTCGGTGGAGCGGCTGGCGGCCCTGTTCCAGGGCGCCCGTGCGCGTGCCGATCGAGCGTGAGCCCGAGGCCTTCGCCTCGACGGCGACGGGCCAGCGTGGCCCGCGGTGTCTCCGCCTGCATGCTAGAATCACGTGCGCTATGCCGATTTACGAGTACGAATGCGGCGATTGCCGGCGTCGCGTCAGTCTGCTCCTGAGGACGTTTTCGGCCGCCGATTCGGCCGCGTGTCCACGCTGCGGAGGTAGCCGCCTCACGCGCCTCATGTCGCGCTTCGCGACCGTCAAGAGCGAGGACGCGCGGCTGGAGTCGCTCGCGGACTCGGCGTCGTTCGGGGACCTCGACGAGAACGACCCGGGGAGCGTGGCCCGCTTCATGAAAAAGATGGGACGAGAGTTCGGGGACGACATGGGAGAGGACTTCGAGTCGGCCGTGGACGAGGCGATGGCGGAGGGCGAGGGGGAGCCCGGGGAGGGGAGCACGGAATCCGTCGACCCCGCCGGCGAATCAGAACTCTGATCCCGTGAAGACCGACGTCCATGACAGCCTCGAGGCGGTCGGTGCCGACGCCTGGGATGCCCTCCACGCCGAGTCCCGGCTGCGATCCCCCTTTCTTTCCTGGACCTGGCAGCGGGAGTGGGTCGCCGTCTTTGCCGAGGGGCGGCGGCTCGAGGTCCGGCGGGTCGTCGACGGCACCGGACGCCTGGTGGGGCTCCTGCCCCTGGTGCAGATCGGGCCCGACCGCTGGCTGCTCGTCGGCGGGGCCGACGTCTCCGATTATCTCGACCTGATCGCCCTCCGCGACCACGAGGAGGAGGCCTGGGCGGCGCTCCTGGGCGCCCGCGCCGCCGACCCCGCCGTCTGGGAGCTGCACGCCGTACCGGCCGCCTCGCCGACGGTCACCGCGATGCCCGCCCTCGCGGCAGCGGCCGGGCTCGAGGTGACCTCCTCCGTCGAGGAGCGATGTCCCGTCCTGACGTTGCCCGATTCGTGGGACACCCTCCTCGCTTCCCTCTCCGGCAAGCACCGCCACGAGATCAGCCGCAAGCTCCGCCGCTTCGAGCGCGAGGCGCCCGACGGCCGCGTCGCCTGGGAGAGCACGCCGGCCGGCATCGAGCGTCGCCTCGACGACTTCCTCGCCTTGCACCGCCGCTCGCGCGAGGGCAAGGCCAAGTTCATGGACGCGAGCATGGAGCGCTTCTTCCGCCGGGCGATCCCGGCGCTCGCCGCGCGCGACGGCGCCCGCCTGGCCTTCCTCGACCTGCCGGAGGGGCCGATCGCCTCGTTCGTGACGCTCGAGTGGGACGGCATCGTCGGCCTCTACAACTCCGGGTTCCACCCGGACCGCGCCGCGCTCTCGCCCGGGGTCGTGCTGCTCTCTCACGTGATCCGCGACGCCATCGCCCGCGGCCGCCGCCGCTTCGACTTCCTGCGCGGCGAGGAGCGCTACAAGTACGAGTTCGGCCCGTCGCCCGAGGCCGTGCACGCCGTCACCATCGAGGCCCGTCGATGAGCCTGCGCGTGGCCATGCTGAGCGTGCACACCTGTCCGCTGGCCGCCCTGGGCGGCAAGGAGACGGGCGGGATGAACGTGTACGTGCGCGAGCTGGCCCGGGAGCTGTCGCGCATGCGCGTGACCGCCGACATCTTCACGCGCTCGCAGAATCCGAGCATTGCCCGCGTGGTCAGGGTCGCCGACGGCGTGCGCGTCGTCCACCTGGCGGCGGGCCCGCAGGCGCCGATGGCGCGCGAGGCGGTGTACGACCACCTCGACGAGTTCGTCGAGCGCGTCGAGGTGTTCCGGGCCCAGCAGGGCGTCGACTACGACCTGATCCACGGCCACTACTGGCTGTCGGGCACGGCCGGCCTCGCCCTGCGCGAGCGCTGGGACGTGCCACTGGTGCAGATGTTCCACACGCTTGGCCGCCTCAAGAACGACGCCACGCGCGACGGCGCCGAGCGCGAGCCCGACCTGCGCATCGCCGAGGAGACGCGCATCGTCGGCGCGGCCGACCGTCTCGTGGCGGCCACCGCGATCGAGCGCGCGCACCTGGTCAGCCACTACGGCGCCGATCCCGCCCGGATCGCCGTGATTCCGTGCGGGGTCGACACCACGCTGTTCGCGCCGGGCGATCAGGCGGCCGCGCGCGCCACCCTCGGGCTCGACGGACGGCCCCGGCTGCTCTACGTCGGACGGCTGGCGCCGATCAAGGGCCTGACGACGCTCCTTGACGGCATGGCCCAGCTGCGGGGGAGGGGGAGCCGCGCGCACCTGTGTATCGTCGGCGGCGACGCCGACGAGCCGCTGAACGGCCACGAGGGCGAGCTGCGCGCGCGCCTGGCCGACCTCGGATTACAAGATTCCGTCACCTTCGTCGGGGCCCAGCCGCAGGAGAGCCTGCGCGCCTGGTACGTGGCGGCCGACGCCACGGTGCTGCCGTCCTACTACGAGTCGTTCGGCATGGTCGCCCTCGAGGCGATGGCGTGCGGCAGCCCCGTCGTGGCCTCGCGGGTGGGCGGGCTGCAGACCACCGTCCGCGACCGGATCACCGGCGTGCTGGTGCCCGACCACGATCCCGTCTCGCTCGCGGACGCCCTCGAGGACGTGCTGGACGACGCACCCCTTCGCGCCCGCCTCGGTCGGGCGGGGGTGCGATGGGCGGCAGAGCACCGCTGGCCCTGCGTGGCCGAGGCCGTCTGCCGCGAGTACGCCGCCCTGGCCGCCGCCGCCGCCCCCCACCTCGACACGGTCCGCTGCCAGTAGCCCTCGGAGGGGGCTTCGCCCCCCTTCCGACCCTCGTCGTGCGCCTGCGGCGCACTCCTCGGTGCCTCCCCCCAGATCTCGATTGCGCCGGCAAGGCCGGCGCTCGGAACGTCCGGTCTGACGTTGGAACGTCCGGTCTGGCGTTCGGTGGTAGCGGGCGATCGACCGGGGGCTTCTGACCGGCATCTGCTGACCGGGATCTTCTGTTGGGCGCACCATCGCTGCGTGGGAGCGAAGCGGTGCGCGGGGCGTGATACACTCCGCGGACCGTGGCGAAGTTGCTCGAGGTCAAAGAACTCCAGACCCACTTTTCGACGCGCGGGGGCGTCGTCCGGGCGGTGGATGGTGTGTCGTGGGACATCGAGGAGGGCGAGACGGTCGCCCTCGTCGGCGAGTCGGGGTGCGGCAAGTCGGTGACGGCGCTCAGCATCATGCGCCTCGTGTCGCAGCCGGCGGGTCGCGTCGTCGGCGGACACATCGGCTTCAAGGGGCGTGACCTGCTCACGCTCGGCGAGGAGGAGATGCGCCGCGTGCGGGGCCGGGAGATCGGCATGATCTTCCAGGAGCCGATGACGTCGCTGAACCCCGTGCTCACCATCGGGCGGCAGCTCACCGAGGGGCTCGAGATCCACCTGGGCATGTCCCACGGCGACGCCCAGCGGCGGGCCACGGAGCTGCTCGGCATGGTCGGCATTCCGGATCCCGCCCGGCGCCTGGCGCAGTATCCACACCAGTTCAGCGGCGGCATGCGCCAACGCATGATGATCGCCATGGCGCTCGCCTGCGACCCGGCGCTGGTCCTCGCCGACGAGCCGACGACCGCGCTCGACGTGACGATCCAGGCGCAGATCCTCGAGCTCATGAAGGATCTCTCGCGCCGGCTCGGCGTGGCGATGCTGATCATCACGCACAACCTCGGCGTGGTCGCCCGCTACGCCGACCGCGTGAACGTCATGTACGCCGGACGGATCATCGAGCGGGGGACCGCGCGCGAGCTCTACGGGAGCCCGCGGCATCCCTATACGCTCGGACTGCTGCGCTCGGTGCCGCGACTGGACGAGCCCCGGCGCGCCCGCCTGGCGCCCATCGAAGGGCAACCGCCCGACCTCACCCGGCTGCCGCCCGGCTGCGCGTTCGCGCCACGCTGCGCCTTCCGCGTCGACCGCTGCGCGCACGAGGTGCCCCCGCTGGAGCCGGTGGAGGGGCCGGGTCACGTGAGCGCCTGCTGGGAGTCGGCGCGTCTGCACCAGCGAGACCATGAGCCCGCGCGCTGAGGGCGCGACCGCGACGGCCGGCTCGGCCCCGGGCACCGGCGACGTCCTGCTGGAGGTGCGCGACCTCGTCAAGCACTTCAACGTCGGGGGCGGCATGTTCGGCGGTCGTGCCGGCACGGTGCGGGCTGTCGACGGGATCAGCTTCGCGCTGCGGCGGGGCGAGACGCTCGGGCTCGTCGGCGAGTCGGGCTGCGGCAAGACCACCACCGGGCGCTGCATCCTGCAGCTCGAGCGCCAGACGAGCGGGCAGGTGATCTTCGAGGGCCGCGAGCTCGGCGCCCTGACCGACGCCGAGCTGCGCCCCATGCGCCGGCGGATGCAGGTGATCTTCCAGGATCCCTACGCCTCGCTCAACCCGCGCATGACCGTCGGCCAGATCCTCGCCGAGCCACTCGCCGTCCACGGCGTGGTGCAGGACCGCGGGGCCCGCCGCGCCCGCGTGCGCGACCTGCTCACCCGGGTGGGCCTGCTGCCCCAGCACGCCGACCGCTATCCGCACCAGATGTCGGGCGGGCAGCGGCAGCGCGTGGGCATCGCCCGCGCCCTGGCGGTCGAGCCCTCGCTCATCGTCTGCGACGAGCCGGTGTCGGCGCTGGACGTGTCGATCCAGGCCCAGATCATCAACCTGCTCGAGGATTTGCAGGCGGAGATGGGCCTCACCTACCTGTTCATCGCCCACGACCTGGCCGTCGTCCGCCACATCTCCGACCGGGTCGCGGTGATGTACCTCGGCAAGATCGTCGAGATTGCCGACCGCCAGGAGCTCTACGACAACCCCCTGCACCCGTACACGAAGGCGCTCCTGGCTGCGGTCCCCATCCCAGACCCCGCCCTGGAGGCCCAGCGCACACGCTCGGTTCTGGTCGGGGAGGTGCCGAGCCCCTTGAACCCACCCTCGGGCTGCGTCTTCCATCCACGGTGCCCCATCGCCATCGATCGCTGCCGGGGGGAGATCCCCCCGCTCCGGGAGGTCACCCCGGGTCACTGGGCGGCGTGCTTGCTGGCTTGACGGCGTGGTCTGACCGCGGGTACGCTGCCAGAAACCTTTAGCACTTGCGGCCCGTTTGACCCCGAAACATGTCCGGCGCCTTCCGCTGGGGGAGAGCCGCGACAGGAGGTGGCGAATGCGTCGTCCCGTCATCGCACTCTTGGCTCTCGTCGTCGCCCTGGTCTCGGCCAGCGTGTTGCCCGCGCCGGCCCAGGACAAGCCGCGGGCCGGCGGTGAGCTGGTCTTCGTCGTCCCCTCCGAGCCGCCGTCCTACGACGGCCACCAGGAGGAGACCTTCGGCGTCACCCATCCGGTCGCGCCGCACTACAGCACGCTGCTGCGCGTGGACCCCTTCGACAAGACCGGCACGAAGCCCGTCGGCGACCTGGCCGAGTCGTGGACGATCTCGAAGGATCAGCTGACCTACACGTTCAAGATCCGGCGGGGCGTGAAGTTCCACGACGGCAGCGAGATGACCGCCAAGGACGTCAAGGCCTCGTACGACAAGATGCTCAACCCACCCGCCGGCGTGAAGTCGCTGCGCAAGGAGGCGTACCAGGCGATCGCCTCGGTCGACGCGCCGGATGCCACCACGTTCGTCCTGAAGCTGAAGTACCCCGAGGCGTCGATGCTGCTCAACCTCGCCTCGCCGTGGAACTTCATCTACAAGGCCGACATCCTCGCGAAGGACCCGAAGTGGTACGAGAAGAACATCATGGGGACCGGCCCCTTCAAGTTCGTCGAGCACGTGAAGGGCTCGCATTGGGTCGGCAAGAAGAACCCGGACTACTGGGACAAGGGCAAGCCCTACCTCGAGGGCTATCGCGCGATCTTCATCAGTAACTCGGCCGCCCAGGTCGCGGCGGTGCGCGGCGAGCGGGCGATGATCCAGTTCCGCGGCTTCAGCCCGCCGGAGCGCGACAGCCTCGTCCAGGCGCTCGGGCCGAAGATCACGGTGCAGGAGAGCCCCTGGAATTGCCTCAACTTCGTCTCCATGCACCACGAGAAGAAGCCCTTCGACGACAAGCGCGTGCGCCGGGCCCTGAGCCTCGCGCTCGACCGCTACGAGGGGTCGAAGGCGCTCTCGAAGATCACGCTCGTCAAGGACGTCGGCGGCATCCAGGTGCCGGGCACGCCTTACGCCACGCCCCCGGCCGAGCTGGAGAAGCTCGCCGGGTACGGCCACGACATCAACAAGAACCGCGCGGAGGCCAAGCGACTGCTGCGTGAGGGCGGGGTGCCGGACGGCTTCGCCTTCACGTTCAAGAACCGCGGCATCCCGCACCCGTACGAGCCGCTCGGCGTGTGGCTCATCGACCAGTGGCGGCAGATCGGCCTCAACGTGAAGATGGAAATGATCGAGGCGAGCGCCTACCACCCGATGCTGAAGCGCGGCGACTTCGACGTCGCCATGGACTTCCAGTGCGGCTTCATCGTCGAGCCGGACCTCGACCTGCCCCGCTTCATCAGCACATCCGACGCGAACTACGGCCGGCACAAGGACACGGTGATCGACGACCTGTTCAGCCGCCAGGGCCGCGCCACCGATCCGGAGGAGCGCAAGAAGATCCTCCGCCAGCTCGAGAAGCGCCTGCTGGACGACGAGGCGCACGTCATCTACACCCTGCAGTGGCACCGCACCATTCCGCACCTGAGCAAGGTGAAGGGATGGACGATCACCCCGAGCCACTATCTGAACAACCAGCTCGACACGGTATGGCTGTCGGAATAGCCGCGTGACCAAGTACCTGATCAAGCGCTTCCTGCTGATGCTGCCCACGCTGTTCGGAGTGGCCCTGGTGACGTTCCTCCTCATCAGGGTCATCCCGGGCGACGTGGTGGAGCTCCGGTACTCCGGCGACCGCGGCGCCGTCTCGCAGGAGATCCTCGACCGGGAACGGGCCCGGATCGGTCTCGACAGGCCCGTGTGGCAGCAGTTCCTCACCTGGATCGGCGGGGTGGTCCGCCTGGACTTCGGCACGTCCATGTGGACCGGCGCCCCCATCTGGGAAGAGATCAAGCTGCGGTTCACGCTCTCGCTGCAGCTCGCGATCATGGCCACGCTCGTGGCGGTGATCCTGGCCATCCCGCTGGGCGTGCTGTCGGCGCTCAAGCAGGACACGTGGGTCGACTACAGCGTGCGCATCTTTTCGATCGCGGGGCTCGCGATGCCGTCGTTCTGGCTCGGCATCGTGCTGATCCTCGTGATGCTCGTGGTGTTCAAGTGGCTGCCGCCCATGGTCTACACGCCGTTCTGGCAGAACCCCGCCCAGAACCTGGCCCAGCTCATCTGGCCCGCCCTGGCGGTGGGCTACCGCTACTCTGCCGTGGCGACCCGCATGACGCGCTCCGCGATGCTGGAGGTGCTCCGCGAGGACTACATCCGCACCGCCCGCGCCAAGGGGCTCATGCAGAAGCTCATCCTGTCCCGGCACGCGCTGAAGAACGCCATGCTGCCGGTCCTCACGGTCGTCGCCCTCGAGTTCGCCTTCCTCATCGGCGGCCTCGTCGTCACCGAGCAGGTCTTCAACCTCAACGGGATCGGGCTGCTCTTCGTGCAGGCGGTGGCGCACCGCGACTACACGCTGCTGCAGGCGCTGATCATGCTGGTGGCCGGGTCGTTCATCATCGTGAACTTCGTCATGGACATCGCGTACGCGTGGCTCGACCCGCGGATCCGTTACCGCTGATGCGCGAGCCCTCGACGAGGAGGCCCGGATGGCGCTGAATCCGCCCATCGACCGCGCGCTCGAGCTGGAGGCGCCGCCCAAGACCGCAGGCTGGGGCGACGCGATTCGTGACTTCTGCCTGCGCCGGCCGCTGGGGGCCGTCGGGGCCGCCATCATCGTCGTCATGTTCCTGCTGGCCGTGCTGGCGCCGCTCATCGCGCGCTACGATCCCGTGGCGAACGACTTCGGGGCGATGCTGGCCGCGCCGTCGGGCGCGCACTGGTTGGGCACGGACGCCTTCGGTCGCGACGTGCTTTCGCGGCTGATCTACGGCTCGCGCACCGCGCTGCTGGTGGGCTTCGGCTCCTCGGTGCTCGGCGCCACGCTGGGCGCCGTCCTCGGCGTGGCCAGCGCCTACTTCGGCGGGCGGGTCGATCTCTACTTGCAGCGGGTCATGGACATCTTCCTGTCCTTCCCGCTGATCATCCTCGCCCTGGCCCTGGTCGCCATCCTCGGCAACTCCATCCCCAACCTGATCATGGCGATCATGATCCCGATGGTCCCGCGCTCCGCGCTCGTCATCCGCTCCTCCGCGCTGGCGATTCGCGAGATGCCCTACGTCGACGCGGCCCGCGCGGCCGGCTTCGGCCACGGGCGCATCATCCTGCGCCACATGCTGCCGAACGTCATGGCGCCCTACCTGATCATGCTCACCGCGTTCCTGGGGCAGGCCATCCTGCTCGAGTCGTCGCTCTCGTTCCTCGGCCTGGGCGTCCAGGAGCCGATCCCGGCCTGGGGGCTCATGCTGCGGGGCGCGGCGGTGGAGTTCGCGGAGGCGGCCCCGTGGATGGCCGTGTTCCCGGGGCTGGCCATCAGCCTGTCGGTGTTCGCGTTCAACCTGTTCGGCGACTCCCTGCGGGACGCCCTCGATCCGCGCCTGAAGACGCAGTAGAGCGCTAAGATCCTGAAAAGCTTGACACCGTTTTCTGGGCGCGCTAATAATTAGCGGTCCAACCGCGCGCCACGCGCGTCGATGAGCGCACGATATCGGGAGGCCTTAGATGCCTTATGTGATCGCTGAGCCCTGCATCAACGTCAAGGACAAGGCGTGCGTCGAGGTGTGCCCCGTGGACTGCATCTACGAGGGTGAGACCCAGCTGTTCATCCACCCCGACGAGTGCATCGATTGCGGGGCCTGTGAGCCGGTGTGCCCGGTCAAGGCGATCTTCGCCGAGGACGAGACCCCGGACCAGTGGAAGAGCTTCATCGAGCTGAACAAGAAGTTCTTCACGGATAACCCCGGGGTCAAGCCCGCGACCAAGTCGTAAGCCGCCGATCGCGTTGCCTGCAGGGTGAAGAAGGGCCCTCCCGCGAGGGCCCTTCGTTTTGTGCAGCGCGCCGCCCGGGCAGGGCAGGGACCCTGCGCGGGCGCACGACGGCCGTCGGCAATCCGCGCACTTCGCCGTGGCACCCGCGTTGCGACTCGCCACGCGCATGAACACCATGCCCGCACCGACCGCCACGGCAGCGCCGCTTCCCCCACGCCCGCTCGGCTATCACGGCGCCGTCTCCGACTTCAAGCGCCGCCTGATCGAGGCCACCCTTCAGCAGATGCGGGGTAACCGCACGCACACGGCCCGCGTCCTCGGCCTGCAGCGCACCTACCTGTTACGACTGATCCGGGAGCTCGGCGTGGCCGCACCCCCGCCGACCGGCCCTCGCCGCGGCTGACCCGCCTGGGGGCCCGCCAGGCCCCGCCTCGCGGCCTGGGGGCGCGCGGTCCGGCGTGGGTCGGAGGCCGTTTTCAGTCACCGCGGCGGGCCACGTCGTGCCGGCCGGGGCCGGCGGGGCTCCGGTGCCGGCGAAACGGGCCCGCGGGCGCTCGCGCGGTTGCATAGAATGTGTCTATGCAATCGGTGTTCGTGGCGGGCGCGGGCATGACGCGGATCGGGCGGCGCAGCGAGCCGCTGCGCGAGCTCATGGCCGAGGCCGGCCGCGTCGCACTCGCCGACGCCGGCGTCGAGACGCCGGACGCCATCGTCGTGGCGACCATGAACCCCGAGGAGTTCGTCGGCGACGGCAACTTCGCGTCCCACGTCGCTACCCATCTGGGGTACGCCGGGGTCCCCGCGCTCCGCATCGAGACGGCGACCTCCTCCGGCGCCGCCGCGGTCTACGCGGGCTTCGCCCAGATCGCCGCCGGGCTGCGGCGGACCGTGCTCGTAGTGGGCGGCGAGAAGATGACCCACCTGGCGACGCCGCGCGTGTCGGAGATCATCGGGCGCTCCATCGATCCCTACGAGCGCACCTATGGCGCCACCATGCCCGCCCTGGCCGGTCTCGTGACGCGCGCGCTGATGACCCGGCAGGGCGTCACGCTGCGCGAGATCTCGCAGGTCGCCGTCAAGAACCACGCACACGCCACGCGCAACCCGTTCGCGCACTTCCAGCAGGCGGTCACCATCGAGGACGTGCTGGAGAGCCGGATCGTCGCGGACCCGCTCCGCCTCATGCACTGCTGCCCGATCTCCGACGGGGCCGCCGCGCTGGTGCTCACCGCCGACCGAGCGTCGGTGCGGATCGCCGGCGTGGGGCACGGCGCCGACACGCTGGCCGTCCGTCACCGGCTCGAGCTCACGAGCTTCGCCGCGACGCGGGCGGCGGCGCGCGAGGCGTTCGCCATGGCCGGCTTCGGCGCCGAGCGCGTCGACGCGGCCGAGGTGCACGACGCCTTCGCGCCCTTCGAGCTGATCTCGCTCGAGGATCTCGGGCTCGTGCCGCCCGGCAAGGCGGGGCGGGCGACGCTCGACGGCGACACGTCGCTCGACGGCCGGCTGCCCATCAACCCGTCGGGCGGCCTCAAGGCGCGCGGTCATCCGCTCGCCGCCACCGGCGTCGCCCAACTCGTCGAGTGCGTCTGGCAGCTGCGGGGCCGCGCCGGGACCCGCCAGGTCCCCGACGTCGCCCGCATGCTCGCCCACTCCATCGGCGGCCTCGCCACCAACAACTGGGTGACGCTCCTGGAGCGCGTGTGATCGAGACGATCGCGGCCTCGCGGTGCCCTCGCTGCGACATGGTCGTGGCGCCGCCAACGACGTACTGCCCCTACCATCCGGTCGCGATGACCCCGGCCACGCTCCCTGGCGTCGGGGAGATCGTCTCCTTCACGACGCTCCACACGCCGCCGGAGGGCTTCCGCTCGCCGTTGCACATCGCGATCGTGGAGCTGGACGGGGGCGGCCGCTTCGTCTGCCACGGGGCCGGCACCCGCGGGCTGAAGGTCGGCGCGACGGTGGCGATCGAGGCGGTGGACGACGTCTACTACTTCTCCCACCTCGGCGCGATGGAGCGCGCGCGGCTGTTCTGGCGGCGCGCCGGTCACGCCGGCGACCGCGTCAACGCGATCGCCCGCAGCGTGGCCAAGCGGGTCCGATCCCTGGCGGCGAAGAAGACCGCGTAGTCCCTCGCCGGGCCGTCAGCGCGTCTGCCTGACCTCGACCGGCACGCAGTCCCCCATGGCGTTGTGGCTGCGGAAGAGGTCCGTCCGCAGCTTCTCGCATCGCTCGCGCTCGAGCGTCCCCACCGCGCCGTCGGGGAGGTTCAGGGTCAGCTGGAACGGCAGCGGGAAGGCGTAGTAGCCAGTGCCGGGCGTCACCGTCAGCGGCACGCAGGTGGGCGAGGTGATGCCGACTCGGCGCTGGCGCTCCGACTCGCACGCGACTCTGCTGCTCGTGTAGACCAGCGCGCGGGGGCCGAGGTTCGGCTCGGTGTCGGTGAAGAACCCCCACATCGACCCGGTGGCCGGCGAGATCGGACCGGACGTCGCGCAGCCGGCGAGGGTCGACAGGACGGCGATCAGGGCGACACGGCGGGCCAGGCATGTCATCGCGGTTCCTCCTCCGAGCATCGGCGAGGCCGCTCGGGCGAGCCCCCACGTCCGTTATGCCACGGGGACCACCCGGTGACGAGCCGCACGCCGGTCGGGGAAGGTCGCAGGCGAGCGCCGGGGTGGGCTACACTACGCCGCGATGCTGGAGCTCACGACGAACGGCTGCCGGAGGCCCTGGCCGCATCGGGCGCGCACCGGTGTGTGGGGGAGGCGACGTGCCACGAGCTGACCGACCGCTGGCGGGAGTGCGCGTGCTGGATCTCACGCGGGTGCTGGCCGGCCCCTTCTGCTCGATGATCCTCGGCGACATGGGCGCCGAGGTGATCAAGGTCGAGGAGCCGGGCAAGGGCGACGACACGCGCTCGTGGCCGCCGTTCGTGGGCGGCGAGGCGACGTATTTCCTGTCGGTGAACCGCAACAAGCAGAGCCTCACCCTGAACCTCAAGGCCCCCGAGGGCCGCGCGATCCTCCAGAAGCTCGCGCGCAAGAGCGACGTCGTGCTCGAAAACTTCCGCACGGGCACGATGGAGCGGCTCGGCCTGGGCTACAAGACGTTGGCCAAGCTCAACCCGCGGCTCGTCTACTGCGCCATCTCCGGCTTCGGCGAGTCCGGGCCAGAGGCCGCACGGGCCGGCTACGACCTCGTCGTGCAGGCCGAGTCGGGCCTCATGGACATCACCGGCTTCGAGGACGGTCCGCCGGTCAAGGTGGGCACGTCGATCGCCGACCTCGTGGCGGGGATGTCGGCCGCGCATGGGATCACGCTCGCGCTGCTGGCCCGGCACCGCACGAAGCGCGGCCAGAAGGTCGAGATCTCCATGCAGGACGCCATGGCCGCGCTCCTCACGTACCAGGCCGGCATCTACTTCGGCACCGGCGCCAAGCCGGGCCGCCGCGGCAACAAGCATCCCTCGATCGTGCCCTACGAGGTCTTCAAGGCGGCCGACGCCTACCTCACCCTGGGCGTCGCCAACAACTCGCTCTGGGAGCGCTGCTGCGCCGCCCTCGAGCACCCCGAGCTGATGAAGGATCCGCGCTACGCCACCGAGACCGCGCGCGTGCAGAACCGCGAGGTTCTGGTCCCGCGGCTCAACGAGATCCTCGGCACACGCCCGGCCGACGACTGGCTGAAGCGCTTCGAGGAGGTCGGGGTGCCCGCCGGCCGTATCCGCACGGTGGCCGAGGTGTGCGAGAGCGCGCACCTGAAGGCGCGCGGGATGATCGTCACGCTGCCCCACGCGAAGGCCGGTGAGCTCCGCGTGCTCGGCGTGCCCGTGCGACTGCACGCCACCCCGGGCAAGGCCGCGACCGCGCCGCCGCTGCTCGGGGAGCACACCGAGCGCGTCCTGGGCAAGGTGCTGGGCGTCAAGCGGGCCGAGGTCACGCGACTGCGCAAGGCCGGCGTGGTCTGACGATGGACCTGGTCCCCCTCACGCTGAGGGGACGGTTCCTGACGCTGGAGCCGATCGAGGAGCGACACGCGCCGGATCTCTTCGCCGTCATGCGGGACGAGGAGGTCTGTCGCTACCTGGCCTGGCCGCCGCCCACCACGCTCGACGAGACGCTCGCGCTCGTGCGGGAGGCGCGCGACGCCGTGGCGCGCGGGCAGTCCCTCGTGTTCGCCCAGGTGTGGAACGCGAACGGCCGCGCGATCGGCTCCACGCGCCTGCTCGACGTGCGCCCCGCCGACCGCCAGGTCGAGATCGGGGCCACCTTCCTCGACCGGGCCTACTGGCGCACGCCCGCCAACACCGAGTCCAAGCTGCTGTTCCTGAGCTACTGCTTCGAGCGGCTCGGCTGCGTGCGCGTCGCCCTCAAGACCGACGGTCGCAACGTGCGCTCGCAGGAGGCCATCGCGCGGCTGGGCGCCGTCCGGGAGGGCGTGCTGCGCCGCCACATGCAGGTGCGGGGGTATCAGCGGGACACGGTGTACTTCTCGATCCTCGACGACGAGTGGCCGGCCGTGAAGGCGCGCCTACAGGCTCGCCTCGACGGCCCGGCCCCGGTCACCGCCGGCGGCTGACGACGAGCAGGATCACGCCCCCCACCACGAAGGCGGCCCCGACCAGGGGCGGCAGCGGGATCGTCCGCTCCTTCTGGGCCTCGACCTTGAGCGGGCCGAGGTCGACCACCTTCTCGCTGGTCGTGTAGGTGATGCCCTGGTAGGCCAGCGCGACGATGCCGAGGACGATCAGGATCACGCCGAGAATCTTCATGGCGCACCTCTCCGGAGTGACGTGGACACCCGGAGCATCGTACCCGCCCGGGGGCGTTCTTGACACCCCAAGCCACGGCGGCGCATGATGACTTGACCCGCAGGGAGACCGGGTGAGGAGCCTGCCATGCGCCGTATGATCAGGATTTACGACACGACGCTGCGCGACGGCACCCAGGGCGAAGGGGTGTCGTTCTCGATGGAGGACAAGGTCCGCCTCGCGAGCCGCTTCGACGCGTTCGGCATCCACTACATCGAGGGCGGGTGGCCCGGCTCCAACCCCAAGGATCTCCGCTTTTTCCGACGCATGCAGGACGTCACCCTCAAGCAGGCCAAGCTGGCGGCCTTCTCGATGACCCGCCGGGCCGGAGGGGCCACCGAGTCCGACCCGAACATGCGCGCCCTCCTGGAGTCGGGCGCGCCGGTAGCCACCATCGTCGGCAAGTCGTGGGACTTCCACGTCACCGGCGCGCTAGAGACCACCCTGACCGAGAACGTGGCGATGATCCACGACTCGATCGCGTTCCTGCGGCCGCGGATGGAGGAGGTCCTCTTCGACGCCGAGCACTTCTTCGACGGTTTCCGGGCCAACCCCGAGTACGCGCTGGCCACGCTGAAGGCGGCCGAGTCCGCGGGGGCCCACTGGCTCGTGCTCTGCGACACGAACGGCGGCACGCTGCCCGCCGACCTGGTGGCCATCGTGCGGGCCGTGAAGCGCGCCGTGACGACACCCCTCGGCATCCACGTCCACAACGACGCGGAGTGTGCCGTGGCCAACTCGCTGGCCGCGGTGCTGGAGGGCGTCGACCAGGTGCAGGGCACGATGAACGGCTTCGGGGAGCGGTGCGGCAACGCCAACCTCGTGTCGATCATCCCGAGCCTGGTGCTCAAGCTCGGCCTGGATTGCATCCCGGCCCCCCACCTGCGCGAGCTGCGCGATCTGTCGCGCTTCGTGTCCGAGCTGGCCAACCGCACGCCGTGGTCCGCGCAGCCCTACGTGGGCGACTCCGCGTTCGCCCACAAGGGCGGCATGCACGTGTCGGCGGTGCAGAAGCACCCCGACACCTACGAGCACATCGACCCCGGGGCCGTCGGCAATCGCCGGCGCGTCCTCGTCTCCGAGCTGGCGGGCAAGTCGAACATCCTCTGGAAGGCGCGCGAGTACGGCATCGACCTCGACCGCGACACGCCCGACTCGCGAGGCATCCTGGACCGGCTCAAGGCCCTGGAGGACGAGGGCTTCCAGTTCGAGGGCGCCGAGGCGTCGTTCGAGCTGCTGATGGAGCGGGCCCTGGGCCGCAGCACGCCGTGGTTCGAGCTCGACGCCTACCGGGTCATCGTCGAGGAGCAGAGCGCCACCGGCGAGCCCGTCGCCGAGGCCACGGTGCGCGTGCGCGTGAAGGGCATTCTCGAGCACACCGCCGCCGCCGGCAACGGCCCGGTCAACGCGCTCGACCACGCGCTCCGCAAGGCGCTCGAGGAGTTCTACCCGAACCTCCGCGAGCTCCGCCTGCTCGACTACAAGGTCCGCATCCTGGATGAGTCCAAGGGCACCGCGGCCAAGACGCGCGTGCTGATCACCTCGGGCGACGGCCGCGAGACGTGGGGCACCGTCGGCGTGGCCGACAACATCATCGAGGCGTCCTGGCTCGCCCTGGTGGATTCGGTCGAGTACAAGCTCCGGGCCGATCAGCGACGGAGCGTCGCATGAAGATCGTCGTCGTGGATGACGAGCCCACCATCGTGCTGATGTGCCGCCGTGTGCTCGAGGCGCAGGGGCACACGGTGCACGGCTTCACCAGCGTCCACGCCGCGCTGGCCCAGCTCGAGGCGGAGAACGCCGAGATGCTGGTCGTCGACTACAAGATGCCCGAGCTCAACGGGCTCGAGTTCGTGCAGCGCGCGTGGGCGGTACGCCCCGGACTGCGCGTGGTCATGATCACGGCCCACGGCACGCGCGAGGTGATCAACCGCGCGACTCAGGCCGGCGTGCAGAGCGTCGTCCTCAAGCCGTTCACGCCGACCGAGCTGGCCCGCGGCGTCGCCGCGGCCGGCCTGGGCGACAAGCCCACCCCCGCGCCGATCGACTGAGTGGGGGGCCCGATATGGCCCCCCACTCCCCCCAGTCGCTCGGCAGCGCCCCGGCGAAGCCGTGGCGCTCCTCGACTCGCCGATTCGTTCACGGACTCTGACCGCGACTCACCGGCGCCGTGCGGTGGCCTCGAAGCGGCGCTCCCACATCGCGACCCCGTCGCACACCGTCGGGGTCGATCGGCAGATGAAGCCCTCCACGTAGGAGATCGTGAACGCCTCCGGGCTGTCGGGGTCGCCCGTGAACTCGAAGGCGCCGCCGGAGAGGTGCGGTAGGGCGGGGGGGCCGGAGATCGGTAGCGGCGAGGGGAACTGGAAGCTGATCGGCCCGGTCGGGCCGATGAGGCCGCGCCCGCTGCCATCGGCCCCCCGCCACTCCAGGCGCATCGTCGTGCGGTCGACCCGGATCAGTCGGGCCACGCCGGTTCCGGAGCGCTCGCCGGCGGCGACCGGGCGAGTGTCCTGATCCTCCCACCCGGCCTGACGAGCGAACGCCGTCCACGTCAGGTCATACTCGGCGGGGACCCTCGCCGTCCCTGCCAGTCCCAGCCAGAGCACGGTCGCTACGAGCCAGCCCCGCATGCCTGCCTCCGCACCCCTCGAGGCGTGCGGGCGTCAACACAGCAAGCACGGTGCCGGCGACTGGCGTCAGATGCCCTGGGCGGTGCGCCAGTCCCGGATCTGCTCTCGGTGCTCCCGGTAGTGGTGGGCGCTGTTGCCGTCGACGATCTTCCACGCGGTCTTGCCCACCTGGAAACGCTCGGGGGGCACGGCGGCGGCCGCGCGGAGGAAGGCCTCGTGGGTCCGGTCGAGCTCGAGGAGCACGTCGGCAACGGGCGTCGTGCGCCGGGCTGCGGCGAAGCGCTCGTTCCACCCGTCGACGTCGTCGTAGGAGACGCCCTCGGGAACCGGCCGCTCGCCGCGGGCGAGGCGCTCGAGGGCGGGACTCATCTGCTGGTGCCAACCCGCGATGTGGGCGACGATGTCGCGCACCGCCCACGTCCCCAGCCACACCTGGGTCATCTGCGTCTCGTTCAACCCCTGCAGCGTCTCGTGCAGCGCCTTGTACTCGCGCGCCGCCTCGTTGAGCAGCTCGTCCTTCGTCGTCGCGCCCACGGCGTCCCTCCTTCTCTCGCTCCGATTCTCTCACCGGCCCCGACGGGCCGCTACCGCGGGGCGGCTCGAGCGGCCCTCAGTAGGTGCCGGGCCGGATCTTCTTGTAGAGGTCCTTCAGCTTGTCGACGTTGAAGTCGCGCGACTGGCACACGCCGATGATCTGCCGCTCGTCGGCCTCGACCTTGCCGACGGCCTCGGGAATCTTGGCGGCGATGTCGATCGGGACCGTCACGGCGCCGTGGTGGTCGGCGTGGATGAGGTCGCCCGGCTTCACCCACAGGCCCCCGACCTTCACCGGGAGCCCGAAGTCGACCATGTGCACGTAGGCGTGGGAGACCGAGACGTGGGCGGCGGCGAACTGGAAGCCGAGCGCCTTCACCTCGTCGAGGTCGCGCACTGAGCCGTCGGTGACGACGCCCACGCAGCCGAGGGCCTTGTGGATGTTGGCCTGCACCTCGCCCCACTGGGCGCCCTGGCCGCGCGGCTCATCGAGGTCGTGCACGACGATCACGCGGGGCGCCGGGATCGTCAGCACGTAGTCCCACCAGCCGTACGTGCTGGCGCGGTGGCCCTGCAGCGGCTGCGGCTCGGCCCGGATGACGCAGGGGACGGCGTAGCCGACCAGCGGTCCGAGCTCGGGGAAGAGCGTGCGGATCGCGGAGGACATGTTGCCCTGGTCCCGGGGACGGACGTTGAACGTCTCGATCGCGTTGGCGACGCTCGGACTCGAGATCTTCTTCAATGCGTCGATCACGGTGTCTCTCTCCGGTGGACTCAGATCGTGTCGCGACGGCGCTCGAGCACCAGCGTCTTCAGGGTCTCGATCGTCTGCGCGACCTGGTCCAGGTTGGGGTTCACGGCCAGCGCCTTCTCGAGGTAGTCGATGGCGCGGGCCGGCTGGTCGAGCTGCATGTAGATCATGCCGTAGCCGGACAGGGCGCCCCAGTGGTAGGGGTTGCGGGCCATCACTTCGTCGCAGTCCGCCAGCGACCGGCGAAAGTCGCCCAGCAGGTAGTACACGGTGGCGCGCTTGTTCCAACCCTCCGCGAAGTCGGGCCGGCGCTGGATCACGCGGGTGAACGTCTCGACGGCGGCGTCGAGCTGACGGTGGCTCATCTGCTCGACGCCGACGGCGAACAGGCGGTCGACGTCCTCCTGGCCGGAGCGGCTCCAGACCGTCCACGTCGCCGACTCCACCAGGCCGCGCACGAACGGGTCGGGATCGCGCAGCGCCGCCACTAGGGCTGGCAGGTCGGCCATCGAGCCGTGCTCGGCCAGCGTGCGGGCCGCAGCGCGCCGCGCGGCCACGTCGTCGGTGCGCGTGAGGTCGGTGAGGGCGCGCTCGCGGGGGGCTTGGGCCAGCGCCGGCGCCGCGGCCGCGAGCACGAGCAGCGCGGCCGCGGCCAGCGTCCTCACGGCGTGTAGGCCTCGTTGGCCCCGGTGGCCGCGAAACCGGGGCGAGTGCCGCCGGCCGGCACGAAGACGCGTCCGTCGACGACGACGGCCCCGATGCCGTGGCGCGCCGTGGGCATCGGCTCCTTGGCGATCCACCGCTGGCCGGCCACCTCCCACATCTCGGTCGCGTTGAAGATCCGCAGCGGCGCCTCGCCGCCGAAGACGAGGATGCGGTCGGCCAGCGCGACGGCGGCGAGCCCGCCGCGGCCGACCGGCAGCGGCGTGCCGGTGCGCCACGAGTCGCTCGCCGGGTCGTAGATCTCGACGTTCGCGTACTGGTCGCCGACGAACGAGGCGCGTCCGCCCAGCGCCCACACGCGGCCCTGGAACGCCACCGCGGCCAGGTGGTCGCGTGCCGTCGGCATCGCGTTCGCCGTCGTCCACCGGTTGGTGGCCGGGTCGTAGATCTCGTGGGCGCTGCTGAGGCGCTCGCCACTGCCGCCGAGGGCGTGCACACGGCCGTCGAGCACGGCGACCGCCAGCGCTCCGCGCGGCGTCGGCATCGAGGCCCGGGCCTCCCACGTGTCGCGGGCGGGGATGAACTCGTACACGCTCTCGCTCGCGGTCCAGCGGACGCGCCCGCCGGTGTAGCCGCCGAGGACGAAGAGCCGGTCGCCGACGACGGCGGCGGCCGCGTGATGGACGGGCTCCGGCAGCGGGGGCCGCGCCTCCCACACGTTGGTGGCAGGATCGTACATCTCGACCGTGGCCACGGGCTCCGCGCTGGCGCCGAACCCGCCGATGACCCACACGCGTCCGCCGTAGGCCGCCACCGCGACCTCCTGCCGGGCGCTCGGCATGGGCGTGAGCTGTGTCCAGCGCCCGGGCGCCCGCTGGTCGACGGGGGCGGGCGAGTCGGTGAGCTGGCCGATGCAGCCGCTGACCAGCGTCACCAGAACGAGCAGAGCGACGGCACCGCCGGGGCGAACGGGTCCCCTCATCGCGCCTCCTTGAGCGTCGGCCTATGATGCCCGACGGGTGAGGTCGAGGAAAGCCGCTTCGTCGAGCACCGTTACGCCGAGGCGGCGCGCGTCGTCGGCCTTGCTGCCCGGCGCTTCGCCGACCACGACGAAGTCTGTCTTGCGCGTGACGGACGAGGTCACCCGGCCGCCCAGCGAATCGACGAGCTCGCGCGCGCCCTCGCGGCTCAGCGAGGCGAGGGTGCCGGTGATGACGAAGGTCTTGCCGGCCAGGGGCTTGGGCCCGTCCACCGTCGCGGTCCGCTCGGTGAGATCGACGCCGAGCCGGCTGAGGTCCTCCAGCATCCGCCGGTTCGACTCGTCGTCGAAGAACTTGCGGACCGACGCGGCGATAGTGGGGCCGATGCCGTGCGTCTCGGCGAGCGTGGCCTCCGTGGCGGCCGCCAGTCGTTCGAGCGAGCCGAAGCGCAGCGCGAGCACGCGCGCGACCCGCTCGCCGACCATGCGGATGCCGAGGGCGTTGAGCAGGCGCGACAGGCCGCGGCTCTTGGAGCCCTCGATGGCGGCGGCGAGGTTCTGCGCGGACTTCTCGGCGAGACGCTCCAGCTCGACCAGCTGCGGCACGGTGAGCCGGTAGAGGTCGGCGAAGTCCTTCACGAGGCCACGGTCGACGAGCTGCTCGACGACCGCCTCGCCCAGGTGTTCGATGTCCATCGCCCGGCGGGAGCCGAAGTGCTTGAGCCGCTCCTTGAGCTGCGCGGGGCAGGCGGCGTTCATGCAGCGCCAGTACGCCTCGCCCTCCGGCCGGAAGGCAACACCGCCGCAGGCCGGGCAGCGGTCGGGGAACGCGAACGGCGTCGCCTCCGGCGGCCGCTTGGAGAGCACGACCTGTACGACGTAGGGGATGACGTCGCCGGCGCGCTCGATCAGCACGGTGTCGCCGACCCGGACGTCCTTGCGCCGCAGCTCGTCCTCGTTGTGCAGGCTCACGTTGCTGATGACGACGCCGGCCAGCGGCACCGGCGTCAGCTTGGCGACCGGCGTGAGCGCCCCGGTCTTGCCGACGTTGACCTCGATGGCCTGCACGGTGGTCGTCGCTTGGCGGGCGGCGAACTTGAACGCGATGGCCCAGCGCGGATGGTGGGTCGTCGAGCCGAGCCGCCGCTGCAGGTCGAGCCCGTCGACCTTGACCACGACGCCGTCCGCGTCGTAGCCGAGCGCGTCGCGGTCGGTCTCCAGCGCGGCCGCGGCCGTGATCACCTCGTCGATCGCGGCCGCGCGCGCCGACCGGGGATTGGTCCGGAAGCCCGCCGCGCGGAGGGCCTCCAGCGCCTCCCAGTGGCTCGTGAAGGCGAGGCCCGGCGACCACGACACGTGATAGAGGAACGCGTCGAGCGGACGGCGGGCCGAGACGGCCGGATCCTTCTGGCGGACGGCGCCGGCGGCGGCGTTGCGCGGGTTGGCGAACGTGGCCTCGCCGGCCTGCTCGAGGCTCTGGTTGAGCCGGTCGAAGTCGGCACGCGGCATGAACACCTCGCCGCGGACCTCGAGGTCCTCCACGTCGGCCAGCGGGCCGCGCAGGACCATGGGCAGGCTGCGGATGGTGCGGAGGTTGGCGCTGATGTCCTCACCGACCCGGCCGTCGCCGCGGGTGGCGCCCCGCACGAAGCGGCCGCGCGCGTAGAGCAGGGCCACGCCGAGCCCGTCGATCTTGGGCTCGCACACGTAGGTGAAGCGCTGGCCGGGGAGCGCGCGCGTGATGCGCGCCTCGAACTCGCGGAGGTCGTCGGGCGTCGTAGCGTTGTCCAGCGAGAGCATGGCCACGCGGTGCTCGACGGGCTGGAACGCGTCGATCGGCGTGCCCGCCACGCGCTGGGTCGGGCTCTCCGGCGTGACCAGCTCGGGGAACTCCGCCTCCAGCGCCTTGAGCTCGCGCATCAGCGCGTCGTACTCCGCGTCCGACACCTCCGGCCGCGCCTCGACGTAGTACAGGTGATCGTGCCGGTGAATCTGCTCCCGCAGCTCCATCACCCGCTGCGCGGCATCCGCCGATTTCATGCCCGCCAGCTTATCATCGCGCGTGCTTGGCAGCGGGCGATGGCTCCCCGGCGTGAGCCGCCGGTGGGGGCGACCGCCGGCGTCGCTGTCCCCGTGCCGCGCCACGCTGACTCGCCGGCCGCCGCGCGCGTTCGGGGCGCGACGAAGCGCGGCCCCCCATCCCCCAGAGCGACTGTGTTGCGAGTCAAGCGGGTTGCCATGGGCGGCGATCGCGAAGCATCGCGTTCAGGATGGTGAGCAGCTT
>Ga0075430_100000348_pt1 | contig 33561 bp, 35 predicted proteins | sample RhiMetdeltSRZDD4_FD_75294 | JGI IMG/M metagenome (GOLD analysis project Ga0075430, IMG submission 75294) | Populus rhizosphere microbial communities from Tennessee, USA - Rhizosphere MetaG P. deltoides SRZDD4 | ecosystem: Host-associated > Plants > Roots > Rhizosphere > Soil | place: USA... | reverse complement strand
TCCGACTCGCGGTGTATGTGCTCGAGCTGGCCCAGCTCTTCATGCCCCGGCGAGTTGTCCTTCCTCCAGATCAGCCGTCCGTCGTCGAACTGGAAGAGAAACGAGTAGCTGTCGAGCTGGAAGTCGTCGGTTGCGACGACATGGAAGGACAGAAACGTTCCGTCGTGAAAGTAAACCCGCTGCGTTTTCAACGGTAACGCCGGCCCAGGACCCACCCAGCCTGACGAGGGTCTAACGACCAGTGCCGGGAGCCCCGCCGCCGCCCTACGCGGGGTCACCTCGTCGCCAAGGACGCGTCGGCCCAGCCAAGCGTGTGACAGGCTTGCCCCTCGCACCCGGAATGGCCAATCGGACGATTGACCGGGCGCTCTCTCCTACCGATGCTTGTTCGAGAAGTCAAAGGAGGCTCGGGTGAGGCGAGGCGTTGTCGCGTTCGTGGTCACAGTCGTCCTGGGTGCGTCAGGCATCGCCACGGCTGGCATCCTCTCCGCCGCTGGATCGTCCTCCGATCCGAACGACAAAGCCGAGGCGAACGAGCAGGACGCTGGCGTCCACGGTGGGCCGAAAGAGCGGTTCCACCAGGCGGGAGCGTGCGATCTCACCGCCGTCTCCTCCCTCCCAGGCAACTGGACGCACGGCGACTACGTGAGCACAGTCGCCGCGAACGGTACCCCTGCCCAGATCCAAACGGCCGCTCACAGTGACTGCGGAAAGCCGATGGTCTCAGTTGGCCATGGGGGCGGGCCGCCGGCCCACGCTCTGAAGCACATGGCCGCCGGGCAGGCGCACGCTGGCGGCATTGCCGAGGACGAGGGTTCAGGCCTACGGGCAGCTAGCCATCGTAGCACGACGTCCAGCTGAGTGCAGGTTGTCGAACGTACCCTACTGGCGATGAGGCCCGACCAGCTCGAGCGCCGACTCCGAGAGCGTCTTGACGCGCTCGGACCCGCTCTCCGCGCCGAGCTGCTCCACGTCCTCATGCTCCCCGACCTCGAGCGCGCTCAGCGGATCGGAGAGTTCTGGAGCTACCCCAGAGCCGGACCGTTGCTGAACTGCTGATCGACTGCGAGGAGGATCGGACGCTCCCGGAGTGCTGGTGGGGATGCTGCGGGAGTCCGAGCGCTCGGGTCCTTCCTAAGACTCATCCGCGAGCGAGCGCCGCACGGGACGGCGGCCCTCACGGTGTGTGCCTCTCTCAGAGCCTGGGTAGGGCCTACCCAACAAGGAGATGAGTGGGGAGGCGCGGCGATGCGTGGCCGCACTGCCGGGGAAAGAGCGACACCGAGGAGCCCGAGGATGAGCGAACACGAGATAGAGCTAGGGGAAGTGATCCGTAAGTGTCACTTCTGTTCCCAGTCCTTCGCCTTGCAAGAAGATCTCGTGAAGCACCTCAAGGAGGCTCACGGCGTTGAGGAGGAGCCTGCCTCAGCCTCCGGCGAGCTAGTCTCAGGCAAGATGTCCGACGACGAGTTCGAAGCCCGGCTGGTCGCGGCGCGCGAAGGCTCGGAATGGGCGCTCACAACCTTGTATCGGGCGCTCTATCCGCGCATCGTGGCGTATCTGCGTGCGGTCGAGCCGGCCGACGCGGACGACCTGGCGTCCGATACGTGGCTTGACGTGGCGCGTGGCCTGCTGCGCTTCCGAGGCGACGAGCATGGGCTCCTCGCATGGGCGTTCACGATCGCCCGGCGTCGAGTCACGGACCTTCGACGCCAACGCGCCCGCAAGCACATCGTGCCCACGCCCACCGATGTTCTCGCAGAGGCCGGCGGTATCGGGGACGCCGAACAGGAAGCATTCGACTCGCTGGAGTCGGATTGGGCGTTCGCTCTGATCACGCGGTCGCTGACACGGGACCAAGCGGAGGTGGTGCTGCTCAGCGTCCTGGGCGATCTGGGCGCGAAGGAGGTCGCGCGCATCGTCGGCAAGCGGCAGGGGACGGTCCGCGTGCTCCAGCATCGGGCCCTCCGCCGGCTGGCTCACGCTCTTGAGACGCAGAGTGTAACGCGATGACCTCGCGGAACGATTCACCTCTTGAGAGGCGGAGACAGTTGCTCGACGGTGACACCCTTGAGCGGTTGCTCGCTGGGCGAGTCGAGCCCGACGACGCACCACCGGGCTACGCGGAGGTGGCACGGGTCCTCCGCGCAGCAGCTGCGCCGATTGATCCGGCCGATCTGGGCCATGAGGCCGAGCACGTCGCGGCGGCGCGGATCCTGGTTACTCGGCGGTCTCTCGCATCGGTTCGTTCCGACGGGAGGTCGCAAAGGATGCGTCCGAAAGGCCATCGCTTGAAGGTCGCGGGCCTCGTGGTGCTCGGCACGCTGTTGGGCACGTCTGGGCTCGCTGTGGCCGGAGTGCTTCCCGATACCGCACAGGACATGCTGTCGAACGTGCTGGATCGCGTCGGGATCTCCGCTCCTAGGGGCGACCATCCCAACAGTTCGGGGGGGCCGAGCGAGCATCCCGCGAGTTCGGGGGAGCAGATCTCCGAGATAGCCACGACGACAGATTCCACGGGCGTCGGCAAGGGCTCGGACATCTCGTCCATCGCGAGCGGTGGAATGAGCCGGGCCGTTGAGCATGGCTCCGCCGAGCACGGGAACGCCGGACACGGGATCGCCGGACACGGGAACGCCGGACACGGGAACGCCGGACACGGGGCCGATGTAGCGCCAGTGTCTACGCCGAACACAGGAGGGACAAGCACCGCCGACGCCGCGAGCGGCGGCCACAGTGAGGCTGGCACCGATATCGCCGACGAGAGGAGCAACGGCCGGAGCGCAGCCGGGTCGGGCAATGGGTCGGGACCCCCTTCAGAACCGCCATCGCACGGGTCCCCGCACTGACGCTCTGACGGCGACGATCCCGAGTTCGACCTGCGATCGCCTCAGCACCCTGATCCGGAGAACAGCCTCTCGGGAACGAAGGATCGGGGGCGCTACTCGTTCAGAAGGTTCACCCATCGCGCGCGCCTGTCCGCCGAGCAGTCCCGCGAGATCAGCGATTGGTCTTTCTTCCTCCTAGGGTTCGATTGTTCAACTCGCTGCCTTTGCCAAGTCAACCGCCCGGATACATTCCCGCACCCTGTTGCAAGCCAACGTCCCTGTTCCCTGGGCATACTGGCGCTCAAAGACCCGGCGGAGGGTCGCGACCGTGGTCCCGATCGCCGTGATTCCCATCGCGAGGACGACGACGAGGCAAGCCGACCAGAGCAAGACTGTCTTTCGCATTCCTCCCACCTCCCCGGGAGAAGGCGCAGGCCCGGATGGGAGCGAGCGCCATGGATCCGGTCGAACCGATGGTCTGCCTAGGCGCTGTCGGTGGCTAGGTCTGCACTTGCGCAACCCGACGAACTCCACGAAGTCCTGCCGTGAGGTCGGCGTGGATCGAGGAAGGATGTACGCCACCGCAGCGTGACCGCGTTACGCAGCGCCCGGGGTTCGCGCAACAGATAGCGTGTGACTACAGTTCCCTTGCCATGAGCGACCCGTACGGTGCGATGCTCATCGATGCCGTCGAACGTCAGGCCTTTGAGCAAGAGATCATCGAGCGGGACGACGGGTTCTTCGACACATCCACGATCGACTACTACCTAGCTCCGTTTCGCCGGTGGGATGCCGTTGAGCGGAGGGCGCTCCGCTACGTCCGTGGCCGCGTGCTGGACGTCGGCTGCGGCGCGGGACGAGTGGCGCTGGAACTTCAAGCACGCGGTCGAGAGGTGGTTGCGATCGATCCCTCTCCCGGAGCGGTGGAGGTCACCCGTGGGCGTGGCGTCCGAGACGTTCGCCTCATGCGACTCGAAGATGTGGACGCGTCCCTCGGGGGTTTCGGGACCGTGCTGATGTACGGCAACAACTTCGGGCTCCTCGGTTCTCGTTCGAAGGCTCGTCGGCTGTTGAGAAGGCTTCGCCCGCTCGCCGAAAGGATCGTGGCCGGGAGCACTGACGTGTCGCGAACAGAGGATCCACTGCATCTCGCCTATGAACGGCGCAACCGACGCCGGGGGCGGATGCCTGGGCAACGGCGCCTTCGAGTCCGGTACCGCAACCTGGTGAGCCCGTGGTTCGACTTCCTCCAAGTATCGCCCGATGAGATGAGTGACCTGATCGACGGGACGGGATGGAGCGTCAAGCGCCTATTCGGAGATGACGGCTTCTACTACGTGGCGGTCCTGGCGTGATGGGCAGACGGCGACTTCAGGCCGATGGACGTTCCCGTCGCGTCACCGGAGTCACGCGCCCGGCCCGGCTTCAGTCGAGGTTGAGAAGTAGAGCGATGAGCCCGACCGCAGCAACCACGGTCCCGAGAATGATGACCGCGGCCAGCATGTAGGTCCGCAACCCGACACCGTGCGGGAGAGAGCGGGGACGGCCCCATCCGCGCTGCCGTCCAAAGGTGTTCGTCCACGCGCTCCACTGGGCGTCCTCCCGGAGCTCCTGGACGATATCCCGGTCGCGGTCTCGCTTCTTCGTCACACCGGGAGTCTAGGGTGATTCTACGATCTTCCCCGCACCTACCGGTTTTCCGGCCGCTCCCAGAACAGCGCGATAGCGCCAACGAAGTCCTCTGTGCGAGCGAGCAGCGGGAAGGCCGCAACCTCGATCCGCCGGTCCACCCCGTCGGCCCCCAAGATCCAGAGGACACCGTGGGCCGGCTCGCGCTTCAGCATCGTGACACCCAAGGGCAGAGACTCAAGTGGGACGGTGTGGCCCTCGGAGTCCCGAGGCCGGTACCTGGTCGACCACTGCTCCGGCGCCATCCCGGCCCCCTCGATGAATCGTTGCCCGAGCAGCAGCTCGGCCGCTTCATTGAAATAGATGACGGTCCCGTCCGCGTCGACGAGGAACACGGCCGTCGCGAGTTGCGCGGCAAAGCTCCTCGCCAAGATCAGGACGAGGTTGCGCTGCCGGCCTTCCCGCTCCACAGGGGGAGCCTAGTACGAAGGGCCGGGGACCCGGGCGGTCTCGCATCGGACCCGCCCCGGAACGAGCGAGTTCTCGCAGGGGTCCCTATGAGTCCAATGCACGTTTGGGTAGCGTGACCGGCGTCAAGCGACCAGAGTGTGTGGCTAACCGGGCTACGTCGACCGTCATGCCAGACGAGATCGTCGCCTGCAGCTTCGATACATCCTCGCCTGGCTTGAGGGGTCATAGAATCAGACGTGCTACCGACGGGAAGGAGCGCGCTTCGATGAAGAACGGGCTCACCCGGCTCACGGAGCCGATGGTCCGCGACAACGGCGGGCTGCGCACGGCCACCTGGGACGAGGCCCTGGACCGGGCCGCGGACGGGCTGCGCGCCGCCACCGAGCGGAACGCCGGCGACGGGGTCGGCCTGTTCAGCTGCTCGAAGGCCACGAACGAGATGAACTTCTTGGCGCAGAAGCTCATGCGCCAGGTCCTTCGCAGCAACAATATCGACAGCTGCAACCGTACCTGACACGCTCCCTCGGTCGTCGGTCTGGCGACGGTGTTCGGAGCAGGTGGGGGAACCAGTTCGTACGAGGAGATCGAGCACACCGATCTCATCGTGCTGTGGGGGTCGAATGCGCGAGAGACGCATCCGATCTTCTTCCATCACGTCCTGAAGGGGATCCACAACGGCGCCAAGCTGGTCGTCATCGACCCGCGGCGGACGACCTCGGCCGAGTGGGCCGACCTGTGGCTCGGGATCGACGTCGGCTCCGACATCGCGCTCTCGAACGCGATCGCGCGCGAGATCATCGTCTCCAGCCTCGAGAACACGCCGTTCATCGAGAAGGCGACGCTCCACTTCAGGAAGTACCGCGAGTCGGTGATGGACTGGACGCTCGAACGCGGCGAGCAGGCGACCGGTATCCCCGCCGAGGTGATCCGCGAGGTCGCGCACGCGTACGCAACGGCCGACCGGGCGGAGATCTGCTGGACGCTCGGCATCACGGAGCACCACAACGCGGTCGACAACGTCCTCGCGCTCATCAACCTCGGGCTTCTCACTGGACACGTGGGGCGCTACGGCAGCGGCCTCAACCCGCTCCGCGGCCAGAACAACGTGCAGGGCGGCGGCGACATGGGCGCGATCCCGAACAAGCTGCCGGGGTTCCAGGACATCGAGTCGGACTTCGAGGCGCACGCGCGGTGGGAGGCGGTCTGCGGTGTCCCGGTGATCCCGAAGTACGGCTGGCACCTCAGCCAGATGTTCGAGGCGATGGAGCGGGGCGACCTCAGCGCGCTCTACGTGATCGGCGAGAATCCCGCCTCCTCGGAGGCGAACGTCGAGCACGCGAAGAAGCTGCTGCGGAACCTCGACATCCTCATCGTGCAGGACATCTTCATGACGAGAACCGCCGAGATGGCCGACGTCGTGCTCCCGGCGTCGAACTCCGCGTTCGAGGCCGAGGGCACCGTGACGAACAGTGAGCGCCGCGTGCAGCGAGTCCGCAAGGCACTCGACCCACCGGGGAACGCAAAGGACGACATCTGGATCCTCGCGCAGATTGCGAAGCGCTTCGGGTTCGACTGGGGAGACGTGACGGCACGCTCGGCGTGGGACGAGCTCCGGCGCGTCTCGCCGATGCACGCCGGGATGAGCTACGAGCGCCTCGAGGAGCTCGATGGGATCCAGTGGCCGTGCTACGACGAGGAGCACCCCGGGACGCTGTTCCTGCACGCGCGGCTGTGGGAGGACGACCTCGAGAAGCGCGGCCCGAAAGCGCGCTTCAGCGAGACGCCGTTCGAGCCGCCGGTCGACGAGCTCACGGACGAGTTCCCGCTGCGGCTCACGACTGGCCGCCGGCTGGATTCCTACAACACCGGAGTGCAGACGAGTGGCTACACGTCGCCGCTCCGGCGCCGGGAGAGCATCGACGTCTCGCCCGAGGACGCGGAACGGTTCGGGGTCTCGGAGGGGGAGGTCGTGCGGGTGAGCTCGCGGCGTGGGTCGCTCGAGACGCCGGTCCGCATCGACCGCGGCCTCCGGCCGGGACTCGTGTTCATGACGCTGCACTTCCCCGACCAGGCCGAGACCAACGTGCTCACGATCGACGCCACAGATCCGAAATCGGGCACGGCGGAGTTCAAGGCGAGCGCGGTCCGGATCGAGAAGCTCTCCGAGTCGGTGGGGGCCTAGCCCGCTCGTGGATCTCGTCCTTCCCGACGCGCTGCCGACCGACGACGAGCGCTCGGCCGTCGACGCGGTCCTCGGCCCGCCGAGCTCCGGCTGGACGGGCGGCGTCCGGACGATCGAGGCGGACGGGCGGGTGGCACGCGGCGGCCACGACGCCCGTGAGCAGCGGCACCTGTTGCTTCCGGCGCTGCACGCACTGCAGTCGAGCGCCGGATGGATCAGCCCGGGAGGGCTCCGGTATGTGTGTGAGCGGCTCACCGTCCCGCCGGCAGAGGCGTACGGGGTCGCGACGTTCTACGCGATGTTCTCGACGGACCCTCGCCCGCCGTCGGTCCTGCATCTGTGCGACGACATCGCGTGCCGGGTTCGCGGGGCGGAGGCGCTGATCTCGGACGTCCAGGTCGAGCTGGGTCCCGAGGGGAGGGATCGGGTCACGCGCAGCCCGTGCCTCGGCCTGTGCGACGTTGCGCCCGCCGCACTGCTCCAGACGCTCGGCGAGAGTTACGACCCGCAGATCCCGAACGCGTCGATGGAGGTGCTGAGGCCGTTCGTTCGCGGCGAGACGTCGTTCGGGTTCGAGGGCCACGTGGGGAAGGCGGTGTCGCGGGCGGCCGGGGAACCCCGCCTGCTGCGGCGGGTCGGTGTCGTCGATCCGTCCTCGCTCGACGACTACCGCGCGCACGGTGGGTACGAGGCGCTCCGCAAGGCGGTCGAGCTCGGCCCCGAGGGCGCGATCCGCGAGCTCAAGGACTCGAAGCTGCTGGGCCGCGGCGGCGCGGCCTTCCCCGCCGGCGTGAAGTGGGAGGCGGTCCTCGGGCAGCCCGCGCGGCCGCACTACTTCGTCTGCAACGCGGACGAGTCCGAGCCCGGCACGTTCAAGGATCGCGTCCTGATGGAGCAGGACCCGTTCGCGGTGATCGAGTCGCTCACGATCGCCGGCTACGCCACGGGCTCCGATAGAGGCTTCATCTACATCCGCGGCGAGTACCCGCTCGCGACGCGGATGCTCGAGCGCGCGATCGACACCGCCTACGCCCACGGCTTCCTCGGCGCCGACGTGATGGGGGAGGGGTTCGCGTTCGACGTCGAGCTAAGGCGCGGCGCCGGTGCCTACATCTGCGGCGAGGAGACGTCGCTGTTCAACTCGATCGAGGGCAAGCGCGGCGAGCCGCGCAACAAGCCGCCGTTCCCGGTCGAGAAGGGGCTGTTCGGCAAGCCGACCGGAATCAACAACGTCGAGACGCTCCTGAATGTCCTCGAGGTCCTGCGGATCGGCGGCGAGCCGTACGCGAGGATCGGCACGCCGGACTCGACCGGCCCGCGCCTGTTCTGCCTCTCCGGGTGCGTCGAACGGCCCGGCGTCTACGAGGTCGAGCACGGGATCACGCTCCGCGAGCTGCTCGAGCTCGCCGGCGGCGTCCGCGGGGGCAAGGCGCTGAAGGCGATCCTGCTCGGCGGCGCCGCGGGGTCGTTCGTCACGCCGGACGACCTCGACCTGCGGCTCACGTTCGAGGACTCGAGGGCGGCCGGGGTCACGCTCGGGTCGGGCGTCGTGATGGTGTTCGACGAGGAGGTCGACCTGGCCGACATCGTGCTGCGGATCGCCTCGTTCTTCCGCGACGAGTCCTGCGGCCAGTGCGTGCCGTGCCGCGTCGGCACGGTCCGGCAGGAGGAGGCGCTCGCGCGGGTCATGAGCGGGCGCACGAACGCGTCGCTCTCCGAGGAGCTCACGCTGATCGACGAGATCGGTCAGGTGATGCGCGACGCGTCGATCTGCGGGCTCGGGCAGCTCGCCGCGAACGCCGTCGACTCGGCGATCCATCGCCTGAGGCTCTTCGACGGGAACGGGGCCGCGCCGTGAGCGTCGTCCCGCTCGACGCGCCGAAGCGCCTGATCGACCTCGAGATCGACGGCGCGACCGTGCGCGTCCCCGAGGGCGCGACCATCCTCGACGCGCTCCGGGGCGAGGGCGTGGACACGCCGACCCTCTGCTTCGCCGACAACCTGACGCCGGTGAACGCCTGCCGGGTCTGCGTGGTCGAGCTTGAAGGCTCGCGCGTGCTCGTGCCGTCGTGCGCCCGAAAGGCCGAGACCGGGATGAAGGTGCGGACCGACACCGAGCGCGTTCGGCACTCGCGCAAGATGGTGCTCGAGTTCCTCGGCTCGAGCGTCGACGTCTCGCTCACCGGGACCGACGTCGAACGGTGGCAGCGCGACTACGCGGCCGACGCGGCGCGCTACGGCCCGGCCTCCGAGCCGGCCGCCGTCGGCGAACGCGACGCGCGTCACCCCGGCCACCACCGCGAACCGAGTGGCGCCGCCGCCGAGACCGTCCACCAGCCGGTGAAGGTCGACAACGAGCTGTACGTGCGCGACTACTCGCGGTGCATCCTCTGCTACAAGTGCGTCGAGGCGTGCGGCGTCGACGCGCAGAACACGTTCGCGATCGCCGTGGCCGGCAGAGGGTTCGATGCGCGGATCTCGACCGAGTTCGACGTCGGCCTGCCCGAGTCGGCGTGCGTCTACTGCGGGAACTGCATCGGCGTGTGCCCGACCGGCGCGCTGATGTTCCGCAGCGAGCACGAGATGCGCGAGGCCGGCACCTGGGACGAATCTGAGCAGATCGTCACCGAGACGATCTGCCCGTACTGCGGCGTCGGATGCGAGCTCGAAGTCCACGTGCAGGACAACGAGATCGTGAAGGTCACGTCCTCCTGGGACAACGACGTGACGAGCGGCCACCTGTGCATCAAGGGCCGGTTCGGATTCCAGTACGTCCAGAATCGCGCGCCGGTCCCGTCCGTCCAGACCGCCGACACCGAGACCGATCGAGCCGTCCCGCCGGCCACCGGAGAGCCGACTGCCTGAGGTCGCGGGCGTCGTCCTCGCGGGCGGGCGCTCGACCCGGTTCGGCCGCGAAAAGCTCGCCGAGACCTACCGGGGGATGCCGCTCCTGCATCACGCCGTGCTCCGGCTCGGCGAGGTCTGCGACCAGATCGTCGTGGTCCTCGCCCCCGATGCGCCCGAGCCGTCGATGCCGCCGGGCATCGCGGTGACGTTCGCGCGCGACCCGACCGAGGGAGAGGGGCCGCTCGCGGGCCTGCACGCCGGGCTGCTCGCGGCGCCATCCGATGTCGCGCTCGTCGCGGCCGGGGACATGCCGGACCTCCAGACGCGTGTGCTGCTCGAGCTGCTCCAGGTGGCCGACGAGGCGCCGGTCGACGCGGTCGCGCTGCAGGACGGCGATCGCTACCGGCCGCTTCCGTGTGTCGTGAAGAACACGGCGGCCGTGGAGGCGGCGCACGCGTTGCTACACGCGGAACACCGGGCGCTCCACGACCTGCTCGACGCGCTCCGCGTCGCGGTGATCGACGAGGCGACGTGGGTGGCGCTCGATCCCGCGCGCCGAACGCTGTTCGACGTGGACGAGCCTTCCGATCTCGACGGGTGAACCGTCCGTTTCCTCGTTGCGAAGCAGGGGTAACGAGGAGGCACGATGCGACGCGAACGGATCGAGAGGAAGGCCTCGAAGAAGCCCAACCGGCATCTCGACGTGCTCCCGCTCGATCCCCGAGATACCGACGTCGTTCGTGCCAAGGAGCTCGTCACGACCCAGCTTCCCCCGCGGCGCCGCGCCGCGTGACATCGGGTTCCACGTCGCACCCGCGTAGGGTGCCGTGATGCACGCCGTCGTCCGCGTCGGACGGGTCGAGATCTCGGTCGTGTGCGAAGGCTACGCGCCGCTCGATCTCGTCGACGAGCTGCCGAACACCGACTGGACCACCGAGCGTGAACGCCACCCGTGGTGCTTCCACGACGAGTGGTCATGGAAGTGGCACGTCCACGCGTTCGCGCTCCGCACGCCGACCGGCCTCGTGATGGTCGACACCGGCGTGAGCCCCCTGCACCCGATCGAGCCGTGGGCCGAGCACACGCCGCTCGAGGACGCGCTCGCGGAAGCAGGCGTGGATCCAACCGAGGTTCGGATGGTGCTTCACACGCACCTGCACGCGGACCATGCGGGCGGCGCGGTCGTGGGCGGTGAGCCGCGATTCCTCAACGCGATGCACGTCGTGCATCCGGCCGACTGGGCGTGGTTCGACGGACGTGGGAGCGCCTACAACGCGCGTGGACCGATGGAGCGGCTGCTCGAGCTCGACATGCTCGATCTCGGCGCCGACGACCGGGAGGTGTGGCCCGGCCTCCGGGTCCTCCAGGCGCCCGGGCACACGCCGGGTCACCGCACGGTCCTCCTCACTGAGGGCGACGACACGATGCTCTTCACGGGCGACCTGCTCCACGTGCCGGTCCAGGTCGCGAGGCCGGGGGAGCGGGGGAACCACGACGTCGACGCGGACGAGGCCGCTCGGTCCCGTGCGGAGCTCGTCGGGCGGGCCCGGGAGGCGTCTTGGACGGTCGCCGTGTCCCATTTCGCCCGGCCGTTCGGGCACGTGGGGTCGTCCGGATGGGTGGACGATCTCTGGCCGGACGCCTGATGCCGATTCCGGCTCCATCACGGTAGATTCCGGGTTGAAGAGCGGGGCCCAGGCGCGCGAGCGCGGGCCGACCGGCTCCCCCGCGCATCAAACCCCTTCCGAAAGGACCCAGGTATGCCGCGTCGTGTCCTCATCATGGGAGCCGCAGGCCGCGACTTCCACAACTTCAACGTCCGCTACCGGGACGACGAGGGGGTCGAGGTCGTCGCGTTCACGGCGACCCAGATCCCGTTCATCGACGACCGCACCTACCCCGCGAGCCTGGCGGGGCCCCGGTACCCGAACGGCATCCCGATCCACGACGAGAGCGAGCTCACCGACCTGATCCGCGACCGAAAGGTCGACGAGGTCGTGTTCGCGTACTCCGACGTGAGCCACGAGCACGTCATGCACAAGGCGAGCGAGGCCCTCGCGGCCGGCGCGACCTTCTCGCTCCTCGGGCCGAACGAGACGATGCTGAAGGCGACCGTCCCCGTGGTGGCCGTGTGCGCCGTCCGGACCGGCTCGGGCAAGAGCCAGACGACCCGGGCGATCGCGCAGACGCTGAAGGACGCGGGCAAGCGGGTCGTCGCGGTTCGTCACCCGATGCCGTACGGCAACCTCGAGAAACAGCGCGTGCAGCGGTTCGCGACCCACGAGGATCTCGACAAGCACGACACGACGATCGAGGAACGTGAGGAGTACGAGCCGCACATCGCTTCCGGCACCGTGATCTATGCCGGCGTCGACTACGGCGAGATCCTCGAGCAGGCGCAGGCGGAGTGCGACGTCCTGCTGTGGGACGGTGGCAACAACGACCTGCCGTTCTATGCGCCGGACGTCCACGTCGTGGTCGCCGACCCGCTCCGCGCGGGGCACGAGACCAGCTACCACCCGGGCGAGGCGAACCTGAGGATGGCCGACGCGATCGTGATCAACAAGATGGACTCGGCCTCGATCGACCAGGTGAACGCGCTCATGGCGACGATCCACCAGGTGAATCACGGCGCAACGGTCGTGAAGGCGAACAGCCGAGTGACGGTCGACGACCCCTCCGTGATCGCCGGCAAGCGTGTGCTGGTCGTCGAGGACGGCCCGACCCTCACGCACGGCGACATGAAGTTCGGCGCCGGCGTCGTGGCGGCTCGCGCGCAGGGCGCGGACGAGATCGTCGACCCGAGACCCTGGGCGATCGGCACGATCGACGAGACGTTCCGCAAGTACGACGTCGGCCCGGTGCTGCCGGCGATGGGGTACTCGAACGGCCAGCTCGCCGAGATGGAGAAGATCATCGACACGGCCGAGGCCGACGTGGTCGTGATCGGCACGCCGATCGACCTGCGCCGCGTGATCGAGATCCGCAAGCCCGCGGTGCGCGTTCGGTACGACCTCGATGTGCTGCCGGACTCGCCGAGCCTGCTCGACGTGCTCGGGCCGGTGCTCGGTTCGTAGATCCCTCCGACGCGGGTAGCGTTCAGGGGTGCGCGTTCGCGTCGTCGTCTATAACGTGCGGGGGTTCCGCGACGGGTTCGAGCCGCTCGTCCGGCTCGTCGGGCACTTCGAGCCCGACGTCGTCCTGCTGAACGAGAGCGGCAGCCGATGGCGACTCGGGCGGTTCGCGAAGGCGCTCGGCATGGGCGTCGCCCGCGATCCATGGTCGCCGTTCCGAAGGCGCGTGAAGGACGCGGTGCTCGTCCGCCCGACGTGGTGGATCGCCGAGCACCGGCAGCAACGCTTCGAGGGCACCCCGTTCATGTACCCGCGCGGCGCCCTGGTCGCCCGGCTCGAGAACGGCGACGCGCGCCTCTGCGCGGTCTCGACACACCTGGGCCTGCATCCGCGCGAGCGGCTCTCCGACGCCCGCGAGCTCGGGCGCATCCTCGCCGACGTGGAGACACCGGTCGTGATCGGCGGCGACCTGAACGAACGACCGGACGGCCGAGCCGTCGGCTACCTCTCCGAGCGGTTCCGCGACGCGTGGCTGCTCGGTGGCGACGTCGCCGGCGAGACGTTCCCGGCCGACGAGCCCATCGCGCGGATCGACTATCTCTTCATCTCGGAGGGGATCGCCGTCGAGCGCGTGATCGTGCCGCCCGGCCCCGACGCCCGAGAGGCTTCGGATCACCGCCCGGTCGTCGCCGAGCTCACGCTGCCCGACCCGGGATAGGCTGGCTCCCGAAGGAGGTTCGCGATGCTCTCACCGGATCTCGAGGACGCGATGAACACCCAGATCGCGGCCGAGCTCTACTCCTCGCACCTGTACCTGGCGATGTCCGCCTACTGCGAGTCGGAGGGGCTGCCGGGGTTCGCGCGATGGTTCAGGCTCCAGTCCGACGAGGAGCGCGAGCACGCGCTGAAGTTCGTTCGGCACGTCGTCGATCGCGGCGGCAGGGTGACGCTCGCGGGCATCGACGCGCCCGAGACCGATTTCGGTTCGCCACAGGCGGCGTTCGAGGCGGCGCTCGCGCACGAGATGAACGTCACGATGATGATCGACGGCCTCTACGGGATGGCCCAGCAGCACGGCGACTACGCGAGCCAGGTCTTCCTCCAGTGGTTCGTGACCGAGCAGGTCGAGGAGGAGCGCACGGCCGGCGAGATCGTCCAGACGCTGAAGGCGGTCGGCGGCGAGCCTGCGTCGCTGCTGCTGCTCGACCGCGAGCTCGGCGCCCGCCAGGCCGAGGGCTAGTCCTTCCCTGCCCTCTCGGCGTCGAGCTCGTTCGCGAACGCGAGCACGCGCTCCTGCACGAGCGGCGCGTCGTGGTCGAGCGTCACGACGTGATACGAGTTCGGGCAGGGGACGAGCTGCTTGCGCTCCGAGCCGATCCGCTCGAGCACCTTCAGGGCGTTCGAGCGTGGGATCACGTGATCGGTGCCCGAGCGGAACACCACGACCGGCTGCCGGATCTCGGGCAGCGCCGCGCGGACGAACCGCATCAGCTCCGACAGCTCCGCGATCGCCGCGACCGGCGTGCGCCGGTACCCGTGCTCGTCCTGCCCCGGCTTCGCGATGTCGTTCGCGACGCCCTTCCAGTCGCGGAGGACGCGCCGACCGACGGGGACGGCGAGCAGCCGCGCGTCGAACACGTATGGGTTCGTGAGCGCGATCCCGTCGACGTCGTGCGGCCGCGAGGCGACGACCGTGAGCACGACCGAGGCGCCCCCGGACTGGCCGAGCGTGACCACGGTCCGGCACCGTTCGCGGAGGGCGGCGAGCCCGCGGGCCGCCTCGTCCACCCATTCGGTCCAGTGCCGGGTCCGAAGGTCCTCGATGTCGGTCCCGTGGCCCGGCAGCCGAACGCCCTCGACGGAGAGGCCCTGCGCGGCGAGCCATTCCCCGATCGGGCGCATCGACGCGGGCGAGCCGGTGAGGCCGTGGACCATGAGGACGCCGACCGGGCCGCCGGCGAGCGAGAACGGATCGCAGCCGGGCCGGATCTGCGGCTCGCTCACACGGTCAGAGGGATCGCTTGCGTCGCCCGGGGTTCACGAACAGCGAGAAGACCATGTAGAGGAACGCGAGACCGACCGCCCCGGTCAGGCCGACCAACGCGAGCACGAAGAACCACTCGAGCAGTCCCCACGCCGCGAGCACGGCGCCATGCTACCCGTCAGGCCGGGACGAGGATCTCGGCGCGGACCCACGAGACCCCGACGCCGAGGTACTGCGCGGCGGCCTCGGACAGGTCGATGAACCGCTCGAGCCGCCCGTACGGACCGCGGTCGTTCACGAGGACGATCGCGCAGCGACCCTCGTAGGTCACGCGCAGGAACGTCCCGAACGGCAGCCATCGGTTCGCCGCGGTGAACAGTCGCGGGTCGAAGATCGCGCCGGTCGCGGTCGGCTGGCCGCCGAACTCCCAGCCGTACCAGGACGCGTACCCCTCGAAGACCTCGCCGGTCGGCGCGAGCCCCGCGGGCGTCTCGCACGTGCGCCCACCGGTCGGACCGAGGAGCGCGAGGAGCGGGCTCTGGTCGTCTTGGTAGCCGACGAGATCCCAGGTCCCCATGCGCGCGGCCGCACCCGCGACCGCCGCCGCCTGGGCCTCGAGGGCCTTCAGCGCCTCGGCCGCCTCCTCCTCGAGCGACGCCTGTCGGGCGAGCTCGGTCGCCTCGTCGACTGCGGCCTCCATCTCGCCCAGCAGGGCGCGGAGCCGGTCGAGCATCGGCTCGAGCCGTTCGCGCGCCGCGCGTGCCTGGGCGCGCCGCGCGTCGACGAGCGCGTGCGCCACGATCGAGTCGCGCAGGACCGAGTCCTCGAGCGCGATCGTCCGGGCGGTGAACTCCGAGATCGACGCGAGGTCGGCGAACGACCCGGCGCCGAGCATCGCCTCGACGGCCGCGCCCGGGCCGAGCTGGTACGCCGTCCGCACCTTCGCTCCGAGGGCGGCCTCGGCCTCGCCCACGGTGCGCTCGGCCTCGGCGACGGCCCGCTCGTCGTCGACCACGCGGATCCAGCCGTGGCCGGCCCGGCGCTCGAGGCGCCCGTAGCGTTCGAGCAGGTCGTGGAGGCGGGCGTGGAGCTCCTGCAGGCGCTGCACCTCCGGCAGGTCGCGGTGGTCGCGGAGGAGCGGCCCGAGATCGTGGGCGCGCGCCGGCGCGGCGACCAGGAGGGCCGCGAGCACGAGCACGAGGGCGACGGTTCGGGTTCGCATGGGCTGAGGGACGAAGGGGCCGGCCGTACAATCCCTCTCTCGACGTCGGGGTGCCCCGACTTGACCTGGGCGGGCTACGGCCCAGGCGGGTCGGCGGGGCAGACAGGAGTGTCTCAGTGACCGGACGGATCGGGGTCCTGACCGCGGGCGGGGACGCCCCGGGCCTGAACGCGGCCATCCGGGCCGTGGTCCGGGCCGCGGTGGGCCGCTACGGGCTCGACGTGGTCGGGTTCCGCGACGGCTGGCGCGGGGTCATGGCCGGCGATGCCGAGCCGCTCACGGCCGCCTCGGTCCAGGGGATCGTGCACCGCGGAGGAACGATCCTCGGGTCCTCGGGCGCCGACCCGTACCACGAACACGGCGTCGACCGCGTCCGGAGGACCGTCGACGACCTCGGTCTCGACGCGATCGTCGCGATCGGTGGCGAGGGGACGATGGGCGCGTCGGCCCAGCTCGCGAGGGACGGCCTCCCGCTCGTCGGCGTCCCGAAGACGATCGACAACGACCTGTCCGGCACCGACGCGTGCATCGGATTCGCGACCGCGGTCCAGGTCGCGACCGACGCGATCGACCGCCTGCACACGACCGCCGAGAGCCACAACCGGCTCATGCTCGTGGAGGTGATGGGGCGCAGCGCCGGCTGGATCGCGATCCACGCCGGCCTCGCCGGGGGCGCCGACTCGATCCTGATCCCCGAGCAGCCGTTCGACCTCGGCGAGGTGGCCGCGCGCGTGAAGCGGCGCCACGACCACGGGCACTCGTTCTCGATCGTGGTCATTGCCGAGGGCGCGGTCGAGGCGCTCCCGACCGGCGAGCGCCCGGAGATCCTCGTGGACGAGCGTGGGTACCCGCGGTACGGGGGCATCGCTCACGCGATCGCCCCGAAGATCGAGACGCTCACCGGCTGGGACACGCGGGTGACCGTCCTCGGCCATGTGCAGCGGGGCGGCTCGCCGGCCGCCGCCGACCGGATCCTCGCCTCGCGCCTGGGCGAGGCCGCGGTCGACCTCGTGTCGGAGGGTGGGTTCGGGCAGATGGTGGCGCTGCAGGGCGACCGGATCGGCGCGGTGGCGCTGGCCGAGGCGTCAAAGGTCCGTCCCGTCCCGGCCGAGCTGATCGCCGCCGCCGAGCTCTTCTTCGAGGACCCGCCCGACCATGGGAGGTCGCCATGAAGATCGGGGTCCTGACCGGGGGGGGCGACGTCCCGGGCCTGAACGCGTGCATCAAGGCGGCGACGATGCGGGCGGAGCAGGAGGGGCACGACGTCGTCGGGATCCGCCGCGGCTGGGGCGGCCTCCTCGGCTGCGACCCGGACGATCCGGCGTCGGTGCTCGCGAACATCGTGGACCTCGACTCCTCGTCGGTGCGGACGATCGACCGGACCGGGGGCACGATCCTGCACACCTCGAGGGTGAACCCGGCGCGCGTCCGCCCGGCCGACGAGCCCGAGTTCCTCAAGGACGGCCGCGACGACGAGGATCCACGGGACCACACGCCGCACGTGCTGAAGACGCTCGAGCGCCTGGGCATCGACGCGCTGATCCCGATCGGCGGGGACGACACCCTGTCGTTCGCCCTCCGGCTGCACGAGGAGGGGGTCCCGGTCGTCGCCGTCCCGAAGACGATGGACAACGACGTCCACGGGACCGACTACTGCATCGGTTTCTCGACGGCGGTGACGCGGACCGTGATCTTCCTCCATCAGCTCCGCACGAGCGCCGGCTCGCACGAGCGCCTCGCCGTCGTCGAGGTGTTCGGCCGGTACAGCGGCGAGACCGCGCTCGTGTCCGCGTACCTGTCGGGCGTGGACCGGGCGATCATCAGCGAGGTGCCGTTCGACGTCGAGAAGCTCGCGGGCTTCCTGATGGACGACAAGCGCGCGAACCCGAGCGGCTACGCGATGATGACGATCTCCGAGGGCGCCACGATGACCGGCGGCGAGATGATGCTCTCCGACGCCGAGGACCCGTACGGGCACCGCAAGCTCGGCGGGATCGGGCTCGCGACCGGACGCGCGCTCCGCGAGATCACCGGCGAGGGGATGATCTACCAGGCGATCGGCTACCTGATGCGGTCGGGGTCGCCGGACTCGCTCGACCTGATGGTGGCGATCAACTACGCGGTCATGGCGGCGGACCTCGTGATCGGCGGCGAGTTCGGACGCCTCGTCGCGCTCCGCAACGGCAACTACGTAAACGTTCCGATCGACGTCGTCCGCCAGGGCGTGAAGCGCGTCGACGTGGCCGCGCTCTACGATGCCGAGGCGTACCGGCCGAAGATCCGCCACGTCGACGGCAAGCCGATGTTCCTGTACTGACCGCGGGATGGCGTTCGTCGGACCCTCGATAGACTGACAGGTCGTGAAGAGCTTCCGCGTCGACCTGCGTTCGGACACCGTGACCAGGCCCTCGGCCGCGATGCGCAAGGCCATGGCCGACGCCGAGGTCGGCGACGATTGGTTCGGCGACGACCCGACCGTGAACCACCTCCAGGAGCGCGCTGCCGAGATCACAGGCAAGGAGGCCGCGCTGTTCGTGCCGACCGGCACGATGGCCAACCAGATCGCACTTCGGCTGCACTTCGGCGGGCCGGGTCATCTCGTGGTCGCCGAAGGCCAGAGCCACGTCGCGAGCACGGAGGTCATGAGCTCGGCGGTGCTCTCCGGCATCGCGTACCGAACGATCCACGGCGACGACCGAGGGAGGTTCTCGGCCGACGACGTTCGCGCCGCACTCGAGCCCGATGAGCCGTACGACGTCGAGATCGTCGACCTCGTCTGCCTCGAGAACACGAGCGGCCATGCCGGTGGCACGGTGATGGACGTCGACGACTTCCGCGCGATCCGAAAGGTTACCGACGAGGCGGGTGTCCGCGTGCACCTCGACGGCGCCCGGATCTTCAACGCGAGCGCCGCTTCCGGCGTCGACGTCGCCGAGTATGCCGCCGAGACCGACAGCATGATGTTCTGCGTCTCGAAGGGTCTCGGCGCGCCGATCGGCTCCCTCGTGTGCGGCGAGGCGGAGGCGATGCGGGAGGGAAGGCGGATCAAGATCCTGTACGGCGGCGCGTGGCGGCAGGCGGGCGTCCTGGCCGCCGCCGGCTTGCTTGCGCTCGAGGAGGGGCCCAGGCGTCTGCACGAGGACCACGAGCGGGCCCGGCGGCTCGCGGATGGCGTGGCCGAGCTCGCGCCCGAGGCGCTCGACCCGGCGTCGGTCGAGACGAACATGCTCTTCGTCGACACCGACGCGGTGGGGATGACCCCGCTCGAGGCCGCGGACCGGCTCGAACGCGAGGGCGTCGGCGTGAGCAAGGTCTCCGGCAAGGTCCGGATGGTGACCCACGTGGACGTTGGCGACGACGACATCGAGACGGCGATCGCGGCGTGGCGCGTCGTGCTCGCCGGCTGACCGAGGGAGGTAGGGACGTGAAGCTGTTCGGCCCGAGGTATCCGGAGGAGATCGCGAAGCGCGTCCCGCCCGGACAGCGGCTCGTGAAGACCTGGCCGGTGCTGCACTTCGGCCCGATCCCCGAGTTCGACGAGGCGAGCTGGGACCTCGAGATCGGCGGCCTCGTCGAAGAGCCGTACCGGCTGACGTACGCGGAGCTGAAGGACCTCGGCCCGGTGGACGTGGAGGCCGACATGCACTGTGTGACCGGCTGGTCGACGCTCGACAATACGTGGACGGGCGTCCCGTTCCGGGTGCTCGCCGAGAAGGCCCGGCCGAAGCCCGAGGCGAAGTGGGTGATCGCCCACTGCGACTACGGCTACACCTCTGACCTGTCGCTGCAGGCGATGGACGACGACGACGTGCTCGTCGCGTGGGCGCACGGGGGACAGGACCTCGCGCCCGAGCACGGCTTCCCGCTCCGGCTCGTGGTCCCGAAGCGCTACGCGTGGAAGAGCGCGAAGTGGCTCCGCGGGCTCGAGTTCACCGACACGAATGAGCGCGGGTTCTGGGAGGTGCGCGGGTACCACGTGCACGCCGACCCGTGGTTCGAGGAGCGCTACAGCTACCAGGAAGGACCGCGGGCCGAGCTCGAGCCATAGGCCCATTCGCACGGGGCGGCGATGTTCGCCTCGCCATCCCCACCTATCATCGGCGGCATGGCGCCGCTGCTCCTCTTGAACGCCGACGACGTCCGCGAGCTGATCGATCCGTTGGCGCTCTTCGATGCGCTCGAAAGCGCGTTGCGGGCGCTGAGCCGCGGCACGACCTCCGTCCCACCCCGCACCGTTGCCCGCGCCCCCGCCGGGTTCCTCGGCGCGATGCCAGGCTACCTGCCCGGCGCGGCGCTTGGGGCCAAGCTCGTGTCGGTCTTCCCCCGCAACGACGCTCGTGACCTCCCATCCCACCAGGCGCTCATCGCGCTGTTCGAGGAGGAGACAGGCGTCCCCGTGTGCGTGATGGATGGCACGGTCGTGACGGCCGTGCGAACGGGAGCTACGTCTGCCGTCGCTGCACGCGCGCTGGCCGGTCCCGGCGCTGGGACGCTCGCGATCGTGGGCGCTGGCGTCCAGGGGCGCTCGCACCTGGACGCGTTCACGCGCGCGTTCGAGCCTGTCGACATCCGGATCTCGTCCCGTGATCTGCGCCACGCGGAGGCGCTCGCCAGGCTCGATCCTCGGGCGCGGGCGACGGCCACCTTCGAAGAAGCCGTCCGAGGCGCGGACATCGTGTGCTGCTGCACCGACGCGGACGAGCCAGTCATCGCCCGCGACTGGCTGGCGCCGGGCGCGCACGTGAGCTCGGTCGGGGTAGGCGCCGAGGTCGACCCGGCGACCGTTCGCGACGCGACCGTGTTCGTCGAGTGGAGAGGCGCCGCCGAGAACCCACCGCCCACGGGCTCCGCCGAGCTGCAGGGGATCGACCCGTCGACGCTGGCCGAGATCGGCGAAGTGCTCTCCGGCGACCACCCGGGTCGCCGCTCGGACGACGAGCTGACCCTGTACAAGTCGACCGGCCACGCGGTCGAGGACGCGGCCGCCGCGCGTCAGGTGTTCGATCGTGCCGTCGCCGAGGGCCGCGGAACGACCTTCGACCTGTGACGCCGAGCGAGATCTCCCACGCCCCCCTCACGCTCGAGGAGATCGAGCAGGCGCGCGATCGGATCGCGGGCGCGGCGATCCGTTCGCCGCTCGTCCGTCTGGACACCGATCTTCCCGACACCGAGATCTACCTGAAGCTCGAGGTCCTGCAGCCGATCGGATCGTTCAAGATCCGAGGCGCGGGCTCGCTCATCGAGTCGCTCGCAGATGAGGAGGTGGCCGAGGGTGTGTGGACCGCGAGCGCGGGAAACATGGCCCAGGCGGTGGCGTGGTACGCACGACGACGGAGCGTCCCGGCCACCGTCGTGATGCCCGACACCGCCCCCCAGGCGAAGCGCTCGGCGACCGAGCGCCTGGGCGCGAGCGTCATCTCGGTGTCGTTCGACGAGTGGCTCGGCGTGTTCGGCTCGCGGGAATTTCCCGGGCTACGCGGCGCGTTCGTCCATCCGTTCAGCGACCGACACGTGATGGCGGGCAACGGGACGATCGGGCTGGAGGTGGTCGAGGACCTCCCGAAGCTGGACGCCGTCGTCGTCCCTTACGGGGGCGGAGGGCTGAGCTGCGGGATCGCCTCGGCGATCCGTGCGCGCTCCCCGGCGGTGCGCGTGTTCGCCGCCGAGGTCTCGACGGCGGCGCCGCTGGCTCCGTCGCTGAAGGCCGGCGAGCCCGTCGAGGTGCCGTACCAACCCAGCTTCGTCGACGGGATCGGCGCGCCGGTCGTCTTCCCCGAGATGTTCGAGCTCGCTCGCACGCTCCTCGACGGCTCGCTCGTGGTCGAGCCCGACCGGGCGGCCGACGCCGTGCGGCTCTTAGCCACGAGAGCGCACGTCGTCGCCGAGGGCGCAGGGGCGATCCCCGTCGCCGCCGCGCTCTCGGGGCTGGCGGGGCGCGGGAGGATAGTGGCGATCGTCTCCGGGGGCGGCATCGACGCCTCCGAGCTCGCGCGCATCCTGGCGGCAGATCCCTGAAGGCGGCGACGTTCCCGGTCGACGGCGAGTCCGCGACCTACGGCACGAGCGAGCGGATCGTCTCGAGCTCCTGCTTCCGGCGCTCGCCCGAGGCCGGGGTTTCCACCACGACCGAGAGCTCCCGCACCTCCGGCTGCGCCACCACCGCGCCGAACCCCTCGAGGCCGATCCGCCCCTCGCCCACGACCTCGTGGCGGTCGCGGCGGGATCCGCGCTCGAACTTCGCGTCGTTCATGTGGATCAGCCGGAGCCGTTCGGCCAGGCCGAGGCGGCGGAGCTCGTCGAAACACTCCTCGACGCCGTCGAGGGTGTCGAGCCCGTAGCCGGTCGCGAACAGGTGACACGTGTCGAGCACGAGGCCGAGCCGCTCGTCGCCCACCGCGTCGAACAGCTCCCGCGCCTCCTGCAGCGTCGAGGCCACGGCGCCGCTCGTGCCGGCCATGAGCTCGACGAGCAGCTCGGTCGTGTCCGGCGTCTCGGCGAGGACGGCCCGCAGGACGGCGGTGGCGCGCTCGCTTGCCTCCGCGGCTTCGCCCTCGACGCCCGAGCCGGCGTGGACCACGAACCCGCCGGCCCCGATCACGCCGCAGGCGGCGACCGAGCGCCGGCAGAGCTCGAGCGACTTCTCGACGAACTCGGGGTTGGGCGACGCGATGTTGACGAGGTACGGCGCGTGCACGAACAGCGGCCCGATCGCGCCCTCGCGCCACGACGCGCCGAACGCCTCCGCCGTGTCCAGCCGCGGTCCGGCCCACGCCCGCGGGTTCGACAGGAAGAGCTGGACGACGTCGGCGCCGACCTCACGGGCGATGTCCACCGCGTTGCGGAGGCCGCCGGGCGTGCGCAGGTGCGCGCCGACCCTCACGGAACGTCCGAACGACCGGGTGCCCGCACGGGGCGAACCCTACGCGACGTAGATCGAGACGGTGTCGCCGACCTCGACGACCGTGCCCGCCGAGGGCTCCTGGAAGACCACCTGGCCGCCGTCCTGCCCCGGCACGATCGCCACGTCGACGAGCAGCCCGAGCGCGCGCAGCTCGGCGACCGCCGCGTCGCGCCCCATCCCGACCACGTTCGGCATGGGGAACTCCGGCGGCCCGAGCGAGACGACGATCGAGACCGTGCTCCCGGGCTGCAGCTCGTTGCCGGAGCGCGGCCTCTGCGAGATGACCTTGCCCTCGTCGACCTTGCGCGAGTACTCGCTGTCGGCGGACACGACGAAGCCCGCGTCCTCGAGCCGCTCCGTGGCCCGCTCCGCGGCCAGCCCGACCACGTCCGGGACGGGTTTCGGCGCGGGGCCGCGACTCACGACGAGGTTCACCTCGCTGCCCTGCGGCGCCTGCGAGCCGCCTCGCACGCTCTGCCGGATCACGCGGTCCACCTCGAACGACTCGTTGTACGCGCGGGCGACCTCGCCGACCTTCAGGTTCGCCCCCCGGAGCAGCTCCTTCGCCTGCGCGAACTCCTTGCCGACGAGGTTCGGCACATCGACCGGCGGCGGGCCGAGCGAGAGCACGAGCGTGACCCGCTCGCCCTGCTCGAGGACCGTTCCCTCCTCCGGACGGACCTGGATCACGCGGTCCTGGCCAACCTTCATCGAGTGCTGCCCGTCGCCGAACCGGACGACGAAGCCGGCGTCCTCGAGCGTCGCCTGCGCCTCGTCCCGGTGCAGGCCGACGACCGTGGGGATCTCGGCCTCGTGGGGGATCAGGTAGGTCCACGCGGCCCACGCGCCGGCGGCGAGCGCGCCGAGCCCGAGCAGCACGGCGAGGAACCACTTCACGCGGCCGCGCTTCCCGCTGGTCTCCGGACGCTTGATCGTGACGGTGTTCGCCCGCCCGGGATCCACGTCGACCTCCGGGTCGTCGACGAGGGGACCGGGTGGGATCACCGCGATCTCGGGCACCAGCGACGCGAGCGGCGCGGCCGGCGGCAGATCCCTGGTCTCGGCCTCGAGGTCGCGACGCGCCTCAGCGGCCGACTCGGGTCGGAGCTCGCGCTCCGACTCGGTCACCGAGGCCACCCAGCCGTCGAGCGAGGCAGGCACCGCCGGGTTCTTCGTCGACGGTACGGGGACGCGGTCGTGCAGGTGCTTGTAGGCGATCGCCATCGGCGTCTCGCCGGTGAACGGCAGGCGCCCGGTCAGCAGCTCGAACGCCACGACCCCGAGCGAGTACAGGTCGGTCCGCGGGTCCGCCGGCTCGCCGCGGAGCTGTTCGGGCGAGAGGTACTGCACGGTGCCGGTCACGGTCCCCGCCTCGGTGATCTGCGCATCGGCGTACGCGCGCGCGAGCCCGAAGTCGGCGACCTTCACGTCGCCGTCGCGGGTCACCATCAGGTTCTCGGGTTTCATGTCGCGGTGCACGATGCCCTGCCGGTGCGCGTGCCCGAGGGCCGCCAGCGTCTGCGACAGCACGTCGGTCGCCTGCGCGGACGCGAGCAGTCCCTCCTCGTTCAGGATCTCGCGGACGCTCCGGCCCGCGACGTACTCCATCACCATGTAGTAGATGCCGTCGACCGAGCCCCAGTCGTGGACGGCGACGATGTTCGGGTGGTTGAGGTTGGCGGCGGCCCTGGCCTCGCGCCGGAAGCGCTCGACGAAGCCGGCGTCGCCCGCGAGGTTCCGGTGCAGGACCTTGATCGCGACGCGCCGGTCGAGCACGGCGTCGTGCGAGAGGAAGACCTCGCCCATGCCGCCGGCGGCGATACGATCGACGACGTGGTACCGGCCTGCCAGCGTGTTCAGCGTGAACGCGAGGTCCGCGCGGCCGAACCGCTCGTGGGTCGTGCTCTTCGAGATGCTCGCTCCTCCCGTCGCGGGCTGACGCTCGGGCGGACGTCCGGGGGCCTGCGGCGCATCCGAGCGCCCATTCTAGGGGCAGGACGGCCGTCAACCCCGGAAGCCCGGTGAGCACGGGCGAACGGCCGGACCGGGCGACGGCCGAGCCGGAGGCGTTCCCGGCGGCGTTCGACCGGATCGAGGCGGCCTTGGACGCGGGGGAGACCGATCTCGGCAGGCTCGGGTTCTGGCGACTCCTCGCCACGGTGAAGGCGGATCGGGCGCTCTCGGCCCACTGGGCGGAGCAGGCCGGGCGGATCGACCGGAAGGCGTTCGAGGCCAGCGTGCGGATCCGCGTGCCGGTGTGGTTCGGCAACGCGGTGCTCCTCGGCGCCACCCTCCTCGGCGTCGTCGCGATCGTGTTCGCGCTGCGGACCCAGGACGAGACGGTCGCCGGGCTCGCCCTGGTGTTCGCCGCGCTCGACTGGTCGGCCGCGCCGCACTCGCTCGCGCACTGGCTCGTGGGACGGATGACCGGGATCGGATTCACCTGCTACTTCCTGCGGCCGATGCCGCCGTTCCCCGGGGTCAAGATCGACTACCGCTCGTACCTGCTCGCGTCGCCGGAGGGCCGGGCGTGGATGCATGCGTCGGGCGCGATCGCGAGCAAGCTCGGCCCGCTCGTTGCGCTCGCGTTCTGGCCTGCCTCCGTCGCGCCCGCGTGGGCCGCCTGGTTCATCGTTGGGTACGAGTTGTTCATCATCGGGACCGACGTGTTCATCTCCACGCGCCGGAGCGACTGGAAGCGGGTCCGGCGCGAGCTGCGGGTTGCGCGGCAGCAGGCGTCGGCGCGTTGAGCGCGCGGTTGGCTATCCTCGAGGGGAACACCGGGGAGCTCGGGCGACCGGGCTGAGAGGCCGTCAGACGGTGGCGGCGACCCGACGAACCTGAACCGGGTAATGCCGGCGGAGGGAGGCGATGCGCGAATGGACCCCGACGCGGTGGGCGTCGTCGTGCTCACCTCGAGCGGTGTCGTGCCGGGGCGCGGGCATCTCGACGTCGCCCGGGCGGCGATCGTCGGCGGCGCCAACGTCGTGCAGGTCCGCGCGCCCGAGCTCGCGGACGCCGAGCTCGAGGGGCTCGCGCGCGCCGTGGTGGAGGCAAGCGAAGGCTCCCCGACGCTGCCGATCGTGAACGACCGCGTCGAGGTCGCGGTCGCGTCGGGCGCCGCCGGGGTCCACGTCGGCCAGGGCGACGGTCCGGAGCTCGTCCGAGCGCGGATCGGCGACCGGCTGCTGGGGGTGAGCGTGTCGACGCCGGAAGAGGCCCGGCGGGCGGCGGCGTTCGGCGCCGACTACCTCGGCGTCACGGTGTGGGCGACCGCGACGAAGCCCGAGGCCGAGCCGCTGGGGCTCGAGGGGCTCGCGGCCGTCGCGCGCGCGACCTCGTTGCCCGTCGTTGGCATCGGCGGGGTCTCGGCGTCGAACGCGACCGAGGTCCTCGACTCGGGCGCGGCGGGCGTCGCCGTCGTTTCGGCGGTTGGGGCGGCGGAGGACATGGACGCGGCCGTGCGGGAGCTCGTCGAGATCGTGAGCGGATGGATGAAGGAGCAGCGATGACGGAGCAGCGGACGGGCAAGGCCACGAGGGAGCTGTTCGAGCAGGTGATCCTCCGTCGGCTCGGCGCGGCCGACGACGACGTGCTCGTCGGTCCGCAGCACGGCGTCGACGTCGGTGTGGTGCGCATCGCCGCCGGCGTCGCGATGGCGGTCACGGCCGACCCGGTCTTCATCGTCCCGGCCTACGGCTGGGAACGGGCCGCGTGGTTCGCGGTCCACATCCTCGCCTCGGACGCGGCGACGAGCGGGCTGCCCCTGCGCTGGATGGCCGTCGACCTCAACCTGCCGCCCGAGATCACCGACGCCGAGCTCACCGAGCTCTGGGACGCATTCCACCGCGCATGCGCGGGGATCGGCCTGGCCGTCGTGACCGGCCACACCGCCCGGTACGACGGGTGCACGTGGCCGATGGTCGGTGGCGCGGTGTGCATGGCGTCGGGGCCCGAGGATCGGTTCGTGACGCCGGCGATGGCCCGCGTGGGCGACGCCGTGGTGGTGACGAAGGGCGCCGCGATCGAGGCGACCGCGCTGTTCGCCGCGACCTTCCCCGACCGGCTCGCGAGAGGCATCGGGGACGACGTCGTGAGGGCGGCCGACGCCCTCTTCGAGCGGATGACCGTCGTCCCCGAGGCGACGGTCGCCCGGGAGTTCGGCCTCCGCGACGCGGGCGTGACCTCGATGCACGACGCGACCGAGGGCGGCGTGTTGGGCGGCCTCACCGAGGTCGCGGCCGCATCGAACGCGGGGTTGCGGATCGACCGGGCCGCGATCCCGGTCCGGCCCGAGGTGCGGGACGTCTGCGAGCACGTGGGGATGGACCCGTACACGTCGATCAGCGAGGGGACGTTGATCGCCACCGTCGTGCCGGGCCGCGCGGACGCGTTCGTCGCGGCGCTCGCGGACGCGGACGTCGAGGCGGCGATCGTCGGCGAGGTGACGCCCGCTTCGGACGGGACGGTCCTCGCGAGCGACGACGGTGAGCGACCGCTCGGGCATCCGGGGCTCGATCCGTTCTGGGGCGCGTTCGGCGCGTGGGCCGCGGAGGCGGCCGGCATCGCCGAGGCCGGCTAGCTAGCGCGCCCGGCGTCCGCCCTCGGCCGCGAAGAACTCCTCGGCGAGGATCGCGTAGCGCACGTGGTCGCGCCACCGGCCGCCGATCTTCAGGTACTTGGGCGAGTAGCCCTCGCGCCGGAACCCGAGTCGCTCGACGAGCGCGATCGAGCGCGTGTTCTCGGGCTGCACGTTCGCCTCGACGCGGTGCAGCCCGATCGGACCGAACGCTTGGCGCAGCACGAGGCGGACGCCCTCGGACATCAGGCCGCGGCCGTCGTGCGGCACGAACGCGGAGTAGCCGAGGTACGCGCCCCGGAGATGCCCGAAGAAGATCTGTCCGAGGTTCGCCATGCCGACGAGCGCGCCGTCCTCGTTCAGGCAGATCAGGTAGACCATCTCGCTGGGGAGGTCCTGTCGCTGGATGAGCGTCGCGAACGCCGACGGTGAGTCCGGCAGTTGCGCCCACGGCCGGTGGAGCCGCCGGCTCGCACGCACCGCGGCGATGAACGGGTCCTCGTCGTCGGGACGCGGATGCCGCAAATGCACACGCTCGCCTCGTTCGATCGCACGTGGCCTCATCCGCGCCAACGGTACCCGGTAGGCTCCCCCGCGATGGCGATGGACGTGGTGACCGTCGGCGACGTGATGATCGACGTCCGGGTCGAGGCGGCGGGGCTCGAGGAGGGCGGCGACGTCCACGGGCGCGTCCTCGTCCGGCCGGGCGGCAGCGCCGCGAACGCCGCCGTGTGGGCGGTCGAAGCCGGTGCGAAGGCCCGGGTCCACGGTCGGATCGGCTCGGACGTCGCGGGGGCGCTCCTGCGCGAGGAGCTGATCGCGCGGGGCGTCGAGCCCGCGCTCGCCGCCGACGGCGCGGCGGATACCGGCTCGATGCTCGTCGTGCATGAGCCGCGCGAGCGCTCGATGGTCGCCGACCGCGGCGCCGGCGGGCTGCTGTCGCCCGAAGACCTGCCGGACACGATCGAGGCCGGGGCCGTGCTCGTGTCCGGCTACACGCTGCTCTACGAGCCGACGGAGGCGGCCGGCCGCGCGGCGCTCGGGCGGGCGCGGGCGCGGTTCGTCGCGGTCGACGCGGCGTCGTGGCCGATGGTCCGCGCGATGGGGAACGACCGCTTCTTCGAGGTCACGCAGCCGGCGACGATGATCCTCGCGAACGGACGCGAGGCCGAGGAGCTGACGGGGGTGCGCGGCGAGGACGCCGCCGACGCGCTGGCCGGCCGGTACCCGATCGCGTGCGTGAAGCTCGGCGAGGACGGCGCGGTGATCTCGTGGGAGGGGCTCGTGATCCGCATGTCGCCCGATCCGGTCGAGGAGAAGGACCCGACGGGATCGGGCGACGCGTTCAACGGCGTGCTGCTGGCCTCGCTCGCGAAGGGGCGGTCGCCGGGCGACGCGCTCGCCGCCGCGTGCCGAGCCGGCGCGAGGGTCGCGATGAGCTACGAGACCTGGCCGGAGCGGCCGCGCCCGTGAGCGCGATCCGACCGTCGGACGAGGTCGCCGACGCGCTCGCCGCCGGCCGGGGCGTCGTGGCCCTCGAGACCAGCGTCATCGCCCAGGGGCTGCCGGTGCCCCGAAACGCGGAATGCATCGAGCGGATGGGCGGCGCGGTCCGAGAGGCGGGCGCCGTGCCGGCCTGGACCGGTGTCACAAGCGGCGAGGTCGTCGTGGGCCTTTCGGACGAGGATCTCAACGTGTTCGCCCAGCCCGGACACGCGGACAAGGTCGCGCGCCGCGACCTCCCGTTCGCGATCGCCTCGGGCGTGATGGGCGCCGCGACGGTCTCGAGCACGATCTGGGCGGCGCACCGGGCCGGCGTCGCGGTCTCGGCGACCGGAGGCATCGGCGGCGTGCACCCGGGCACGGGCGATGTCTCGGCCGACCTGCTCGAGCTCGCCCGGACGCCGGTCCTCGTCGTGTGCTCCGGGGCGAAGTCGATCGTGGACCCGTTCGCGACGGTCGAACGGCTCGACGAGCTCGGCGTCGGCGTCGTCGGGTACCGGTGCGACCGGCTGCCGTTCTTCCTGGTCACGGAGGCGCCGATCGACCTCGAGCACTCCGTCGACGACCCGGCGCAGGCGGCCAAACTCGTGCGCGCGATCGCCGAGGTCGGCAAGGCTGCGGTCCTGCTCTGCAACCCGGTGCCCGAGGCGTTCGCGATGGACGAGCGCGAGGTCGCCGACGCGGTCCGCCCGTGCGAGGCGAAGGCGGCCGAGGCCGGCGTCCGCGGCAAGGCCGTGACGCCGTTCCTCCTGTCGTGCCTGGCCGAACGCACCGGCGGCGCGAGCCTCGAGGCGAACCTCGCGCTGCTCGAGTCGAACGCGCGGCTGGCAGGCGAGGTGGCGGCCGCGGTCAGCGCAGCCAGGTCTTGACGATCGCCTTCGAGAAGTTCCAGCCGTAGCGCAGCGACTTGGGCTTCTTCGACTCGCCGCCGCGCCGTGTGAGGAACGTCACCGGCACCTCGACGACCCGCGCCTTCTGCCGGAGCGCCTCGATCGTGACCTCCGAGGTCCAGAACTGGTCCTGCTCGAGGATCAGCCGGTGGAGCGTGTCCGCGCGGGTCGCGCGGTAGCCGCTGGAGATGTCGGTGACACGCTGGCCCGTGAGGATCGTCACGAGGCGCGAGAAGACGTGGACGCCGGCGTGGCGGATCACGCCGTCGCTCTCGAAGTCGCCGAGCATCCTCGAGCCGTTCACGTGGTCGGCGCGGCCCTCGATGATCGGCGCGACGAGCGTCGGGATCTCCTCGGGCTGGTGCTGCCCGTCCGCGTCGAGCGTCACGACGATGTCGGCGCCGAGCTTGAGCGAGATGTCGTAGCCGACGCGGAGCGCGAGGCCGCCGCCACGACGGATCGGCAGGCTCGCGACGAGCGCGCCGGCATCCCGCGCGGCTTCGGGCGTCCCGTCGTCCGACGCGTCGTCGATCACGATCGGCACGACCTGGTACCCGTCGAGCTCGCGCGGCATCGCCTCGAGCACCGGGCCCACGTTCTCGGCCTCGTTGAACGCCGGCGAGACGACGACGATCCGCTTGCCCTCGGGTAGGGCGGCGGCGGCGTCCCAGTCGAACGCCGCCTGGCCGAGCGACTCGACGAGCAGCCGCATGTTCCGCTCGTTCGTGTCCACCTCGGACTGCATCCGGATCACGAGTAGGAACAGCAGCGCGACCGCGAACAGCAAGACCGCGGTCAGCCGCTGCCCGCTCCCGGGCTCGAAGTTGAAGACCTCGAACAGCGGGTTGAACAGCGACGGCGAGATCGCGAGGAGCAGCACGACCGCCGAGATCAGCGTCGAGAAGATGAGGTTCAGCCGGCTGATCCGGCGGCGCCGGTAGCGGACCAGCGCGAGGGCGAAGAACGCGACGGCGAAGAGGCCTCCGAGGACGCGCAGGGCCGACATGGCGCCGCGACCCTACCGGGGCGTGGGCTCGCGAACGCCGCGCCAGCGCGTGGCCGGCAGGATGTGGTCGAGGATCACGCGGTCCTTGAAGCGCTCGATCGTCGAGAACATCGACTCGATCAGCGTCTCGGAGAGCAGGTGCGGCTGCAGCCCGAGCTCCAGGAGCTTGGTGTGCGCCGCGTTGTAGTAGTGCTCCTCGAGCTCGACGCGCGGGTTGTCGAGGTGCTCGACGCGGACGTCGAGCCCCGCCTCCGCGCCCGCGTGGCGCACGAGCTCGGCGAGCTCGACCACGGAGAACTGCTCGGTGAACTGATTGAACACGCGGAACTCACCGGCCTCGGCCGGGTTCGTGACCGCGAGCTCGACGCACTGGAGCGTGTCGACGATGTTGAGGTAGCCGCGCGTCTGCCCGCCCTTGCCGTACGGCGTGAGCGGGTGTCCGATCACGGCCTGCAGGCAGAACCGGTTCAGCGCGGTGCCGAACACCTCGTCGTAGTCGAACCGCGTGAGCAGCCGCTCGTCGAGCGTTGTCTCCTCGGTCTCGATGCCGTAGACGACGCCCTGGTTGAGGTCGGTGGCGCGCAGCCCCCAGACGCGGCAGGCGAAGTGGATGTTGTGGGAGTCGTGGACCTTCGACAGGTGGTACATCGAGCCGGGCAGCTTGGGGAACGGCAGGGTGTCGCTGCGGCCCTTGTGCTGGATCTCGAGGTACCCCTCCTCGATGTCGATGTTCGGCGTGCCGTACTCGCCCATCGTGCCGAGCTTGACCAGGTGGGCATCCGGCGCGAGCTCGGCCATCGCGTACAGGACGTTCAGCGTGTTCACCACGTTGTTTGTCTGGGTGAACACCGCGTGCTCGCGGTCGATCATCGAGTACGGCGCGCTCGGCATCTCGCCGTAGTGGACGATCGCCTCGGGCTCGAACTCCCGGAACAGTCGCTCGACGACGTCCCATTCGGTGAGGTCGCCCTCGGTCACGCCGATCTCGAGCCCCGTCACGTCGCGGAAGGCCGCGGCTCGGGCGGGCAGCGACTCGCCGATCGGCGTGAGCGAGTCGGTGCCGGCCTCGGCGTGCGCCCTGCGGCGCAGGTAGTCGTCCGCGGCGTGGACCTCGTGGCCGCGCCGGGCGAAGTGCATGGACGTCGGCCACCCGAGGTAGCCGTCGCCGCCGAGGATCAGGATGCGCATTCGTGGTCTCCGTGCTGAAGCGGGGGAGCGCTCATCATATCGGCTGGCCGCCGGCCTCTCGGCCGCCGCTACCGGGCGATCGACTCGAGCTCGTCGAGGACCCGGTCGACCTCGGCGGGCGTGTTGTAGTGGCAGAAGCCGACGCGGACGGCGCCGCCCGAGTCCTCGAGGCCGAGCCGCTCCATGATCTGGAGCGCGTAGTAGTTGCCGTCCCAGACGTAGACGCCTCGCTCCGCGAGCGCCTTCGCGGTCTCGGCGGGGTGCTGGTCGCCGACCCGGATCGCGAACGTGGGCGTGCGCTCGCTCACCCGGCCGGTCTCGGCGATCCCGAACAGGCGCACCCGGGGGATGCTCGAGAGGCCGTCGAGGAAACGCCGCGAGAGGTCGGCCTCCCACGGCACGATCGCGCGTCCGAACGCCTCGGCGACCGCCTCGCGCCGGGTGCTACCGGCGCCGAGGCTCGCGAGGTACCCGACCGCGGCGACCCATCCCGCGAACCCCTCGTGGTTCTGCGTCCCGGTCTCGAACGCGAAGGGCAGCGCGTCCTCGGCCGGCCGGACCTTGTACGGCCGGAGCGACGAGAGCACCTCGCGCCGGCCGAACAGGATGCCGAGGTGCGGCCCGAAGATCTTGTACGGCGAGCAGACGACGAGGTCGGCGCCGATCTCGCGCACGTCGATGCTGCGGTGTTGGGCGAGGTGCACGCCGTCGCAGGCGACGAGCCCGCCGGTCCGCTCGTGGACGAGCCGGACGAGCTCGGCCGCGGGCGTGACCGTGCCGACGGCGTTCGAGGCGAGCGAGAACGCGACGAGCTTCGTTCGTTCGGACAGGGCGGCCACGAACGAGTCGGGGTCGAGTGTCACGTCGTCCTCGCGGACGTCGACCCATCGCACGGTGGCGCCCGCGTCCTCGGCGGCGAAGACCCACGGGCGGACGTTCGCGTCGTGGTCGAGCCGCGTGACGACGACCTCGTCGCCGGGTTCGAGCGTCCGGGCGATCGAGCGCGAGATCGCGAACAGCAGCGTGGTGGCGTTCGGCCCGAAGACGACCTCGTCGGGGTCGGCGTTCAGCAGGTCGGCCGCGGCGCGGTGCGCGTCCGCGATGACGTCGTCGGTCTCCCGGCTCGTGGCGAACGCGCCGTGGGCGTTCGCGTTGCTCCGGCGCAGGTACCCGGCCGTCGCCTCGACGACCTCGTCGGGGACCTGCGACCCGCCCGGCGCGTCGGCGAAGACCACCGTCCGGCCGCCCTCGGCGCGG
>Ga0075430_100000345_pt1 | contig 33686 bp, 36 predicted proteins | sample RhiMetdeltSRZDD4_FD_75294 | JGI IMG/M metagenome (GOLD analysis project Ga0075430, IMG submission 75294) | Populus rhizosphere microbial communities from Tennessee, USA - Rhizosphere MetaG P. deltoides SRZDD4 | ecosystem: Host-associated > Plants > Roots > Rhizosphere > Soil | place: USA... | reverse complement strand
GGTGGACGGCGACGCGGTCGAGGTCACGATCCTCGAAGGCGCGGAGGCCGGCCGCCACGGCTGGCTCCTAACGCGACATCTGATGCTGTAAGGTCTCCATATACCGACGAGAGCAGGAACACAATTGTCCTGTTGCGTCTTAGTGCGCCGTTACTATCGATATGAACGCAGAAAAGCGCCAACGGCCACGGAGTGTCCTGGTTGCTGAGGACGACCGTGGGATCAGGACCCTGCTCGAGCTGATCCTGCGCGGCGACGATTGTTCGGTGATCGCCGCCAGCGACGGCGCCGAGGCGCTCCAGCTCGCCCGGCTCCATGACATCGATCTCCTGCTGGTCGACGTCAACATGCCGCGGCTCGACGGCACCGCCGTCTGCCGAGCGTACCGCGAGCGCGGCGGCGAGGCGCCGGTGGTCCTGCTCTCGGCCTCGGTCGACGGGGCGGACGCCGCGCGCGATTGCGCGGCCGACGGGTTCATCGCCAAGCCGTTCCAGCTCGCGACGATCCTCGACGCCGTCAACCGGTACGTCGGCGCACGCTGAGCGCGCCCGCCCACACCGTTCGTCGGCGCCGGGCGGTACCGCCCGGCGCCGTGTCCGAGTTCGACAGTCAGGCCCGCGCGAGCTCGCGCTCGGACGCCTCCTTGATGACCCGGTTCGAGTCCGGGAAGACCGGCTCTTCGCGCGTGATCATCTCGAGCAGGACCGGCCGGCCCTCGCGGGTGGCCTGCACTGCGCGCTCGATTGCGCCCTTGACGTCCTCCGGGTTCTGGACCTTCTCGGAGTACGCCCCCAGGCCCTTCGCCATGGCGGCGTAGTCGCCGGTCAGCTTGTTCGAGTTGTACGTGTCGCTGGCGACCGGCATGTAGTTGCTGTACCCGCCTAGTCGTGAGTTGTTCAGCAGCACGGTGATGATCGGCAGCCGCTCGCGGAACGCCGTCTCGATCTCCATGCCGGCCGTGCCGAACGCCAGGTCGCCCATGACGTTGATGCAGGTCTTCTCGGGGTACGCCAGCTTGGCGCCCAGCGCGACGCCGTAGCCGGTGCCGAGCTGCGTCGACTTGCCCCAGCCGATGTAGCCGCGCGGTACGATCGCCTCGAAGAACGGCAGCGTCTGGTCCCGAGGGTTGCCGGAGTCGTGGGTGATGATGACGTTCTTCCGGTCCAGGTTCTGGACCAGGTCCCAGATCACGCGGTACGGGCTGATCGGCGCGGTGTCGGCAGTCAGGCGCGGCAGCCAGGTGTCCAGGAACGCATCCTTCGCTCGCTTGACCTCTTCGGCCACGCCATCGCGCTGCTTCGCGGCGCCGGACGCCTTGATCTCGTCGATGACCTGCCGCAGTACCAGTTTGGCGTCGCCGATGACGGCGTGGCTGACTTTGTGGTCCTTGTCTAGCGTGGCACCATCCGAGACGACCTGGACGATCGCCTTGCCGTCCGGGATCGGGAACGAGAACGAGCCCTTGGCGAAGCTGCAGCCGACCCCGAAGACGAGGTCTGACTTGACCAGGAAATGCGCGGCGCTCTCAGTCATCGAGTGGCCGCCCGCGCCCAGCGCCAGCGGGTGGTTCTCCGGGAACGCGCTCTTGCCGGCCATCGTGGTCATCACCGGGATCTGGAGCAGCTCGGCAAGCTCGCGCAGCTCGTCCCAGGCCTGGGCCCAGAGGACGCCGTGCCCGGCGTGCAGGACCGGCCGGCTCGCCGCCAGCAGCATCTTCGCGGCCTGGGCCACGTCGCTCGGATCGCCTGCCGAGCGGTACGCCTTCGGCGGCGTGTAGACGCCGGTCGGGTCATCCGCCTCGGCGTTGCCAGTGTCACGTGGCAGCTCCAGCAGGACCGGTCCGAGCTTCCCGTTCCGAAGCTGCGAGAACGCCCGGTTCATCAGCTCCGGGATGCGCTCCGGGAGGTTGATTCGCCCCGTCCACTTCATGATGTGGTTGTAGACCGGCAGTGGGTCGAACTCGCCGGCCCCGAGTCGGCGCGCCTCGCCGCCGCCCGGGATCGTCAGGATCGGCACGCCGTCCGAGGCGGCCTGTGCCAGCCCGCCGAACGCGTTCTCGATGCCGGGGCCGCCCTGGACCACGACGACGGTCGGCTTCGTGCCGTTCAGCGCTCGAGTGTAGCCGTCCGCGATGTTGATCAGCGTCTTCTCGCTGCGGGCGATGATCGGGCGGATCCCGAGCTTCGCCGCCGCCTCGATAAGTGGATGGTTCGGATACGAGAAGAGGTACTCGACCCCCTCCAGCTGGAGGATCTTCGCGACAGCATCTACGCCTTTCATGCGTCCGTTCCCTTCTACCGTGCGGTGAGCGGGAGTGTCGTCGCGCCAGGGGCGCCTGGCTCACCACCGTGGACCCGATCGAAGCTTCCAGCACGTCACGTTCGGCACGCCGGAGCCATTCCGACGTGCAGCGACGGTCCGTCACTGGAACCCGAGCAAGAGATCATACCCGGGCGGCCGACCGATCCCCACCCCTGCCAAGGCTCACCGCGGCGTAGCGGCTGGTGGTGGCCCACGAATGGACGACGCGCAGAGCGACCCGAGGCTGCGATCTAGCCGCGCCCCCAGAGCTCCTTGCTCGCCAGTGCCGCGCCCTCGACAAGCGTCTTCAGCTTCGCCCACTGGATCTCCGGATGGACCCGGATCATGCTCCAGCCCTGGGCGAAGCCGCAGTCTGTGCTGGAGGTGACGTTCTCGCGCCCGACGACGCTGGCGTAGTGCTTGATGCGCCAGGCCATCAGCTCCGGGTGCTCCACCACGTTCGTCTGGTGGCTGATGATGCCGGGGATCAGGATCTTCCCCGTCCAGACAGAAACGGTCAGTCCGGCTCGATGGTAACCCGCAGCCCGCGCGCCGCCAACTGCTCCTGGAACAGCTCGGCCCGCTCCTTCGGGGCGCGCGCCACCACCGATGCTCCCGTCGTGTGGATCTCCCAGGCGTGCTGGTGGGCCTTCGCTCTGGTCATGCCGGGGATGATCCGGCAGAGCGCGATCTCGACGTCGTCGAAGGTGTGGCAGTTGCAGTCGAGCACCACGACCTTGTGAGGACGGAGCGCTCTGGGCTGCACGTCCTGGTCTCGGTCCAGGTCAGGCCGGGTAATCGTCGGGGTCGTCTCGGCTGTGGGCAACGTCGCGAACGAGACCATCGAATCAGCCTTCGTCTGACAGTCGACGGAGGAGCCTGGCACGCATGCCGACCAGCGTAACGCCGACCACCTCGTGCGCAGCTTCGTCATAGCGGAGTATCACGCCATCGCCAACGTCAACCCCTACGGCCGCGCGAGGCGCGCCGAGGGAGATGTACAGCACGTCTGCGTCTTCATCATACGTGCGGGTCACCGGATCGCGGCCCTCAAGCATTCTTACCGCTTCCATACGACGCTCCTCGACCGTGATGGCCGGCGTGTCAGATACGCTGTGAGAACGAAGCCGTCCGCCCGGTCGACTTCACGATACGCAACGACCATGTACGTTTCACCGAGCGCGGTCGCCGGCCAATGACGGACGGCGAGCAACTCTCCGAAGTCGCCAGCCTGAATGAGATCTGGGCGTTCAAGAGATTGAACCACCCTTGCTCGTTCCGGCGCCATCTCCGGGTGCCCGGCGACGATGTGCTGCCACCTCTCGACCGTCAGCCGAACGCGTACGCCGTTGACGGATACCGCGACGGACATGGATCAGATCATCTGCCCCCGGTTGTCCAGTCCAGCGCCACGACCTTGTATGGGCGAAGCGCACGTAGTTGTGCTCGACGGTCCTGCTCGAGATCAGGTCGCGTCGGTGTCACCGTGGGCGATTCCAGGACCAGACGTCTGCGTGTCACTCGTCACCTGCCAGGATGAAGCCTGCGATGACAAAATCCCGATCGAAGGCCAACGCTTCCAGTATCCGCAAACGTCGCATGGTCACAAACGAAACCGCATCGACGTAGCTGAAGAGTTGGTCATCGAACTGCTCTAGCAGCCGCTCCGCTTCTTCCTCCCATTCCTCAGAAACGAACGTTCGTCGAACCGACGGATCAGTCCGAACATACTGCAAGAATGCATGTGCCAGACGAAACCCGAGGCGCTTTCGCAGTAGTGTGTACGTCTCGCCGATGACATGGTTGGTGGAGACGAGAACCCGACGTTCCGCCGCTAATCGACGGAGGGTGCGCACCGCGGCACCATGATTCGGGTCATCCGCGTCTATCATGGCGTACCAGCCGGAGGAATCGACAAAGACTTCGCGTGTGTTCACGCCTCGTCCTGCTTCAGCTTCTCGTCGACGAGGAAGTCGTCGTGATGCTCAGACACGTGCCCCGGACCGCCGTGACCCAGACCAGCCAGCTTGAGGATCGAGCCGAATTCCACACCCTCGGCCTGCACGAACCTTCGTGCGGCCTCGCGGATGATCTCGGCTCGGGACGTCTGCCGCTGTTCAGCCAATCGGTCTAGCGAGGACGCCAGTTCCTGGTCAAGGTAAATCTGTGTCCGCTGCATCGCCATGAGCGCGCCCCCTATCCTGCGTAGCATACATCGATCAGGTATCAGTATACATCACGTGAGCCACGATGGATGACGGGCCCGCTGTTCGGCAGGCTGGCCCGAAACGTGCGACTCGTGCTGATGGTCCATCCTGGCATGACCGTCCTTTCGTGGCGTCGAGGTCTGACGCCACGACAGAGCAAGGTGCCAGCGCGTCGATGCTGGCGCGGCGCCTCTGGCACGTCGTGTGTGCTTCGGCAACGCCGGCAACCACGCCGTCACCCCTGACGGCCGCTGCATGCCACGTCCGTACATTCTGGTGTCATTAGCGACGAGGTGAAATGTGAATCGACGACAGCTCTTGCGCGCGCTCGGATTGGGCGTCGTCACGGTGACGACGCTGCCGCTTCTCCAGGCGTGTGGCGGCAGCACGCCAGCGTCGAAGCCGGCCGAGACGAAGCCGGCCGAGACGCCCAAGCCGGCCGCCGACACGAAGCCGGCAGCGGCTGCGCCGGCCACCCCACCGCAGTCCGCCCCAGCCGCCGCCGCTCCGACCGCTGCCGCTGGACCCGCCGCCGCGGCGGCGAAGCCGGGCTTCAAGCCGCGCGGCGAGGCGACCGGCCCGTTCCCGAGCAGGCCGATCGAGCTCGTCGTCCCGTTCGCGCCGGGCGGCGGCAGCGGCATCACCGGCGAGACGATCAACAAGGTCTTCACGGATGAGAATCTGATGCCGCAGCCGATGGCGATCAGCTACAAGCCAGGCGCCGGCGGCATGATCGGCTGGGCGTACCTGACCCAGAACCGGGGCGAGCCCCACGTCATCGCGACGGCGACCTCCAGCCTGATCACCGGCCCGCTGGTGACGGAGACTCCGCTGACGTACAAGGACCTCACCCCGATCGCCCTGATGGCGGTGGACGGGCTGCTGATCGTCACCGGCGCCGAGGGCCCGTACAAGAGCTGGGACGATCTGGTCAGCGCGGCCAAGGCGAGCCCGAAGACGATCAACACCGGCGGCACCTCGGCCAGCGGCTCGGACGCGATGGCGTTCTCCGTCCTCCAGAAGCAGCAGGGGTTCGAGATCACCTACATCCCGTTCAACAGCGGTGGCGAAGTGAACGCGGCGTTGCTTGGCAACCACGTCGCGCTCGCCAGCGGAAACCCGAACGAGCTGCTGCCGCAGATCCAGGCCGGCAAGATGCGCCCGATGCTGGCGCTCACCGGCAAGCGGATCCCGGCCCTGGCGGACACCCCGACCGCCATCGAAAAGGGCGTGAACTTGAACCTGGAGTCTGGCCGGGGCATCGTCGGGCCGCCCGATATGCCCGCCGACGCTCGCCAGATCTGGGTGGACGCGTTCAAGAAAGCGACCGAATCGGCCGGCTGGAAAAAGTACGCCGGAGACAACCAGATGGTGATCCAGTTCCTCGGCGGTGACGAATACGGCGAATATTTCGAGGAACAGACCGAGATGTACACCCGGATCATCAAGGAAATGGGTATCGGCCGAAGCTGATCGGAGGCTCCACAGACGTGGCAATCCGCATCGCCGCCGTGGTCCTGCTCGTCTTTTCGGCTGGCTTCCTCTGGGAGGCCAGCCGCTACCCGTTCGGATCGCCCGGCGCCCCGGGGCCGGGCTTCCTGCCCGTGATTCTCGGCGCTGCGTTCGCCGTGCTGTCGATCGTGCTGCTCGTTCGTCCTGGATCCGCGCCGGAACAGGTGCTTCCGCCGGACCGGGCCGCCGCGGTGCGCATCGTGGCAACCCTCGTCGCGATCGCGATCGCGATCGTGCTCCTCGACCGGCTCGGCTTCCTGGTCACGGGCACGCTGCTGATGCTGGCACTGCTCCTCGTCCTGGATCGGCGCCCGATTCTCGCCGTGGTGCTGGCGCCACTGTCCGTGGTGCTCGTCTACGCCGTCTTCAAAGTCTGGCTCCGCGTGCCGCTGCCCTCGGGCGTGCTGAGCTTCTAGAGAAGGACGACCGTCGGATGGAGCTACTCCACAATCTTCAGCTTGGTTTCGCGATCGCCCTGACCCCCACGAATCTCCTGTTCGCGCTCCTGGGGGTGATCGTCGGGACGCTGATCGGCGCGCTACCGGGCATCGGGCCAGTGGCCGGCGTCTCGATTCTGCTGCCGCTCGCCTTCGGCATGGACCCGACCGCGGCGATGATCCTGATGGCCGGCATCTACTACGGGGCGATGTACGGCGGCACGATCACGTCCGTCCTGATCAACGTGCCCGGCGAGTCGTCCACGGTCATGACGACCCTCGACGGGTACCAGATGGCGCTCTACGGACGGGCCGGCCCGGCCCTCTCGATCGCCGCGATCGGCTCCTTCGTCGCCGGCACGTTCAGCGTCGTCTTGCTGACCATCATGGCCGTGCCGTTGGCGCGAGCCGCGCTCTCGTTCGGACCGCCCGAGTACCTGATGCTGATGCTGCTCGGTCTGGCCACACTGAGCGTGCTGCTGGCTGAGAATAAGGTCAAGGGGGTGCTCTCGGCGCTGCTGGGCATCATGATCGGCGTGATCGGCCTGGACGTCATCTCCGCCTTGCCGCGCTTCACCTTTGGCGAGATCGAGCTGCTCGACGGGGTCGGCTTCCTGGCTGTCGCGGTCGGCCTGTTCGGCATCGGCGAGGTGCTCGCGAGCCTCGAACGGACCTACAAGCTCGACCCGATCAAGACGACGCTCCGGGACTTGATCTTGAACAAGCAGGATCTGAAGGTCAGCACCGGCCCGATCGCGCGGGGAACGATCCTCGGTTTCGTCGTCGGGATGCTGCCGGGGGCCGGCGCTACGATCGCGTCGTTCCTGTCGTACGCCCTGGAGAAGCGGATCTCGGCGCACCCTGAGAAGTTCGGGACCGGCACCATCGAGGGTGTGGCGGCGCCCGAGGCCGCGAACAACGCCTCCACGGGCGGTGCAATGGTGCCGCTGCTGACGCTCGGCATCCCCGGCTCGGGCACGACGGCGGTCATGCTCGGCGCCATGATGTTGTTCGGGCTTCAGCCCGGGCCGCTGCTCTTCGAGAAGAACCCGGACTTCGTCTGGGGCACCATCGCCAGCATGTATATCGGCAACGTCATGCTGGTGATCTTGAACATCGTCTTCGTGCCGGTCTTCGTCCGCGCGCTGATGATCCCCTACTCGGTCCTGGCCGCGTTCATCGTCCTCTTCTGCATCGTCGGCGTCTACAGCGTCAACTTCAGCACGTTCGAGCTCTGGATCATGCTGGTGTCGGGCGTGATCGGCTACGTCATGCGCAAGCTCGAGTTCCCGATCGCGCCGATCGTGCTGGCGCTGGTGCTCGGCCCGATGATGGAGACGTCGCTGCGGCAGTCGCTCCTGATGTCCCAGGGCAGCTTTGCGATCTTCCTTACCAGGCCGATCTCGGCTATCCTCGCGGTGCTGGTGCTGGTGTTCCTCTTCGCGCCGCTCCTGTTGAGCTTCGTGGCGAAGAAGCCGCTCCCGGCCGCGGAGGAGATCTGACGACCGCCCAGGCATGGTGGACGTGGAGATGAAGCGGGAGGCGCGCGGTGGAGCGACCGATCTACCTCGACTACAACGCGACGACGCCGATCGCGCCCGAAGTCCTCGACGCGATGCTGCCGTTCCTCCGGGAGCAGTTCGGCAACCCGTCCAGCAGCCACGCCTACGGCGCCGCCGCGCATGACGCCGTCGTCCTGGCACGGTCCCAGGTTGCCGGGCTGATCGGCTGTCAGCCTGACGAGATCGTCTTCACGGGGGCCGGCAGCGAGGCGAACAACCTGGCGATCAAAGGCGTGGCGTTCGCGCGGCGGGGCCAGGGCGATCACCTGATCACCTCTGCCGTCGAGCACCCGGCCATCCTCAACGCCTGCCGGTACCTCGTGGAGCGGTTCGGGTACCGGCTGACGGTCCTGCCGGTCGACGGGCACGGCCTGGTCGATCCGGACGACGTCGCCCGCGCGATCGAGCCCCGAACCGTGCTGATCACGATCATGCACGCCAACAACGAGGTCGGCACGATCCAGCCGACCGCCGAGATCGCCGAGGTGGCGCGCCAGCACGGAGTACCGTTCCACACCGACGCCGCGCAGTCGGTCGGGAAGATCGCGGCACGGGTGGACGAGCTCGGAATCGACCTGCTGACGATCGTCGGGCACAAGCTGTACGCGCCGAAGGGGATCGGTGCCCTCTACGTGCGCTCCGGCACGGTGCTGGACTCGCTGGTGCACGGGGCCGGCCACGAGGGAGGCCGGCGGGCCGGCACCGAGAACGTGCCGTACATGGTCGCCCTGGGCGCGGCCTGCGCGCTGGCCGGCGACCGCCTCGCGTCCGGCGGGGTCGGGCGCACGCAGGCGTTAGCCGATCGTCTGCACGCACTCCTTCAGGACGGCGTGCCCGGCCTGTCCCTGAACGGCCACCCTGAGCGGCGCCTGCCGAACACGCTCAACGTCAGCCTCCCGGGCCAGGACGGCGAGGAGCTGCTGGCACGGACGCCGGCCATCGCAGCCTCGACCGGCTCGGCGTGCCACGCCGGCCGGACCGAGCCGTCCGGCGTGCTGCTGGCGATGGGCATCGCGCGCGAGCGCGCCCTGGGAGCGGTCCGCCTCTCGCTCGGTTACCAGACCACCGCGTCCGAGATCGAGACTGCCGCGACGGCGCTGATCCAGAGCGTGCGGGTCGCGGCCGGCCGTCGCTAGAGCAAGCCCGGCCCACCCCGTGGGCCGGACTCGTCGGTGACGCTGGCCGGTTCAGCTCTTCGGCGCCGAGTAGCTCATGGCGCCAGCTCGGCCGAGCGCCGCGATCATGTCCTCGACTGGGATCAGGTGCGTGGTGCTGATCGACCGGACGTGTCCCGCGCCGATCGCCGCGATGATCGCCGCCGCCACTGACTGGTCGTCCGGCGCCTCGTACAGGATCACGCCGTCGTGCGAGCCGAACGAGTAGTACAGCTCGATCAGCTTGCCTCCGACGCTCTCGAAGAGCTTGCGGAGACCGTCGCGGCGGTCAACCGGGTTCTTGGACAGGGCGGCCCAGGCCTCAGCGGTGTACGTGAACTGCGACATGTAGATCGCCATCGATCGTCCCTCCCATGATGGGCAACTGTCGGCCACTCCAGAGTGTACCCCGGCGCATCCCAAATCGACGTGAGGCCGGTCACCCCTCGGCGATTACACCATTGCGTCGAGGGGGAAGATCGGGCGGCGGACGTGCTGGTATGGGTAGCGTGAGAGGTCCGAATTGCTCAGACCCGGCGTGTCCACCTCAACCACCCGCGAGGCCAGCGGCTCGAACGCTCCCCGGTAGTGGACGCTCGACTTCAGCACCAGCACCCGCTTCCTCGACGGGTTGATCCCCTGCGAAAGGAACACCCCGGCGTCCAGCGCCTGGACCCGATTGCTGGTGATGACCACGTCCACGCTGCCGACCGCCAGCACGGCGGTCGGCCCCATCCGCGTCTCGGCGCCGGTGTTCATCGGGCCGAGGTTCTTGAACCGGCCGTCCGAGAGCAGGCGAACCCGCCCGGAGACGCTGAGTGGCTCGCCATGCAGGTCGTCAGTCTTGCCGCCCAGCAGCAGCTCGACGTTCGCGCCGACGCCCGCTACCCGGCAGATCTCAACCGCCCGCGGGTCCCAGAGCGCTCCCAGCGCCGCGTTCTGGACGCCGCGATCCAACAGGCCGCGCAGCAGGATCGTGCCGTCGCAGGGGGCGCCGGCCCCCGGATTGTCCGCCGTGTCGGCCAGCACAACCGGGCCGGATGCCCCGTCTGGGGCGTCGGCGGCGATCTGAAGCGCCTCCTCGACCGGCGTGCAGCGAATGACGAACTCGTGCCGCCGCTTCCAGGCGAGCGCCGCGATCTCGTCGGCCACGGCCTCAGCCCGCGCCTGATCGCCGTCGGCAATCGCCAGGACCCCCAGCCCGGCCTCGGGGACGTCGGCGTACGGGAAGCCGGCCGCCACCGTCACGGACACCATGCCCGGCTCGCGCTCACGCTGGTGGGCGAGCTCGATCAGGGCGCGCATCGGCGTGTCGTAGGTGGTGCACTGCTTCGAGAGCGGCGGCATCAGCGGCGGCTTGCGCAGCGCACGGGCGGTCCGCAGGCCCCCGCGTACGATCCTCGTCATGATGGCCGTGGCTTCCAGGCCTCGCTCGTACATGTCGACGTGCGGGTAGGTGTCGTAGCCGACCAGCGCGTCGGCGAGCGCGACCATGCTGTCCGAGATGTTGGCGTGCAGGTCCAGGACGCCGACGATCGGGATCGAGCCGACGACATCGCGCACTCGCCGAAGGATCTCGGCGTCGCCGTCGCGCGCGTTCTCCGCCACCATCGCCCCATGGAGCTCCAGCAGCACGCCGTCGACGGGGCCGGCCTCGCGCAAGCCCTCGACGAGCAGCTCGGTCAGTCGATCGAACGCCTCGGCGGTGACCGTTCCAGACGGCGCAGCCTCGGCCAGCATCGTCGGGACGGCCTCGAAGCCCTCCGAGCGCGCGCCGTCCAGGAAGCCGCCGACGATCGTCCTCGTGCCGGCGAAGGCCGGGATCAGCGCCTCGCCACCGTGGACCCCCCGCCGCTCGAACAGCGCGAGGTCCGTTGGGAGCGTCGAGAACGTGTTCGTCTCGTGGGAGATGCCGCCGATGGCGATGCGCATAGCAAGTGATCCTCCAGCAGAGACCGTGAGGATACACCAGCGCCCATCCCGATCTCGTCCTTCTGACGGAGCGGCTCCAATTCGGCCTCGTAGTCCGAGCGCTGGAGCAGATGGTAGGCCGGCTGGATGCTCTCATAACGAGCCCAACCGCCCTTCTCGGCGACGGCGTTCGCTTCGGCGAGGCGCGTGGTCGTGAAGTTCGAGGCGCCGATCCAACGGATTTTGCCCTGCTTCACCAGCGAGTCGAACGCCTCCATGATCTCGTCGAGCGTCGTCTCCTGGTCGTCGCGGTGGGCCTGGTACAGGTCGATGTAGTCGGTCTGGAGGCGCTTCAGCGAGTCCTCGACGGCCTGGACCATGTAGGCGCGCGAGAGGCCCTGCTTCCCCTCGCCCATCGGGCTGCCGAGCTTGGTGGCGACGATCACGTCCTTGCGGTTCCCCCGATCCTTCATCCACTGGCCGAGGATCAGCTCGGACTCCCCGCCGCTGCCCAGCGTGAGTAGACGTCCGCGCTGTCCACGAAGTTGCCGCCGGCCTCCATGAACGCGTCGAGAACGGCTGCCGATTGCGCGGCATCGGTCGTCCAGCCGAACACGTTGCCGCCGAAGCAGAGGACGCTGACGTCGAGATCGGTCCGGCCAAGCCTGCGCTTGAGCATCGTTGTGAGCCCTCCAGAGTGCGTCGGCCGGCGCGTCCAGCCGACTCGATTCTACTGGAGGACTCAGGACGCGACGAGCGCCGGCACCCGCCGTCGGAGTACGCACAGCAGATCGGAGCGGATCTGCTCGACCGGGCGGTTGCCGTCCACCCGATGGACGAGCCCGCGCGAGCGGTAGTGATCGAGGACCGGCGTCGTCTGATCGAGGTAGATCGCGATCCGCCGCGCCACCGCCGATCGCTGGTCGTCGCGGCGCTGGACCAGGTGCTCGCCGCACTCCGGGCAGGTGCCATCGGCGGGCAGGTCGTGCAGGTCCACGTGGTAGGTGCTCTGGCAGCCGTCGCACATCCGCCGACCGGAGAGCCGCCTGACCAGCACACCCGGCGGCACGTCTAGAAAGAGCGCCGCCGCCACGCCGCCGCCTCGCGCCGACAACTCGACGTCGAGCGCCTGGGCCTGCGTCAACGTTCGTGGGAAGCCGTCCAGCAAGACGCCGTTCGCCGCGTCCGGCTGCTCGAGGCGGTCGATGACCATCTTGACGACCAGGTCGTCCGGGACGAGGTCGCCCCGGTCCATGTACGCGCGGGCCGTCCTCCCGAGTACCGTGCCGCGGCGTCGATGCTCGCGCAGCAGGTCGCCGGTGGCAACGTGCGGAATCCCAAGTGTCTCACGCACGTAGCGCGCCTGCGTGCCCTTGCCGGCCCCCGGCGCCCCGATCATCAGCGTCACGGAGAACTTGCCTGACCCCACGCTCCACTCCACCTCACTCGTGATCCGCCCGTGAATCGCGGCAACACACCCCGTGGACGCACCGCAACCCGACGAGACAATGACAGCTGCTCTGCTATTTGCTCGGACCGCGTGTCGTCTTTGCCACGCTCTGCGGCGGCCTCACATTGCCGCCAACGGTTCGCCCGCCACAAACGAGCCGATCCGCAAGAGCCGGGCTACGCCGCACGTTGCGTGCCAGGCCCCCGGCTCGCTCAGTGAGCTGACCAGCCGGTGTCCTCGGCAACAGTCTACATCATTAGCCCGCGAAAGGTAACACTGTGCATGTAGGGATTCCTCCCTCTTTTCCTGCTGATTCTCCCGATCTCAACGATCTTGCAACTTTGGGCGCGGGGACCGAGCGCGTGGCATGATGCCTGTCGGACGATCGAGCGCCGGACACCGTGCCGCGCCATCGGCATGAAGGGGTGTACCGAATGCAGCAGCGAAGGAGATCGCCGATCATGCTTCTCGGCATCGTCGTAGGGGCGGCCGTGCTGGCCGTGCTCGTGGCCGCGTGTGCGCAGAGCCAGGCGCCGCCAGGCGGCGGAAATGAAGTCACTACCGCGTCCGGCTTGAAGTACCAGGACACCAAGGTGGGCACCGGCGCCGAGGCGAAGGCCGGTCAGACGGCCGTCGTGCACTACACCGGCTGGCTCACCGATGGGAAGAAGTTCGACAGCTCGAAGGACCGTGGCCAGCCGTTCACGTTCCCGCTGGGCGGCGGACGGGTCATCAAGGGCTGGGACGAGGGCGTGCAGGGGATGAAGGTCGGCGGTTCTCGCAAGCTGACGATCCCGGCGACCCTCGGCTACGGCGCGCAGGGCGCCGGCGGCGTGATCCCGCCGAACGCAACCCTCGTCTTCGAGGTCGACCTGTTGGAGCTGCGGTAGGCCCGAGCGCCTGTTCTCCGCTCTAGCAGGCTGCTGAAATACGGTGTCTTAACGGGTGGCGAGGATGGGTCGCTTCTCCCGCGATAGCCGCTCAAGTAGCTCGACGGCTGTCTCAACGCCTGGTAGGCGATCGAATTCTTCGCGGAGGCTGACCTTATAGAAGCGTGACCGTGGTCCCATCGCAGTGCTGTCCGTCGCCTCGGCTGGTGCGCTCCTGATGAACGACCGGACTCAGACAGGAGGCGAGCGGATGCGGTCAGGACGTGCTGATGGGCAGGACGGGGGCGTGCGGGTCACGCTCGGGGTCGATACGCATGCTGATCTCCACGTTGGCGTGGCGCTCGATCAGTTCGGCCGGCGCCTAGGGACTCGAAGCATCGCCACGTCTACGGCGGGCTTCGCCGAGTTGCTGGCGTGGGCGAGTGCGTTCGGGGTGATCGAGCAGATCGGCATCGAGGGCACCGGCAGCTACGGCGCCGGAGCTTCTCGCGGTCAAAGGCGTCGGCCCCGACATCGCCGGTGCGCTGCTCGTGGCGGCCGGCGACAATCCCGACCGGCTGCGCAGCGAGGCCGCCTTTGCCAGCCTCTGTGGAGTCGCGCCCATCCCGGCGTCCTCGGGAAGGACCAACCGGCACCGCCTCAGCCGCGGTGGCGATCGTGACGCGAACCGCGCCCTCTAGCTGCTCGCCATCGGCCGCATGGGTTGGCATCTCCCCACCCGCACCTACGTCGCCCGTCGCACTGCGGAAGGACTCTCCAAGCCCGAGATCATCCGCTGCCTCAAGCGCTATCTGGCCCGCGAGCTGTACCGCATCATCACCGCACCTCCGGCTTCGCCACCCCTCACGGCCCCCGGCGACGAAGCCGCGTCCTCCGACCAGACTCGGCCCAGCGTCTTGTACGCATAGGTGGCACCATCGCTGGCAGGCGGCCTACCCTGAGAGCACTGTAGTGAGTGCGCCGCCTCCTGGGATAGCCAATCGCACAAGAACGTTGCGGGCACACACTGATGGTGGAGCCGACGTTCTCAGGGTCGACGACGCCGCAGGAGGCCGCACACCGTGACCGACGATGCCGTGACGCGTAAGACGGAGACGGCGGCCCTGTTCAGTAGCATGGCTACCGGCTTCGATTCGGGGGGAGCATTTGCCCATTTCGGGCAGCGACTCGTTGAGGTCGTCGGCATCGAGCGTGGGCAGCGCGTGCTCGACGTGGCGACTGGTCGGGGCGCCGTCCTCTTTCCGGCCGCTGAGCGTGTCGGGGCGGCGGGCGAAGTGGTCGGCGTCGATCTGGCAGAGGGCATGGTGCGAGCGGCGAACGAGGAGGCAGCGCGCCGAGGATGCGACACGCGTGCCCGCGTCATGGACGCCGAGCGGCTCGACCTCCCTGACGCCGCGTTCGACCGGGTCCTCTGCGGGTTCGGCGTCATGTTCTTCCCCCGTCTGGACCGAGCATTGGGCGAGGCGAGGCGTGTGCTCAAACCCGAGGGACGACTCGGCGTCTCGACGTGGCAGATAGCCCCAGCTGACGACATTCGGGCCGTGCTCGGCGAGTTGGGCTTACTCGAGGAGAGCAAACTCCGGAGGCCGCCCGGCTGGATCACCGAGTCCGACGACCTGGCGCGTGCCTTAGTCGGTGCGGGCTTCACCGATGTTCGGGTCGTCGCGGACTCACTGACCATTGTCTACACCGACGTTGAGCAGTATTGGCAGAGCATCAGCGGCACCATGACCCGCCGTTACGTTGATGCCCTCGACGGTGCCCAGATTGAACGCGCTCGGGCCGCCCTGACTGAGCGATTCCGCGCCTATGAGCGCGCCGATGGCGTCCACGTCGTGGCAACGGCGCTCCTGGGGGTCGCGAGCCGCTAGGTCTGATCTGGCGCTTGACAACCCATAGAAGCATCAGCCTGCTAGGCGTCACGCCCGGAGCGTCGGGGACGTCGCCACGGATCGGTGATCTCGACCAGAGGCTCGCCTGCGTCGAGCATGGCGAGCACGTCCGGAAGCGTGACGCCCAGGAGTTGTCGCAGGTAGGCGTTCGAAGTGTTGCCGCAGCGAAGCCAGGTAATCTGAGGCGGCGGCCCATGGCGCTCCAACAGTCGGACGAAGTCGTCATCTTTTGTCATGACGACCACGCCTTGGGTCGTCGCCGCCCGAAAGATCGCTTCGTCTTCAGCTTCGCGGAGGTTCAGATCCCGAACCGCTATCGTCTCAATGGCGAAGCGGAGCGTGATCCAGACTGCAAGAGAGGGAGACAATTGGGCGTCGAGCCAGATGATCACGCGACGACGATCGGATGATTCAGCCGTCTCGCTGCGAACACCAGTGACGCCTGAAGATCCTCCGGTTCCAGGTCCGGCAGCTCTTCAAGGATCTGTTCAGCAGTCAGCCCCGCCGCGTACAGTTCGAGGACATCGGTCACACGGATGCGCATGCCACGAATGCACGGGCGGCCACCGCACTGCTTCGGGTTGACGGTAATGCGCTCGACGAGATCTGGCATGCTGCCTCCCTGAAGGCGACAGCCTAAGCATACTGAATTGGGCCGCCGAGCCAGTCTCACTAGCGGCGTGAGCGCGGCGAGAGCGGCGGCGGCGCCAGCTGGCGGTGCTCCTTCCTCTGCGGCGTGTGCGGCGGCACCTTCTCGATCTGCTCCAGGCAGACCTCGATCGCCCGGTTCAGCTGCACGTCCACCCCCCGGACGTAGTCCTGCGGCCGATTGTCCACCTCGATGTCCGGGTCGGTGCCGTAGTTCTCGACGTTCCAGCCGACGTCGTCGAAGAAGAACGAGAACTCCGGCTGGGTCGTCAGCGTGCCGTCCGCCAGCGTGTGGCGGGGCCAGATCCCGATCACGCCACCCCAGGTTCGCTTGCCGACCAGTGGCCCGAGCTCCAGCAGCTTGAAGGTGTGGCTGAAGATATCGCCGTCAGATCCCGCCAGCTCGTTGGTGAGCGCCACGATCGGGCCTCTCGGCGCGTGCTGCGGGTACGGCTCGGGGGCGCCCCAGCGCGGGAAGTCGTAGCCGAGGCGGCGCTTCGACAGCTTCTCCAGCAGCAACTGTGAGACGTGGCCGCCGCCGTTATAGCGGACGTCCACCAGCAGCCCCTCGCGATTCGACTCCACCAGGTAGCTCCGGTGGAACTCGGCGTACCCCTCAGGGCCCATGTCCGGGATGTGGATGTATCCAACCTTGCCGTCCGTCGCCTCATGGACAGCCCGGCGGTTCCCCTCCACCCAGTCGCGATAGCGGGCCGCCTGCTCGTTTCCGAGCGCCTTGACGGCGATCGTGCGGGGCGCCTCATCGCCGCGCTGGATCGTCAGCAGCACCTCCTGGTCAGCCTGGTTGACGAGCCACTCGCCGGGCGTCACAGTCTCACCTACGGGTTGCCCGTTGACGGCCAGCACGGCGTCGCCGACCTGGACGTCGAGCCCAGGCCGATTCAGCGGCGAGGTCGCGCCGGGATCCCACGGATCGCCCTCGACGATCCTGCCGATCGTGTACCGTCCGGTCGCCGGGTCGTGCTCCCAATCGACACCGAGGTGCCCCTGGGCGTAGGTCGGGCCTGGGCGGTACTCGCCGCCGATCTCGTAGGCGTGCGACGTGCCAAGCTCGCCCTGGACCTCCCAGAGCAGGTCTGAGAGCTCGGAGCGGGTCGTCACCCGATCGACCAGCGGCAGGTACCGCCGGTAGATCGCGTCCCAATCCAGGCCGGACATGTCCTCGACCCAGAAGTGCTCGCGCTGGAGCCGCCAGGCTTCGCGGAACATCTGGCGCCACTCGGCGCCCGGCCGCACGGAGACCCGCACCCGCTCCAGATCGATCCAGCCGCTGGTCCGGCTCGGCGTGTCGCCGGCGTCAGCGGCGGGCTTCTCGCCGGCCTTGAGCACACGCAGGCGCTCGCCGGCCCGGTAGAGCAGCGTCTTCTCGTCCCGGCCGACCCAGAAGTCGGTGATCCCGTCGATCAGCCGCTCCTGCTTCTGGTTCTCGAAGTCGTAGACGTCCAGCATCCCCTTGGCCGGCGCCGAGGTGTCGTACCAGGAGGGCGTCCTCGTCCCTTCGACGGGCATGTTCGAGAACAGCGCCTTCCCCTTGATGCCCTGGACGCGCTGGTACTTGCCCTCCGGCACGGGGAACGCGATGGCGCGCCGTTCGATGCCGTCCAGGTCGATCTCGATCGGCTGCCTGGGTGTCGGGGCGCGCTCGGCCTCGGCCTTCTCCTGGGCCTGGGCCTCCTCGCTCTCCGGCGGCTTGCGGGCCGGCACGAACGGCGAGGGTACGTCCTTCCGCAGGGCGATAGCGAACGGCCGGCTGCCCATCGGGAAGTTCAGGTCGAACTGCAGTTCGTCGTAGACCGGGTTGTAGTCGCGCTGCCCGACGAAGTAGAGATACTTCCCCTCCGGGTCCCAGGCCGGCAGGTAGTCGCGCAGGACCGGGCGGGTGATCTGCGTCACCTCGCGGGTCTCGACGCGGCACAGCTTGATCGCCACCGTCTGCGGCGTGACCGGGACGTGGTACGCGACCCAGCGGCCGTCCGGCGACCAGGCCGCGGCGTCCAGCCGGCCGTACGGGCTGGAGTCGAGTAACGTCGCCTCCGGCCGCTCCGCGTCCAGGTCCACCAGGTGGAGCTGATTGCGGTGGTTGCCGAAAACGACCTGATTGGCGGTCGGCGAGACCTCCAGGTTCAGGATCCGACCGGTGTCGATGGTGTCGAGGCGGCCCGGCGGCTCGCTGCCGTCTGCCGTCAAGACCACCAGCACTTCGCGCTCGCCCTCGTCGCTGGCGGCCGCCACGAGCCGCTTCTGGTCGTTCAGCCAGCTCAGCAGCCGGTACCTGACGCCGTCCGGCTCGCCGTGCTGCCGGACCGGACCGTCCCAGTTGCCGAACGTGAACGCCTTGCCGCGCGTCGTCAGCGCCAGCCCGGTCCCGTCCGGGCTGAGGGTGGCGTCGTGGAAGAACTTGGCGGCCGGCACGAAGCGCCGGTTGCGCTGCGTCCGCGAGCTGATCAGCGTCACGTCGAGCCGGCGCGACTCGTCCTCGGCCGGGTCGAGCAGGTACAGCTCGCCGCCGGCGTGGTACACCAGCCGCTTCCCGTCACTCGACAGAAAGCGGGCGTACAGCTCGGCGTGGTCACTGTGGCGCTGCACGTCCGAGCCGTCCGGCCGGCAGGAGTAGACGTTCCCGACGCCCTCGTGGTCGGCCAGGAAGTAGATGCGGTCTCCCACCCAGCAGGGGCTTGCCAGGTTCCCGTCCAGCGCCACCAGGCGGCGGAACTCGCCGTCGCCGTCGGGGTCCACCCAGAGATCGCCGACGGTGCCGCCCCGGTACCGCTTCCAGCGGGCCGGGTCGGCCGTGTGCCGCCCGAGCACCGTCCGGCCGCCAGGACCGCGTGAGAGGGCGCTGGCCGGCCCGTACGACAGCCGCCGTGGCAGGCCGCCGTCCTCGTCGACCTCCCAGAGGCGGTTCTCGCCGCGCAGCGGATGCGCCGCCGAGCTGGCGTAGACGATCGAGCGGCCGTCCTCGCTCCAGGCGGCGATGCTGACCCGCTGCGCAGCCTGGAACGTCAGCCGGCGGGCGGTGCCGCCCTCGACCGGCATCACGTACACCTCGGCCGGCCCCTCCTCGCGCCCGATGAACGCGACCTGCGTGCCGTCCGGCGAGAGGCGCGGGTGACTGGCCTCGCCGACCCCGGCCGTCAGGCGCGCCGCCTGGCCGCCGCGCGCCGAGGTGATCCAGAGATCGTCCTCGCTCGCGAAGACGATCGTGTCGTCGTGAATCGTTGGAAAGCGTGGGTAGCCGTGCTCGGGCATGGTTCCTCCGGGAGGAGTCAGGAGAAAGGGGTCAGTACCAGGGCCAGGGGACGCTCCGGCGCGAGGTCATCGGGGGCCAGCAGCCACGACTCACCACCGCTTCGAGGCGCTTGAAGAACAGCTCCACCTCGGCGTCGGCGAGCAGCGCGCCCAGCTCCTTCCGCAGCTCGGCCACCCGCTTCGGATCGCGGCGGAACGCCTCGAGCTGGTGCTTGAGCGGCCCGGGGATCCGCTCGCCCTCCCAGTCCCAGATGATCGTGCGCAGCTTCGGCTGGGTGTTGAACGTCAGGCCGTGGTCGATCCCCCAGAGCTTGCCAGAGCGGTCCTTGAGCACGTGGCCGGCCTTGCGGTCCGCGTTGTTCGTGATGACGTCGAACAGGCCGATGCACTGGACCTCGGCGGTGTGGGCGTCCTTGAACTTGAAGTAGTCGGAACGCGGCTCCACGTCCACCAGCAGTTGAAACGAGCCGACCCCGTGCGGGCCGTCGCGGATGACCGTAGGCGGGACGAAGTCCCAGCCGAAGGCGACGGCCGTCAGGTAGGCGGCCCGCTCGCGCTTGTAGAGCGTGCCGTCCGGAAAGTCCCAGAGGGGGATCTCCCCGCGGCGCGGCTTGTAGACGGCCAGGAAGTCCGGGTAACCCTCGGCGGTGAGGCGCGCCGCGAACGTGTAGTTCGAGCTCCACGGGATCGATTCGATGGCGCAGACCTCGGCCCGCTCCAGCAGGCCGTGGATCTCGTCGCGGGTCACCCACGTCGATCCGCTTTCGCCAATCGTGAAGCCACGCTCTGTCATCGTCAGGGTCAGCCCCCGTCTGATCGGGCGGCGCTGCCCTGCGCCATTCTAACGCGCTCGCCCGCCCGGGTCACGCCTTCCGCATCGACCGCGAGCGCCACACGCACGCCCCGTGCCTCATGTTGTAGCGGCTCCGTGCTGCGATCGTGAAGCGGCCGTAGCGAGTGCCCGAACACCCCGATGGTAGGGTAGGGCCTGGGCGCGCCGAAACAGGAGCAGAACGACGAATGGCGATTCTCGACGATGTGCTGGCCGACCTTGTAGACGGCCTCAAGAGCGACCTGAACGGAGCCGGGCTGACGCGGCAGCGTGGCGGGCTTGCCCGAGGCGTCGCCTGGGCCGAGGCCTCCGGTCGAGCATCGGACGGCGCCTGGATGGAGCTTCGGCTGCACCATCGCCCGGCCGAGCACCGCCTCCAGGCCGGGCTGCTGGCGTACCAGCCGCTCTCGCGCGGCGGCCGAACGGTGGTCGTCGGCGAGCAGTCCCTCAGCTACAGCTACGAGCCGACCGAGGTCTCGCACCACCTGGCTGACGACGTCTCGTCCTGGCTTCGGCGGCTGATCGTGGACGAGGACGCCGAAGCCCTGGTGGCAGGCCGCTGACACCGGCGCCGATTCCCAGGCCGGCCGCCGATCGCTTCCCCCGCGCTTGACCCTGGGATCGTGTCTTGGAACGCGTCTTGCCATCGTTGCCTTCCGCGAAGCTCCCCGGCGACGCGGCGGGCAGCGAGCCGGAGCCGCGGCGCCACACGCCGGATCGGCTCGCGAATGAGTTGACCGAAGGACCGCGCGAGGCAGTATCCTCGGAGGAACGGCCGGCGGCGGAGGTGTGGCGAATGCAGGGGCGAATTCAGCGGCTGTGGCGGCTTCGGCGCGGACCAGCGGCGACAGGCCGGGCAGCCAGCGTGCCGGCCCACCCGTCGCGGGGCATGGCTTCCGCCTCTTCTTCTGATGATGCTGCCTCGGATGGGCTGGCCCTCCCTGAGCCCGGGCGTTCGGACGCCGTCCCGCCGGAGCAGCCCGTCCTCCTGATGCCGTCAGGCGGTACCCGTCCGGTCCACGTTGGCGAATTGCTGCCGGCCCGCCGGCCGCGCTGGCCGCTTTCGGTCGTGCGCCTGCCGGCGATCCCGAAGCGAGCGATCCTGGCGGCCGGCGTCTGTGCAGGACTCGCGGCGCCGACTCTGGCACGCCACCTGGCGACGCGGATCATCTTCGGGCGGCCGACCTCGCGCGTCGAAGGTGTCCTGGAAGTGACGCGGATCGTCTACACCGGCCCCCTCACTCCCCGGGCCGCAACGGCGATCGGCAAGGTGCTCGCGGCCGGCCGTCGCTAGCGGCCGGACGCCCTCCCGGGCGTCCGGTGAAACCGACTCAGAGCAACGCTGCCGTGTCGGGCTCGTTACATGCAAGGGAGTGGCTGCGCCCCGACATGCGTCGGGCGGCATCCGCGAACCGTGAGGAGACACGTGCGCCGATCCCCCATACTCGTCGATGCCTGGCGACCGCTTCCGTTCTCGCTGCCTCAGATCGGCATCGGGCTTCGCCGGCTCGCCGATACCCGCGTGCAGCTCGCCACCGGCCTGCTGGCCGTCGCGCTGTTCACGTTCATCGGCGTGGTCCGGGCGCCGGTCTTCGTGGATGAGGCGGACAACGTCCTGGGCGCCTGCCTGATGAGTCGCGGCGGCCTGGTCTACCGAGACTTCTTCTCGCACCACTTCCCGGCGCCGTACTACGCGCTGGCGCTGCTGGGGGAGGGTGGCGCCTGCTCCGTCCTGGCCGGGCGCGTCCTCGGCGTCGTCGGGCTGGCGGCTGCCAGCGCGCTGTTCGCCCTCGCGGCGCGCAACGCCCTGGCGCCGCTCGCGCTGATCGTGATGGGGCTGGTCGCCCCGGTCTACTACCTGCAGCGCTACCTGGCGGAGACGTTCATCGCGATCGGGCTGGTGCTGACGCTCGCGATGCTCACGGAGGCGGGCGGCCGGCGGCGTGGGTATGCGGCCCAGGCGCTTCGACTGCTCGGGCTGACGATCCTGGCGTCGTCCAGCCCGTTGGGCCTGATGATGGCGCTGGTGCTGCTGCCCCTGGTCGTGCTCGCCGCCGGCCGCCCGTACGCGCCGACGATCGCAGCCTGCGCGGCGGCGTTCTTGGCCTGGCCGGCGATCTTCGCCGTGCAGGGCACGTTGCCGGGCTTCGTGGACCAGGCGATCAGGTTCAACACCCAGATCTACTCCCACTACCTGACCGTCGAGCTGACGAACCCGCTCGCGCTGCTCTGGGAGACGCTGGGGTTCGTACGGCACCGCTTTAGCTTCGTGATGGACTGGCTGATCGGCCAGGAGACGAAGGCGACAGCGGCGAACTTCGCGGCTGGCTTCGAGCTGCTGCTGGTCGTGCTGCTTGGCGCGCTGCTGCTCGGACGCCGCGACGAGCGGCTGTTTCGCCTGGGCGTGGTGCTGCTGGTGCCGCTCGCCGTCTCCCGGGACGGGTTCCACCTGGCGCCGTTCGTGGCGCTGGCCTGCTTTGGCTGCGTCCAGCTCCTGCCGCCGATACCGTGGCGCAACGGTCGGCTCCAGATCGTCGCTGTGATGCTCGGCCTGGTGGCGCTCCGGATCTACTTTTTCTTCCTGCCGACCCATCCCGGCGAGGCCGACGAGCTGGCCGAGTCGATGCGGCCTGAAATCAAGGTTCAGCGGGCCAGCGCGCCAGGGGAGGCGATCCTCTACCTTCCGATCGCGCCGCAGGGCTATCTCGCCGACGATCGCCCAACCGGGAGCTTCTACACGAGCTTTCTGCCCTGGCAGGCCGACATCCCTGGCGCCGAAGATCGCCTGATCGCCGACATCGAGCAGAACCGGGTGCAGGTGATCGTGTTCGACCAGGAGGCGCTGATCTGGGACAAGTACCGGCTGAGCGAGTACGCACCCCGGCTCTACGCCCATATCTTGGCGACGTATCGCCCGCTGGAGGGTGACCGACGGAAGGCCCGGCTGTTCGTGCGCGCAGCCCCCTGGACCTGATCAGCGGATCAGCATCGCCCAGAGGCCGCCCAGGCAGAGCGCCGGTCCGTACGGCATGATCACCTTGCGTGAGCCGCCAGTGGCGAGGATCGCGACTGCCCCGAGCCCGCCGATCATGCTGCCGACTGCCGCGCTGAAGAGGCCCCCGCTCATGCTCATCGGCGCGGCGAGCAACGCCAGCGCGATGCCGCCGTAGCCGAGCACGAGGTACACCTCGCGGTGCCGCAGGTCGATCGCGAGGATCACCATCAGCAGCGTGGCGAACGCGGCGTGGACGGCCAGCGTCGTCCCGAGCGGCCAGACGAAGCTGAGCGCCACGAAGACGCCGATCGTGCCGAGCTCCAGCAGGACGTCGCTTCGGGCTGGCCCGGCCCCGCAGGTCGGACAGAGTCGGGCGATCCCGAGCGACCGCAATGCCTGGCTCGCCGCCGACCAGCCGAGACTGCAGCCCTGGGCGGCGCAGATCGGTCGGCTGACCAGCCGTCCGCGCTCTGGCAGCGCCCTGGCGACGAGCGTCACCAGCGTCCCGGCGCCGAGGCCGGCGACGAGCATCAACGCAGGAGTCAGATTCTCGGTCACGCGTCGCTCCTCGAGCCGCTGCTGGGTGCTCTAATACACGCCGGGGAGAAGTCGCGCGGTGTGGGCGCGGTACTCAGCGTACTCCGGGTACGCCTCGGTGAGCGTCCGCACCTCCATCATCAACCGATAGATCTGGAGCGCCACGAACATCGCGTAGATCGCGAGCGTGACCGGACTGATCGCCAGGATCATGATGCCCGCGAAGACCAGGAATTCGCCAAGGTAGATCGGGCGTCGGACCCAGCGGTAGAGGCCAGACTTGACGAGCCCGCGAGCACGCGGCATGATCCCAAACAACCGTCCGAGGCTCACCAGGCCGATCACCATGATGACCAGCCCGACCGTCATCAGGACCTCGGCAGCGGCGATTACGAGCAGGTTCTCGACGGTCCTGGGCGCATGCGAGATGCCCAGCACGACAATCGTCCCGCCGATCGCAGCCACATCGGCGAACCGGCCGCCAGCTCCGCGCGGCTGGGCGGACGGGCGACGGATCAGGAACAGCCAGCAGATCAGGCCGGTGCAGGCGGTGGTGAGTGCCTGATGCCCCATGTGGAGCCAGAAGCCCGCCGGTCCGCGCGGGTCGTCACTCGGGCCAGCCTGGAACATCGAGACGAGCGTGAAGACGCTGGCCAGGCCCATCAGCCCGAAGAGGTAGGCCGGCATCAGGCTCGCGGCACACACAAGCAGGCCCTCGCGGCTGGGCGGGGCGAACGTCCGGCGAACGGGCCGTGCCTGGTCGGCGGCAGCCGGGTTCATCTCAGTCGTGACCTCAAGGGACATCGCGGCTGACTCCTTTGGCGGATGACGCCGCTTTGATGCGTCATCTCGCCATCGCCGATGGCATCGCAGCGACCGTGCGATCTCATCAGTCCAAACGGTGTGTGTTGAGCGAGGGATGGCCCGCCCTCGCCTGACACGAATCTGGCAAGCCCGGAATTGCTGGCTCGGCTTCGGCGCATCACCCTATAGTCACCAGGATCCCTCGCTCCGGTTGGTGGTCTGGATTGACGTTGCTCGGTCGGTATCTCCTGGCGATCGCGTTCGGCCTGGCGCTCGGGATCGGCCTCACCCTGGGGGCTGGCTCAGTCCTCGGGCGCCTCTCCGGCTCGACCGGGATGGCGTCGATCGTGCCGACGCCGCTCCCAACGCCGATCGTCGTGCCGACGCCGCGCGTCACAGTGCCGCCGACACTCGCCCCCGTGCCCGGCGAGGTCGCCGGGCGGGTCCTGATGGACGAGCACCTGATCGCCGACCTGTTCGACCGGGTCGCGCCCTCGGTGGTCAACGTCTCGGTCCGGGTCCCAGGCTCGTCCGGCCAGGGGCCGCCCGTCCGCCAGGGATCAGGCTCCGGCTTCGTCGTGGACGATCAGGGCCACATCCTGACGAACGAGCACGTCGTGCGGGACGCCTCACGCATCGAGATCACGCTCGCGGACGGCCTCAAGGTGCCGGCCGAGGTCCGCGGGCGCGACACCCTGAACGACATCGCGCTGCTCAAGGTCGAGGCGCCTGCTGACCGGCTTCGACCGGTGCTGCTCGGCGACAGCGCGGCGCTCCGGGTCGGGCAGATGGCCGTGGCGATTGGTAACCCGTTCGGCTACACCCGGACGCTGACCGTGGGCGTGGTCAGCGGTCTCGGCCGACCGATCGAGGACGCCGGACGCCGGCCGCTGCTCGACATGATCCAGACCGACGCGGCGATCAACCCCGGTAATTCAGGCGGTCCGCTGCTGAACATGCGCGGCGAGGTGATCGGCATCACCACGCTGATCGACCGCTCGCAGCTGAGCGTCGGGTTCGCCGTGCCGATCAACACGGCGTTGCAGATCATGCCGACGATGATGGCGGGCCAGCGGATCGCCCGGCCGTGGCTCGGCATCGCCGGCGTGGCGCTCAGCCCGCTGATCGCCGAGCAGTTCAAGCTCGGCGTCGATCAAGGTATCCTGGTGCGCGAGGCGGTGCCCGGCGGGCCGGCTGACCGGGCCGGCATCAAAGGCGGCACAGTGGACGACCCGGCCAGCGGCGACGTCATCCGTTCGATCGACGGCCGCCCGGTGCTGCGCGTCGCGGACCTGGTCGCCGGCATCGATCCGCGCACCGTCGGCGACAATGTGTCGATCACGATCGTCCGGGGCGGCGCCGAGCAGGTCATTCAGGTGACGCTCGGCGAGTACCCGGAAGTCCGATAGATGGCGAGATCGGTCAACGCGACAAGGCAGGGCAGATGGCGACGCATGACGAGGTGACCCAGGTCGACGAGATCCAGGCGGACGACAGCGGTTGCACGGTCGACTGGCGCTGGCTCAACGGCCTCCAGATCGAGTCTGTCACGTCCGACCTCCAGCACTGGCGCGTCCGCTTCACGAACGGCCTGACGCTCTCGATCCAGGCCGCGAACTACCAGGGCAAGCCGTTCCTCGCGTTCGATCCCTGGAAGGCCCCGACGCCTTAGTACCCGTGAATCTCTGAAGCCCTCAGACCTGAGCCGTGGCCGGGCCGGGCTCGACGGAGGGCTCGCCGTCAACAGCTGGTTGTCTGGGGCCCTTGCCGCCGCCCCGCCGGACCCGCCGGCGGCCCTTGAACGGCCGGCGCGGCTGACGGGTCTCGGCCAGAAGTCGACAAAACGCGCAGCGCTCGGTTGTGGTCGGCTGTTCACACTCGATGCACGGCCGCAGCTCATGCGGGTCGCCCTCGGCAAACGCCGCGCGCGCCTTGTCGAGAAAGCTCAGCAGGAACGTCTGCTTGGTCCCCGGCGACTGCCGCTCCAGCAGGTTGAGCGCCTCCTTGAACAGGATCGACTTCGCGCCGACCGCATTCGGGCACTCCTCCACCACGTACTCGATCCCCTTGATGACGGCGTACGCTGCCGTCTCGTGCTCCGAGAGCCGGTAAAGCGGCTTGACCTTGCGGACCAGGCCGGCATCTTCAGCTTCCAGGACGGGCGCCTGCCGCGCCAGGTAGCCGGTCTGCCAGTGCAGCACGTTGCCGAGCAGCGTCGCCGCCTCGTCGTCCAGGTTGTGGCCCGTCGCGACCACGTCGTAGCCGCGCTCAGCTGCCTCGCGGTTGAACAGGTACCGCTTCGCCAGGCCGCATCCCGAGCAGGGCGCCCGGTGGGTCTGCTCGGCGATCAGCGGCACCGTGACGCCGTACGACTGGTCCAGGCTCGAGATGTGGAGCGTCCGATCCCGTGCCGCCGCGAACGTCTCGCTCATCACACGGGAGTTGCCCGAATACTCGCCGATCCCCAGATCGATGTACAGGCCGTCAGCGTCGTAGCCCAGGTCCAGCAGGACGTCCCAGAGCGCCAGGCTGTCCTTGCCGCCGCTCACGGCGACGAGGATCTGGTCCTCCCTGGAGAACATCTTCTCGTGGTGAATCGCGCGCTCGACCTGATCGCGGAAAAACCGCTCGAAGCAGTCACCACAGTAGGCAGCGTTATGGCGCCTGACCTCGACCCACGCCTCTTCGCGGCAACGTGTGCATCGCATCGTCAGCTCCCGCCTGACATGACGGGCCGGACCTCGACGACGTCGTCGGCTTCGATCCAGGCATCCCTGGTGAGCAGCCGGTTGCCCTTGATGACCAGGACGGTCTCCGGCGCGATCCCGAGCTCGCGCAGGGCCTCGCTCACCTGCTGCCGCCCGTCGAGCGCGATCTCCTGCCGCTTCGGAATTCGCATGACGATCGTGGGCACCGTGCCCTCCCGATATTCTTGCGCCGGTCCACGGTGATGCGTTCGTGGCGGGCCGTGATGCCGCCGTTCGTGATTGTGACGCACCTGTAGTTGACCGTAGCGCCCCTGTGATGAAGATTGTCACCCAAAACGGCCAGGGCGCGCGGCGGACGACTGTTTCGCTTTGCCGACGGTTTCCGTAGTATAGTCCCGCCCCGCCATCACAACCGCGTTTCGTCTGTAAAGGCAAGCGCGGGTCTCGTGCCCTTGGGCACGGACCGGTGGCTGGTCAGTCCAGGCGATGGGTCGGTCGGCCCGCCGCGGAGACGGCCGTCGGTTGCGTCGGTTCGGGGCACGGCTTGTCACGCTCGGCGCTCGCGCGGATGCTTGCGGCTGTTCTGCTCAAATCCTGGCTCTCCATGCCTTCGGGAGGTTCCCACCCGTGCTGAGATGGCTCTGCACGTTCCCTGCTCTGCGCTTTCGCCCGGCGTTCGCGCTGTCCACCGTGAGCGTCTTTCCCCGTGGACGCCGCGCACCGAGACCGATGGCCGTCCCGATGCGGTCAGTGATGATGCCGATGGCCGTGCCGTTCGAGCAGGCGGGGCCGTCCCGGGCCTCCCAGTTCGTGGCGATGGCCGCGCTGGCGCTCGCCCTGACCGGCCTCTGGCGGCAGGAGAACGTGGTCACCGTCACCAGGATCGCCCTGGACGGGCTCCGGAACCAGCAGATCCTCGCGCCCCACCTTGACGCCGCCGACCTCCCGGCGATGGACCCCAGCCTCGCCCGGGTCGTCGATCCGCGTGCCCGGCTCTCGGCGATCTCGGCCCCCCGAGGTCGGCGTGTCGCGGTCCAGCCGTTCGAGTACGAGGTCCGCGAGGGCGAGACGCTTCAGGAGATCGCGACGCGGTTCGGGACGGACGTCAACGCACTGCTCTGGAACAACGGCCTGGAGGGTCCGGATCAGCTCCAGGCCGGCGCGCGGCTCACGATCCTGCCGGTGCGCGGGGTGCTCCACCTTGTCAAGGCCGGCGAGACGCTGATGACGGTCGCCGAGCGATACGGGAGCCGCCTGGAAGACCTGATCGTCGCAAACGCCCTGGATCGACCCGAGTACATCGTGCCGGGTCAGGTCATCGTGGTGGCGGGCGGCAGCGTGCCGATGCCGGTCGCCGTGACCGACGCGACGGCAGGGCGCGTCGAGTCGGAGTCAGGCGATGTCGCCGGAGAGCTCGCCGTCGTCCCGGCTCGCACGGTCCCGACGCCGGCGCCGCTCACGGGCCTGCTCGACGAGGTCCTCCCCGAGCCGCCGGGGGCAGCGCGCTGGCAGCGCGACTTCATCATGTCGGTCGCTCCAGGCGCCCGTGAGTCGCAGCGGAGGTCAGGTGTGCCGGCATCGGTCACGCTGGCGCAGGCGATCCTCGAATCGGACTGGGGCCGCAGCAAGTTGACTCGCGAGGCGAACAACCTGTTCGGCATCAAGGCGCATCGTGGGGGCGGATCGGCCGGCGTCTACGAGATCGACACCTGGGAGGTGTACGGCGGCCAGAACGTCACCGTGCTCGCGGCGTTCAAGGCGTACACGACGCTGGCCGACTCGATCGCCGATCACGGCCGCTGGTTCCACGACAACAGCCGTTACCACGGAGCCCTCGAGAAAAAGGACGATCCGCGCGCGTTCGCCTACGCCATCAACGCCGCCGGCTACGCCACCGATCCGGCCTACGCGCCGAAGCTGATCGGGCTGATGGACAAGTTCAACCTGTACGCCTACGACGTGCAGGACGCGGAGTAGCGCCAGGGCGACGGGAGCCAGCGAACGCCCCAGGCATCGAATGCGAAGACGCCGGCCAGGAGGATGAGGATGATGACGACGCGCCAAGAGATCGTGGCTCAGTCCCCGAGAATCAGCTTTCTGAGGCCGAGCAGCACCAGCAGGCAGGAGCCGACCACTGACACCGGCAGCATGCAGTTGAGTGGCGACGTCAGCGTCGACAGGTTGCTCGGCAGCCCGGGCGGCACCGGGATCGCGGCCGGCTGGAACAGCCACAGCAGGTAGGTGACCCCGAAGCCCGCGACCCCGCCCACGATCAGCAGGAGGCCGATCAGGCGTTCCTGGGCGCTGTCCGACAGCCCTTCAGACCGGTCGTCGTTTGGGACCATGCCAGACAATAGCACGGCCCGAGTCAAGCATTAGATCCCCGGCCGGTGTGCCTCGCGGGGGGCCCCGGAGCGCGCGAGGTCTGCTTCGAGGCCGAGGCGGAGCTGCCACAGCTCGCGGAACGCGCGGATGATCACGGCCGGCTTCGCGCCGGTCGCCTGCCCGGCCGGGCGCGGGTAGTGGCTGACGCCCCGCTCGCGGATGACGTACCCGAGGCGCCGCGCCTTGATCAGGAACTCCGCGCTGAACGTGGCGCCGCGGGAGTTGACGTCGACGCGATCCAGGATCCGCCGTCGGAACAGCTTGAAGGCGCAGTCGATGTCGCGGGCGGTGTAGCCGAACAGACCATTGACCAGGATCTTCCAGCCCCAGGCGTTGAGGAGGCGAAGTGGCGGGTCGGCCCGCTTCACCCGGTAACCGATCGCCATGTCGGCGCCGTCCATCATCGGCAGTAACAGGTTGATCTCGTCCACGTCGAACTGCTTGTCGCCGTCCGTCAGGAAGACCAGGTCTTTGACCGCGCTGATGAAGCCGGTCCAGACGGCGGCGCCGTACCCCTGGTTGCGCTCGTGGGAGACGAGGCGCACGCGCGGGTTCTCTTCCCCGAGCCGGGTGACGATCTCGGCGGTCCGGTCGCGGCTGCCGTCGTTGACGACGATGACCTCGTACTCAGCGCCGAGTGACTCGAAGGTCTTGACCATCGCGGCGACGCTGGCCGCGATCACCTGCTCTTCGTTGTACGCTGGCAGCACTGCCGAGATGCTCAGCACGTCACCCTCGTCTTTCTCGTGCGGGCAGTGCCGCGCCAACGACGTGTCCTCCCCGCGAGATGGTCACGGATTGTACTCGATTGGCCGGCACGCAGAACGCCTCACCTGTATCTCAACTGTTGAACGGAACGATTCCTATCGAAGGTGACGCCGTCGCGCATTGTCGGGTTCCGCGCGCTCGCCCGCTGGCGGGAGCCTGGTCGGACAGCACGGCGGGCACGAGTTTGGTGGAACGACGGGGCGGGTGGTATGGTCCGAGCCCGATGCTCCCTCACCAGGCGACGCTCGGATGAGTTCGGCGACCACGCACGCGCCCGCCACGCCGCCCCGGCCAGTCCATTCGTCGCGCAATGCGCGGTTCGTTCTGGGCGCGCCATTCGCCGTCTTGGCCGCGGCGCTCGTTCTGGCGGTCGCGCCGGCCTGGAACCCCGTCTGGTACCAGGACGACCAGCTCCCGACGCTGTTCCGAACGTTCCACACGGACCTGGCGCACCATCATGGCGTCCTCTACCCGCGCCTCGCGCCGGAGCTCGGGTTCGGGTACGGGCGTCTGCTCCACCAGTTCTATCCGCCGTTCGGCGTCGAGCTTGCAACCTGGCTGCACACCCTGGGATTCGGCTTCGTGGATGCCGCCAGGGCGACGTTTTCGCTCTGCCTGATCTCCAGCGCGCTCGGGATGTACGCGTTTGCCAGACGTGTGCTCGGCGGGCGCTGGCCGGCCGTGCTGGCGGCGATCGGCTTCGTCTGGGCGCCGTACGTCCTGCTGGACGCGCACAAGGGCGGCGTCCTCGGCGAGTCGGTCGCGATGGCGCTGATGCCGTGGTCGCTGCTGGCGCTCGATCGGCTGATGCGTGGCGGCGGCTGGGGCGCCTTCGGTGCGGCGGCGGGCACGCTGGCGCTGGTGGTGCTCGGCCACAACATCACGGCGCTGTTCTGGGTGGGTCTCGCCAGCCTGTACGCCCTGCTGCTGACGGCGAGAATCTGGATCGCAGCCCTCACCCCCCGACCCCCTCTCTCTACCGTGGGAGAGGGGGAGGACACCGCCAGTTCGGGGCGGCTCCCCTCTCCCTCGCAAGGGAGAGGGGCTGGGGGTGAGGGCTTTCCCGGGCTCAGTGCGTGGGGCCCACTCCGGAGCCTGACGAAAGCCGCGCTGGCCGTGGTGCTGGCCCTGACGCTCTCGGCGATCTACTGGCTGCCGGCCCTCGTCGAGTTGCCGTACAGCCGGGTCTCCGACCAGCGGACCGGCGAGTTCACTGTCACGCGCTACCTCGTGGCGCCGCCCGACCTGTTTCAGCCGCTCGTGATCTTCGACTACTACGTCGAGGCGATCCCCCGCTACGGCCTGACGGCAGCGCTGCTGACGCTCGGCGCAACTACCCTGCTGTTGCTGGCGCTCCTGCACCGCCCACGGAACATGGCGGAGGTGGTGGCGCGCTTGCGTCAATCCGGCCCGGACCGGCTCGTCGTGCTGGCGTGTGCGATCTGCTTCGTCGTCGTGCTGCTGCTCCAGCTGCGAGTGTCGGCCGTCATCTGGGAGACGGTCCCGCTGATCTCGTTCGTCCAGTTCCCACAGCGGCTGTTCGTCTTCGGGTCGTTCGCCGGGGCGATCGTCCTGGGGAGCGTGCCGTGGGCTGTCCGGGCGCTCGTCGGCCGGCCTCAGATCGCCGTCGCCGCGGGAGTCGCCGTCGGCGTCCTGCTCGGCGTGACGAGCCTGCCGGGCATCTACTGGACCTGGCCGGTCGCCACCAGCCACGTCATCGACGAGGAGCAGGTCGGCATCGGGACCGCCGCCGAGCGTCGCCTCTCCGAGCGCCGGGCGTTCGACGACTACTTCCCGGCCTGGGTCGAGGAAGATTCCAACCAGATCCCCCGACCGGCCACCGCCAACCGGGCGGAGCTGTACCGCGCAGCGAGCGCGGGGCCGGTCCCATTGGTGCAGATGATCGAGCGCGGCTACCTGCACGTGCTGCTCAGGACCGATGCCGAGGCGTCTTCGACGCTGATCTTCCACCAGTTCTACTTCCCGGGCTGGCTGGCCGAGGCCAGCGGCACGGCGCTGGACGTTGGACCAGCCGGGCCGCTCGGGCTGGTCGCCGTCTCGGTCCCAAGCGGCCAGCATCTCGTGCGGGTCTGGTTCGGCGAGACGCCGTTGCGGCTGGCGACGATCGGCGTCAGCGCGGCTGCTCTGATAGCGCTGTCGATCGTGCTCGTCAAGGGCGTCGGCATCCGTCGGGTGGCACTGGGCGCCGCGATCGTGGTGCTCGCCGTCCTCGTCCCGCGCCTCCTCCACGACCGCCTCGACGCTGACGAGCGTCCTCCCGTCCGCGCCGTCGCCGCCGAGGTGACGCCGGATGCCCGGGTCGTCGGCCTGGAGCTTCCCAACGGCCCGGCGCGGCCGGGGCAGATCGTGCCGGTCACCCTGCTCTGGCAGGCTGCCGGCTACACGCCGCGCGACCTCCAGACCGGCCTGCGCCTCGTCACCCTGGACGGTGGGCGCGTAGTCTCAGAGCGCTGGGGACGCCCGAACCGCGAGCGCACGCCGACCGGCAAGTGGCTCGTCGGCGAGCTGATCCCGGACACGCTGCTCCTGCGCATCCCGAACGACGCCCAGCCCGGACGGTACCGGCTGCTGGCCGGGTTGCGCGACCCGGACGCCAACGACCGCGCGCCGCTCGGCCACGCGGAGGTCGGCGAGCTGGAGATCCGCTAGCGGCCAGCCGCCCATCACGAGCACTGACCGTAGCGAAAGCAGTCGATCAGGTGGTCGTTGACCATGCCCGTCGCCTGCATGTGGGCGTACATGATCGTCGACCCGACGAAGTTGAAGCCGCGCTTGATGAGATCTTTGCTGATCGCGTCCGAGAGCGGCGTCCTGGCGGGGATGTCGCCCATGCCCTTCCGGGCGTTCTGGATCGGCGTGCCGTCCACGAAGCCCCAGATGTACGCGTCGAAACTGCCGAGCTCGGCCTGGACGTCGAGGAACCGCTGGGCGTTGTTGACCGCGCTCCGTACCTTCTGCCGATTGCGGATGATGCCGGTGTCGTCGAGCAGCTCGGCGATCTTCTCCTCGCCGTACCCGGCGACTACGCCTGGATCGAACCCGTCGAACGCCCGCCGGTACCCCTCGCGGCGCCGAAGGATCGTGATCCAGCTCAGGCCCGCCTGCGCCCCTTCGAGGATCAGCATCTCGAACAGCTTGCGGTCGTCGTGAAGCGGAACGCCCCACTCCTCGTCGTGGTACGCCACGTACAGTGGATCGGTCCCGGCCCAGGTGCAGCGAACGGTCATGCCAGCCCTCCCTCATGACCAATCGTACCGGAGCGCTCCTGACAGCATGCTGTCAGGAAGGGGCCAGGGCCATCGCATTACCGCTCAGGTGCTCAATCCAGTGAGGAGTGAGCGGAGATAGCGGTCATTGAGGGCGGCGCGGAAGCGTTTGGTAGGCACGCTGCCCTTGGAGGAG